>Ga0265295_1000127_pt1 | contig 155186 bp, 135 predicted proteins | sample Munlansysbiofilm_FD_192503 | JGI IMG/M metagenome (GOLD analysis project Ga0265295, IMG submission 192503) | Leachate microbial communities from a municipal landfill in Southern Ontario, Canada - Methane capture system biofilm | ecosystem: Engineered > Solid waste > Landfill > Unclassified ... | reverse complement strand
TGTATGGACAGCGCCACAACAGAAGGTCGGGACAAAAACAAGTTATCTCAGCTGATTTCAGCATCAACGTCTCAATGTTGTCGGGTTTGATTTGCTGGTGGCAACCAAGTCCGACAAACTGCTAGATATTACCGCTAGGTATTCCATGCCCACCCGCTATGCTATGCGCCATGCAAATGCACTATAAATTCCTACTCTCCTCCACTGCGTAACCACTCACCAAAAAAGTGATATTCCCCAACACCAGCAACGGCAGACAAATACCTTTTTGGTAATGGACAACAGCCGTTCTCGTTCTATTATTGGTTATATTTACTACTCGCCAAACAATCCTTACAGTTACAGCAGGGAGAGGTGCATGAAAACCACCGACAATGCAGCGCCACCAGCTACTCAGCCGTGCTGGCACGCTCAGGACTACACCAGGGTTGCCCAAACTTTTGGCACTGACCTCAGCCATGGACTCAGCAGTGCCAGTGCAGCAGATAATTTATCGCACTACGGCCTAAATCAGCTTCATAGGGTTGCTAAAACTAGCTGGTATGTTGTGGTTGCGCGCCAATTTTCCGATATCCTCATCTTCATCCTGTTAGCTGCGGCGGCAATATCTCTGATTGTTGGTGAACTAGGTGATGCCGTAACCATATTGGTGATTGTTCTCTTCAATGGCATTCTCGGTTTTGTGCAGGAGTGGAAAGCGGAAAACGCTATTGAAGCTCTGCAACAGATGTTGGAACCACGCTGCACGGTGGTGCGCGAAGGCAAAGAACAGGTAATTGACAGTAAATTGTTGGTCCCCGGCGATATCGTCCTCCTAAAAATTGGCGACCACGTACCAGCCGACATCAGGCTGACCAGCGCTCTGAATTTGAAGGTGAATGAATCGTCATTAACGGGGGAATCTGACTCGGTAGGCAAAGATACCCCAGCGGTGAGTTGCAGCGCAGGGCTGGCCGAACGCAGCTCTATGGTGTGGATGGGAACCGCCATCACCAATGGTCGCGCCCGCGGCATAGTTATCGCCACCGGCATGTCCAGTGAATTTGGCCGCATAGCTGAGCTGACTCAAAGTGTCACCACTGAAGCCACGCCACTGCAGCAGCAGTTAGGTCAACTAGGCAAGCAGTTAGGCATTCTCTCGGTTACCCTCTCCTTTGCGGTAGCCCTATGCGGTTGGCTAATGCACAAACCGCTAATGGAGATGTTCCTCACCGGTATTGCTCTAGCCGTAGCTGTAGTACCGGAAGGCTTACCGGCCGTAGTGACCATAACTTTGGCGCTCGGCGTGCGTTCGATGGTGCAGCGTCAGGCACTGCTGCGCCGCTTACAGGCAGCGGAGACACTCGGTGCCGCTACGGTTATCTGTACCGACAAAACCGGCACGCTGACCAAGAATCAGATGACAGTACAACATATTTGGCTGCCATCAGCACCGATTACAGTAACCGGCAACGGCTATGATCCAGCTGGCCATTTTGAACAAGATGGTCATAAAATCGAGCTAAAAAGCTATCCAGAACTCCAGGCGCTGCTGACAACCGGACTGCACTGCAACCACGCCAGCGTAGGCAAACACGCTACCGAATGGCAGATTATCGGTGAACCAACTGAAGCCGCATTGATAGTTGCTGCCTACAAGGGGTGGCTAACCAAGCCCGACACAAGCTATGCCAGCAGCGAATTCTCCTTCAACTCTAATCGTAAACGGATGACTATTATCGACCACCGGCCCGACGGTCTAGTAGCTCACGTAAAAGGCGCGCCGGAGGTTATTCTGCCGCGCTGTGCCTATATTCAAGATCAGCAAGGTAAGCGGCTATTGTCGGCAGCTGATGTTGCGGCGGCGACCACAGCGTACCAACAACTGGCCGAGCAGGGTTTGCGTACCCTAGCTCTTGCGCGGCGCGAGTTAGCCAGCAGCTGCAAGTTAGATGAGGAGAGTGTCGAAGATCAGCTGACCCTGCTCGGCATTGTCGGCATAATCGATCCGCCACATGCGGCAGTCCCCCAAGCTCTGCGCATCGCCGCTGATGCCGGCATCCGCACCATTATGATTACTGGAGATGCCGCGGCCACAGCTTTAGCCATTGCCAAGTCCATCGGCCTTGATGCGCAACAGGCGATAACGGGGGCACAAATTAAGCTTATGGACGACGCAACACTGCAACAGGCATTAACCCGCAAGGTACTTTTTGCCCGTACCACGCCCGAAGATAAAATGCGCATTGTGCAAATGCTGCAACAGATGGGTGAAGTGGTTGGTATGACAGGGGATGGAGTTAATGACGCACCAGCTCTCAAACGTGCCGACATCGGCATAGCTATGGGAATACAGGGTACCGATGTGGCCAAGGGTGCAGCGGACATGATCCTTGTTGACGACAATTTCGCCTCTATCATCAACGCTGTTGAGGAGGGACGCCGCCAATATGCCAATATCCAAAAATTCGTCCGCTATCTATTATCCTCTAACATGGGTGAGCTGGTCGCTATATTCTTTAATATTATCCTCGCTGGCCCATTGATCTTTCTGCCCGTTCAGATTTTGTGGATGAACCTGGTAACCGACGGTATGACTGCAGTGGCTCTGGGTTTAGAGCCAGCGGAAAAGCAGGCGATGCGCCAGCCACCGCGCGCTAAAAACGCGCTTATTCTCAATAGGCACGGCATTCTGATGATTGTTGCGCTAGGCAGTTATCTCGGTTTGGCAACCCTGTGGCTGTTTCATCACTACATAGAGTCGGGAGATCCTCAGCAAGTCATGGTTGCCCAAACGGTAGCCTTTACCGCCATCATCGTGCTGGAGAAGATGAACGTCTTTAATTTTCGTGCCCTGACTACCCCATTATCAGTCATTGGCTTTTTCAGCAACCCTTGGGTATTGCTGGCGTGGCTGCTAAGTTGCAGCCTGCAGGTGGGAGCAGTTTATCTGCCGTTTTTACAAACAGCACTCCACACTGTCCCTCTTGGCTGGCAGGACTGGCTGGTAATACTTGCCACAGCGCTACCAATTTTCATCGCCACCGAACTGCTTAAATGGCTGCACTGGCGGCGCGGCGGTGCGCAATCAGCTTCTTAGGCAGAATAAAATCATTATCAAGTGTATGCGAGTAAGTTAGTTTTTCTGCTTGGCCACTCTAGCCACAATGGGCAAGCGCATCTGGGTGCGCGTATGGCCTTGGGCGTCAATTAGCAGGTAACCGTTTATTGTCGTGCCAGCTTTGTCCGGCCCAGTTACTTTCAGTTGCACAGCAACTTTTTCACTCGGCTGCAGCTCTTTTGGCACAGCATCAAGACGAATAGCCGCCGAGGTTGACCGCACCGCTTTTAACTGCACCGGCACATCGGATCTATTCTCCAAAGTCAGACTACGCACCAACTTTTCCCCAATCTGAATTGATCTGAGGCTGAGATGATTTGGCGTAACCACCAGCTCAGCCACAATATGTGCCCGCAAAATGAACTGCTGCTGCGGCTGGGCGGGATCATTACTCATCACCATTACCCGTTTAACTACCTGACCAGTAAAATGTTTGGAATTAAAATGCACCCGCAGTTGTGCATCGGCTCCCGGTTGCACTGTTTTTTCGCTCATCATAGCAGCCGTGCAGCCACAGGAGCTACGCACGCGGTTAATTATCAGCGCTGAATCACCGCTATTATGCAGGGTAAAGACTCCATCTTTCTGCTCGCCGGCGTATATATGTCCCCAATCGATAGTATCTTGAGCCACCTCTAAATGGGGTGCAGCATAGACACTGCTTACCATGGATACAAACACGACAAAAATACTCAGCAATAAACGCATAAATCCTCCCGGGTAAATTGACATCCTCACTACAACTTGCTATAGAATTAAATTCTATTTTTGTTAGAATATGCCCTGTGATTTAGGAGCAAGTGTAAAAATATCACATTGATAGATAAAAAACAGCGCCGTTCAGTTATAGTTGTATTTGGGGGCGCTCTTGCAGCTCGATCCGCTCTCTAGATATAAATTAAACAATTTGCTCAACATAAGTAGCTACCTCAACAAGGAGACGCTAGATGGTTATCCAATGTAAGCAGTGTGAAACTACGTACAATTTTGATGAAGCCCTATTGGCCAATGGCAGCATTGATGTACGCTGTGTACGCTGCAAAAATGTTTTCACTGTCTCGGCAGAAGCTCCCCAGAGCGAGCCTGTGCCTCAGGAGCAGCCAGAGCTAACCACCCCTGCCGCACCGCCAGCTCCTACCATGGAACAACAGGAAGAACCATCACTGCCCGATTGGAACAGCGATGAAGATAGCTTCTCGTTTAATGAAGACAACGCTTTCAGCTTTGAGGAGGAGAGTGCCGAGCAAGCTGAAACTTCAGCGCGCATAGACGATGGTGAAGACAGTGCTAAGAGCAGCGACTCGCTGCCCCAAGAGTTCAGCTTTGCAAGCATTGACCCCGAAGAGGAGAGTGCTCCGATTCCCCCATTTGCAGCGAGCAGCGACGACGGTAGTACTGAGCCGGCAAACTCTACCGAGATTAATAGCAGCAATAAAAAAGCCGCACCTCCAACCGGGGGTAAGGGCAAAACTCCAACGTCAGTGTGGATTTTACTGTTAATTATTATGCTCATCGCTGGCGCTTATGGTTACGGCTATGTGACCTATGGCACCACCAATGTTCTACAGATGATTCACAAGGTGCAGCAGCAACTTGTCCCAGCACCGCAGCAGCCACAGGGGGCAATACGCATCGATACCAGCGAAAGCTACTATGTAGATAACAGTACAGTGGGCCAGCTATTTATCATTCAAGGATACGCGGTCAATAATTTTCCTGAGCCACGCTCCGAGCTCAAGGTTATCGCTACGCTCTACAAGGAGAAGGGTATTCCACTGATGAGCCAAAGTGCCTACTGTGGTAATGTTATCAGCAAAAATGAGCTAAAAACCCTGCCTATTCAGGAGCTGTTAGACACCATCAATAATCCATTTGGCGCGGCTCTATCCAATGTCAGCTTAGCGCCAGGGCAAACCCTACCCTTTATGATAGTTTTCAGTGATATCCCCGCAAGCTTAACTGAATTTAGCGTTGAGGCTGAATCCTCTAAGGCCGCATCTAAGTAACTGAAAAAGTTAGCCTAAAAGCTCTTAGCCGCAGCGCAATTAATTGTGCTGCGGCTTTTTTATCTAGATTAAAAATCGTGTCCTACGCAAACACACGGAAAAACAGCCATATTATGGCAGGGCAACGAGATTCCCCAGCAAAAAGCAACTTATTCTTTACCATTACTTCGCACAGAGTAACCTCGCTCCCAGCAACCGCCTTCATCTACGCTATTGCTCCTGTTTAGCCCAACTAAAAAGGACAAAACACCTTGCAATAAAAACAATATTTAGCTATGCTTCATAACGGCTTATATTTGTTTTTCTGTCTTAAAAACAAATAGTTACCAGTTAGCAGCAAAGAACAAAAGCAAAAGTTAAAACAGTATTATACCGCTTTTATATAAATATAGACCATAGGGGAGGAGAACTACTCATGGAGATACTGGCTTTAAACTGTGGCAGTTCGTCGGTTAAGTACCAATTGTTCAACTGGGATAAAAAAGAGGTTATAGCCAAAGGGGTTGTTGAGCGCGTAACAATCGGTGATTCGTTTATCAGTCACGACGTGCCGGGCAAAAAAACCTACAAGGAAAACTCGGAATGCCCCGACCATAGGGTCGCTATCGACCTAATAATCAAAACTCTCACCCATCCTGAGCACGGCGTAGTACAAAAAATGGAGGAGATCTCAGCCGTCGGCCATCGCGTGGTTCACGGTGGTGAAAAATTCACCTGTTCGGTGCCTATTGATACTGAGGTGCTGAACGCGATTCGTAAGGTGCAACATTTAGCTCCGCTGCACAATCCACCTAATATCTCCGGTATCGAAGCGGCACAAGCGGTGCTACCTAACGTACCGCACATCGCGATTTTTGATACAGCCTTCCACCAATCTATGCCAGCACATGCCTATATCTATCCACTACCATACGAATGGTACGAAGAGTACGGCGTGCGCCGCTACGGCTTCCATGGCACCAGCCATCTATATGTTTCCAAGCGTGCAGCATTGAAGCTGGGCAAACCATTGGACGAGTGCAATATCATCACCCTGCATATTGGCAATGGCGTCTCCCACACTGCCATAAAGGGCGGCAAATCAATCGATACCAGCATGGGACTAACCCCACTTGAAGGCGCTATGATGGGCACCCGCTGCGGCGATATTGACCCCGCTATACCACCATTTATTATGGATCAAGAGGGCTGCACTCCCCGCGAGATAGATTCAATTCTGAACAAAAAATCTGGTTTACTAGGCATTACCGGTTCCTTCACAGACCGCCGCGATGTAATAACTCACGCCGAACAAGGCGATAAACGCTGCCAACTGGCGCTGGATGTCGAAGCCTACCGTTTGCGCAAATATATCGGTTCTTATGCTGCAGCGCTAGGTGGCGTGGACGCCATAGTTTTTACCGCTGGAGTAGGCGAGAATGCTGGCATAATCCGCCAGAAAGCTCTTGAAGGTCTGGAGTTTATGGGAATCGATCTAGATTTTGAAAAAAATATGCAAACCTTCAGTAAAAGTGGAGAGACAGAGATAACCAAACCGGACTCACGGGTTAAGGTTTTTGTCATCCCCACCAACGAAGAGTTGGTTTTTGTTGAAGATGTGGTTGGAATTCTCAATGGCAGTTATACTGAACATACCAAGTTCAATTACAGCTTTACTTCACCAGACTACGAAGCCTAACCCAAAGATTTATAATTTTAGCCCTACACACAAAAAGCCATCCCCAGCTAATAGCTTGCCGGGGATGGCTTTTTGTTTAGAATCTAGGCCAAAAACAGTTAGGTTAGCCTTGCGCCTGTACCGCAGTAATAGCGCAAACGTTAACAATGTCGGCAACCGAGCAACCACGTGACAAGTCATTAACTGGTTTTGCCAAGCCTTGAATAATCGGCCCCACCGCTTCGGCACCAGCTACACGCTCAACCAGTTTATAACCAATATTGCCAGCATCTAAATCAGGGAATACCAGAGTATTGGCTTTGCCGGCAACAACTGATCCCGGTGCCTTCTTGTCACCAACCTTTGGCAAGATTGCCGCATCCAGTTGCAGTTCGCCATCAATTTGCAGAGTGGGATCAAGCTGCTGCGCAATCGCTAGAGCTTCCAACACCTTATCCGCATCAGGATGGCTGGCACTGCCCTTGGTAGAGAAAGACAACATGGCCACCCGCGCATCTACACCGAGAAAACTTTTACAGCTCTGAGCGGTAGCAACAGCGATCTCAGCCAAGGCCTGAGCATTAGGGTTGGGATTAACTGCGCAGTCGGCAAACAGTAAAATACCGTTTTCCCCAAACTCCGGATTCTTGGTCACCATAAGAAATACTGAGGATACTGTCTTCATGCCCGCGGCGGTACCTATTACCTGAAAGGCCGCGCGCAGCACATCACCAGTAGTATTAAAGGCTCCAGCCACAGCGCCGCCAGCATCACCAACACGCACCATCATAGAAGCAAAGTAGAGGTTATCCTCCGCAGTCAACATCTCGCGCGCCCGATCGGCAGTCAGCCCTTTTTTCTGGCGCAATTGCACCAATTCGGCGACATAATCCTCTAGTCGTGGTGCCTTAGCTGGCTCGAGCAGAGTAACCCCAGCCAAACTAACCTGCAACTCGCCAGCCTTGGCTTGCAGTACAGCAGGGTCACCCAGCAGAACAACATTAGCCAAGCCATCAGCCACTATCTGTCCAGCCGCTTCGATCATCCTATCATCGTAACCTTCGGGCAACACCACGGTTTGCTTATCTGCTCGCGCTTTTGTCTTTATCTGCTCAACTAAATGCATAACTCCCCCTTTTTAAAACATAGTTTGATTGACCATATTTTTATACCTGATTACTAAAACTGGCGTCAACTTAATTCCCCCGATAAAATGAGCGGCAGCGCAAGAACATTAGTCTTATGCGTTTGATAGTGCTATATTGCCAGCTAGTCAATAGTGCTATAGCTCAATGCTCAAATCCACCCCCATCTCCATCGCAGCAAGACATTAGGCCGGAGATCAACTGCTTAAGGTGCCATGAACTTTTACTCTTCTCGCTATCCACTGTTTATTGCGCTACTGGTGTCGCTGTTAATCCACTGGCTGAGCCTGACAATGCATACCGAGATTCCCAGTCCCAGCACAAAACCACAACCAATCTACGTCGACGTATTGCCAGCACAACCGCAACGTGAAACGGCACTACCTCAGCAACCAGAAAAAGTGCCAATTAAAGCCAAGCGGCAAGGATCAATAGATCAGAGCACCCCCAAGGAGCAAGCTCCACAGGGTTCGGCCAACGAGGACAGCTCTGCCGTAGTCGCGCAACCCAAAGCGCTCCAACCACAACCAGAAAAAGAGGTTATTGAGAAGCCCAAGCAGCAGACCACCCCAGTGCGCGAGGCAGCTCTAGCCACTCAAGATCTGGCCACCCCACAGCCGCCGCTACCTACGCTTGAGCAGTTACTGAACTCATCCGCCACCGCGGCAGCCGACGTAGCACGCAGTGCGCAGAGCAAGCTGCGTCCAGATGTAGAAAATGGTGACGCGCTAATCCTTAACATGGAAAAGGACAAGTTATTCTCCTTCTTCTCCCGCTTCAAAAAGGGGGTATATAACGTCTGGAACTACCCGCAAGAGGCCATCGACAAACGCCAACAGGGGCTGGCGCTGCTGAAGATTGTCGTCAATCGGGATGGTACTATTGACGATGTTGACCTCATTCGTGGGTCGGGCTTCGAGCGCCTGGATCGCGAAGCTATTGCGGCCATCTTTAAGGGGCAGCCATACGGCGCTCTACCTCCCGATTATCCAGATGCGCAACTTACCATCAATGCCTACTTTGAGTATATCCTCGGCCAAAGCAAACCTAACATTTATCGCCAGGGTTATTAATTCCTGCGACCCTGCCGAGCCAGAAAATAAAAAGGGGAACCATAACGGTTCCCCTAGTGCGTATCTTTGCGCATAATACTTTACTAACACATACTACTTAGCAGCACGGTTAGTTGCGCTTTGAATAGTATTGGCTAGCAACATAGTAATAGTCATGGGGCCAACGCCACCGGGAACAGGCGTAATGTAACTAGCCTTTTTGACCGCGCTAGCAAATTCAACGTCGCCTACCAATTTTTTGTCCGCCCCGCGGTTGATCCCTACATCAATCACCACAGCGCCCTCTTTTATCCACTCGCCCTTTATCATCTCCGCCTTACCTACTGCGGCGATTACCACGTCAGCACGCCGGACATGGCTGGGTAGATCCTTGGTGCGCGAATGGCAGATAGTAACCGTAGCGTTTTCCGCCAAGCACATCAGCGCGATTGGTTTGCCGACGATGTTGGAGCGTCCTACCACCACCACCTCTTTGCCGTTGAGATCATAGCCGATAGATTCCAACATCTTCATCACACCAAAGGGAGTACATGAACGAAAGGTAGGATTACCAGTGGCTAAACAGCCAACATTAAACGGGTGAAAACCGTCCACGTCCTTTTGTGGCGATATCGCATTGAGGATACAATCTTCATCAATGTGTGCCGGCAGCGGTAACTGCACCAAAATACCATCAATGCGCGAGTCATTGTTCAACTGCTCGACTAACTGCAGCAACTCCTGCTGAGTGGTTTGGGCAGGCAACTTGTGCTCGTCTGAAAAAATACCGGTGGCTGTACACGCCTTCTCTTTCATGCTGACGTAGACTCGGCTAGCTGGATCTTCACCAACCAAGACGACTGCCAACCCCGGAGTAACTCCAGTTGCAGTTAACTGCTTGACCTGCGCTGTCATGTGCTCGCGCATTTGAGCCGCAAGAGCCTTACCATCAATCAATTGTCCTAATGATCCCATATATTCCCCCTAAAAATAGCAGACTGATAACCGACGAAACTAACTTACACCCTTAGCGCCACCACCACAACACTGCCCACCAGTTGGACAACTGGGAGCGGTGTTTGCACCTGAGCTGGAAGATGAATAGCCCTGATCGTACCAACCTCCACCTTTAAGAGTAAACGCACTCTGAGAAATCAACTTTTCTACACCGCCACCACAGGTAGGACAAACTGCAACTGGAGGATCAGAAAATTTCTGGCGTACTTCAAAAACCAAACCACATTCACTACAACGATACTCATACATTGGCATAGCTATACTCCTTTATTCTAGCGACCAAACGCTAAGGTAATCAGCCATGGTATTTTTGTCAAGAAGTGAGAAAAAAATGGCCCAACAAAGCCAATATACAGCGTTATATTAACTAGTCAGGAGAATAAAAACATGCTAACTTTCCAACCTTAACAGGAGGAGAAATGTCGGTTATTGATCAGCTACTAGCACAAAATCCAAACTTGCGCTTACCAACTCCATCGGCTATTGCCATTCATATTTTGGAAGAGGTCAATAAACCAGAGCCATCCTTTGCCCGCCTGGCCCAGCTTATAAGTGCCGACCCTGCTTTGGCAACGCGGGTATTGCGTATTGCCAACTCACCGCTAATGGCACCCTTAAGCCCTATTGAAAGTTTGGATAAAGCCCTAACGCGCATGGGATTAACCTTAATCACTAACGTAGCGCTCTCTTTTGCCTTGATAGATTCCTTCCGTCTACCGACAGTTGACCACTTTGATTTTGATTATTTCTGGCGCCGTGCCATAACCGCCGCTGTCGGTGCCAACGCTATTGCCAGCGCAATAAAACGCCCGAATGATAATATTTTCATAGCAGCACTGTTGCACGATATTGGCATTTTAGTCGCGTATATGTGTCTGCCATATTGCCGCGATCTGATTAATGATGCTGTGCATGATCCGGACATTAGCGTCAGTGATGTAATTCTAAAGGGCACCGGATCTTCGCATGCTCAACTCGGCAGTGAAATACTCAGGCGCTGGAACGTGCCCGACAGTATCTGTCAGATAATCATGTTTCATCATCAACCCGAGCTTGCCCCCAAAGCCTACTCCTGTGCCACACGGACGGTAAACTTGGCCGACAAATTATCTGCCGCCATGAGCAACCCGCACAAAGCGCACAAACTGGAGGAGTTGCGCAACGAGCTTAACTATTATTTTGATTTAAACGGCAATGCTGTTACCACTATTATCGAAAACACCACGAAGATGAGCATCGAGGTGTTATCACTGCTTGATATCTCCAGCAGCGACTTGGAAAAAAGCAGTATCCAGCTACTCCAAGAGGCCAATAGCGCACTCTGTGATATCAGCCTGTCCACCAGTAAAATGGTCCTGCAGTACAAGCAGCAAAAAGAGCAGGCTCAGAGAGCGAGTGCGGCACTCAGCAGTGCCAACGCCGAGCTTAGTCGTCTGGCTTTTCAAGACAGCCTGACCGGACTATACAATCTGCGCTACTTTCACGACTATATGGATCGCGAACTCCAACGCGCCTCACGCTATGACACCACTTTTTCCTTTTTAATGTTTGATATCGATGATTTCAAATTGATCAACGATATTCATGGGCATCAGGCTGGAGATATAATGCTCGAGCGGATTGCTCAGGTTACCTTGACGACCATGCGCAACACCGATCTTGTAGCGCGCTATGGCGGTGAAGAGTTTGCCGTAATTTTACCCGAAACAACTTTGGATGTAGCCGCTCAGATCGCCGAGCGACTACGAGAAAACATTGCCAACCTGTATGTAGATTGGAACGGACATCAGCTCAACGTTACCGCGAGCATTGGCGTGTCATACTTCAACTCGCAGCGAGCCAATTTGAGCAAAAATCAAATCATTGCCATCGCCGATGCTGGTCTATACCGTGCCAAAAACGAAGGAAAAAACCGCGTTTACCTCCCGCTGGATTAAGTAGCGGCACAGTATTTACCCTGCCGCACCCAAGATCTATCTTCCGCCAACCGCAATCATCACCTCTGGAAAAGTGCCCCGCTCATAATGACTTCACTCTTACTAGTTTCGCTAATATGGGGTTTCTCCTTTGGTCTTATTAAAGGGCAACTGGTGGGTATCGACCCCGTCTTGGTTGCCGCGATCCGTTTAATATTAGCGCTATTGGTATTTCTCCCCTTTTGCCGTTTGCAAAATTGCCGCTACATAACCAGAGTAAAGCTGCTTCTCATCGGAGCGATACAGTACGGCATAATGTACATGAGTTATACTGCGGCCTTCCACTACCTTAAGGGTTATCAGGTTGCGCTATTTACCATTTTCACCCCAATTTACGTCACCCTGATCAATGATCTACTCCAAGGGAAATTTCACCCCCGCTTTTTTAAGATGGCGCTCTTAGCAGTGTTGGGTACAAGCGTTATTCTGTTCCGCGATTTCCACCACGGCGAATTTCGCAGCGGTTTTTTGTTAATCCAGATTGCCAACATCAGTTTCGCATTCGGCCAAGTGGCATACAAAAAAGTTATGCGCAGCTGCCACTGCAAAGATCATCAGGTTTTTGCCCTGCTCTACTGCGGCGCTGTTATCAGCACCTTGCCCATGCTCGCCTACTCCGGCAGTTGGCAACTGCCAGCCTTCACCATCAATCAGCTGGCGGCACTGCTCTATTTAGGAGTTTTAGCGTCTGGGGTATGTTTTTTCCTGTGGAATTATGGCGTGCGTAGAGTCAATACCGGCACCCTCGCGGTGTGCAACAATCTAAAAATTCCTCTGGCGATTGCCTGTTCGGCATTGATTTTTCATGAGAGCGTTAATTGGCCACAGCTGTTAGCCGGTTCGGGAATACTGGCATTGGCTCTAGTGATCACCCGACGGTAAAATTATCGCAATATCCAAACGGACGTTGGCCATTGTCTCACTACTTAGAGGACAGCACAAAGAGTCGCAGCGCACTGAGCACTACCGCCAGTAAATTTGCCAAGGCAACCAAGAGATCGTTAGCGACCAACTAAAAAAAGTGTAGCAAAAACGCCTGTCAAACCTTAATATTACCCACAGGTGTCACCAATTGCTGAGCACCGCACACTCCAGCGTAGAGGCAATCTATCCACGCAACTAACACAACAGGATTTAACTGAATGACTGAAACCCAGCATAATTCAACGGGAAGTACAATTCTGGGCGCAGCTGCCTGTCTAGTTATCATTATCGCGGGACTAAAAAATGCTCAGGACGTGGTAGTCCCATTCTTACTGGCAACCTTCATTGCCATTCTGTGCCTACCGGTACTAAATTGGCTGGAAAAACGCCACATTCCAACCGCTATAAATATTCTCTTAGTTATCAGCGCATCTATAGCTGTGGGTTTACTCCTGGCTCTGTTTATCGGCACCTCGGTACACGATTTTTCCCTTAAAATACCGACCTATCAAAACCAATTGCGCGCCGAGACTAGCTCACTGTTCCTATGGTTGCATAATTACGGTATCCAACTGTCACCACAGGTAATGTTGGAGTATTTCGACCCCAGTGCAGCGATGAAAGTGGCCGGAAACACCTTGACCGGTCTGGGCTCAGTGCTAACCGATGGCTTCCTGATTCTCCTCACGGTGATATTCATTCTGTTCGAGGCCAGCGCCATGCCAGCTAAGTTGCAACAGGCGCTACACAATCCCGAACATTCGTTTAATCAATTTAGCCGTATAACTAGAAGCGTTCAGAGTTATTTGGTCATAAAAACAGCAGTCAGCCTATTAACTGGGTTTAGTGTCGCCATTCTGCTGGCGCTGCTCGACATAGACTACCCTTTGGTGTGGGGACTGCTAGCATTCATGCTCAACTATGTCCCCAATATTGGTTCGATTATAGCGGTAATCCCCCCGATGCTGCTGGCGATTGTACAACACGGCATTACCCAAGCATTGCTGGTTATCCTCGGTTACGTTATCATCAACATTGTCGTTGGCAACATTATCGAACCGCGCTACATGGGCAAGAGACTGGGTTTATCACCACTGGTGGTGCTACTATCTTTGATTCTCTGGGGCTGGGTATTGGGGCCCGTGGGTATGTTACTATCGGTACCACTGACCATGATTGTAAAAATCGCACTGGAAGCCACCGATGACCTACGCTGGATCGCCATCCTGCTGGGATAGCTATCAGTGCTTAGCGCCAACAATATTAACCACAACACGGTGACAGACTATGCCCAAGAAATTAAAAAATGAAAACTACCTCGGTTTTATCTTGATCATTCTCGCCCTGATGGCCTTTGCCATCATTGTAAAAAGCTGCAATATCTCCCAATTCCAGCATCAGCAGCAGGTTATCAATAATGCAACCAGCAACTCAGACTGAGCACCTGCTGCTGGTAATGGCCAGCAGTGATCAAGACAGATTTGCACCGCTGATAAAGCAGTTAGCCACAGCCGGTGCGCTGGACAGCTATACCCTGCGGCAACGCCTGATCGGTGTAGGGTTAGCACAGCTGGCGAAAGGGACGCAGGCCCAGTTGCAACCGCTGGCGCAAATCCTACGCACCCACGCCGTGGAGCACTGGCTACTCCAGCCCACGCCGCCAAGCTTCTCTCCGCAACTGCTAAACGGCGTAGAGATAGATGATGAGAATATTGTTTTTTCTGCCACCAGCACTAGTCAACAAGAGCAGGCACATGAAATTGTCCTGAATAGCGATACAAAGCTGCTAGCCGTTGTCGCCGACATCTCCGGGCAATTGGCCGACAAGCAATTAAAGCGCTTGATGGTGCATAATACCTACAGCGGCAAACACCCTAGCGCCATAACGGACCTACAGCTGCAGCAAGACATCTTTAAATTTACTCCGCTTATTGATCTCTATTGGCTCGATGAGCAGAATAAAGTTAGCCGCGCTGTGCGTATTTTCCCCGGCAGCTTTGACCATCGTCAACTCGGAGCCAACAGCAGTCTGAGCCGCAACGGTAACCTGCTGGCGCTGCTAGAGACAATTAAAGAGCGCGCTGGATCTATCAAGATCGACTATAAATTTGGCTTGGGGTTTTTACCCTGCTGTCGCATTGAAAAAACCAGCGTCACCGGCACCAGTAACGGCAATCTGCCCGCTCTTACCCGCTATGGCTGGCTACTCGCAGACATGATCAGCGACGATGAGTTGCACCAAGAATCGGCAGCCCCCTTGTTGACAGAAGCTATCCCCCCTTTGGAACAAATAATCGCGCCAGTTGATCAAGCTGGGCTGTTCACGGCGGCGCAATCACCATCTGCATCCACTACACCGCACAACGCCGATAAAACCGAGCAGCCAGAGTCCACGCTACCACCTCCGCCCGAAGTCGAGACTCGTTCTGGTCTGCAGCTGCATCTATCCGGGTGGCGCATAGCACTAACCGCGCTGGGAGCTATCATCCTATTTATCAGCCATGGCCGAAGCAACATGACGTCACTGGTCTACCAATATGGCATTCTTGCCGGAGCTATTCCGGCAACTGTCGGCATTGTCGCACTGTGGGGGGCAGTACATTTTTGGCGATTGAAGCAGCGTATCGAAAATACCCCCACCAGCAAAGCACGCTCTGCTGCCATGGGAATGATAGAGGTTAGTGGGCGCGCACAACGGATGTACGCTTTAGTCTCGCCAATTTCCCAGCTGCCCTGCGTATACTACTGCCTAAAAAAGTATCAACGCAGCAAGCGCAATGACACTTGGCACGTAACCCAGGTCACCTCTAGTGGCAACGTTCCCTTTGTCCTCACCGATGATACCGGGAGTATTCTCATCGATCCGCAGGGGGCACAGCTAAAACCGCAGTTCAGCACCGAAGGCGTTCCCGGTCAGAGCAATATCCTCTTCTCCAGTGCCAGCGAGAGCAACCATTATGAAAAGTGGAAAGAGGAGGTTTTACACGAGGGGTGCAATCTCTATGTATTGGGGTTCGCACGCAGTGTAGACGACAACGGCAGCGCAAAAAATATTAGCCACAGTGTCGCCAAAAAACTGCGCGACCTAAAGAGTGACAAAGCGGCGATGCAAGCCTATGACGCTGACAATGACGGCCATATAAGCACAGCGGAATGGGATAGAGCCCGCAGCGACATGGAGCAGCAGGCCCTGCGTGAAAAGTTGCACAACAGCCAGCAGCGCAGTAATAAGCAGCTGCTAATCGGAGCGCCGCCACAAAAAGGGCTACCCTTCATAATAGCCGAAACCGCCTCAGAAACACATCTTACCCGCAACTACAGTTGGTATGCACCAGTGTTGCTTTTTGTTGCCCTTATCAGCATAATTGTGGCGCTGCGTAACGCAGCCAATTACTTTCACTTATTTTAATGACCGGCCCGATGGCACAAACCATTTTTTCAACTTGAAGGAGTTTTCATGGCGACATTAACAGTCTTAGCAGCACTATTACTCATTGTTGGCGTATTTTTTATCTACGTAATAATGATCTACAATGGCTTGGTGCGCTTAAAAAATGAAACGGACAAATCATGGAGCAATATTGATGTTCTCCTCAAACAACGCTTCGATGAACTGCCCAAGCTGATAAAAGTGTGTGAAGGCTACATGCAACACGAAAAGAGCACCCTTGAAGCCGTAATCAAAGCACGCTCCATGGTCGGAGCTGCCAGTTCGGAGCAAGAGCAACTGCAGGCACAAAACATGCTGACCGACACCCTGAAATCTCTCTTCGCGGTGACTGAGCGCTATCCAGATCTAAAAGCTGATGCCGCATTTAGTAGCCTCGGCAACCGCATCAGCGAACTGGAAGATCAGATAGCTGATAGGCGAGAACTGTTTAACGAGTATATCAATCTGTACAACATTCGTATTGCGCAGTTCCCCGACGTCTTAATCGCCAACAAATTTAATTTTACCCGCAAAACGCTGTGGGAGATCAACCCCGCGCACCGCGCAGATGTAGAGGTCTCCTTCAATCAACAATGATGCCGGCACGCTATAGCGTACCAGCGCAATGGCATAGAACAACAACAGAAGTGAAACGCAGCCGCTTTATCACTACGGTGGCCAACACTGCTGAACGCGAACACAGCCGCGCCTTTATCCGTCAGGTGCAACAGGAATTTAGCAATGCCAACCATAACTGCTGGGCGTGCGTCATCGGCGCACCAGGTTGTACCCTGCAAGCCGGTATGAGCGATGATGGGGAACCGCATGGTGCTGCCGGCAAACCGATGCTCACTACTCTGCTCCATACCGACATCGGCGATATTACGGTTGTAGTCAGTCGCTATTTCGGCGGCATTCGCTTAGGCAAGGGCGGCATGGTGCGCGCCTACACTGCAGCCGTGCTCAACAATCTGGAGACTCTGCCCCGTAGAGAAAAAATTAGTTATCAACAGCTGCGCATTGAGTTGCACTATCCTCTCCTGGAGCCAATACATCAGTTAATAAGCAGCTACGAAGCACAAATATTGCACTGTGACTACGCAGGCTCAATTCAAATGACGCTTCTGGTTCCAAGAGAAAATTGTGCGCGGTTCTGCAAGCAGATTACCCATATCAGTGCAGGCAGCATTAGCGTGGAAGTAGATAAACAGACCACATAAAGATACTGGACATTGACCGATGTCATCGTTAAACTGCCGCCACTGTCCGTATTAAGCGAAACACACTCAGCATGAAAGGATCTATCTATGTCTACATCCAACAACAGCCTGTGGCAAACTGTCACTTTTCTATTTTTAAGCAAATTGGCGCTAACCGCCAAACAACCATTCGCACAAAAAAAACTCATCAATGGCAAGAATGTTGAGTTAGCCCAGCGCTTTGCCACAATGGTCGGTGCCACAACAGAGAGCGGCAAGGTCAAATTAGCCATGTTGAAAGCAGTTAAACAATTAGAAAAACAGGGTTATCTTGAGCGCATAGATGATAACAATCTTCAGCTAAGTGACATTGGTGCCGAGAAGATGGCCAACGAAGTACAGTCTGCCATGCGCAAAATTGCGGAAAACTTTCCAGATGCCACCGCCGCAAATAAACCCGCACCAATGATGCAGTGAGCACACTTCTCTACCTCTATTGCCAAAAATAGCAATTCAGCCGCTACCACAGCATTAACGACTAACCAAGCACCTGATATTTATAAAAATTGGGTGGACAATCCAGCTAAAAGCGCCAATAATTAAAAAATTAAATATAATATGATTATTATGTGAGGTCAGCTATGTGCGACGCAACGACGGAACCAACACCTCCACAGGTGTTGTGTGTCGATGACGAAAAAGGAATCCTGCGCGCGCTGCGCCGCGTGCTTTTGGATGAGGACATAGAGGTTATAACTGCCAACTCTGGAGCTGAGGGGCTCGAGTGTATTCCAGAAGCAACCAACCTGGCGTTAATAATTTCCGACCAACGCATGCCAGAAATGACTGGTGTCGAATTTTTACAACAAGCCAAAACTATCTGCCCTACAGCCTACCGTGTGATGTTGACCGGCTACGCCGACATAAATGCAACTATGGACGCCATCAACAAAGGTGAGATCTGGCGCTACATAACTAAGCCATGGGACGATGAGCAGCTGGTGCTTCTGGTGCGCGACGCCATCCGTCAATACAACTTAGAGGCTGAAAACAAGCGGTTGCAACTTATAGTTGAAAAACAGGCCCAAGAGCTTAAAGATTGGAATGAGCGTCTGAAACAGCGGGTACTATCCCAGACTAATCGCATTAGAGAAAAACACGAAGAGCTGGCGATTACCAACAAAAGCTTGCGCGACAGTTTCGAGCAAACATTAGGCACCCTCTCTGGGCTTATTGAACTCCGAGACAATAAATTGCGCAACCATGCCCGCAACACTGCAGCTATCGCTGTGGCCACAGCACAAAAATTAAATCTGAGCGCTGAACAACAAAAAAATATCCGCGCTGCCGCGCTGTTACAAGGGATTGGCAAACTAGGCATTCCCGAGGGTATCTGGATTAAGCCGGATAAAGAGCGCACTGAAAGTGAAAAAATCATCTTTGCTTCCTACCCAGTACGCAGCCAAACAGCTATTGACCCGATTGTCGATCTACGTGCGGCAGGGGTCATTATTCGCCATATAATGGAACGCTACGATGGTAACGGCTATCCAGACCAATTACAGGGTGAGCAGATTCCCATAGGTGCACGCATCATCTCTATTGCCGGATATCTCGACCGCAACATAAGCACTGATAACTCCGCTAGTCTAGAAAGCATAATTGACGTATGTATCAGTGAAGAGGGTGGACACTTCGACCTGGAGCTGCTGCCTGTAGTAGCCGATTCTGCACGCAGTTACTATTCAGAGTCGCAACCATCAGCTCCAACCCACTCCAGACGTGAACTCTACCCCGAGGATTTAAGGTGCGGCATGGTGGTACTGCGCGATGTATATAGCGGCACCGGCCTGCTACTGCTAAAGCAGGGATCAACTTTATCAGAGGACTCAATAACAGCACTAAAACGTTTTTACCGCACCGACACACCGAAACAGCCAGTGCTGGTGATGATTAAGGATTGATTAGAACAAAGAAGAGAAGATTGGCTAAATCCAAAGTTTAAACTCTATGCGTAGCTAAATGCAACGGCGCTAAGAGTGGAATTCATCAACCTGACAGGAGTGTAATAATGCTCGGGCAACAGGGCAACAGAAACTGCAACAGCTAGGAGTAGAGCAAAACACCAGACTGTTCAGCATAAATTTCCTCAAATTCACTGCATAGATCTTGCATATCTTTATCGCTCAACTGCAGCGCATCGGTTGCCGTACCAACAGCTAAGGGCGCGGTAAACTGAGAGTATCCCCCAATTTTCATCTGTTTACACATCTGCCGCGCCAGATAAACCATAGAACACATAGTGTGGGTATCGTCCTCAACATATCCGCTCAGATCTTCATTTTCAGCATAAAAACAGCTGGCAACTAGCAATGGTGAGAAGTTCCAGTGCGAGAGAATAGCCGCACCATACTGAGCAAAAGTATGGGGAAAGATTTCACCGCTGTGTTTATCCCGCTGCCCACTTGAGCCGCTTGCTTGCAGAACATCGGCATATAACTGCGGTTTATCGTTATTGCACACCAGTTCGCCAACATTACTCATCAATCCGGCCATAAAGGCCTCTTCGGCAATCAGGCAACCGCTGCGCATGGAGAGAAAACGAGCCGCCATAGCAAAAGAGGCGGACTCAACCCATAGATTTCGCTCCACCTCACCATGGCGGGCATGCATCCCCTTTACCGCCAGCGCCAGCACCATATTGCGCAAAATTTTCTCCCCCAGCACCACTACGGCATTTCCTACCGTGTTGACCTTACGGGAGAACCCATAAAATGGAGAGTTCGCCAATTTCAGCACCCGCAGAGTCAAGGCTTGATCCCGAGTGATAGTCGCAGAGAGAGATTTGGCATTGGATTTACCTGCATCAATCAGTTGCAGCACCTCACTGGCAACCACTGGCATTCCGATGTCACACGAGATAGTAGCTAATATCGTCGCCACATCCAGTTGAATATCCGCACAACACTTAGTTATCATATCTGCGTGACTAAGCTCCTATTGGCAGTAGGGTAATAACCATGCCGCGGCGGCGGTCATCGTTGAGATAGCAGCCCATAGCGGAAAACTCTTGGTCGGCAAAACAAACCGTATCAGCCGATGAGCCCACAAGCTTCACCTGCTCGAGAAAAGCGAGCAATCCCGCAGAAAACACCTGTGTAGTAAGCTCGCCCAGCAACATACCGCGCCCCTGACACAGTTTATGTGCACGCGCATTGGCTTGAACTATTTGGTTCTCATCATCTATACCAAATACAATCACGGGAAGGCTATCTAAAACATCCTGCGCTAACTGTAGGACCAGACTACGTAACTCCAAGGCCTCAGTACGCTCACGGACTAACCCTTCCAGATTAGCATTAATCTGTTGCAATTCGTCATTGCGCTGAGTCAACTCTGCAGACAGGCGCTCATTTTCCACATTCAAAAAATAGGTATCTACAGCATTAGTAATATTGATGCGTAACTCATCGTCGTTCCATGGTTTAGGAATGAATTTGTAAATATGCCCGACATTGATAGCTTCAACTACCGAAGCTGTGTCGGCATAGCCGGAAAGAACAATCCGCAAAGTTTTGGGCCACGAATCATGAACTTGGCGTAAAAATTTCACCCCGTTCATGGCCGGCATGCGGTAATCAGATATTACTACAGCAATACCCTCCTCCTGCGCTAATATTTCCAACCCTGCAGCGCCTGACTCAGCAACCAATAGCTCGTAGTGCTCCTCATCCATAAATAGACGGCGCAGAGCACGCAGCACATTGGGCTCATCATCCACACACAGAATCTTGGCCATTTTTCGTTCTTGACTTGAATACACAACACCCCCACTATTTAATGTAAGGAATCATAAATATTATACTCAAGTATGAACACTAGCAAAATTATGCCAAATTGCAAAGAAGCTTGTGTTTTTACACCAATTTTTTTCTGGCTCATTTTCTTTGTCTGCGTTATTTTCGAGAGCATGGCTTCCCACACATCTGGCATTCACACATAGAGGTGACCGGCGTGACAACAACAGAGGATAAGAACAATCTGACAACAATTCTTGACAAGAATTCCGACAACATGACCGAGCCGGAGCGCTGGGCTCTTATGCACCTGTACGCCAAGCACAGCCAAGAGTTCATCGTCTGGCGTGATGCCAATGGCAATAAAAAATTCATCTCTGAGTCCTGTCACAGACTAACCGGTTTTTCTGCATCAGAGTTCATGCGCCAAGAGCACCTGCTAGAGAAGAGAATCCACCCCGATGATCTACCTCAATGGCAGCAAAGCCACCGCGACAGCCATGCCCACCACACCATTCAGTTTAGACTAATAAAAGCCGATAACACAGTAGTTTGGTTCGAACACAGTTGCACTCCAATTTTAGATGATTCCGGCACTATGGTGAGCCGCATCGGCAATTTTGTTGACATTACCACGATAAAACAGGCCGAGAGTACGGCGCAAAAACTGGCGTTAGCCTTAGAACAGAATGACTATGGAATAGCTATTACCAACACCGAAGGTATTATTGAATACGCCAACCCTGCATTCATAGAGATGCACTGCACCACTATTAAAACTATGCCGGGAGAATGTTACTATTTACTCCAACCCGATTCAGAGCACTGCGCAGACATCAAAAAAGCCTTAGCGCAAGACCATGTGTGGAGCCAAGAGATTCAGGCACCCACCACCAACAAATGGTTATCAGTACGCATATCATCTATTCATGATGAGCATAGCCAGTTAAGCAATCTACTTATTGCAACTTTTGACATAACCAAGCGCGTACATAACAAAGAGCAGCTGGAGTTGCAACACATCCAACTGCAACAACTTTTCAAAAAAGTTGAAAATGGTAAACGCGAATGGGAATGGTCGCTAGATTGTATTGAGGAGGTCGTGCTTCTCGTTGACAGCGCCAACAGAGTGGTACGCACAAACAAGGCAATTCAAACACTCTACAATATTGAAATCGCTACCCTGCTAGGTAAAAACTGGCACAGCCTACTACCAGACGATCTGAGACAACTCGAGCAACTTCCCGCCAAAGGCCAATATCACGACATCCAACGCGACAAATGGTTGGAATTTCGTATTTTTCCATTTCGCGAAGGGGCGTTTGCCACTGAGATCGCCCAGATAGTCACTATCCACGACATCACCGCTATGTGCCAGCTTAATCATGAGTTGGCCGAGGCCTACGACAAAATGAAGTCGACACAGGGACAGATGGTACATCAGGAAAAGATGGCCTCCATTGGTCAACTGGCAGCTGGCGTGGCCCACGAGATCAACAACCCGACTGGATTTATCTCCAGCAACCTGACCAGCTTGAACAAATATACCAAGCGGCTGAGTGAGCATATAGAATTTTTAGAAGATATTATCCGCTCCAGTGGCGACGAAGCGAAAATTGCTGAGGCGAAACAGCATCAAAAAAAATTAAAACTTAACTTCATCCAGGAGGATATCACCGATTTAATTGCCGAGTCGCTTGAAGGCGCTGAGCGCATAACCAACATAGTAAAAAACCTCAAGAGCTTTTCTCGTGTTGATGACACTGCTGCCGCATTAACTAATCTGCATGAGTGCCTCGACGCAGCGTTGAGCATTGGCTGGAACGAGCTCAAATACACCACTGAGGTTAAAAAAGATTATCAGGTGATCCCTGAAATCTACTGCTCTGCCCAAGAGCTGAATCAGGTATTTCTCAATCTACTGGTAAATGCCGCTCAGGCAATGACACAGTCTGGTGACAAAAAGCTAGGAGAGATTGTTATCGGTACAGCCACGGCAGAGCCATGGGTGGTGATAACGATCAGCGACAATGGCAGCGGCATCCCTGCAGAGATACTCTCTCGCATATTTGAGCCATTTTTCACTACCAAAGATGTGGGCAAAGGTACTGGGCTCGGATTGAGTATCTGCTACGACATAATCCAGAAACACCATGGTGAATTAACTGTAGAAAGTGAGATGGGCGTAGGCACCACTTTTACCATCAAGCTACCTATAATAACCACCAAACCAGAGGGGGCAACCGATTAACAGGCTAAAACCATCGGTTAAGTTCATAACCGATGGCTTCAGCCCTACTTTAGAGATCAAACTCAGCCCAAACAGGACAGTGATCCGAGGGTTTCTCCATGGAGCGAATGGCATAATCGATACCACAATCACGACAATGGCGCTGCAGTGCGGAACTGGTAAGAATCAAATCAATACGTAGGCCGTGCTTAGGCTGCTGCTCAAAACCACGGCTGCGATAATCAAACCAACTAAACAGATCGTTCTCCTGCGGATAGCAGGCGCGAAAGCTATCTGTCAATCCCCACTCCTGCAACTCCTGCAACCACTGGCGCTCCTCAGGCAGAAAACAACTCTTTCCTTGGCGCAGCCAGCGTTGGGCATTCTTCTCGCCGATACCGATATCAGCTGCGGCGGGCGCAACATTCATATCCCCCACTACGGCTACAAGATCAGTATTTGGAGCAAACTCGCCCAGATAGCGGCGCAAATCGGCATAAAATTGTTGTTTGGCTGGAAATTTAGTCGGATGAGCGCGGTTCTCACCTTGAGGGAAATAGCCATTGAGTACAGTAATTAGCTGGCCATCTGCAGCCGCGTACCAGCCGCCGATAAAGCGCCGCTGCGCATCCAGCTCATCGGTGGCAAAACCACGCACCAGCTTCACAGCAGGGCGCTTAGCCAGCAGGGCCACGCCATAGTGCCCCTTTTGCCCATGATAATCGACATGATATCCCAGCGCTTCCACCTCTAAACGCGGAAACTGATCATCATGTACCTTGGTCTCCTGCAGGGCGATAATATCGGGGTCGTGCTGAGTAATGAGCGCGCTCAACTGATGCAGGCGCGCACGCAAGCCATTGACGTTAAAAGATACTATCTTCATCTTAATCCTAACAACGCTGCAAAATAGTACTGATAACTGCAGCGTCATACTCGTGCAGACCCCACTTTTGCGCAAGCATAGTGGCATTATCAGCAATTGCCGGAATATCACTCTGGGGCACATTCGCTTGCGCTAAAGTCACAGGGCTACCAATCTTGGCAAACCACTGCTTCAGCGCGGCAACACCGGCTTGTGCCAACTGCTGCTCATCGGCAGCACTGCAACCAAATACCCGCTGAGCAAACTGGGCAAATTTTGCCGGTTGACGCTCGGCGCTATAAGCCATCCACGCCGGCATAACAATGGCCAAGCCCGCGCCATGAGCGACATCGTACAGAGCACTTAGGGAGTGTTCGATCATGTGATTAGGGAAACTGTAGACCCCGATTCCCGCGGTTGACAATCCGTTGAGCGCCCATGTCGCCGCCCACATCATAGTGGCTCGAGCATCAGCATCATCGGGCTTGAGCAGAATTTTCTCGGTACTTTCGATAATAGTCTGCACTAACCCCTCAACAAAACGATCTTGCAACGCGGTTGCGGTATCGGCACTGGTAAAATACCCTTCCAACAGATGGGAGATAGCATCCACGGCGGAATAAGCAGTATAGTCGAGCGGAACGCTGTAGGTTAGCGTCGGATCTAAAATAGACACCTTGGGGAAAAGGTGTGGTGAACCAATATTGAACTTCTGCTGGGTTGCCTCATTAGTCACAACGCCGCCGCTGTTCATCTCGGAACCAGTAGCAGCCAGAGTCAACACTGTCACTAGCGGCAAGGCTTGTTGCACCTGCGCCTTATCGCAAAAGAAATCCCACACGTCGCCAGAGTACATAGCTCCAGCTGCGATAGCTTTAGACTCATCCAAAACACTGCCGCCACCGACAGCAATAATTACATCCACCTGCTCAGCCTTGGCCAACTCTATGCCAGCCTGCACATGGCTTAGCACCGGATTGGATTTAACGCCGCCATGCTCGACAACTTTCACCCCAGCGGCGTTAAGCGCTGTGGTTACCTGCGCATGAACCCCAGTGCGCTTGATACTGTCACGCCCATACACCAACAGCCCTTTTTTACCATATCTGGCTGCATTTTTGCCCACCTGGCTAGCGGTGTTGGCACCAAAAACAATTTTAGTTGGATTGTGAAACACAAAGGATTGCATATACCGTCTCTTTCTTTTTTATGAAAAATATGTCGTTGCAACCAAAAATATACTGCAGAATTCTACCCCTTATGGCTAGTTTTATGTAACGCACCTATCGTGAGAATCCAGACATTAGCACTGAGCTTAGCAATTCTGAGCTAAAATATCTTCAATCACCTGCACCGCCTGCGGAAATGGCACGCCGGAGACCAGCAACCGTTTATGGCGGCTTTTATGCCCACTGAGCAATGAGACCTGACTTTTCGCACAGCCGAGCAGCTTGGCTAAGAACTGCCCACAGAGCTTGTTGGCCGCGCCATCTACCGGTGGCGATGTCAAACGCACCTTCAGTTCATCGCCCTGCACCCCGCAGAGTTTATTGTTGCTAGCCCGAGGTTGTACCATAATGGCCAACACCACCCCATCACCATGCTCTACCGCCCACTGTGGTTTGCCGTTGCTACACATAAGCGCTTAAAAACTGTAAGCTATCGAGTGCAAAATCGAAATAATAATGCGTTGCACAAAGGACAACGCCAGCAACAAAACCATCGGGGAGAAATCAATACCAGCAAATTGCAGCGGAATCATGCGCTGCAGCCGATATAGAATCGGGTCGGTTGCCAAATGGATAAAACGAACAATCTGGTTGTGTGGGGCTGGATTAAACCACGACAGCAACACCCGTGCTACCAGAATCAAAACATACACACTAAAGGCTAAGTCGACTAAACCGGCCACTGCCAAAAAAAATTCACGCAAAATCATCTTCTCCCTCTTTCACTGTGCGCAGTATGCAGCGCAAACTATAACAATTTAAGCCTATCAAACTTAAAATTCAGCCAAACAACATTCAGCGCAACAATAATTTGTTTAGGTGTATGCTTTTTGACATCCGTAATTTAACCAGCTATAAGATAACCAATCGATTGGTTCAAAACATCATTAAACTACCATGAAGTAGCAAGGGGAACAATCAATCATGCAGCGCACTAACAACCTAAACATCAAAGAGATCATCGAAGTTATCGCCCCAGCTGAGCTGAAACAGGTTTTCCCGCTCTCTAAGGACTCTGCCGACTTTGTAACCAAAGCGCGCAATCAGATTCAGGATGTTATTCACAACCGCGACTCACGCTTAATGGTTGTGGTTGGCCCATGCTCCATACATAATCAGGCAGAAGCTCTTGACTACGCTATGCGGCTGAGCCAGTTAAGCAAAGAGCTTAGCGATCAACTGGTTTTGGTAATGCGCGTCTATTTTGAAAAACCGCGCACCACCGTGGGTTGGAAAGGGTTGATAAACGATCCCGACCTGAACAATACCCACCTGATATCTAAAGGTCTGGGTATCGCGCGCCAGCTATTTTGTGCGATTACCGAGCTCGAACTGCCCATTGCCACAGAAATGCTCGACACCATCACTCCGCAATACTTTGCTGATCTAATCAGCTGGGGAGCTATCGGAGCCCGCACCACAGAATCACAACCGCACCGCGAGATGTCAAGCGGTCTGTCATTTTCTGTTGGTTTTAAAAACAGTACCGACGGCAATCTGCAGATTGCCATGGACGCTATGAGTGCGGCACAACACGAACACAGCTTCCTCGGCCTTAGTCGCCAAGGTAAAATCTCCATAGTCAAAACATGTGGTAACCCTAATGCGCATATTGTGCTACGCGGTGGCAGCAACGGGCCCAACTATCAGGCTGAAGCTATCGCCCAGACTACCCAACAGTTACATGAACGCAAACTGTGCCCCGCCATAATGGTCGACTGTAGCCACGCCAACTCCAATAAAGATCATAATCGCCAAGAGGCCGTCATCAACGATGTTTTACAACAGATTGCGGCGGGGGATAAAAACATCAATGCCTTAATGATTGAGAGCAATCTTGAAGCTGGCAACCAGAAAGTTGTCTGTGGACAGAGGCTTAAATACGGGGTTTCTATCACCGACAAATGTATCGACTGGGACACAACTGAGCGCCTACTGCGCATGACTCATGCTAAATTGAGCCAAATGGGCGGACGCCCTATATAGGCAGCAGCACTAAATATTTATGCCGCCCTCAACACTAATTGTCTAGGGCGGCATAAGAGTACAAAACTAAAGTTTAAAGCTGTCTACCGCCTTCTGGGCAACAGTCTTACCGATACTCAGCGACGCTGTTGCTGCGGGGGATGGTGCATTCAACACGTGCACCATGTTATCCTGCTCAATAATCTGAAAATCATCCAGCAAACTACCATCAGCAGCTACCGCCTGCGCTCTGACCCCAGCTCCAGCTCGATACACATCCTCACCATTAAGATCTGGAACCAGACGGCGTAGATCGTGCACAAAGGTCTTTTTACACCAAGAGCGCCGATACTCCTGCAGACCAACCCGCCAGAACCGCCGCGCCAATTTACGAAACCCAGGATACATAAACGTCTCCAGAGTATCGCGCACCGAGAAGCTAAGTTGCTCATAGCCTTCGCGCTTGAAGGCCAGCACTGCATTCGGTCCAGCCTCAACTGAACCATCGATCATGCGCGTATAGTGCACACCCAAGAAGGGAAACTTGGCATCAGGCACTGGATAGATAAGGTTCTGCACCAGCGCGCGCTTAGTTTCGGTAAGTTTATAGTATTCGCCGCGAAAAGGTACAATGCGCAAGCGCGGATCAACACCACACATGCGCGCCACACGGTCACAGTGCAACCCAGCACAGTTGACGACAAATCTTGCCCGCACCGTCCCTTTAGCGGTAGTCAGGGCAAAACCATCGGCAAGATGATCGACCCGAGCCACTTCAGCACCGGTCACCACTTGACCACCGCGCTCTTGCACCAAATCTGCATAAGCCTGAGTGACTTTAACGTAATCGACAATACCAGTCTCCGGCACCAGCAGACCAGCAACACCACAGACGTGGGGTTCATACTCCTTCAGCTCTTGAGCATCTAAACGCTTGATTCCGTTCAATCCATTGGCTTTACCACGCCGCTCCAACTCGTCCAGTGCAGCTAACTCGCCTGCATGAGTAGCTACGACCACCTTGCCGCACTGTTCATGGGGGATATTGTGTTCGGCACAAAAGCGGTATAACTCTTGACGACCAGCAACACAGTTTTGCGCCTTTAGCGATCCGGGTCGATAGTACAACCCAGAATGGATTACGCCACTGTTATTTCCAGTCTGATGGCGCGCCAAGGTGGCCTCTTTTTCCACGATTACCACCCGCTTGCCTGGTGCCAACTCTGTCAGTGCCAGCGCTGTAGCCGCGCCGACAATCCCACCACCGATAACAACGATATCACAGTCTATCATTGCTCCGTCTACCCTTCACTCGCCAGGCCACTAGCCTGTAAGCGCACATCATCTATATGAACTCGCACCACATCGCCACCTTCGCGTTCACAGCGCACCAGCCCTTCAGAAACCCAAAACAGCAAAGTCGCTTTTTTAATACCATACTTGTCTGCGGCAGCTTCCACATCATACCAAGTTTTCATTAAGGCCATAGTAGTCTCCCCTTCAGATTAAGTTACCGACAAATAAACCAAATTACCCAGATTATAGCGCGCCACCGCCAAATGCACAGTAGTTAATTAAGTTAACTCCCATGGTGCAAAGACGCAAAGTTTGTCATAATCGTGAAAAAACAATATAAAGAGCGCGCAGCTGTCTGTCGATATGTACCAGATATTGATTTTAATAAGTTATTCACTCAGATTTTGTTGGGGCAAAAGATTATGCGTCCAAGCGTCTTGGTTGTCGACAATTCAAGCACAATTCGCCATAAGATAATCACCACTCTAAAAGAGACGTCACCCTTCATGTCGTACTTTGAGACCAGCAGTGGTAACGAAGCGCTGGAGATCGTTAAAAAGAGTGCTATTGATGTAATTGTCTCCGGCTTGCACCTGTACGAAATATCGGGCACTGAACTGTTACGCAGTCTCCAGCTCAGCGACGAATTTTGTGACATTCCTGTGGTAATTCTAACCTCGGACAACAACACCAAAACCAAAATCGACCTACTAGAACAGGGTGCCAGCGACTATATTGTACTGCCCATCGACAACGGCGAACTGGTTGCGCGGATGAAAGTGCAGCTAAAAATGAAGACCATGCAGGACAACCTCAAGCGCAGCAATAGGCTTCTGCTCAACCTGTCCAGCACCGATCCATTGACCAGGCTATATAATCGCAGAATGTTGATGCAGACCCTTAATCGCGAATTTGATCGTCACAAGCGTTCTGGCAAAACCCTATCGTTGCTGATGATGGACATTGATCATTTCAAGATGGTAAATGATACCTATGGGCACATTAATGGCGATGCAGTACTCGTCAGTTTAGCCAAAGTACTAAAAGAGTACCTGCGTCCTTACGATGTGGCCACACGCTTTGGAGGTGAAGAGTTTGCTTTGGTTCTGCCTAATACCGATATGCGTGGAGCTCGCGATGTCGCCGAACGGCTACGCCGCGCGGCACAGACCATAGGGTTTAGTGGCGAAATCCGCGACATGAAGATCACTGTCAGTATTGGGATCGCCTGTTTTCCCAGTACACCGGCTAACGACATAGATCAATTATTAAAATGCGCCGATCACGCCCTCTACCAAGCCAAATCTCAAGGGCGCAACCAAGTAGTTTGTGCCGACCCACACCAGAGCAGCACTACAGATCATTCAGCAACCGATATAGCTTCTGTTGCACATCCCACATTTTAGCGGCTTCCTGTTCGCAATCGTCGTCTTCGAGCAACAAGCGTGCACGATCAAACAGATTATGCGCATCAAGCAACACTGGGCTCAAATCGCGGTCAATGCGCATACGCGGAATCTCACCCACCACCTCAACTTGATCTTTAAGAGTTACCGTAGCTTGATCGATAATACGAAAAATGCGTTCGGTAGCATCGCTCTGCTCATCGCGGCGCATCTGTTTACGCAAACTTTCTACCTCTGCCACAAGCTCCCGATATCGTTCTGATATACTCATTTTGCGCCCCCGTTATAATCCAACATTGTTCACTAGCGCGCCCATGCGCGTATTTTCGCCCAATACAACCAGATGCACCGCTAAAAATCAACGCTATTTCAGCAGTTATTTTTAGTGGCAAATTATTAGCTAGCGAAACTATACAAAAATCTAGTTGACTTCACCCGAAGCTGGCTGGTAGTTTTCCTTTCACAAGTTAATAACTATGCCCTAGGGGAGTTTTACACTGAGAGTCCTGTTGCAGGATGACCCTTGGAACCTGATCCGGATTATACCGGCGGAGGGAAGCGGCACCAATTCTGAGGATCCCCTCAGTACATGTCGCTTGCGCGACTTTTTTTATTTGTACTGTGGACAACCTATGCATCTCATCATAAATGAAATATCCCAGGATATTTCCGCACAGTTAACTATCTTCCAGCTGCGTGACCGTCTGCATCCAACAGCTGAGGTTATCATTCACAACGGTGTTCCTGCCCACAACGACTGCGCACTGCAGGAGAATGACAGGGTGGTGTTCATTAAACGTGGTCATGCCCCTAGTGCCAGCGAATTTGACAGCCTACTAGCTGCGCGCCACACCGAATCGGTACACAATACTCTTAAACAAGCAACCGTGGGTATAGCCGGTGCCGGCGGCCTAGGTTCCGCCATTGCCAGCGCACTTACCCGAGTTGGTATCGGTAAAATAATAATAGCCGACTTTGATGTTGTCGAACCCTCGAATCTCAACCGCCAGCAATACTTTATCGATCAGATCGGCCTCCCCAAGGTTGAAGCACTGCACGAAAACCTACGCCGCATCAATCCATTCATCACAATCTGTCCTAAAAACCTCTATCTAACCAGAAGCAACATCCCAGAAATCTTCGCAGGGGTCGATGTGATGGTTGAGGCCTTTGATAGCGCCGAAAATAAAGCGATGCTGGCGCAACTATGGTTACAACAATTTCCGCACACGCCGCTAGTTGCCGCCTCAGGCATGGCCGGTTACGCCAGCAACAATATTATTCGCACTCAACACCGCCTGAAAAATATGTATCTGTGCGGCGATGGCATTAGTGAGGTGCAAGATATCTATAGTCTCATGGCTCCGCGCGTGGGCATTGTTGCCCATCATCAAGCTAACTGCGTTATTCAACTGCTATTGGGAGTAGACCCTGATTCCGAGGAGATTAATTATGCAGATAATAGTTAACAGCAAGCCGATAGAGGTAGCCGTTAATTGCACCATTAGTGCATTGGTTGAACAGCTTAATCTGGATATTAAGCGCATTGCCATTGAGTACAATCGTGAAATTTTATCCCCAGAGCAATTTCATACGACTATCATGAACGACAATGACTGTATTGAAATAGTCAACTTTGTCGGTGGCGGCTAAAGGTAGCCGAACAAGTTAGATAGCCGCATTATTAATTACTTAATTGGGTGAAAACCCATATAGAAAGGTAATACAATCATGGATGAACTGATCATTGCTGGTCGTTCTTTCCGCTCTCGCCTGATGGTGGGCACCGGGAAATTTTCCTCTAACGCGCAGATGGCAGCTACTATTGCCGCCTCTGGTGGCGAAATTGTCACCGTTGCGCTACGCCGCGTAAATGTCGGCGATCAACAGGATGACCTGCTGAACCACATCGATCGCAGCAAATATCTGCTACTGCCCAACACCAGTGGCGCCCGTGATGCTGAAGAGGCTGTCCGCTTAGCCCGCTTGGCACGTGCGGCTGGCTGTGACCCCTGGATTAAACTGGAGGTAACTCCTGACCCCTACTATCTTCTGCCCGACCCCATTGAAACACTGAAGGCCGCAGAGATTCTAGTCAAAGAGGGCTTCATTGTTTTGCCCTACATCAATGCCGATCCTGTTTTGGCTAAACATCTGCAAGAGGTTGGCGTCGCCACGGTTATGCCACTCGGAGCACCTATCGGCACCAATAAGGGTCTGCGCACCCGCGACAACATAGCGATTATTATCGAGCAGGCCATAGTTCCAGTTGTAGTTGATGCTGGCCTCGGTGCACCATCCCACGCTGCTGAAGCCATGGAGCTCGGCGCCGATGCAGTTATGGTCAATACCGCTATGGCAGTTGCTGGCAACACAGAGATGATGGCCGCAGCCTTTGGTAAAGCGGTCGAGGCTGGACGTATGGCATATCTGGCCGGGCTCGGAAAAGAGCAGAAGCAGGCAGTAGCCTCCAGCCCACTAACCGGTTTCTTAAGGGACGAAAAATAATGAGCTTTGCAGACGAAATATTACGCTACCCTGCCGAGCAAGTTCTTGAACAGATGGCAGCCACTACCAGCAATCAGATCGAACAGGTATTGGCCGCTGAACATCTACGTGCCCGTGATCTAATAACCCTGCTATCTCCAGCTGCGCTCGATTACCTCGAGCCCATGGCGCAAAAAGCCCACCACATCACCAAGCAGCGTTTTGGCAACATAATCCAGCTCTACACCCCTATGTATCTATCTAATGAGTGTAGCAATGGGTGTAAATATTGCGGGTTCAATGCCAGCAATAAGATTCCACGCGCTACCTTGACTCTCGATGAGATTGAGCAGGAAGCGCGCATCATTCGCGACTACGGCTTTCGCTCGATATTACTGCTCACCGGTGAGCATAAAAAGATGGCAGACAACAGCTACCTTGAGGCCGCAGTAAAACGCATCAAGCCACTGTTTAGCTCAATCAGCATTGAAGTCTACCCCATGGACACAGACGGCTATAAACAGATGGTAGCAGCTGGCGTAGATGGTCTCACCGTTTACCAAGAGACCTACGATCGCGAGCTCTATAAGGAGCTGCACCCTTATGGGAAAAAACGCAACTACACCTACCGCCTAGAAGCTCCTGACCGCGCTGGAGCAGCTGGTATGCGCCGTATTGGCGTGGGTGCGCTCCTTGGCTTAGGCGATTTCCTAACTGAATCTTTTTACACCGGATTGCATGCACACTACATCGCTCGGCAATATTGGCGCAGCCATGTCAGCATCTCGTTTCCACGCATTCGTCCAGCTGACGGCGGCTTTGCTCCACTCCACAACATTAGCGATAAACAGTTGGTTCAGATGGTATGCGCCATGCGCCTGCTGATACCCGATGCAGCGCTGTTTATGTCAACCCGCGAAAGCGCTGAACTGCGCGACAGTCTAATCCCGCTCGGCTTGACCCATATAAGCGCTGGTTCGTGCACCGCTCCCGGTGGTCACGCCCACAAAGGGGAGAACACCGAACAGTTCGCTATTGATGACGACCGCACTCCAGAACAGATCAGCGCAATGATTCGTGCTAAAGGTTTTGAAGCGGTGTGGAAAGACTGGGATAGCGCATTTTTAAACAACTTGGCCATGTAAGATACCCTTAATTATGGATGTAGATTTCTCCCTGTATCTTATCTCTGATCGACACCAGCTGCATCCAGATCACGACCTTATCAGTGCTGTCACTGCCGCCCTTGAGGGTGGGGTGACAGCACTGCAATTGCGTGAAAAGGATCTTCCAGCCGCACAGCTTTTTGACCTCGGTTGCCAACTGCGCCAACTGACTAGACGCTATAATGCCAAACTGTTGGTCAATGATCGCATCGACATTGCTCTAGCTATTGAGGCCGACGGCGTCCACCTCACAGAGCAATCACTTAGCATCAGTCAGGCTCGCCACCTGCTGGGACGCGACAAACTCATAGCCCAATCGACCCACAATCTGGCTAGTGCTATCCACGCCAGCCAGCAAGGTGCTGATTTTATCACCTTTAGCCCCATCTACTACACCGCCTCCAAAGCCAAATATGGAGCACCGCAAGGTTTAGAGCAGCTAAAACACATTTGCCAGCAGATTCACCTGCCGGTCTTTGCTCTCGGTGGCATTACCCCGCAGCGCACTAGCACAGTAATGGATGCTGGTGCCGCTGGCGTAGCACTAATTTCAGCAATTATCTCGCAAGCAGATCCCTGCAGTGCAGCGCAAAATTTTATCGCGCACACAGAAAAATTTACTAGCTCCGCGTCACTTTAATCATTAGAAGTACTTTCATTCTCAGCCAGTTCATTCTATAATCAATACTTTAGAGTCTTTCAATCTTACCCGGTGCCTTTATGATGCTATTTCATCTACAGTGGTTACTGGCCGCGCTGAGCATAGGCTGTTTAGCTGGAGCAATCTTTATCGCCGGTAACCGTGTGCGAGCTCCTTTTCGCCAACGCGTCCTGAAATTAAACATCCTGCTGGTTGTCGGCGCCATCGGCCTGATATCTTTTTTTAATCTACACAGTTATGAGCAGCAGTATTTAGAGCACTCACAACTGGTCGAGCAAGAGCTGTTAGAACAGGCACAGGAACTCATTAAACAACGCGCCACTCTTCTACAGGCGTGGATTGCAGATGAAGACCAACAAGCCGAAAAGCAGTTAAAAGAGCAGTTGCAAGACGTTGTCCTGCAGGCGATAGATACTGCCACCCATCTGATCAATACCTACCACACCACCATGAACCAACAGCAGTTGGAAAAACTAGTTTTAGATGCACTGCGCCACAATAATGGGCACAACTCCCTATTTGCACTACGCCTAGATGGAACGCTACTTCTGCGTAGCGACCACCACAGCAGCGCTGATGCGGATAGCGATCAATCCAATAACGATGACAGCCTATTTTGTACTACCGAGATAATTGAACGTTATCGCCAACAGGGTGAAGGCTTTATCCAATCCTGCATAGACCAGAGCAGTTGTGCGTCCGGCAGCAAGCGCAAAATAAGCTATGTCCACTATTTTGAACCGCTAGATTGTTTTTTCGCGACAACTGAGCTGTGCCAGGATTTTACCGCCCAGCGACAGCAAGAGATGTTCGCTAAACTGGACAAGCTCGACAAACTGGATAAGGATCAGAAATTAACTATCTTCGGTGCCAGCTACAGCGGCATATCTCTGTTTGGCCCAGCCAAGGGTGAAAATGTTCTGGACGTGCAAGATCTAAATGGAGTTTTTGTCGTTAAGGAGCTTATTAAACAAGCACGTCAAGGGGGCGGATTTGTCCGCTATAGTATGCCAGGCAGCGTAATCAATACCAGTTATCCCAAGCTGAGCTACTGCTTGCCGATCAAAGATTGGAATGGCTATATTGGGGCCGGCATTAACCTGGACAACGTAGCACTCAGCATTGCCACCTCAAAAAGAGATTTGGAAGCAACTATCTATCAGCAGCTTTTGCGCTCTATCTGTTTTCTGCCCTTGATAATCGTGATGTTGTGGTATATCGGTCGGCGTTTCTCCGCTACTATTGAAAAAAGCATGACCCACCTCAGCCACGCCCTGCACACGGCAGTTAGCGACAACCAACCAATAGATCTGAACAAGATATGTTTTGCTGAGTTTATTACTATCGGTAAAGCGGCCAATGAGATGCTCGATCAGCGCAATGAAGCCGAAAAAGCTACACGCTGGTTGGCACACTACGACCCGTTAACCAGCATGGTTAACCACCACTATGCGGTGCAGTGCCTAGAACGCTTACGCCAAGAAACAGCCAGCGACAATAAATTATGGCTCTTCATTTTGCGCGTAGATCGACTTAAATATATTAACAACACCTTTGGTCATGAGGCTGGAGATCATGTCCTGCGCACCGTGGCGCAACGCATGACCCAGCTGGAGACCAAACCACTACTCGCAGCAAGGCTCAGCAGCAGCGAATTTATTCTGGTAATTGAGTTAAAAAAAGGGGGCGCTGAGCAGATGGCAATCACTCTGCGGGAACAAATCGCGCCGCGTATCAGTTACGACAATTTCAGTCTGCAGACAGATTGTTGCATTGGGTGTGTGCCCTTTAGCAACGACGAAGTAAATGAGCTGTTAATCAAGGCCAATATAACCCTGAATCTGGTTCGAGATAATAAAAGTTTGGATAACTTTTTAGTTTACGATGAACTGCTCGACCAGAATGTGCAAAAAGCCCAGAAATTAGAACGCGACCTACGCCGTGCCATTGAACAACCCCAGCAATTTGTTCTCAATTTTCAACCGATTTGGGATATCAACAAAAGTTGTCTTGTAGGTTTCGAAGCCCTGACCCGTTGGCACCATCCAACCAAGGGCATAATTTCACCCGAGGTCTTTATCCCGCTAGCCGAGCAAAAGGGGCTAATTGTTCGTCTAGGAGAGATTATCTTTGAACAGGCCTGCATTACCATGGCGCGTTGGTTAAGCCAGCATCCACGCCTTGCAAACGATACCTTACGCATGTCAGTCAACATGGCTCCACAGCAATTTATTACCGATGGCTTTATCGAACACACGATCCACATATTGGAGCGTTACGGCATACCTAACAACAAACTCTGTATCGAAATAACTGAAACAAGCTTGATGGAAAATCCTGAACTGGCTATTACGCGTATCCGCACGCTCAATGAATTGGGCATTAGAATTTCCATTGACGATTTTGGCACTGGCTATTCATCCCTAAGCTACCTGAACCAATTCATGGTTAATACGGTCAAAATTGACCGCTCGCTAGTAATGAATATAGATAGCAATAAAACAGTTGAAAGCATTTCCGCAGCGATAATAAACTTAGCTCACGATCTAAATTTACACGTAGTTGCCGAGGGGATTGAGACCGTGCAACAGTTAGATAAACTGCACCAATTAGGCTGTGACTCGATCCAAGGATATCTACTGGGCAAACCTATGCCCGAAGACGAGGCAGAGCAACTGATTATCCAGCACGCCTTAATTTGGCCAGAGGATAGCGCCACACACAAAAACACTATAGACTGAGACAAGAGTGCTTAAGCAGTTACAGCGCTAAAGCCGTAACCATTTAATTTAATACCATTAGCAGCAAACACAGGAGAGAACAATGGCAACAATTCCCGCAAATGTTGTAGAGGCGTGGAACAACCACGTAGGAGCTGTAATACTCACCACCGTTGATAGCAACAATACCCCCAATAGCATCTACGCCACCTGCGTATCCCGCTACGGCGATGAGCGTTTAGTGGTTGCTGACAACTATTTCAACAAAGCTAGAGCCAACATCGAAGCAGGCAGCAGCGCCTCATTGCTGTTTATTACCCCTGAAGATAAAGCGTATCAGGTAAAAGGCCGTATTGAGTACCACAGCAGCGGGCCCATTTTTGACGATATGAAACAGTGGAATCCCGAGAAACACCCTGGACATGCGGCGGTTGCCATAGTTGCTGAAGAGATATATTCCGGTGCAGAAAAGCTCCTTTAACAGACAGCTTCCTTGCGCCTGCGTAGCCAGCCGAAGGGTTGAAAGTACAGCAAGAATCCGTTTCCACCTGATGGCAAGCTATAAGCACAAGCAAGCATGATAGATATTACAGTTAGCGGTGGGGAGATATTTAGAGTGGTAAAAACCTTTAGTACTATTCTATGTAGCATATTCACTTTATCCCTAGTGGCGGCACTGCCAACATGGGCTATTGATTTACCTCTCGCCACTACAACAGCGGGCACAGCGACAACAACTGTAGCTACTGCTCCAGCGCCACCTGCATTTCCCGGTGCATCCGAAGTAGTTTCTCGCTTTGCCAGCCTCACCAGTCAAAGCGAGAACACCCTAACCCAGCTCCAGGATATTAGCTCCAACAAAAATATCAGTGACTTTCTGGACAAAATCTTGGCGCGCCAGAAAGCTCTCGACAAGCGCATTGAAGAGCTCGGCGCGCCTTCCACCTGGGCGTTTGAACGCTTACTAGAGAATAAAAATATCCTGGCCAACCAGCTCTACGAATTGGGCACGCTATTCGACAACATCACGGCACAGCTATCCACTACTGACAATCTAAGAATAACCTGGCAGCAACAAAAACAGTTCTGGAGTGATTGGAAAAAATTCTTAACCGCACAAAAAATTTCGGTGCCGGCTACCGAGTTTAGTCAATCCGTCCAGCAGGCCGACGCGGTACTAAAACAGATAGACCTTACCAGTAGCAAACTGATTGCTATCCAGCAAAAAGTGCGCGGAGTACAAGAGAGTAATCAGAGCACGGTGCGCAACATCGATAGCGCCTTAAAAACTCTGCGGGCAGAACTTTTTAAAAAATCATCCTTATCGCTATTTAGTTCCGAATACTACCGTCAGTTTGACTCGAAACTGGAAGAGCAGTTCATCAGCAATATGCAGTTGGTGCAGTGGTATCGCAAAAGTTACCTGATCGAATACTGGTGGGTTTTGCTACTACAGGTAAGTATAGCGTTCTCATTGGCACTGAGTTTACGCCGCCGCCGCAGCAAAAAAGATGATCAATCTCAATGGAACGTACTCTACCGCCACCCTTGGGCGACGGGGATATTTATTGCTTCTGCCACCCTTAGCCCGCTATACAAGGCCTCCTCTTTAGTATGGACACTATATGTGTTGCTGTTCAGCGTCCTAAGTGCCAGCATTCTGGTCGCCGACGCCGTTCCCAGCAAGCGTAACGCCCTACTGATATGGCTGTTGGCTATCGCGTACCTAGGCTCCATGTTTTTTCAGGTCATTGGTGCACCATTACCGCTGTATCGGCTCTATATCGTCGGGCTCTCCTTGGTTGGTATTCCGCTATTGCGCTGGATGTGCATTTCTGAGCGCCTCAACAAAGAGAACTGGAAACTTGTTCTCGGTCTACGTGGCGGTGCTACTCTGCTAACGGTGTCACTCATCGCCCAGATTGGCGGTTTTAGCACCCTATCGTTCCGGCTGATTGATTCATCGATAAAGAGTGTTTTTCTGGCTTTGATGATCTTCATGGTTATGCGCCTGAGCAGTGGTGGCGTCGAGTACGTTATTGGCCACCCGCGCAGCAGACGACTAACTTTTTTGCGCGTTTTTGGTGAGCAACTCAGTCAACGCATCAATCGCCTCTTACAGGCAGCACTACTATTTTACGCCACTCTGTATATGGTACAGATATGGGGCGGCAGTGACAGCATCACCAGCACTTGGCAAACGATGCAGCAGGCAGCACTGACCATTGGCAGTGTCTCCATATCCCTGGGCAACATAATTATTGTAGCCACTATCGTGTATATTAGCCTTACGCTTTCGTGGCTGATGCGCTCGCTACTTGATGTTAGAACTATTGGGCCGCGCCACATGGACAGCGGTGTCCGTGACTCCCTGAAGACACTGCTGCACTACATGATAATTATCTGTGGATTTTTATTTGTTCTCGGGGCGCTAGGGCTAGGTCTACAAAACTTTGCAGTAATAGCTGGCGCGCTAAGTATCGGTATCGGCTTTGGTCTACAGGATATTGTCAACAACTTCGTGAGCGGAATTATTCTACTGTTTGAACGTCCAGTAAAAATTGGTGACTGTATAACCTTCGGTGATGAGTTGGCCATAGTGCGCAAGATCGGCTTACGTTCGACGATTATCGAAACATTCAATTTGGCCGAAATTATCGTCCCCAACAGCAAACTTATTGCCGACAATGTAACCAACCTCACCCTGAGCAATACCCACAAACGTCTGGTAATCGACATCGGTGTCGCCTATGGCGAGGACATGGATCGCGTTAAAGATATTCTCTATCAAGAGGCGGTAAAACATCCAGAGGTTTTGAAAGATCCGGAACCATCACCGCAATTTATTGCTTTTGGTGCCAGCTCCTTAGATTTCCAATTGCGAGTAAGAATAGCTAAGTTTGAGAATGGCATGACCATCACCAGCGAGCTGTGCTCGGCTATTTACAAGCGTTTTATGCAAGAGGGAATCTCTATACCATTCCCACAACAAGATCTGCATATCAGCTCTGTTGCCGATGAAATATGGGATAAATTTCATGGTACAAAAAGCCAAACAGCACCGCCATCTCCAGCGGATAATAGTGGCACTCAACAGATACTAAGCGCGGAGAATGTCGCCCCAGCGCAAGATTAGCCAGAGTATCGGAGCTAGCGCTTTTATCTGCCCCTGAACGGATGTGCCAATAATTTGCTCAACGCCATATGCTTATTGCTTTTTAGCAACAGCTGTATATACTCCACCACCCTTGCGACTAGCTGCACCTTGCAGCGATGAGTATATATTGAACCTGTCGGTGCAGTTGCGGCACCATTAATAAGGAACAGCCATGGCGAACACCTTGACCATTGATGGCATAGAGATCAAAGCCGGTGAGACCCGAACAATCGCACTACAACTGCCGCGTCTGTACGATGCAACTGAGATGGTCATGCCAGTCCACGTCTTCCGGGGCAAACGCCCAGGGCCGACTCTCTTTGTCTCTGCAGCTATCCATGGCGATGAAATTAATGGTGTCGAAATTGTCCGCCGCCTCATCAAGCTTAAAACAGTCGCGTCCTTGCGCGGCACACTGATAGCAATACCTCTGGTAAATGTGTACGGTTTTCTTAACCGGTCACGCTATCTGCCTGACCACCGGGATTTAAATAGAGCCTTTCCTGGCTCCGAGGGTGGCTCTTTGGCCGCTAGGGTGGCGTTCCGCTTCATGGAGCAGATTGTCAGCAAGTGCACCCACGGCATAGATTTGCACTCGGGTTCCAACAACCGGCAAAACTTACCCCAGATACGTTGTTCGTGGCAAAATGATGCCGCCCTTAATATGGCAAAAGCCTTTGCTGCGCCACTAATAGTGCACTCAAAATTGCGCGACAGTTCACTGCGCGAAGCGGTAAATGAGCTCAACATCCCAATTCTGGTTTATGAAGCAGGGGAAGCTTTACGCTTTGATGAGTCCGCCATCCGCGGTGGAGTTAAAGGCGTAGTCGCGGTTATGCGCCACCTGAATATGTTGCCGCCCCGCCGTCAGCACCAACTTATTGAACCGCTGGTTTCACGCAAAACCGCCTGGGTGCGCTCCCCCGTCAGCGGGTTACTCACCAAGAGCTGCAAACTAGGTGCAATAGTGGAGAAAGATGCCACGCTGGGCTATATCGAAGACCCTATGAATGACAAGCGCCAACCGGTAAAAGCCAGCCACGCTGGAGTAGTTATGGGAATTCAAAATTTGCCACTGGTCTATCAGGGCGATGCTCTATTTCACATTGCTACAGTTGCGGGAGATGAGGAGGATCAGGCCGATTCCCTCGAAGCATTTCAAGAGCTGGTGGAGGACTACATCTAGATGGCCACGCACGAGACACTACACACAGTCGGCTGGCGCGAATGGCTGAGCCTGCCCGATCTAGACATTCCGTGGATCAAGGCTAAGGTTGACACTGGCGCTAGGACCTCGGCGCTACACGCCAGCGCCATTGATGAGTTTACTCTGGATAACCAGCAGTGGGTGCGTTTCGTCATGCACCCACTACAACGCCACACCAGCCCTGAACTTATCTGTAACGCCAAGGTTAAAGACAGGCGCTCAGTCACCGATTCTGGCGGGCATCGTGAACAGCGCTATGTAATTGAGACCACCATCCGCATTGGTACGCTATGGTGGCCAATAGAACTGACCTTAACCAATAGAGACACCATGAAATTTCGTATGCTACTCGGACGCACTGCCATGAAGGGGCGCCTAGTAGTTAACCCAGCACAATCCTATTTTTTTGCTCGGCCAAATTTAGCAACTTTGCAAAAAGTATATGCTTCAAGGAAGGACAGTTTATGAAAATATGTATTTTATCCCGCAACCCCAACCTATACTCAACCAGCGCTATAGTTAATGCCGCCACAGAAATGGGACACGAAGTGGAGGTCATTGATCCGCTGTTATGCTATATGGTCATTGCTGCGCATCGACCATCGATCCACTACAAGGGGCGCGAACTGAATAATTTTGATGCAGTCATCCCGCGCATTGGCGCCTCTATCACCTTTTATGGCACTGCCGTAGTGCGACAATTCGAGATGATGGGCTCTTTTTGTGTCAACGAATCTGTAGCTATCAGCCGCTCACGCGACAAATTACGCTCGCTGCAATTGCTGGCCCGTAAAGGCATAGGTCTACCAGTAACCTGCTTTGCTCATTCCACCAAATTTACCGGCGATCTCATCTCGCAAGTGGGTGGCGCACCGCTGGTAATCAAGCTGCTCGAGGGCACACAGGGGATTGGTGTTGTGCTGGCCGAAACGCACAATGCCGCCGAAAGCGTTATTGAAGCATTCCGGGGGCTAAAACAGAACATTCTGGTGCAAGAGTTTGTCAAGGAGGCCAACTCCTGCGACATCCGCTGTTTTGTTATCGGCGATAAAGTAGTCGCCGCCATGATGCGCAAAGGTCGCGATGGCGACTTCCGTTCCAACCTTCACCGTGGTGGCAGCGTTCTCAAGGTTAAGCTGACTCCAGAAGAACGCTCTACCGCTGTTCGCGCCGCAAAAATAATGGGGCTGAATGTTGCTGGGGTGGATATTCTGCGCGCTAACCATGGCCCAGTAGTTATGGAGGTAAACTCCTCGCCCGGACTCGAAGGCATTGAAGCTGCTACCGATGTCAATGTTGCAGGTAAAATAGTTGCGTGGATCGAGAAAAATGTTCAGTCCAGCACCACCCGCACCAAGGGCAAAGGCTAGACCATAGCCCGCGACTCCATGCCTGTTAGCAATTTAATTATTATCGATCAAGAACGCTGCACTGGGTGTGGCTGGTGTCTAGCCAGCTGCGCTCAGCACGCCATAACCTTGCACACCTCGCGCCCTGATGGTTTTGGTGACAAAAGAGCCTGTATTGATCAACAGCGCTGCACCAGCTGCGCGCAGTGCCTAAACAGCTGCCCGCATCACGCCATCAGTGTGCACACTATGCCCTACAGCAACGAAGCCCACTAGATTCTCCTTTGCATAGCCAGGCTAAAAGCTATATTCTACCCTTTTGATCACAGCTGACCTATAGATGAGGAGTTGCCATGACGCATAAACTGCAATGGCCACAACTATTGTCTCCGCGCCGCGTCGGCGGCAAAGATATCACTACCACACCAGAGGGTGCCGAACGCAGTGCCTTTGAAGCGGATTACGACCGCGCAGTGTTCAGTGAGCCATTCCGCCGTCTGGCCAGAAAAACCCAAGTTCATCCCCTCGCCCCCAATGATCACATCCACAACCGCTTAATCCACTCCATTGAGGTGGGCAGCGTTGGGCGCTCATTGGGCAAAAAAATACAGCAATTCTTACTACAACAGCACCCACAGCACCGCGATATTCTAACGCACATTCCCCAAATTGTTCAGGTTGGCTGCATGGTTCACGACATCGGAAACCCACCATTTGGGCATGCCGGAGAGTACGCCATCCGTGAGTGGGTCAACGCCCATCAACAGCTGGTATTTAACGATAGCCTGGGCAAGCAGCTCTGTGATGATAACTGCTGCACCGATCTGCTGCTATTTGAGGGCAATGCCCAGGGTTTCCGCCTAGCGGCGCGCAACGACAACAACAAATGCGGTTACATGCGCCTCACCTATGCTTCGTTAGGAGCCATGATAAAATATCCGTGGGGCAGTGCAGATAAACGCGCTCACAGTAAAAAGAAATTCAACGTCTTTGCCAGTGAACGCCAAATCTTTACCGATATAGCCACCACCACGGGCTTACAACACAGCGATGGCACGGTGGCACGCCATCCACTATCCTTTTTCACCGAAGCGGCCGACGACATTTGCTACCGCATGCTGGATATGGAAGACGCTGTCTCCATGCGCATCTTTCCCGAGGAGCCAATTAAGAAGTTATTTCTCTACTTGGCGGGCTGTCCTGATGATACTTGGAAACCGATAGCCATGGCGCGCGGAGAGGCTATCAGCGCCTTGATCAACGAATCATTGGCGGTATTCATGCACGACTACCCAGCCATAATGGCCGGCGAACGCCAACAAGATCTTAAAAGTGATTTTTCTAACCGTTTTGATGATGGATTTCACCAGATAGGCGAGCTGTATGAGATAATATTTTCCCATCGCGCCAAACTGGGCTACGAGCTCGGCGCCTACAAAATTGTCGGACGCATAATCAAAGCCTTTGTCTTGGCGATAAAATCGCTGTGTGAGAAACGTGATTATACCAAAATCGAGTACGTCTCTACTCGCTGCTTTGAGATGGCATGGGGCAAAGAGTACGTATGCCAACACGAACAGCAGGACTATGAGTGGTGGCTGCGGCAGGTGTTCGATTTCGTCTCTGGCCTGACCGATAACTATGCTATCCAGATTTCGGCCGAAATTGAAGGGATTATACCCTCATGACCAACAACAGCATAAAGTGGGTAGTAGTTACCGGCGCTTCCAGCGGAATCGGTTACGACATCGCCCTGAGCTTACAACAACAAGGATATCAGGTAATTGCCACGGCGCGCACGACAACCGCCCTAGCCATGCTGACGCGCCTCGGTTTAATTGCGCTCCCCTTGGAGCTAAGTGACGAGAACAGTGTGAGCGCAGCTATAGAGCAAATCAACCAGTTATGCGATCACCAACTATATGCTTTGATTAACAACGCCGCCTATGGTCAGCCCGGTGCACTGGAGGATATCAGCCGTAAGGTTTTGGAGCAGCAATTTGCCGTCAACCTGTTTGGCACCCACCAACTTACCTGTGGCCTGCTACCAGCTCTGCGCCAGGGCAGCGCCGGACGCATTGTCAACATCAGCTCCGTACTCGGGCTGGTCGCCTTTCCGTGGCAAGGCGCTTACAATGCCAGCAAATTCGCCCTTGAGGGGTTGAGTGACACCTTGCGTCTGGAGTTACGCGGCTCATCGGTGCGCCTCAGCCTGATCGAACCGGGGCCAATACGCAGTAAGTTTCGCGCCAACGCCCTGCACGCCTTTAACAGCGAAATAGACTGGCAACAGAGCGCCCATAACGCCAATTATAAACGCATTACGGCTTACTATGCGGCCAGCAGCCACCCCACACCCTTTACCGGCACTGCGCAACAGGTTACCCGCCGAGTCCTGCATGCTCTGCGCTCCGCAAAACCACAGCCGCGCTACTATGTCACCCTGCCAACTTACACTCTTGCCATCTGTCGGCGGTTACTACCATCACGCCTGCTCGATCTGCTGCTGGCCCGCCTAGGTTCCATGCGTTGAGAGTTGCTAACTAATAAGATCTTCCATTTATATTACAAATATAATATGATGTATATTAACTATATACATAGCTAGATATTTATCCCGCAGTGCAATCACTCATGGTTCTTTTCCATAAGGCGTTTTTGACATAATGCAGAAAAACTCAGCCTCTCTAGAGCTCCTCCTTGCTAAGGAATATCACCAGCTATTTGAAACTTTTTTTTCTGCTATTGATGCCGCCACAACTGAATCACTGTATAAAACATTAAGTAATTATCCACGTTTAGCTGAAGAGCTATTTCATCTATTTTCGCAAATACTGTGTATTGGCACGCGGCAGTCAATACGTATCAACCCAACAAAAAGCCATATCTACTTTGGTGCCTTTACGCTATTCAGCGAAAAAATCCCCCCTATCATGTGCAAAAAACAGCATATTTCTTTTAAACACCGTCAGACACGCTGCGTCAATAACGCCTACGCAAAAACTGAGCGCAATCAGTTGGCACAGGTACTTCTTGAGCGTAGTATCGGAACGAATTATATGCAACAATACACCAGTGCCCTTGAAGTTAAAGAGACCCTAGGTGCTATTATTGATGCTACCGAACAAAAACTTCTGGTACTCATGAATTAATCAGCCATAAAGATCAATCGGCTGCGGCATTTCTTGCTTAGAGCCGCAGCACAACACGAGGGAATTGGACTCATGTGCTTTAGTCGCTCGCTTTTTTTGCCCCTCCTCGCCATTGTTCTATGTGCCGCTAGTTTTAGTTTCCCCACCTTAGCGCATAGCAATCCCATCAGTGCTAAACAGATTCCACCGCAGCTAGCTCCATGGCAGGAGTGGGTACTGTTTGGCCAAGAGCAGAGGCTATGTACCCCAATTTGGCAGCAAGAATCACGCTCGGCACAACCAACAGAACAACCACGCCAGTGTCTGTGGTCAGGAGAACTCAGCCTTAATCTCAATGATGCTGGCGGCACCTTTGAGCAATATTGGGAGCTCGATCGTGATGGCTGGATTCTGGTTCCTGGCAATGAGAAATATTGGCCACAACAGGTCAAGTTAGATGGTGAAGCGGCGCTGGTGATGCGTGCGGACCAACAGCAGCAAAAGCAACTGCCAGTTGGCGTGAGCAAAGATCGGCCACTGGTTTACGCCCAGGCTGGCACCCATGTTATAAGCGGCAGTTTTAGCTGGCAGCAACTGCCGCAAAATTTAGCCGTTGCCCCCCAAAGTGCCCTAATCAAACTAACTTGCAGTGGCACATTTATTCATCAGCCCCAGTTAGAAAATAGCGGTATTCTCTGGCTGCAGAGCGAAAATACCAATGCACAAAAGAGCTCACAAGACAGTCTGAGTATTCAGGTCTACCGCCTAGTAACCGACTCGATTCCTCTCAATCTCATCACCAATATTCAGCTGGAGATATCCGGCAAGGAGCGGGAGATAAATACCGGCATAATTTTGCCGCCAGGTTTTGTCCCCTTAGAGCTTAACAGCCCATTGCCTGCCCGTCTGGAGGGGGATGGCAGTCTAAAACTTCAGGTCAAACCCGGTCGTTGGACTATCGAACTGACTACGCGCCATCTGGGCCCAGTGGACACCTTAACCATGTCCAACACACCCCCGCCCTGGCCGCAACAGGAGATATGGTCGATACAAACCCAAAACGAACTGCGCCTGATAAGCATTGAAGGCGGCAGCGCAATTGATCCTACGCAGACCTCTATGCCCAGCAGATGGAAACGGTTACCTGCCTACATGCTGACAGGCAACCAAGAGTTACAGTTTACCACCAGAAAACGTGGCAATAGTGATCCAGTTGCGGAGCAGATCCAACTCCAGCGCACTTTGTGGCTCGATTTCGATGGCCAAGGCTATACCGCCAAAGACAGCATTACGGGACAACTCAGCAGTCGTGCTCGCTTAGAAGCGGGAGAGCAGTTGGCTGTAGGTCGAGTCATCATCGATGGCAAGGATCAATTTATTACCCAACTAGCCCCAGATACGCCGGCCGGAGTTGAAATCCGCCACAGCCGGATTAATCTGCAAGCCGAAAGCCGCATTGTCACGCAAGATAACGGCAAAATAGCTGCCGTTGGTTGGAATATCAATCCCACATCCCTAAAAGCGCAACTTAATCTGCCTCCAGGCTGGCGGCTACTTAAAGCCAGCGGCCCTGACAGCGCCTCCTCTACCTGGTTGCGTGACTGGTCGCTACTGGATATTTTTATTGTGCTGGTGCTCTCATTGAGTTTCGCTCGGCTGTGGGGACCACTATCCGGAATTGCTGCCCTGTTGGGTTTAGCGCTTATCTACCATGAGCCCCAGGCTCCACAACTGGTCTGGCTCAATGTTCTTATTCCGGTAGCGCTGTTGCGGGTGCTGCCAGATGGACGCTTTAAACAGCTAACGCAGTGGTACCGGATGGGCGGCTTACTGCTGTTATTAGTTATCTGTTTAAGCTTTTCGGTACAACAGATACGCAGTGCTATCTACCCGCAGCTGGAAGCGCACATTACTAACTACCGCCCCCAAGCCAGCAGAGCAGCGCTAAATGAGGCAACTGATGCTGTAGCCATGAAACAGATGGTAAGCAGCTCAATGGTGCGCGTGCCGGTTGCTCAGAGTGCTAATCTGGGTCAAGACGTAGGCAAAATCATTTCACAATACGATCCCGACCTGAAGATAACAACCGGCCCAGGCCTACCTCAATGGAACTGGCGCAGCATTCAACTAAGTTGGAACGGGCCAGTTAACGCTGACCAAACACTGCAATTATACCTATTGCCACCCTGGGCAACCAGGCTGCTGCTGTTGACGGGAGTCGCCCTATTGGCTTTGATGTATTTGCGCCTGTTCAGCCCCGCTCCACTGCCACGCTGGAAACGCGGCAATACCACCAGCAGCGAGACCCTGGTGCTAATACTGAGTTTCGCCACGCTGCTAACTCTAGCTACGCCACCATCAGCTAGCGCCAACGACATGTTCCCCGCGCCCGAGCTACTGGAGCAGTTACAACACAGACTATTGCTACCCGACAGCTGCGCTCCCAACTGCATCTCACTAAATGAGCTGGACATCAGCGCTGACCAGAAACTACTGCGCCTGCGGCTGACCTATCATTGCCAAGCTGAACGTGCGGTGCCACTGCCATTGCCACTACAGCAACTACACCTGCAAAGTGCGCGCTTGGATAAAAGCTCTCAGGTTGCTCTCTATCGTCAAGATGATGACCAGTTGTGGGCCAAGATACCGCAAGGGATTCACACTCTGGAGCTCTACGCCAATCTGCCAGCAGAGTTGCAACGCTTTCAGCTACCGCTAATTATGCCAGCGGGAATGGTACACATAAATGCAGCTGGTTGGACAATCACCGGTGCACATGATGGCCAAACCAGCCAGGGTGCTATCGACCTCACCCGCAACAGCACAGTTACCACCAAGCAGCTACAACCCAACGAAGTGCCACCATTCGCAACGGTGCAGCGTGAGATATACCTTGGCCTGGATTGGCACGTCAGAACGACAGTCCGGCGGGTAAGTCAAAGCAGCAGTGCCGCGCTACTGCAAATTCCACTACTGCCCAACGAACATGTAACTAGCCGTGGGGTGAATGTCACTGGGCATCAAGTACTAGTGAATTTTGCGCCAGGGACAACAAGCTTTAGCTGGGATTCCAGTCTAGGGAAAAACAGCGAGTTGGAACTTTTAGCCGCCCAAACAGATCAATTTAGTGAGATATGGAGCCTGACGGCTGAACCTATATGGCACATTAACAGCGCGGGAATTCCGGTTATTCACTACTACAATAACGATAACTGGCAACCGCAATGGCGACCATGGCCCGGGGAACAGCTCACTTTGAACATCTCCCGCCCCAACGGTATTCAGGGGCAGATGGTAACCATCGACAACAGTCAACTAACCCTCACTTCCGGAAGTCGCACCAGCGAGGCAACGCTAAAACTACAGCTACGCAGCAGCCACGGTACTGAACACACCATCACCCTGCCCGACCAAGCTCAGTTAACTGAAGTGCTTATTAACTCGCGTCCGCAGCCGATAAAGCAGCAGCAGCGCTTGGTGAAAATACCCCTCGTGCCCGGAGCGCAAACCATTGAGCTGCGCTGGCAACAGCCGCAAGGGATTGACCTAATCACCCACAGTCCTCAGGTTCATTTGGAAGCAAACAGCGTTGACAGCACTATAACCTTAAATATACCTAAAAGCCGCTGGACACTGTTTGCTTATGGCCCATTAATGGGGCCGGCGGTGCTATTTTGGGGCGTAATGCTGGTGATAGTGATATTGGCCGTTATCCTAGGACGATATACCACTACCCCGCTGCGTTGGTGGCACTGGTTACTGCTCTTTGTCGGGCTCAGCCAGGCCAGCCTACCTGCACTTATTCCAGTGGCCGCGTGGCTAATCCTACTGGGCTTACGCCCGCAGTGGGCGCAGCAGCAGCGATCAGCTCTAGGATTCAACATGCTGCAGCTGACATTAATAGTATTGAGCATTGTCGCTCTCACCACCATATTAGCCGCCATACAACAAGGATTACTCGGCCTACCGGAGATGCAAATTGCCGGTAACCACTCTAGCCCTTGGAGACTAAATTGGTATCAGGATCGCTGTAGTGGCTTTTTACCCGAAGCCTGGGTGGTCTCAGTCCCCATGTATATTTATCGATTATTCATGTTACTCTGGGCGCTATGGTTAGCCTTGGCACTGATGAAATGGTTACACTGGGGTTGGAGTTGTTTCAGTACCCATGGAGTGTGGCGCAAGCTACCGCCACGCCAAAAGCACCAGAAACAATCAGACAAAAACTCCGTGCCACCCAGCATTAAGGAATAGACAGGAGAAACGCTCATGGAACAGCTCGACTACGTCACCGCAACCATTGCCCTAAGCATGGGTGTTGCTTGGGCTAGCGGCATCAACCTCTACGCTACAATTTTAGTGCTCGGTTTGATGGGCAACTCTGGTGCCATGCCCCTACCTGAGCAACTACAGTTGGTGCAGCAACCAATAGTTATTGGCGCTAGCGCTCTTATGTATGTGGTGGAATTTTTTGCCGATAAGTTTCCCGGAGTAGATACCGGTTGGGATACTATCCATACCTTTATTCGTATCCCCGCTGGAGCAGCGCTAGCAGCCGCCGCTACGGGCAACGTAGATCCTTCTATCAGTTTAGCGGCAGCCCTGGTGGGTGGCTCCCTCAGTGCGGCCACCCACGCCACCAAATCTGGCACCAGAGTAATGATCAATACTTCGCCGGAACCGGTGACCAACTGGGTCGCATCCATGAGTGAAGACCTTGCAGTAGTGGGTGGCTTATGGGTAGCCCTCAACCACCCCATTGTCTTTCTGATCGCGCTAACCATTTTTGTAATTCTGCTGATCTGGTTACTGCCCAAAATGTGGCGCGCCATTAAGAAAGTGTTTGCTACAATCGCTGGGTTGTTTAAAAAGAGAACCCCACCCGCAGTGGCAGAAAACAGCGCAGTACCACCCCAACTAACAGATGAAAACAACGACTGATCAGGTATTGGACAACAATGTTATGAAACGCTTTTGTAAACTGTTTTTTTCGGCAGCTATCCCTTTTGGCCTAGTTATCTTTGCCATATCGTTGAGTAACAATTCGTGGCAACGCGCAGTGGGCATAGCTACAATTATGGCCTTTCTATTCGGCTCAGGCATAGTACAGATAATCACCATCATTGAGGAACGACGCAAAAACAAGCACAAGTGATAACAGGAACATCTAGGTAAAGCTGGCGGGAGTTTATAAATATGCAGTGCCAAGCAGCGGTGAGTAAATCACCACAGCTGCTTGGCACTGTTTTTACACTTCAGTTAAAGATTTATTTCTTTGGAGCTTGAGTGGCGCGCAGGAACTTCAGATAGTCGCCCATCTCCTGCAGATTTTTCGCCTGTGTCCAGCGCCCATCAGCAAACACACCGTAGTCAACACCACCCATAGCAGTAGCAAAACGCACGGAGTTACCGTAGAACAACCACTGCTCAATCCATTTCAGCTCAATTGCTTCATCAAATGGATTGGCGCCCTGAGGAATACCCTGTGCCAAACCTTCTGTCCACGCCTGGCTGAGCACTTTGGTTGCCTGTAGAGTCATAAAGTTTGATGTTTCGATGGAGCGGTCTAGACGGGTAAAGTGACCCTCGATCCACTGTTGCGAGTGACAACCGGAACACACCGCTTCCATCTGCTGTTGACGTTTACCCATTTCAGCTTCATCAATCAGGAATTTCGATACCGGCTCACCGCTTAGTTCTGTAGGCAAATTGAGTCCAGCTTTATTGACGATCTTGCTAGTGTCGGCATCAATTGGATGGGGATGCGCATAAGGCAGGCCAAAGATACGCCATGGCATTCTGTCATTCATGCGGTGTGAGCGTTTTACTAGAGTGTTACCATTTTCATCAACTAACTCACTTACGTGGCAAGCCGCGCAGGTAGGTGCGGTGAAATCTTTACCTACCGTCCAGGGTACCGCTGTGTAATCCCACTTTTTATCCATGGATTTTTGGATATTACCGTGCACGCTGACTGAATATACTTTATAAGCTGGGACATCTGGTCCTTTATGGCATTCAGCGCAGGTATAGGGTTTACGCGCCATCTCAATGGAGAATTGGTGGCGAGCATGACAGGAAGCACATGACCCCTTAGTGCCATCTGGATTGATGCGACCGACACCAGCATTGGGCCAGTTACTCAGCACAGGAAACTCCATCTCACCCATTGCTGTTTCGCGAGTTTTACTGCCAACAACTTTGACAATGGTTCCATGGCATGACAGGCAAGAGTCGGCATTGCTCACATCATCTGCATCGATATGATGGAAAGTTGCACCGTTAAATTCTGCCAGACCGTTAGTATTATTTACCATGATGCCGTACAGAGGGTTTTCCATCAGATCGGCATACGCCTCAGCCATGACGTTGTCGGCAAAATCAGTTGTTTCAACAGGATGACAACTAGCACAGTCCTGCGGGGAGACAACGGTATGGATAGTGTAACCATTGTGCTCAAAGCTATCGACGGCGTGCTTGTCGGTATTCATAGTGTGGCATTCGGCACAGCCGACAACCGTCTGGGCCAGAGGGCCGTCCAGTTTATCCACAGAAATTCGCCGTTGCTGAGCTGGCAATTGCAAGCCTTGGGCGGGAGTAACGTGGGAATGGCGACTTTTTTGCCAATCGGCAACAATGCCTGGGGTAACTTCGCTATGACAGGCTATACAGTCTTCAGTTGCGGCACTGATGCCACCATCAGCAGCCATGCAGTAGCTGCCAGACACTATCAACAATGAGACACTAAACAAAAGCAGGCGCAAAAAACTACAATTCTTCATCTACAACTCCTCAATAAAATAGTTACATGCTAAAACGAACGCGACATTGAACCTCTCCATCCATGCACAACTAGCTAAACTACAACACATTTATATTGGTACTATATACCAGTCATGATACTTACAAAACTCTGGAGTGTTACCCAAGCAGATCAAGAGTAACACCAAACACCAAAGCTTGAAGTGAACATTCTACCAGAAAAAAGTTGCCACACAACAGTCTAGGAGCAATCAACCCAAGGCTACATCCAGGGTCATCATCAAGGCAAAACCACACATAGCACCGATAGTCGCCAGATCAGTATTACGCGCCAATTGCGACTCGGGAATTACCTCTTCGACCACCACATAGATCATAGCACCGGCGGCAAAGGATAAAGCATAGGGCAACAGCGGCTGCATCCAAATTACCGCCACAGCGCCGATAACACCGGCAATCGGTTCCACCACTCCAGACAGCTGGCCATACCAAAAGCTTTTACCTCGGCTCATACCTTCACGGCGTAACGGTACTGACACCGCCGCGCCCTCGGGAAAGTTCTGGATACCTATGCCTATAGCTAAAGCTACTGCTCCAGCTAAGGAGGCCGATGGCAAATCCGCTGCCAGAGCACCAAAAGCTACCCCCACCGCCAAGCCTTCGGGAATATTGTGTAGGGTTATGGCCAAACAGAGTAGCGTACTACGCTGCCAACTGGTCTTGATCCCTTCAGCCTCTTTCATATCAAAGCCCAGATGCAGATGCGGCAACAGCTTATCCACCGACCACAAAAACAGCCCACCCGCTAAAAAACCCACCACAGCAGGTATCCAAGGGGTGCCGCCAGCAGCTTCGGTCATCTCAATAGACGGCGCTAACAGCGACCAGAAACTGGCGGCGATCATAACGCCAGCAGCGCTACCCAGCATTCCATCTAACAATTTACGATTGATAGTTTTAAAGAAGAAGACCATCCCCGCCCCCAGAGCCGTTACAAACCAGGTAAACAGGGTGGCCATTAACGCCTGCATTACGGGATTGAGTTGCACAAACCAAGTCGTCAAATCACTACCTCCACGCAGCTTAGCAAAAGAAAGAATCTACTCTGTTTCTACAACGCACTGGCTCAGCGCCATGCCCACCCAGCGTTTAGCAAATTGAGAAGCGGTACGTCCACAGCGTTTACTCTTATCGTGTGACCACTGAATAGCAGCCTTTTCAACAACTTCATCCCAGGGCAAAGTTTGCTTATACTCGGCACACAGACGTTCTATACACTGCTGTACCACCCGCAAGTATTGCTCTTGACTAAAGGAGTCGAAGGAGACCCACAGGCCAAAGCGGTCAGACAGCGAGCTCTTCTCTTCGATTGTCTCTGAGGCGCGCACCTCGCCCCCTTTCATGTGGTTTCCCAAATTATCATGAACATAGTCGGGGATAAGGTGACGGCGATTAGAGGTAACGTAGATGAGAGTGTTCTTCGGCGACGCGTATACCGCCCCGTCGAGAGCGCTCTTCAAAATTTTATAGCTCTTCTCTCCATCTTCAAAAGAGAGGTCGTCACAAAAAATCAAAAAGCGATAGGGACAAGCCTTGATCTGCAAAAAGATATCTGGCAAATGGTGCAAATCATCCTTATCTACCTGAATAACACGCAAACCTTCATCGCCATAACGGGTCAACAGTGCCCGAACCAATGATGACTTACCAGTACCGCGTGATCCCCATAGCAGAACATTATTAGCGGGCAAGCCATGGACAAACTGGCTGGTGTTATCAACAACCAATTTTTTTTGTTCATCAATGCCCAGCAACTCATCTAAACTTGTTGCTTCGGTTTCCGGCATAGCTTCAAGATAGCCAGCAACTGAGTGACTACGCCAACTTGCGGCCATAGCAGTGTGCCAATCGATAGGTTCTACCACTTGGGGCAATATCTGCTCCACTGCGGCTAAAACCCGCTTTAATTGTCCTACCAACTCAATATCTAACTCCATATTTTCCCCACCTTGCTCGATATTCACCACCCAACATTCCAGCGCTAAGCTGGCTACAACATGCTTATTATGCCACAGTAGGCTGTACTTTTGCCCACTAATGCACCAGATAAGACAAGAAAAAAAGCGCTCAGCACCTTGAATATGCTACTATTCTTGTTAGCATAATAGCTGATTGTCAATTAAATCAAACCTAAGGAGAAGCTATGACTACTAAAAATGGTGTGTACAAATGTGAAGTTTGCGGCAACGTTGTCGAGGTCTTAACTACCGGCCAAGGAGCGCTAGTATGCTGCGGTGCACCTATGGGACTGCTAGCAGAAAACAGTACTGATGCAGCTCAAGAGAAACATGTACCAGTAATCACTAATGCTGACGGAAAAGTAACCATCAGCGTGGGCAGTGTTGCCCATCCGATGACAGCTGAGCACTATATTGAGTGGATTGAGCTTATAGCCGACGGCGTCAGCTATCGCAAATTCCTCAAACCTGGCGATGAGCCTAAAGCTTCATTTTGCGTAACTGCCAGCACAATCAGCGCACGCGCTTACTGCAACCTACATGGTCTGTGGAAAGCGTAACCCGCTAACATAGTGAAACACTAAATCAGGGCAACTGGGTAAGCGATAGTTATCGCTTCGTGGTTGCCCTGTTTTATCTGCACTAAGCGAGGCTATTATGTGTAAAAAAGTTTTTGTTGCAGCAACTGGTCAAAACTGCGGTAAGTCTACCGTCTGTCTCTCTCTCCTCCATCGCGCAGCAAAAAAATATAAGCGCATTGGCTTCATTAAACCCTTGGGCCCAAAACTGGTTGATTTTCGCGGTATTCAGGCAGACAAAGATGCCGTACTGATGGCACAAATTTTTGGCCTTGAAGATCAGATTCGCGACATGTCGCCAGTGCCACTATACCCCGGCACCACTAGGCAGGTACTAGATGGCGAGATCTCATCAGCAACTTTGGGTGAACAGATGCTCAGCGCCTGTCGTCGCCTAGAGGAGAAGTGCGATTTTTTGGTCATCGAGGGAGCTGGACATGCCGGAGTAGGCTCGGTCATTGGCTACAACAATGCTCAGGTTGCAAAATTACTCGACGCTCCAGTGATGATGGTTTCCGAAGGTGGCATTGGTCGCGCCATCGACTCGATCAACCTCAACTTGAGTGAATTCAACCAAGCGGGAGTTCCCGTTCACCTGCTGTTAGGTAACAAATTACACGCAGACAAACGTCAGCTAAACCTGCACTATCTCAACAAGGCCTTTGCCCACCTAAATATGCACATCGAAGGCGGTTTCAATTTTTCGCCCATACTCGCCGACCCAACACTTAAGAGAATCAGCAACCTTTTAGGCTGTAAATTACAGGGAGATCAAGAACAGGGACGCCGCATTATCCACAGTGTGCAGTTAGGCTCAGCCTCGGCGCAGCGGGTTGCCGACCTGCTCAAGGAGTCTACCCTATTGATGGTCCACACTAGTCGTGATGAGTTGATGGTAATGCTCGCATCACTGTACCACCTCCCTGAATACCGTAGCAAAATTGCTGGCATGGTCATAGCAGGATATGCGCCTGTATCGCCCATAACCTTAAAAATTGTCGACGACAGCAACATCCCCTATATTCGTACCTCAATGACTACCTCTAACGCTTTTAGCCTTGTTAAAGATGACGTCTCTAAAATTGGGGCGGAGGATCTGGAAAAAATTAACCTAATCCGTCACTTAGCCGATGCGGAACTAGATTTTGAAAAAATTGATGCGATTTTAAACCCGCAACTAGCGGACAAAACTAGCACGCAGGAGCATCAGTAGTACTCCTCTGCATAGCCAGGCACGGTGTCAAACCACTCTTGGTTGCGCCGTGCCTGCACTAAAGCCTGCTGAGCCACAGCAATTAATTTGTGGCGATCCTTAGGATAACTGCCCGCAAGATTTAAGAAATTAGATACATGATTGGAGCGCAGAATAGTTTTATCCGGCGCTAAGTTTTCCAAAATAAGCAGAGTCTCAGCAATTATCTCACCATGGCTCAACGCGTCAATGGCACTAAAATAACGATCATTATGGCGCCTGAACATAGTCAGCAAGGAGAAATACTCCGGCGACAGCGCAGTTACCCACGCCGCAGTAGCCAAAGCATGTTCACTGCTACGCTGGCGTCCGGCCAAACCCAATATTGCAGTTATCGACAATTTGAGCCCAGCACTCTTAGCCTGTTGACAGAGTTGCAACATCTGTTCAGCAGTAAACCCCTTGTTAGCCAAACGCAGAGTCTCATTATCACCACTCTCTAGGCCAAAATAGAGTATGCGTAATTTCCGCTCTCGCAACTGAAGTAGATCCTCAACACTTTTGCTGGTCAAGCTGTTAGGTGAAGCATAGCTTGAGATTCTGGTCAATGCAGGCAACTGCTGTTGTAACAGCTCCAGCAGTTCAATCAATTGCGGCTGGGGATAGATCAGGGCGTCGCCATCGGCAAGAAAAACGCGGCGCACCTGCTGGCGCTGGGCAGTTGGAATCAAAGCTAAATCTTTGCGGATCTCGAGCAACGAGCGTAAACGAAACTTTTTCATCTTGTACATGCCACAGAATTTGCACTGATTTTGGCTACACCCAATCGTCGCTTGGAGAATCAGCGAGCGTGCCTCGGAGGGTGGGCGAAACACCGGCTCTTCATAGCTAATAGGATAAAACATAGACGACCTCTTCTCTTCTGGTTGCGGGTAATCATTTATCAGTTTTTACGCAGCATAGTTATGCGGGTAACAGTGGCAAGTTTATTGATTTTTAGTTGCGTAAACAGTATGCTCAGCCACTACTCCATAAGCACAACAAATAACCGCCAATTCATGCAGTGCGAGGCCTTGTGAACCTGCTTTATATCTTCGATCTTATTGGTACTGCCGCCTTTGCCGTATCTGGTGCATTAGCCGGAGTACAGCGACAGATGGATCTGTTGGGCATATTAGTACTGGGGATTGTCACTGCAATTGGTGGCGGCACCCTGCGCGATATTTTACTCGGCGACACCCCGCCATTTTGTCTAAAAGATGAGAACTATCTCTATGTCTCCATAGCGGCGGCATTGATTACATTTTTCGCCCACAACATGTTTCATCGCTACCGCAACGCCCTGCTCTACTTTGACGCTATAGGGCTGGGCACCTTTGTTGTAATTGGCACCGGCAAGGCGTTAGCCTTCGGCACCGGTTTTATCGGCGCCATCACCATGGGGATGATGACAGCGACCGCTGGCGGCATGCTGCGCGATATTCTTTCCGGACAGATACCCCTGATTCTGCAAAAAGAGATCTACGCCTCCGCCTGTTTGGCTGGTGCGATTCTATTTTATATGCTCAGCAAATTCAATGTTGAGCGCACGACTATCATGTTTTTATCAGCACTGGTGGTAATAAGTCTACGGCTGTTGGCTATAAAGCACAACTGGGCATTACCCACAGCTAAACCACCTCGGTAAAGGAGAGCGCCATGCACAGCATTACATTAATCGGAAATCCTCAGCCCATTGCGGTGGGTAAAATACTCTGCTTAGCACGTAACTATGTAGCTCATGCTCAAGAGCTAGGTAATAAAGTGCCCAGCGCCCCAGTCGTGTTCATCAAACCAGCCAGCAGTATTATTGCGGATGGTGAGCAGGTAGAGATTCCCGCCTACTCTAACAATTGCCACTACGAAGTGGAACTGGCTGTGCTGATTGGCAAAGCGGCCAAAAATATCGTTGCCGCTGAAGCCATGGACTATGTAGCCGGCTATGGTATTGCTATAGATATGACCTTGCGCGACACCCAGAATCAGCTCAAAGAGAAGGGCTATCCGTGGGAGATTGCCAAAGGTTTTGATACCTCATGTCCGCTGTCAAACTTTGTTGCGGCTGAGCACATTGGCGATCCACACAACTTGGGCATTCGTCTTAGCGTAAACGGTCAGCTGCGCCAAGACTCAACTACCGCCTGCATGATTAGGCAAATACCGGAAGTTATAGCCTTTCTTACTACCGCCTTCACTTTAGAGCCAGGAGATATAATTCTTACCGGCACTCCGGCTGGAGTTGGTCGCGTAGTCAGCGGTGATACAATGTCCACCTGGATTGAGAATATTGGTGAGTTACAGGTTAGCGTAAAATGAAGCCCAACATAGCCGTCATTGGCCCTGGGCGTTTAGGTCAAGCACTGGCAGCGCGTTTACGCCAGCTGGGATATCCGATAACGGCAATTGTTGGTCGCGATATCGATCGTACTCGCAGTGCAGCGCGTTTTATTGGCGCAGAGTTGATGGCAACAACGGAGCTAAAACGCTGCACTCCAGCAGATATTATCTTTATCACCACGGCCGACGACCAGCTAGCAGCAACAGCACAGCAACTTTATCACCAGGCAGAGTTGCGCGCCAATACCATGGTGATCCACTGTAGCGGACTGCATCCAGCGACTATTGTTCAACCAAACAATGATGAGCTAGGCAAAAAAATACTCTGCCTAGCCATGCACCCGTTGCAAACATTTGCCAGCGCGGAACTGGGTTTAACCGCGCTGAGCTGTAGCTACTTCTCTCTTGAAGGTGCAACTGCAGCTATAGCCACTGGCCAGCAGCTGGTACAGGATCTTGGCGGCACCGCCTTTACCATAGATGCTAGCAGCAAGGTTCTATATCACGCAGCAGCCTGTATGGCGGCTAACTTCATCACCACCCTACTCGGTGGAGTTGCCGACACGCTAAAACTCTGCGCAACACAACAGGAGATCCCGCTAGCAGCAATGGCCCCGTTGATCAACACGGCAGTAACCAACACCCTGTCCATTGGTGCGGCACAAGCTCTTACCGGCCCCATTGTGCGCGGTGACTGTGACACCGTAGCTCGCCACCTACACCAGCTCAAGCAGGCCGACCCACAGCTGTGGAATCTATATCAAAGCCTTGCGTTACACACCACTAGATTAGCGCGCCAATCCCAGCGCCTCAGCCCCGAGATGTTCGAGCAGATGGTTGCGGTAATCAACCACCGTTGACAATGTTAAGTGGCGTATCGGCCATGTAGGCTTTAATATTTTCCACCAATTGAGTAAATAGACGTTGCCGTGCTGCCAGTGTTGCCCAGCCAAGATGGGGAGATATTACACAATTGGGCGCATGCAATAAGGGATTATCCGCTGCTGGCGGTTCACTACTGAGGACATCCAGCCCGGCACCAGCAAGCGCGCCAGAGCGCAAAGCCTGTGCCAGTGCTACTTCATCAATTAAGCCGCCGCGCGCGGTATTGATAAGCACCGCGCTCGGCTTCATTAGAGCCAGGCTACGGGCATTGATTATGTTGGTAGTATCCGCAGTTAATGGACAGTTAAGACTGATAACATCGCAGCTGGCAAATAGCTGTTCCAGCGCTAGCTGCTCCACTTCAGGTGCTGCAGTTAAAGGTCTGCGCGTGGCAACAACTACCTGCATGGCAAAACTGGCGGCAATTTTAGCCACGGCTTGCCCAATTCTGCCATAACCAACTAGACCGAGGCGCAATCCTGCCAATTCAACCAGTGGACGCTCACGAAAAGAGAAATCGGCACTAGTACACCAGGCGTTATCCTCCACGACGCGCCGGTTATGGTATCCCACCTGTTGGGTCAACTCCAGCAACAGGGCAAAAACCATCTGGGCAACCGACATAGTGCTATACGCTGGCACATTGGTCACCACTACGCCGTGCTGTTTGGCAGCCGGTAAATCTACCACGTTAGTGCCCGTAGCCATGATCCCCACATAACGCAGCTGCGGCAACGCTGCAAAATGTGCAGCCGTCAAGATAACTTTGTTAGTCAAAAGGATATCTGCCCCTGCAGCGCGCTCCAAAACTTGCTCAGGCTCAGTGCGCTCAAACAACTCGCACTCTCCAAGATCAAGAAGCGGCTGCCACGCAATATCGCCGGGATTCATAGTAAAACCATCAAGGACAACAATTTTCATCACTACCTCCGTAATCAACACCCTTTAACGCTTGGTAAAAATCACCACATCGGCTCCGACAAACTGCACAGCCGCACCCCAGTGAGCAGCTAGCCAGCGAAAAGTTGGCGGGGAAAAGAAAGTTACGTGGGTCGGATCGTTTTTATAGTGCCACCGGCTAAATGCCTGCACATCCAACACCATCTTAGTCATGATCCCTAGGATGCCTCCGTGCTGTAGATGATTCCACAAACGCTCCAACTCAAAGGCCGGTCGATGCAGATGCTCGACCACTTCACTGGCACTAATAAAAGCGTATTCTCGTTCCCATACTTTATGGTCACGCGCGTAAAAATGGTCATAGATATCCATCGTATGCCCAGCTTCGGTAAACATTACCGACAACGTAGGACCTGGGCCACTACCAAAATCTAAGCCACGACTATGGGGAGCGATTAATTGCTGCATTGGCTCAAACAGGCGGGACAAAAATCGCCGATAAGCTACATCCTCAGGACTGTTCTGATGCTGATCATAGACCAGCTTCTCTTGCGCGCTGGTGAAAAAATCCCCTGCGGCAACAAAAACCAGTTCACAGTTTACGCAACGGTAATAACTACGGTGTTTATCCACACAAAACAGCTCGATCTTTTCATTGTGGCACAGGGGGCAGCATTCAGGCACTGTGGTTGATGCAGTTACACAATTAGCGCGCATAGCGAGACACCAAATAAAAAAGCCCCAGCGATGGGGCTTTTAGTAAAGCAGCAATTAACATTGTGTTGCTACGCTATAGTTGAGCAAGGGATTTTGCTGCATAACCGCGCAATTTGCGATTATCGGCTTTTTCCGCCACTGTTTTCAAGGGCTTAGTGTATTTACTATTCCCCGAAGCCCCAAGAGCTTTACACATCCATGCCATGGCGTCCACGTGGTTACGATCACGGCTATTTTTCGTGTATCCCTTCAATAGATACTCCGCTACCACATCCATTACCTTGGTATCAAACAGGCGCGCACGGATAATGCGTTTGGCAGCATCACGTTGGTTGATGGCGTTTTCGCTCTTAATCTGTTTAATATACTGATCGGCATTAGCCGGTGCGCGGCGCACAGTAGGAGCATTAACCGAAACGGACACCATAGCTGGTGCAGTGTTTACTTGCACCGCTGGCGCCTGATGAACTACCGGAGCAGGCAAAGGCGTAAGTGGCCCACGCACGCTCTTGACCAGTTGACCGTAGCCTATTTCGCCTTTTTTCGCCTCTTTTGTGATCTCGCCTTCAGATATTTTACCGCGTACGGATTGGATTTTTAACTTACCAGTCTCAATCTGTTCTACATCCAGCACTTCCCCAGTACGCGGATGTTTAATGACGTTACCCTCTTTGTAGACGACAAACTCCATCCCTTCTCTAACGCCAGTGCGCTTGCCCAGATCGATGGTTACATGCTGTCCCTTACGTCTAACGATATAACCTTCAAGAGGAAAGTTTTTAATTATTTTTTCTGACATCTGCACCACCATCTGCTGCAAGCTGGCAGTGTTGCTACTCCGAACATTTTCCGCAGTAATGATTGAGGCACTTTCTACGTCGATAATGCGCGCATTGATTTCAGTAATACCTTGCAATTGCATTACCGTACCAGTAATGACGACCTTTACCCCCAGAACTTTACCCAATTGGGTAGCTGTTGTTTCATCGACCACGCCACTCAATGCCAGCTTTTGTTCAGCAATGATCTTTTGCAACATGCCACGCTCTACCACCTCAAAGCGCCCCTCCTTGACCATGGCGGTGATAAACCATTCAGCGACAATTTTACCCATGTCAGCAGTTTCAAAGTTCTTGCCCTGCAAGCTAAAATCCAGTACCGCAATTTTTGTTTTTTTAAACTCGGCCTGTGCTCCTGAAACAACAATCAGCAGCAGCAACACAACCAGAATGGCACGTCTTAATATTTGCACATGAGCCTCCTAACAATATCCCGTCGGAAATGACTAAAACAGACTACTTTAAAACTACAACGATACGGCTACCGATTACATCAGTGATTGCCAATTTTTTGTCGCCAACTTTCTGACCATCTAAAGTCTCACAAAACCCATCTACCGTACCACGATACATGACAGTTAAAGCTAAGACACCACCAGAAAAGCTGCGTTTGTTAGCTGACTGCACGCCGGAGCTTGCGGAGATCAGACTATTGACCTGCTTCTGTAACTGATAATTGCCTAAGCCGCGCACAGTTACTTCAATAGTTTGACCATTATTGACCTGATTTTGAAAGGAGCTGACGATAGTCTCAAACAGCTTAGTATCCATAAGCTTTTGCGCAGTTTTTAACACAGCACCCTGGAGCGCGGCAGTCTTAGAGATATGCGCCATCGCCGCATGCTCATTTTTAGCTGCCACAATACGCGTAGTTGAGCAATTGATAATCCGCGCGGAGATCTGCGCCTGCGCCGAGAACATCCCGCTGCCAGCCAGCAGATCGTTCTCCTGCATACCACCGTCCACGCTACCTACAAGAATGTATTCGGCACCATTATCGGCACCAATTTTTGCTGCAGCCACCGGGTCGCCTGCAACTGCCTGACGCACTAAATCGGCATCGCGCTGCTGCAAAGTTGCCACCATAGATGGATCGACAATATCAAACTCCTTGGCGCTGAGATAATCGATTATCTCGGTTTCGGCAGCCTTGGCCTGTTCCCCCTGAATCAGCACCATCATGCGCGGACGCGCCATCGACTCCAGTAAAATCATCAACGCAGCGAGATCGTCGTGAATATCTGCCATGGAAACTAGTGCCCTAATCGACACGCATTGACCATACTCATCCTGCCGAGTTCCCAGCTGCTCATAACGCCGTACTGCGCCACTGGTTTTGGTCAATACTATATCTTTTTTAAGCATGAAGTTTTCAATTTCGGTCTGCGATACCAGTAAAGTACCGATACCCTGTTCGATGGCCGTACGTTTAGCATCAAGAAGAGCTTCATCTAGATCTTGGCCACAGCCTTCTGCCACGATCTCTACGTCCTCAAGAGTACCTGCCCCGCAGATGGAAGCTACCAGCAAAAACAGCAAACTGAATACAATTACCCTGATTTTCATACACATTACCCCTCATCGCCTATTTATATAAGCCATGTAGATATCCTCTATTAAACAATCTTTATAGCATAACTTTGCGGCAGAACACACGGAGTAAGACAAAAAAACCCCCATAAATTAATGGGGGTTTTTGCGTTCCACAGAGATGAAAAATGGTTAGCTATCTAACTCTTCAAGCAACACCGCATGTGCTGCGGCCAAACGGGCAATTGGTACCCGATATGGAGAACAGGAGACATAATCCAAACCAATTTTGTGACAGAAGATTACACTGGATGGCTCACCACCATGCTCACCGCAGATCCCCAGTTTAATATTTGGACGAGTTTGCCGTCCTTTTTCACAGCCAATTTTAACTAATTCCCCAACACCCTCTTGATCCATCGCAACAAAAGGATCTTCGGCGAAGATCTCCCGCTCAACGTACACTGGCAAAAATTTACCCGCATCATCGCGCGATAAACCATAAGTGGTCTGGGTCAAATCATTAGTGCCAAAAGAGAAGAAATCAGCCTGTGCCGCAATTTTATCGGCAGTAAGAGCTGCGCGCGGCAACTCGATCATTGTACCGACCAGATACTTGACCTTCACTGCATACTCTGCAATGACCTCATCTGCCACTTTGACTGCGTTAGCGCGTAAGATTTCAAGCTCTTTAACTTCACTGACCAGCGGAATCATGATTTCTGGAACGATATCATAACCCTCATTTTTCACCAGCATACAGGCAGCTTCCATGATAGCGCGCACCTGCATATCGTACACCTCAGGATAGGTGATCCCCAGGCGACAGCCACGGTGTCCGAGCATAGGGTTAAACTCATGCAGAGAGTCAACTTTTTGCGTCAAGATATCTGCACCAACCCCCATACTTGTAGCCAGGGCAGCAATCTCTTCTTCGGAGTGCGGCAAGAATTCGTGCAGTGGCGGATCCAGCAGGCGTATAGTTACCGGCAAACCCTTCATTTCGCGGAACAGCCCCAGGAAGTCATCGCGTTGCATATCAATAAGTTTAGCCAGAGCCAGCTTGCGTCCCTCAAGATCTGCCGCCAGAATCATCTCGCGCACCGCCATGATACGTTTGGCATCAAAGAACATATGCTCAGTACGGCACAGGCCGATGCCTTCGGCACCGAAACCACGAGCAACAGCAGCATCGCCTGGGGTGTCAGCATTAGTACGTACACGTAGGCGGCGCACCTGATCTACCCATTGCATAAACTTACCGAAATCACCTGTTAGTTCCGGTTTAACTGTCGGCACTAAACCACGCATGACTTCACCACTGGAACCATCCAGCGTTACCACATCACCTTTTTTAACCACTTTACCTGTGCGATCAACTAATTGCTGGTTGGCGTAATCGATTTTAATCTCACCGCAGCCCGATACACAGCACTTGCCCATGCCCCGCGCTACAACCGCAGCGTGTGAGGTCATACCGCCGCGAGCAGTTAAAATACCCTGCGCCGCGTTCATACCGTGAATATCTTCGGGGCTGGTCTCTACGCGCACCAGAATCACTTTCTGCCCTAGTTTATTCGCCTCTTCAGCCTCATCGGCACTGAATACCACCGTACCCGATGCTGCACCAGGTGAGGCAGGAAGACCTTTAGCAATAACCTCTTTAGCGGCTTTAGGATCTAATGATGGGTGCAACAACTGGTCGAGTTGCTCAGGAGCAATGCGCAACACTGCCTCTTTTTCACTTATCAGCTTTTCCGCCACCATATCTACCGCGACCTTGACTGCAGCCTTGGCAGTACGTTTACCGGTACGCGTTTGCAGCATAAACAACCGCCCACGTTCGATGGTAAACTCGATATCCTGCATATCACGATAGTGTTTTTCAAGTTTTTGCTGAATCTGCATCAGCTGTGCGTAGCTTTCCGGCATCACCTCTTCCATCGAAGGCAGACTACCGTCACCACCCGCTTTGTTGATCGGTTGCGGAGTACGAATACCAGCGACAACATCCTCACCTTGGGCATTTACGAGGAACTCACCAAAAAACAGATTTTCCCCTGTAGCAGGATTACGGGTAAAAGCCACGCCTGTAGCACAGTCGTTGCCCATATTGCCAAATACCATGGACTGCACAGTAACCGCAGTACCCCATTCGGAAGGAATGTTATTTAACCGCCGATAAGTGATAGCCCGTTGATTCATCCACGACCCAAACACCGCACCAATAGCACCCCAGAGTTGTTCCTGCGGATCATTTGGGAAGGCTTCACCCAACTCTTCGGTATATTTATTTTTAAACAGTGCAACTAACTCTTGCAGATCTGCCGCGGTCAAAGCTGTATCCTCCTCGACCCCGCGCTCATCTTTCATGTTTTCAAGGATTTCCTCTAGGATATCGCCGTTCAAACCCTTGACAACGTTGGCATACATCTGAATAAAACGCCGGTACGAATCGTAGGCAAAGCGTTCATCGCCACTCTGTTTAACGATGCCCAAAACAGTCTGGTCATTGAGACCGAGGTTGAGCACAGTATCCATCATCCCCGGCATTGAAGCACGTGCACCCGAGCGAACCGATACCAACAGCGGCCGTTCAGCATCACCGAATTTTTTATCCATCAACTGCTCAACAGCGCGCAGTTTCTCATCCACCTGCTCTTTGAGCCCTTCGGGATAACAACGATCGTTTTTATAAAACTCGGTGCACACCTCGGTAGTGATACTAAAACCAGCAGGAACCGGCAAACCAATCGAGGTCATCTCCGCCAGATTGGCTCCTTTGCCCCCCAACAAGTTCTTCATCGCTCCAGTTCCTTCAGCTTTGCCATCGCCAAAGAAGTACACGTATTTCACGGCCATCAGATTCCTCCTCACAAGATGTTAGTCATAGTAAATCAGTTATAAAATCAGATTAAGCAGCAATACGAGAAAAATCTGCTAAACCTGCAAACAGACCAGCTACCTGCGTCAGCAAGGCCAGACGGTTCATCTTCACCGTCTCATCTTCAGCCATTACCATAACTCCATCGAAGAAGTTATCCACACTGGAACGCAATTCAGCCACCCTGTGCAGCACAGCAAGATAGTCACCGCTAGTCATTAAACCTTCGACCTCCTGTTGCACAGACTGCAATTTAGCAAACAACTCTTTTTCACATATCTCTACAAATATATTTTCGTTAATTGGGTTGGTAACTCCACCTTTGATAATATTACCAACGCGTTTGAATGTTGCAGCTAATGCTTCAAAATCCTGCTCTTTTTTCATTTCTGTCAACGCCTGAACCCGACTGCGCGCATCGATAACATCATCGAAACCAGCACTGAGCACCGCATCGACAACATCGCCAGGATAATCTTGTCCGGTAAGCATATTCACAAAGCGTAGACGGATAAACTCAACCACCTCGGCAGTAACTTGCTCGACACTACGATTTAATTTATCTTCCAGCTGTGTCACTGCCTGATTGATCAATGTAGGCAATGACAGGGTATAACCACGCTCGATAATGATATTGAGCACGCCAATAGCGCACCGACGCAACGCGTAGGGATCAGCAGTCCCAGTGGGGATCAACCCCACGCCAAAGCAACCACAGATGGTATCAATTTTATCGGCCAGCGAGATAAATGCGCCAACATTGTCGCTGGGGAGCTCCCCGCCAGCCTGCGTGGGCAGATAGTGCTCAAAGATAGCTTTAGCTACGCGTGGATCTTCACCTTCTATGGTGGCATACTCACGCCCCATCACCCCCTGCAATTCGGGGAACTCGTAGACCATACCGGTTTCCAGATCGCACTTACACAGGGTAGCCGCCCGCTTGGTCAAATCCACCACCTGTGGATCCAACTTCTGCGCCAAATCGGTCGCCAATACAGTAAAGCGCTGCACCTTGGCATAACTAGTGCCCAATTGCGCCTGATAGACCACATTTTTCAGAGACTCTAAGCGCGATTCGAGGGGACGCCGCTGATCCTCTTTCCAGAAAAACATGGCATCTGACAAGCGCGCGCGCAGTACCCGCTCATTACCCCGCACCACCACGCTCGGATCCACTGCACGGGTGTTGGAGATAGTAATAAATTTCGGCAACAACGCTCCGTTAGCATCGGCAAGAGTGAAGTAGCGCTGATGCTCTTTCATGCTGGTAATGAGAAGTTCGTCGGGTAGTTGCAAAAATTCTTCATCGAAGCTACCACATAGCGGAGTAGGATCCTCTACCAGATAGGCGACCTCTTCAAGCAATTCGGCATCTACATTGAGAGAGCCACCCTCTTCACCCGCCACGCGCTGTATTTCGCTGGCAATTACCTGCTTGCGTTCCTCAGGATCGACAATAACAAAATGGGCGCGCGCCTGAGCAACAAAATCCGCTACGCCAGTCACCTTAAAGGTTTCTGGAGCCATAAAACGGTGTCCACACGACTCATTGCCGCTGTTGAGTTCACCATAGGTGAATGGGACAACTTCGCCCCCGTAGAGGGCAACTATCCAGTGTACCGGACGAGCAAAACGGATATCAAAATCTTGCCAGCGCATAGATTTTTTAAAAGAGAGACTAGATACGACCTTGGACATAATCGCCGGTAATTCATCGACAGTCGGCTGTCCTTCGACAACTTTGGACAGGAATAGATAGGTGCCTTTATCGGTCTCCTGTTGTGTCAACTCCGCAACATCGACACCATTAGACCGTGCAAAACCAAGTGCTGCCTTGGTAGGATTTCCTTCAGCATCATACGCCACCTTGACTGAAGGACCAGACAGATTGAGCTCCTGACGCTGCTGCTGCTCAGCCACCTCAGCCACCGACAACACCAAGCGTCGCGGTGTTGCATATGTGGTTATCTTGCCAAATGCGATGCGCGCACCTTCCAGCTCTTTGCGGATCAAACGTTCCAGATCACGCATAGCTATAGGCAACATGCCCGCTGGGATCTCCTCACTACCTATCTCCAAAAAAAGTTCTTTGGCCATTACTCTTTGCTCCATTTAGTCCGAGCGCCTAATAACTGCACGCACCGACAGTATAAAATTACCGACCGGAGTATAACTGCGATCAGCAAAAAAATTCTCTTATTTGTGCTGCTTCAACAGCGGGAAGCCTAAACGTTCGCGTTGGGCAACATAACCTTCGGCACAGCCACGCGACAGATTGCGCACTCTGCCAATATAGTGCGCACGTTCGGTAACCGAAATTGCTCCGCGAGCATCAAGCAGATTAAAAGCGTGAGAAGCCTTCATAACAAAATCGTAGGCAGGTAATACCAGCTCTTTACTGACCAACTTCATGCACTCTTTTTCGTACATATCGAAGAGTTGAAACAGCATCGTCGTGTCAGCCTCTTCAAAGTTATACGTAGAAAATTCCACCTCGGATTGATGGTGGATATCGCCGTACTTAATCCCTTTAACCCACTCCAGATCGTAGACATTATCTACGCCCTGGATATACATGGCAATACGTTCACACCCGTAGGTTATCTCCCCAGGAATCGGCTTAAGATCAATACCGCCTACCTGCTGAAAATAGGTAAACTGAGTAATCTCCATACCATCCAGCCAAACTTCCCAACCCAGCCCCCAGGCCCCGAGTGTTGGTGACTCCCAATCGTCCTCGACAAAGCGGATGTCGTGGCACTTAGGATCAATACCAAAACTACGCAACGAATCAAGATATAGATCTTGAATATTCAGCGGAGCAGGTTTGAGAATAACTTGGAACTGATAGTAGTGTTGCAGACGATTAGGGTTCTCGCCATAACGGCCATCGGTAGGACGTCGTGAGGGTTCCACATAGGCAACATTCCAGGGTTCTGGACCGAGGGAACGCAGAAAAGTAGCCGGATTAAATGTTCCAGCCCCTTTTTCCATATCATAAGGCTGCTGGATAATGCAGCCCTGCTGTGCCCAATAATTTTGTAACGACAGGATAAGATCTTGAAATGTCACGATAAAACCTCCGCGGCAGCTGCAAAAACAACTGACGGACAAAAAAGTCAAAAAAAACTACGCCGCACCAACTGGTGCGTCTTAATCAAAGCAAAGTTCGCCTATTAGATAAAACCAAAATAACTAGCCTATTAGCTGGCAAACTGTCAAGGCAAAAGTCCCCAATTAAAGCATCAAGAATCTTTGAGGATCTGGCTGAGAAACTGCTCACTTTTTATCCGCCGCCCCACACAACCGTTAAGCACCTGAGTCAAGACTGCTCGTGCTTGAGATTTTGTCTGTTCACTCAAACGGATAGCCGCAAACCGCTGGCAATCAACACGTAACAGGCGCGCCAAACTGCCCAGAGTAAGCGCCTGTACCGGCACCCCATCTTTGTCGGCCACACAGCGCGGGCATAGAGTCCCGCCGCGAGCCGCATCAAACAATAACCACTCATCACGCAGCGGTTCCCAGCACATCGCACAATGACCGATATGGGGCAGCAAGCCAACCATCTCGAGCAAGCGCAACTCAAACAGCAAGCGTGCCAAGGCATAAGAGGAGATCTGGGGTAGCTGGCGCAGACAAACCTGCAGCAGGTTATACACCTCGGGTACTGGCTGTTCTGGCGGCACCAACGCATTGACCAATTCACAAAAATAGGCACCAAGAGCCAAAGTTTCAAGATTCTCCACTAGGCCAGATGCCGATTCCAGCAGCTCAATTTCAGCCATCTGCGGCAGTCCGGACCGGCGGCGTAGCTGCCACAGCACCCGTACTCGATTCAACGGTTGTAGCGCCGCGCCAAAACGACGCCGACTATTGCGCGCATTGCGGGCAAAGGCACCACAGATGCCATGCTCTAAAGTCAGCAAGGTCACGATACGGTCAGCATCACCATAGTTGGTATAGTTTAAAATGATCGCTTCGCAGGGAGAATCAGCAATCATACATTCTCGTTAGTGCAAACGGGCGAGGAACATGGTTGCTGTTCCAAAATAGATCAGAATACCAGTTATATCATTGGCGGTCTGAACAAAGGGTGTCGAGGCGATGGCTGGGTCGATACCAAAGCGCTTAAAAAAAGCTGGTGCCAAAACGCCCATAGTTGCCGCCACTGTCATTGCCACCACCATAGCCACCCCAACCACCAAACCAAGATAGACATTGTGATGCCAAAAGGTTGCAATAGCGGCCACGGTTAAACCGCACACCGAACCCATGATGAACCCAACGCGTAACTCCTTGAAAAAAACCGGCCACAGCGTAGTAAAATCTATCCTGCCCGTGGCAAAACCGCGCACCATAATGGTCGCCGACTGCCCACCAACATTCCCGCCCATACCAGTAATTACAGGAATAAACGAAATCAGAGCAATAACCTCTTGCAACGTCACCTGAAACCACCACATCAGGTAACCGGTCACCACACCACCGAGCAAGTTTACCAGCAACCACGGCAAGCGCAAGCGCGCAATCTTGAAGGCTTTAAAGCCATACATCAGCTCTTCTTCGCTGGCACCAGCCATCTTGTAGATATCTTCTGTCGCCTCTTGCCGCATAACGTCAATAACGTCATCTACAGTAATGATACCTAACAACTTGTTGTGATCGTCGACGACAGGTATCGCCAAAATATTATATTTAGCAACCTGTTGCGCAACCATCTCCTGGTCGGTATCAACACGAACACTGATAACATCTGGCGAAACAATATCGCGTAACTTGCGATCTGGTGGCACCATCAGTAGCTGGCGCAGAGATAAAACACCTACTAGATGATTGTGCATATCGGTAACATATAGATAAAAAACCATCTCTATATGTACCGCACCCTGCAACGCCTCAATGGCCTCTTTTGCACTCATGCTCTCATTTAGCGAGAAAAAATCGGTAGACATGATGCCACCGGCGCAATCTTCTCGGTACTGCATCAACTGCTCAATCTCTTCCGAGCACTCATCGCGCATACTATCCAAAACCTCTTCAGCCTGCTCTTCCGGCATATTTTGAATAATATCCACAGCATCATCATGCGGCATATGTTGCAACATCTGCACTATGGTATCTTTATCGATCTGCTCTAACAGCAGCGCACTGACACTATGCTCAAGTTCCGATAAAACTTCTGCGGCAGTATCGACATCATCGAGCATAGTAAATAAAATGCGCTGTTCTTTTAAATCGAGATAGCGAAACAGGTGTGCAATATCAGCAGGATGGGTCTTTTTTAGCAGATTGGTTATATTCGGGTGGGCTCCGCGCCGGATCAATTTTTTTACCGTATCAAGCAACATCTGAGTTTTCTGATCCATGCCAACCTCCAGATTCCGTACAAAGAAAAGAGGTAATGTGTACCAATAAACAGATTAAATGGCAACCGCCAACCATACAAGAATAACGCAACAAACTGCTTGACCTGTCTTGAAAACTCAATTACTATTTGCCGCGCTGGAATTTTTTATTCATCCTAAGGAGGAAACTATGAAAAAACTGATCGTAGCTCTCATGCTGGTTGCTTTTGCAGCCACAACCGCAATGGCCGGTGACGTTGTAACTTACGAATGTAAAAAAGGTAACGTTACCTTTGACCACGCAATGCACGGCGAAAAAGTTGTAGACAGCTGCAAAAATGCTGCTTGCCACGGCGATGCCACTCCGGCAAAAATTGCTGTTGACAAAAACACAGCTCACAACGCTCTGTGCAAAAACTGCCACAAAACAAATGCTGGCCCTACAAAATGTAACGATTGCCACATCAAGTAATTTAAAACATAGTGCATATTATGTTTGCTAAAGCGGGGCCTATTGGTTCCGCTTTTTTATTTTCAGCCCCATTTCCGCAGCAACAGACTCTCAGGATCCTACAGCTTACAATAGCCAGCAAAACACTGCTCCCCAATAGAATAAAAACATGCTAATATACCTGCTCGTTTTGGCGAAAACCGCCACTAAAATACCGACAACGACAGTATATCCTCTATGATAGAGAGGTTTTATCATGCATAGATGTTGTTACTTATTACTAGGTCTCTTGCTTCTGGCCAGCTTCGCTAGCGCTCAACCGGAGCCGCTATTTACCCCGCACATTGAACGCCACGCCAACGGATGGATCGACTGGGATCAAGGGATGATATATGCAACCGGCTTGGCATATATGGACAACAATAGCGGCTCGCGCGCCAAAACAACATCAGCCGCTCAACTTGTTGCTGCGGCCAATATCGTCAAACTAGCATCAGGGCTACAACTTGACGAGCGCCACACCATGGAAAAACTGGGCAACGGCACCTTCATACTAAAGCTCAAAGCCTTTTTACGCTATCGCGAAATTAAACGTAATATTGTAAAAAACACCCAGCGCCCCTATGCCGAAGTTACCCTAGCCACACCACTGCACGGGGTTGATGGTTTGACGGCGCAACTGCTTAACCAGTTAAAGAAACAACCACTGCAATGGCAAAAATTCCCCCTGCCTGATCCGACTTCACGCCGTGCCAGCAACGACGATCCCTGGTTAGTTATCGACACTCGGCAGCTGCCTAAAACTGCAGAGATTAGACCAAGTCTATTTCCCAAAATAACCAACAGCAGCGGACTAACTATTTACGACCTCGGTCAAGTCTATCAATCGGCTAACACCCAGCGTGGTTTAGCTCAGTATGTACACAGCGATGCTAGTGTTGAACAAATCCTCATTGCACTATCCACGCCCCAGCCATCGACTTGGCAGCGGTGGGCCAATTGGCTTAATCCCATAGCTACCGCTTGGGCCGAAGGACGCAATCAACGACCTCGCTATATTGTAACCTCTGCCGAACAAGTGCGTGGCATAGCTCGCACCAATCTCGTCATCAGCAACCATGATGCTCAGTTCCTGCGCCAAGAAGATGCTGCGAGCAAAATACTAAAAGAGTGCCGTGTAATCATTATCACCTCTGCCCCTATTGGCGGCATTGAGGGCTAGCCAAACGATGAAAAGCTATGGTTATCGCTTGCAGTGGATACTGAAGTAGCATGCTCAATGCAGCAAGCCTAGCTGGCAACTATCGGCGCATGAGTATCTACGCCACATGCATAATTTTTATCGGTGTGATTCTAGCTAGCGGTTGTGGTTTATTCAGCTGGTTTGATGCGCTGTTTTACGATCTCCACTTTAAAATCCGTGGTGAACGCGCACCTTCCGGACAGGTGGTGCTGGTATATATGGATGAGCAGAGTGCTGAGCGCCTCAATCGCCATCAAGCCTCATGGTCGCGACACAATATGGCTACAGCGCTGCACAATCTTACTGTTGCTGGTAGCGAAATCATCGCTCTGGACATGATCTTTTCCGCTCCAGCGCACAATCCACAGGACGACGCAGAGCTAGCCGCCACCATAAGCGCCTGCAACAATGTAGTGTTAGCACGCATTGCCGCCGTCCCTGGCCTAGGTGCAGTGGAACCGCTGGCAATTTTTCAGCACGGAATGATTGGTGATGGTTTCATTGACCTCCCCTTAGACCGCGACAACTACTTGCGCAAAGTACGTTTCCTCACCGCCACACCACTGGCTGATGGGGCGCTACAGTTAACTCCATCCTTTGCGCTAGAGATCGCCCGCACTTATCGCAACTTGGATTATCAGTTCGACTTTTCCCACGCTGACTTCTTTACTATGGGCAGCAGCGAGCAACAGCAACTAAAACTGCCCTATCCAGAGCTACTGATCAATTATTACGGCACAGATACTAGCTTCACCCGCCTAAATTATGCCGACATAGTCAACAATCAATTTGATCCACAACAGGTAGCCGGAAAAATCATCCTCATTGGCAGCCGACTAAAAACAGAAAAGGACGTTTTCAGCACCCCTTTCACGCGTTTCAACTCCCTGCAACATCAGAACGATTACCGCTTTGCCAAAAATGTCACCACAGTACAGGACGCTAAAGAACCTGGGGTAGCCTGTCATGCTCACGCCATTGAAACCATCATCAATCAGGCATTTATTGTGCCGCTGGCTTATTATAAGTCTGTACTGCTACTACTAACCATTGCTGGTGTTGGCCACCTCTTGATTTTTCGCCAACGCAAAACAGCTCAAGCCCTCTTTAACAGCCTTATGCTGCTGCTGAGCATTCTTACTCTGTGTCAACTTGCGTTCCAGTGGGGGATATTAATCAATGCTACAGCACTGTTAACTCTTATTATCCTACAACTTCTCGCCAGTTTTGCGTTGCTTAAAATGCTCGAAAAACGCCACAGCGATTGGGTTACCTCGGTTTTCGGAAAATATGTATCGCCGTCAGTCGTCAGCCGATTGGTTCAAGGCGAGATTACTCCCAATATGGAGGGACAGACTCAAGAGTTGACTATTCTTTTTGCCGATCTTCGCTCCTTCTCTAGCATTTCTGAGCAGTTAACTGCGCAACAAACTACCCAATTACTCAACACTTTTTTTGCCGCCATGATCCCGCAAATACAACAGCTAAATGGCACTGTGGACAAATTAATTGGCGATGCAATAATGGCAATATTTGGCGCACCAATAAGCTATCCAAGACACGCGCAACATGCCGCTGAGGCAGCGCTCAACATGCTAAGCACACTCGAACAGCTACAGTCAGACAACAAGCTACCCGGTCTACAGCAGCTAAGAATGGGCATTGGCATCAATAGTGGTGATGTTACTCTGGGCAATTTAGGCTGCGAAGAGTTCATGAACTACACGGTAATAGGTGACAATGTAAATTTAGCCTCACGCCTGGAAGGGCTAAATAAGGTATACGGATGCAACATCATCATATCGCAACACACAGCCATACAGTTAGATGCAACTTTATATACACGTGAGTTGGATCAGGTGATAGTCAAGGGGAGAGGTAACGCTACGACCATATACGAGTTGGTAGGATTTTCTGCACAGATATCGGCGCAACAGCATAAATTATTGGGACATTTTGCTCAGGGATTAGAACTATACCGAGCGCAGAATTTTGACGCCGCTGAACACTGTTTTAATCAAGCTTTAGCATTAGACGCTAACGATGGCCCCAGTCAACTGTTTTTGCGCCGCATTGCAGACTTACAAGCCACACCACCCGATGCTGATTGGCAGCCAATCACGCGCTTCCAACGCAAATAGGCGGCAAAATCTAAGTTTAACTCTGTTTAGCCAGAGTCTCTATTTGATGCAAATTCAGCAGTAACTGCTGCATATATGGGCTTGGTTGTGTGGCAAAATAGCACTGCAATGCTAACTCCCAATTCCCCAGCTGCAGCAAGCGCGGCAACACCTGTTTATGGATAAAGTCCGCAGAGCTCGCCAACAGCTGCTCATAACTATCGAAAACCATAAAACCACGGCGGCGCAAAAAGCTGCGTCCTTGCGCAGCATAAGCCTCAGCAAATTCAGCATAAAGGTGCGGTAATTTCTGCAAATAGTTCTCGTCCGCCATCTGCGCCAACAGATCAGCGCTAGCCACCATCTGCGCTAATCCAGCAAACTCAGGAGGCAATACAGCAGATTGTTCACCCATAGAGCTCATTTGAGTAGCACCAATTATAGCCACCACAGCCTGACATTCGGCCACACTCCAATCTGGTTGGCGCACCAGATAGCTCTGAGCTAACAGCTGACTGCGCTCCACATGTTCAAAGGTATATTGACCGCCACAGCCACCAGATAGATCATTTTTCTCTTTGAGATATCCACTATCATGAAACATAGCCGCAGCAGCAACTATCTTCACCTCGGTAGTTACTATGGGTTGTTGGGACAATTTGCTGTGACCAGCCATAATCTGCAACGCTACCCTCAACACCGCTTGGATATGCTCAATGTTGTGATAAGCCACCTGACATGCTTGCCACTGCGACCATTCGCCATTGTATAGGCGGCACACATCATCTAGTAACTGGCGCAAGATATTTTCCTGCGCCGGAAAGCAGCGCGAAAACAGCTCATGTAGCTCGGTAGCTGGCATATCATTTACACCACGCCCCACCACCTTAAGCATCCTCCTCAGCATGCAATTTGTGCCACAACTGTTCTACCTCCGCGCGATCGCGCAGAAAAGTTGCCACTAGCTCAGCATCGAGCTGCATTCCAGCATTTTGCTGCAGGATATCGAACACTAGGCTTAGAGCTAAAGGCCCGCACCCAGAGTCAGTTGCCAGTTTTTCAGCATACTTTGGATAATCGCGACGCGAAGATAGGGCATCAAAAACATCAGCTACCGCAATAATTTTCGCTAAATATGGAATAGCGCCATTAGCCAGCCCCTGGGGGTATCCTCCACCATCAATGCGCTCGTGGTGGCTGGAGGCAATTTCGGGCAGATTGGTTAAATTGCGTGGCAAACGCATCCGACCCAATATCCGACCAGTCCACAGCGAGTGGCTCTGCATAACCGCCAGCTCTGCTGTGGTAAAACGGCCATTTTTTGTCAGCACATCGTCTGGAACGGCTACCTTACCCAGATCATGCAATAGAGCCGCGTGTTTCAGGAGATCAAGATGAGTCTCATCAACACCAAGTTTTCGCGCTAAAAACAGGGAGTATTCGGTTACCCGATGTGAGTGACCGGCAGTCAACTTATGTTTAGCATCCAGGGTTTCCACGAGGGTACGAATAAAACTCTCAAAGCCTTGGCGCAACTCCTCAAGCAGCTGAAAATTCTCCAACGCTACCCCAACCTGAGCAGCACAGACTTGCGCCAATTCTTGATCCTGAGCATTGAACAGATCGTCACACTTGTTAATCATCTGCAACACCCCTTTGAGCTCACCACGGCGATTAAACACCGGATAACACAGCATGGTCTTAGTTTTATAACCCAGTTTATCGTCCCAACTTGAGTCAAAATCAGGATGCGCCGCGACATCATGCACCAGTATCTCTTGGCGTTGGGCGGCGCACTTACCGGCTAAACCAACACCGACAGGAATATGAATCTGCTTATCTACACCCTGAGCCACTTTAGTCCACAACTGCTGGCCACTCTCATCGAGCAAAAACAAGCTGGTGCGATCCACCTCAGTTATCTGCGTAACCTGATGTACAATGGACTGAAACAGATCATCAAAGCTACTCGGGCTATTGAGCAATAACGCCATCTCTTGTACTTGGCGAAACCGTTTCAAATCGGCCTTCAGTCTACTAATTTCATCTTGAGCCATAAGCTCCCTCGCTATTAACATAGCTGTAACTAAAGCACAGTATTATCTTAAAAAACGCACATTCAATGTAACACAAAAAAACCGACCCCTCCAAATAGATAGGGTCGGTTTTTATCTCATCCGATGCATAGGCTGCGTAGAGAAACGCAGATTTTTTATCCTTTCAGGCTAATCTTCTGGCGTTTGAGCTGGTGTACCAGCCGCAGCAGGCTCAGCGCCGACAATATTTAGCAACTCTACTTCAAATATTAATACCGAATTTGGCTCGATAACATTGCCCATAGCCTGGCTACCATAAGCCAGTTGTGCAGGAATAAACAGCTGCCACTTGGATCCAACAGGCATTAGTTGGAGAGCCTCTGTCCAACCGGCAATAACGCGAGAAACGGGGAACTCAACCGGCTCACCGCGGTCGTAAGAGCTATCGAACTGAGTTCCATCAATCAGGGTGCCACGATAATGTACCTGCACCTCATCTTCTAAAGTTGGCTTACTACCAGTTCCGGCTTGTAAAATTTTATACTGCAAACCGCTTTCCAAAGTAACTACACCCTCTTTACCCTTATTTTCGTCAAGAAATGCTTGCCCAGCTGCACTGTTTTCCTCAGCAAGACCAGCTATTTTCTTCTGTTGTTTCTCAACCATAAATTGTTGAAACTCAGCCATAGTTGCGGCCATCTGCTCTTGATCGAGTTTAGCAACAGCACCGCTGTCAGCATCTTGCATACCCGCATTCAACAGATCGAAATCCAGAGCAAAATCATTTTCCTTAAAGTTTTTGGCGATATCATAGCCGATACTGTAGCTTACCTTTTGCTGCAAAGTTTCCAGCTTAGATACCGTTTTTTTCTTCTCCTCATTACAACCTGAAAGCATAAGACCACAACCGACCAATAAAACAATTAATAAACGCATAGCTACTATTTCCTTTTCTATAAAAGTATACTGCGCAGCTCAGTCTAACCCAAAAGGCCAGACGAAGTGACCATCAAAAAAACATGACCAAATTACATTTTAAGTATAATATTGCCAACATAAATAATTATTCTTTTCTGTTTTGGAGTGTTTTTTCATGATTTCACGTATCAGCGTACTGTTGCTTTTCGCAAGTATATTATGTGGTTCTGCACATGCTCAGCAACCACAGCTAAATATCTTAGTCAGCATTGCACCACAAAAGTACCTAGTGGAGAGAATAGCCACGCGCCATGCTGCAGTCAACGTTATGATTGCAGCGGGACAAACTCCGGCCACCTGGGATCCATCGCCCCGTAAGATGTCACAGCTGGCCAATACCGACATCCTCTTCTGTGTTGGTGTGCCATTTGAAAGCGTGTGGATTCCGCGCCTGCAAAAGAACTTTCCTAGTTTAGCAGTGGTCGATCCACGTCAAGGCATTCAGATGCTCTCTCTGCCCGAGCACAACCACGGCAGCATGGATGAAGGTAATAGCGAACACGAAGAGCACCACAACACAACCAGCGCGCATGCTCACGATCATGATCATGAGCATAATGCTCTAGATCCACACATTTGGCTGGACCCACTGCGCGCGCTGCAGATGGCTGAGAATATGACTCAGTTTCTCTGTACCTATGATCCTGATAATGCCGTAGATTATCAACAGGGAATGGCGCAACTGCGCCAGCAGTTCACCCAACTACATCAACAGCTCAACAACCTACTCAAGCCTTGTGCCGGACAGCAGTTTATGGTATTCCACCCATCTTGGGGTTATTTTGCCCAACGCTATCAACTGCACCAGATGGCCATTGAGCTCTCGGGCAAAGAACCACAGGGTGCCAAACTGGCCCAGATCACTGCTGCGGCACGCGCACAACATATTTCCACCATATTCGTGCAACAACAATTCAGCCAGAAAGCCGCCCAGACCATCGCCACGCAAATTAACGCCAGCGTGGTACAACTCGACCCTTTGGCGGAGGATTTACCCCTGACGTTACTGACCACAGCCAAGAAGCTACGCACTGCCATGGAGAACTGATGTCAGCTGTAATCACCCTACGCGATGTCTCATTTAGCTACGCCGAGCAGGTAATTCTGCAAGATATCAACCTGTCTCTATACCCCGAAGATTTTTTAGGAATCGTCGGCGCAAACGGCGGCGGCAAAAGCACCATGTTCAAATTGATACTCGGCTTGATCACTCCCGACAGCGGCAGCATTGAGGTTTTTGGTCTGCCTCCACAGCAAGCCCGCACCCGCCTCGGTTATGTGCCACAATTTGCCACCTTTGACAGTAGCTTTCCCATCACAGTGCAAGATACCGTACTGCAGGGACGCTTGGGGAAAACCCGGGCATTGATAGGCTATAGCCGTCACGACCGCGACGTCGCCGAGCAAGTAATGCATGAAACCGACACTTTGGCCCTGAAAAAACACCCCATGACTGCCCTCTCCGGCGGGCAACGCCAACGGGTGTTGATTGCCCGTGCGCTGGCCTGTGAGCCAGAGGTATTACTGCTCGATGAGCCCACCGCCAATATCGATCCCAATCATGGTGATACTATTTTTGAGTTATTACATCGACTACACGAACGCATTGCTATTATGTTGATATCTCACGACGTTGGGTTTGTCTCGCGCTCGGTTACCCGCGTCGCCTGTCTCAACCGCACCCTGGTGTGCCACGCGACAACGCCGGTCGACAGTGAGCAGATTAAACACCTATACTCATCTCCCATGAGCAGGGTACAGCACGATAGTCGGCTCGACGACAAGGATAATAGATGAGTTTTTTTAACGCCTTAGTCGAACATCAATTTCTACAATATGCCCTGTTTGGTGGGCTACTGGCCAGCATCGGTTGCGGCATTGTCGGATCATTTGTTGTGGTGCGGCGCATTGGCTACATGGCAGGCGGCATTGCCCACGCGGTTCTCGGCGGCATGGGCCTAGCATATTTTTTGGGCAAAGCCCCCATCAGCGGTGCGCTAATTAGTGCGCTGTGCGCTGCGGTGATAATCAGCCAGGTTAGCAACAGGCACAACGGCCGGCAACACGAAGACACCATCATCAGCGCACTCTGGGCGGTAGGTATGTCAGCCGGTATTCTTTTTATTGCCAAGACTCCCGGCTACAACGTCGATTTAATGAGTTATCTATTTGGCAACATCCTGATGATATCTGCTCAGGATCTGACCAATATCATCATACTGGATAGTGCCGTCCTATTGTTTACTGTCCTGTTCTTTAAACAACTACTAGCCCTGTGCTACGACGCTGAGTTTGCTACTCTGCGCGGCGTTCATGTTAACAGCATGAACACCTTGCTGCTGTGCATGGTTGCGGTAACCGTCGTGATCCTGATACAAATTGTCGGAATAATTTTGGTAATCGCTATGCTCACTCTACCTGCGGCCACCGCTAGATTGTATGTAGCAACAATGCCAAGCATGATGCTACTGGCCAGCATTCTCGGCATGCTGATCACCTGCAGCGGGCTGGGCATAGCCTATTGCTACGACCTGCCCACCGGAGCCACGACAGCGTTAATAGCGGGGATAGTTTACCTTTGCGCCGCCTCACTCCCGTATCGGCGGCTATCCGCCACGAGCTAAGAGATGCACCTAGAATTTAGGCCGCTTACTGCAGATTTACTTTATACAATAAATATTAATAATGATAATGGTTATCAATATTACTTGACCCATTATGCCGAACTGACTAGTATTATTCGGTAGATATATGTAGTTTTTATCAACTTCAAACTAGAGAACTTATATGTGTCCACTTTCTCAATGTAATTGCGGAGATACAGTATATATTAAGGGCATTAACGGTGGCGCTAAATTGCGTGGCAAACTTCAGGCCATGGGACTAATGCCCGGCGATGCCTTGGAGATTATCTCCAGCAACAGTGGCCCGCTCGTCATTCAAGCCAAAGGGGTAAAATTAGCTATTGGCTACGGCATGGCAGAAAACATCATAGTTTCCTGCCAGTGTGCATGTCCGCGTGAATTTGGCTGTTGCAAGCGCGATAGCAACTAATTTACCTGCGACACCAGGCAATAAAACACTCATATCCTCGGCTCAAAAAATTACCTAGAAAACCTCACCCACATTGTCTATGATATCTATCTTATAAAGTCTGACTAGTTTCTGCCACACAACTTCGCCCTTCTGTTACGGAATGACCATGTATAAAGATTATTTCGGGCTCAAAGACAAACCATTCTCCATCTCTCCAGATCCGCACTACCTCTACATGAGTGAACGCCATCGCGAGGCTCTTGCGCACCTAATATATGCCCTGCAAACTGATGGTGGATTCATCCTATTGACGGGAGAAGTGGGCACGGGGAAAACTACGGTATGCCGTTGTCTGCTCGAGCAGATTCCTGAAGACACTGAAATTGCCCTCGTCTTAAATCCCAAATTAACCGCGGTAGAACTGCTAGCCACCATCTGTGATGAGTTGAAAATTGATTATCCTCAGCACAACACCAGCATTAAGGTGTTTATCGACGGGATCAACAACTATCTACTCACTGCTCATGCCAGCGGGCACCGGACGGTACTGATCATTGACGAGGCGCAAAATCTCTCCATTGATGTTTTAGAGCAACTTAGACTGCTGACAAACTTGGAGACCAACAAACGCAAGCTATTGCAGGTAATCCTCTTGGGACAACCGGAGCTGCAAACAATCCTCGCCAAGCCCGAATTGCGCCAACTATCCCAGCGCATCACTGCGCGCTACCACTTAAATCCGTTATCGCGCACAGAGGTAGCAAGCTACATCAACCATCGACTGAGTGTCGCCGGCATCGAGCGCCCACTGTTTCCTCGCGCCAGCATAAATAAGCTCTACCGCTTAAGCGCTGGCGTGCCACGCATCATAAACCTGCTCTGCGATCGTGCCTTGCTCGGAGCCTATGTAAAAGGGGTTAGCACAGTTAAACCAAGGCTTTTAGCAGCTACAGCACGTGAAGTCTTTGGTGAGCAGCATAAGATAGCGCAAAAAAGTTCATCGCCCCACCCTAAGCAAAACTGGAGACTAGCAATAGCCCTCAGCGCAATAGTTGGCATAGCTATATGGCTAGTACTGGACGGTACGTCATCAGTGCAAAAGTCAACCACACTGCAAGAAACGCCACCAACGGCAAATACCATTACCCCGTCAGAGCAGCCAGCAAAACCTAGGGGTGGTGTAATTTGGCCACAGCAGCTAGCATTAACTGACAGTTTGGCTCTAGCACACCATGAGCTGTTCAGCCAGTGGGGCTACGACTTTCCCGCGCAGGGCATCTTAGCCGGGGATTATGCCCAACAAAACGGGTTACGCTATCTTAGCATGCGCGGCAGTCTAGGCACCCTGCGTAGCCTAAATCGTCCAGCAATCCTAAGCTTAACCAATGAGCAAGAGCAGCGCTTCTACGCGACACTTATCGCACTAGATAACGACAGGGCAACATTTGCTTGCGCAGATGCAGTACAAAGCGTCGACACCAGCGAGCTAATTGATCAATGGCAAGGAGAATTTGCCCTGTTGTGGCAACCGCCACCAACATATACCGGTGCAGTACAACCTGGCAATAATGGCCCTATGCTGGCATGGATTGAAGAGACCTTTGCTCAAGTAAATCTGCGCACGCCCAAACAGAATCAAGCTCTCAAATTAGAGGGGCAACTGCTCGACGAGGTTAAGCAATTTCAGGCAGCACACAGCCTGCAAGCCGATGGTATCGTCGGCCCCATAACCATAATCCAGCTCAACAACGAACTAAGCACAAATCACCCCCAGCTAATTAAACAAGAGGGTTAAGATAAAATGTCATTCATACTCGAAGCACTTAAAAAATCGGAAAAAGCGCGGCAACAAACTGGCGCACCGGATATTAATACCCAGCACCATAACCAACCACAACCAACCAAGAAAAAACCACTATTAACCGGATTACTCTTAACATTACTCGGCATAAACGCAGTAATTTTAATCTGGCTATTTGGCCCATGGGCACAACAAGATGCACCAGTTGACACTGAGGTCGCTATCGTAGAAACACAGCGGGTAGAACCAACAAACCTGCCCCCCGTTCAACCGACCAAACTAGCGGAAGCTGTTGCCATACCTGCCAGCACCACCACTGCGGCCAACACCACCAGCTCAGCCAGCGTCGTTTCAGACGTCACTACAGAATCACCGCAAAATCAAACTACACAGCCAATACAAGCAACAACAGCAAATACAGCTAAAGCACAGACGCCCATAACACAACCTGAAATAGGCAGGGTAACGGCCACACTGCCCAAAATACTCGACATAGATGAGCTGCCACCACAGCTGCAACAACAAGCGCACAAATTACACATGTCCGTCCACTCCTACACCGGCGATAGCAATAGCTTGATTCGCCTCAATAACAAAATAATGTATGAAGGCAGCAGCTTAGACAACAACTACTATCTGGAGCAGATAACTGCCGACGGCGCAATTTTAAGCTACCAAGGCTACACTTTTAAGATTTTACGCACTGGGTATTAAGAATTAATGTCAATAAAAGCTTAAATTAAAATTAAAATTATTGACGTGGAAAGCGCAAAAGGGTACTAACTATTAACGATGCTTGGAGTACATTTCGTGCTTCATGCGGAGGGAATATTCGTTCCATATATATTAAGAAAACGATTATTTAAACAACTTTAGCTAAGCGACTAAGTAAATAAGTTAGGCATGTTTATGTCAGAGACAGAGAGAATATTCGTTCCATATATATAGAAAGAGCGATAACCCGAACAAAGGTACATATAAAGCAATAATCATTGTAGGCGTTATTGGGAAGTAATGGCCTACAACGTAGTCAAGAGATGTTTTTTTAACTTACATGGAGGCTGTATGATTCGAAAAGTGTTTAAAGGCTCAAAAAGTCACGTTTTGCTGTTGGCAGCATTGTTGCTGTCAGGTTTTGTGCTCATTGGTTGCGGTTCCGGCGGCGGCGGCTCAGATAGCTATGACGAACCAGAAGGTCAATCAACTACCCCCATCGTTGGTCAAAGCGATAATGTTTTGATTGATGCAGCAACTCTCAAAACATGGGTTGATGCGGGTAAGGTTAATGCAACTAGCTATGAAAACGTTATTATTCTTCAGCAAAAATCATATGATGCAGGTCATATTCCTGGAGCACAGGAATGGGCGCTATCTGGCATAGACCGGATAGACGGACCTGTTCTCAGTGGCAATATGGTTCTCGATGGGTCAACCATGGATGAAATGATGCAGGAGCGCGGCATTGTTAAGGGGAGTACCATCGTTTTCATGGGCAACAACTCAGAACGTATCTACTTTTTCTTCCGTTATTGGGGCTTTCCAAAAGATCAGCTAAAAATTCTTAATGGTGGCACTGCAGCTTGGACTAATGCAGGGTACGAGTTAACTACAGTTACACCAGTTGTATCTTCTAGTGATTTTAGCGTTAGTGAGTTAGCTGATAGCTTTGATCCAGACGTACGTGCGTCGTTGAGTGAAATGATTATTGGCGTAGAACAACAAACAATCGTGCCATTTGCCACCTATGCCCACACAACCAATCTTACTACACCTAAAGTTACTGAAACTCTTGATGGCACCGACGGTGGTCCTGCTGGTAGCGGTGGCTATGTACTGTTCCAAGGTTTCATGGATGGTCAGGCTGTCGATCCAGACTTACAGCATGACTACGTATATGAAAGTGGTACCTATAATTTAGCATTTGCTGGCCTCTTCAATGCTGACGGTACCTATAAAAGCAAAGCAGACATGGAAACATATCTTCAATCCATCGGCATAGATGGAACCAAGCCCATTGTCACTTTTTGTCGGGCCGGAAACCTTGCCGCAACCGGCTTTGCCCCGATGGATGCCGTGCTAGATTGGGACATTATGTTGTATGACGGTTCTTGGAGTCAATGGGCCAGCTTGACTAAAGACAGCACTACAATCCCTACAGGGAAACTCTGGGCATTACCAAACACTTCACCTGATTATACCGCATGGGCAACCAATGAGCTGACCTCGGATGGTGTTGGCGGTGATCCATTCTATCTAGTTGATTACATTGGGAACATTACTTGGAGTGGTTCATCAGTTGCTTTTGTCCCTGCAGACCATATTCAACAGCCTTTATTCTATGAGGCACCAGCATCTCCATATGATGATGGGGCCAACAACATTGAAGACGAAGACGCCGATTATGAGCCTGCTTCAGCTCCAACTGCGGCAGGTTCTGTTAGCGGTTCTGGTGGGTGCTAATAGCAAAACCAGAGTAAATTAAAGTTATCCATCAAGCTATGCAGTGTTAACAATGGAACAAGGAGAAGTATATGTTTAAATTTAAGACAGGTTTACTAGCAACAGCTGCTGCTGGTTTAGTGCTAATGGCATCAAGTGCCTTTGCTGGGCCAACTTGGACTTTTGGTCCTGAGGACGAAGGCCTGATGAAGATAGAGTACAAAGGACAGTTCCAACTTGATTACCGTGACACCGGTTCTGGTGCTAATGGTGATGATTCATCTTCGGAATTTAATTTCCGGCGTAACCGTATTGCACTCATGGGGTTCTACAAAGGGGTTGGTCTCTACTTTCAAACAGAGTACAACGAAGACAATAACATCAACAGCTTTTCAGTTGGCGATGGCGACAATGCAGACTTTCGCGTAATTGATGCGCAATTCCGCTACAAAGTAAACGATGCCGTGCAGTTCCGTATTGGTAAATACAAGTATAACTTTACCCGTGAGAACCTCGAAGCATGTGAAGCGCCTTTGACATTAGATCGCTCACTGATGATCCGCGCACCATTTGTTGAAACTCGTGACAAAGGTGTAACTCTTTGGGGTAACCTGTTTGATGGTGTATTCCAATATCGTCTTGACGCTATGAATGGTCGCAACGATTCTGCCTCTGCACCTGATTCTAACTTCCGTTATGGCGCTCGTGCTCACGTGACCTTGCTCGATGGCGAAAAAGGCTACGGCTACAAAGGTACCTACATGGGCGAGAAAAAGGTTATCACCATTGGTGGGGCATATCAGATGGAACAAGATATCGCTTACGCCGATTGCACCAACGAAACTGATGCTGTTGACTACAAAGCTTGGACAGTTGACCTCTTTGCTGAGTACCCAATTGAGGATGTCGGTACCTTTACCTTCTCTACCGCCTACGTTGACTACGACCTAGATGATGCATTTAAAGGATTTGATCCTGATGATAATGTTCTGGGCCTCAACGGCGAGAAAAATGGAGGCTACACCAAAATTGCCTACATGTTGCCAAACACCCCTCTACAGTTCTTCGCTCGCGCTGAAAACTGGTCATTTGCTGGTTGGGACGATGGCACATCAGTAATCCTTGACCAAGAAGTTGACTGGTACGGTGGTGGTATCAATTACTACTTCTACGGTCAAGACTTGAAAATCACTCTTGAGTATTCAACAGTTGATTACGATAAAGAGACAAAAAATTGCGAAGATTTTGACACATTAACCGCACAAATTCAGGTGATTTTCTAAAGCTTGAATTGAGCAAGATTGTTTGAATTAAAAGTGCCCGCATAACCTATATATGCGGGCACTTTTTTGTGGTGTTTAGAGTTGGGCAAACAGCGGATATATGCTAAGTTCATGGCACAATTGTTTGCTGCATCTTCACCCCTTTAGCCACTGAGGTTCATGTCTCGATTTATCCATATAGCAATAGTCGCCATCTCATCCTGTCTCTGTTTTGGCTGCATGTTTTCTGAGCCAGAGTCGCAGTGCGAGCGCTGCCATGCTGGTTTGGAGTTAGCATCAGCAACTCATAACAACTGCATTGAGTGCCACGGTGGTGACGATAGCCTGACCGATAAAAAGGCCGCCCATGCAAGTATGTATGGCCCCCGCAACCCTTCTGACCCTAAATTTTGGGACAAGACCTGTGGCAAATGTCACGAGTATCAGCTACGCCGACTACAATCGAACCTGATGTTCACCAACACTGGCTTCATTAAAAACATTCGTCTGACTTGGGAGGGTGGCGAGGATGGCCTTTATGCCACCAGTGCCCAGAAACAATTTGACGCGCAGGGGGAACCTGTTGAGTTACGCTCAGTTAGAGAGCTGAACAATCTATCAGGAGAGCTATACCGTAAATACTGTGCGTTATGCCATGTGGGCGTTGAATCAAATCAATCTTGGCGGGGCTCACATGCCTCAGGCTGTGCAGCATGTCATTTTCCTTTCAATGAGAATGGCACCTATCAGGGCAACGATTTGGGCTTGCTGAATAAATGGCCCCATTCGCAAACACACCGCCTAGAGCCGTTACCAACCAATGACGTATGTATGCACTGCCACAACCGCAGCGGGCGCATCGCCCTATCCTACCAAGGAATGAATGATGGCAACAACGGTTCAGTGCCACTGCGCAATGCCTTTCCCGGCCCCGATCTAATTTCTGGCGCGCGCAATGTAACGCATATTCAAGCGGACATACACCACGACAAAGGCATGGAGTGTATAGATTGTCACACTTCGCGCGATACCATGGGGGATGGTTATGCCTATGAAAATATGTACCTACAAACCGAAATAGCCTGCGAAGATTGTCACGGTAGCGCGCAAGAGCCACCTAAGGTGCAGATAGTTACGCGAGAAAACGATGCTGCCGTGCGTGAATCACGCAATTATCAGCATCAGGTTGATAGTGGCGGCGCCCTTGTTCTCACCTCGAAAGGCCGCCCCTACTCAAATGTCTACTACCGCGAGGGTAAAGTGGTTGTGGTGGGCAAACGCGATGGCCAAGAACATATTAGCAAAGTTATTACCGCCACCCCCGAGCACCAGATTGTCGGGCACGAGCGCATGGAGTGCTACGCTTGCCATTCAGCAGCAGTGCCACAATGCTTTGGCTGCCACACAAAGTACGACCAGACCAAGCAAGGTAAAGATTACGTATCTGGTCGTACCACACGCGGCAGCTTTAGCGAAACAGAAGACTACCGTTCGCTGTACCCTTTTCCCTTAGCCTTAGATCAGCGCGGAAAAATTGCTCCGCTGACTCCGGGGTGTCAGACTTTTGTTTCGGTAGTTGGCAGTAGAGGGCAAAACGTTAAAGATGAGTATGTCACCAAATTTAAAGGCAAGCACCAACTACGCTTTGCTCCGTTCTACTCGCACAACAGCGCCGCCAAAGCGGTTGGCTGCAGTGAATGCCATGCTAACCCAGCATTTTTAGGTTTTGGTCAACATGTGGTTGCAGGTAACAGCGTAGAAAGCACCCTGCTGTGTGAAAAAGCGGACAATCTACCATTGGATGGCTTCATGACCATGAACCAGGGCAAGGTTGAGGATTTCTCCGGTGTTGTGCGTGAGCATAGCCGGACACTAAACAATAAAGAGGTGCACAAGATTTGGGCGGTGAATCAATGCTTGGTCTGCCACCCAAGCCCGCAAGATCCAATATATCAGCACCCACTGGACTACAATCGGCTAGAAGAGTGCTTTAAACGCGCAGCCACAGCTCAGCAGTAGTGCTGTTGAGCCTCATGCAGAGAAAACACCGACAACAAGTGAACCACAGAGTTTGCACCAATAGGTTAATAGTACTGTTCATCAGCAAGCGAAATCATTAAGATAGTTAAATCGACAAACAAACAGCAAGTGAAGGAGAACAGAGTATGCACAGATTGCCCCAGTTGCGCGCTATAGAGTTGGGTATAGTTGTTACACTTTTTTGTATGTGCTTAAGCTGTAGTCATTTAAATGTTGGTGTAGAACCTTCGTGGAGCGCCAGCGATCTTAGTGTTGTGAGCATAGAACATGAGCAGGCTCCAGAGAGTGTCACAACCGCTGACATCAGTGCACTCTTAAATAGAGGAGGCTGGCAAGTTGTACAGGATCCAGCACAAGCACAGGCAAGGGTTGTGTGTCGCTGGACCAGGCAAACCGATTTAAACTCCGAAAGCGAAGCAATTGCAGTGGTTAAAAGTTTTCATGTACAGGTTATTTCAGTTACCAATCCTAGAGTTTTAGCTGTTGCTGACTACTTTTATGCTAACAACAGTGAAAAACTTATAGATGGAGTCACCTCGGCGTTGACTGCCATAACCCAATACCAAGCAGCGCCAGAGGTCATAGCCAAGCCAAAGCAAGAGGCAACTACCAATCTAGCAAGCACTTCCCCTAGCCCAGCACCAGCAACAGTTAGCCCAGAACCAACAACAGTTAGTCCAACAGCAAAAACAGTTAACTTAGCAGCACCAATAACTGCTCCAGCGCCATCAGTATCCACGACACCAGAGGTTACTGCTGTCCAACCAGTAGTTGATACCTCAACCATTGAGCTCAACGAAAGCCAACCAACTGCCATACCGAATGAGACCTTGCCAATACAACAGGTTCAACAACTATCCAACCCCGAGCCGGTTAATATGGAGCGTTCTCCATGGATCCCCCGCTTTCAGGGTCTCGGCTTAGAAGAGTGGGGCAAAACTGCGCCCATGGACGAATAAACTCTACGCAGTTAGACAATAAATATGTTAGTATTCTCACTCCAATTATCAACGTTAATACTAATAAATTCGCAGATCTAGTCTAAAAAGGTACCGTTAACTTAGCACCTGTTTAATACTGAATTTTCTCTGTTGCAACGGATATAAAAAATGATAACCCTTTTACACCGCAGCTTACCTATCTACTATCTACTTCTATGCGCGCTACTCGGGTTGTCACTGGCATGGCTAGTTACCAGTGCCGCCGAAATCGGCCTAGCAGCGCACAGCAATGCTGGTAGCACTACAACAGTTACGGCAAGCGCCAAACTCAGTCGCCAGCCAAGCGATAATCGCACCATTTTGCAACGCAACATCTTCAACTCCACCCAATCTGCCGAGGTTCAAGAGATTGCTCCAACGCGCCAAGCAAGCAGGCAGGCGGCAACAGCTCTAGCAGCCACAAATTTAACTTTAATCGGCACCGTAGTGGCCGGAGACCTATCTTTAGCTGTTATAAAAATCGACCGCGAAATTGAAATTATCCGCATTCAACATAAAATTCCTGGGCACGGAACATTAGATGCAGTATTTCGCGATCACGTAGAGATAAAAGCGCAGGATGGCTCAATTCACATACTGGCTATGGAGGATAACGAGGTTGCTCCAGCTAGCACAGGCGCAAGAGCACGCGGAAATATTGCACCACAACCAGCAACAGAGGTAGTGCACAATCTGGGCAATAACCGCTGGGCAATTACAACTAGCGAAGCGGAAAAAATCCGTTCCAATATCGGCACTATTATTCAACAAGTACGCATCGAACCAAATTTGGTTAATGGTAAAACAGATGGTTTTACTATTAAGAGAATTCAGCGCAATAGCCTGCTCAACCAAATGGGTCTTATGCGCGGAGATATTCTACATGCGGTAAATGGAACCACTCTGGACAGCCCAGAGAAGGGTTTGCAAATTTTTCAGCAACTGCGAGAAGCAAAAACCCTCAATCTCGATCTTAACCGAGCGGGGCAATCCATGAAATTCCAATACGAAATCAAGTAGGGAGATAATAGCGGTGACCATACGAAACTACACTTTTAAATTGCTTATTTTACTGCTATGCCCCCTGTGGCTAGCAACTCCACTGGTTACTCCAGCTCAAGCCGGTGAAAATGAGGCCTCAATAACACTCGATTTTAAAGATATTGAGCTTAGCGACCTGATCCAAACTATCAGCGCACTGACCGATAAAAACTTCGTTTACGATGACAGTATTCGCGGTAAGGCAACGATTATCTCTGCTGAGCAAATGACCAAGGATGAAGCCTACCAACTCTTTTTAACTGTGTTGAATATTAAGGGGTACACCGTAGTTCCATCGGGCAAAACAAACAAGATTGTTGCTACCAAAACTGCAAGCGAAAACAATCTGCCGATGCAGACTACAGCAACCCAGCAGGACCAATTTGTAACAAGCATGATCGCGCTAAAGCATATCGATGCCGTTAGCATCGCCAGCGCTATTCTCAGCCCATTGATGCCTAAAACCAGCAATATCGCCGTATATGAACCATCCAACATGTTAATTATCACTGACAATGCGGCCAACATTGACCGCCTTAAGCAGATTGTTAAACAGTTGGATCAACCCGGTGCTATCCATTCCATGCAGGTTATTGCCCTAAAATATGCCGACGCTAAAGATACGGCGGCAATATGCAATGACATTATTGGTGAGAAAAAAAATGCCAGCACATCACGAAGGAAAGCCAATGTGCAGTCCAGTGGCTCCAACAGTGCTGGCCAAGTTATTGCGTATGAGCGCACAAATTGTTTAATAGTCATGGCAGCCGAAGAAGACCTGAAAATAATCAACCAATTGGTTACCGAACTGGATAGACCATTAACCAGTGACCGCTCCCACTTCAATTTATACTATTTAGAAAATGCCGATGCCGAGACATTAAGCACCACGTTGAACGAAATAATTAGTGGCGTAAAAAACACAACAAAAACCACCACACCACCACTAGCCCTGGGAACCCAAACCGCGGCAGTTATCAACACAGATGTAAGCATTACTGCCGACAAACCCACCAACTCACTCATAGTCAATGCCACCCCCGAAGACTATGCCGTCATTAAAGACATAATTAAGCAGCTAGATATCCGGCGCAAACAGGTATATGTGGAGGCTCTGATTATGGAGTTATCCATGGATGCCACCGAAAAGCTTGGGCTAGGACTCCAGGGTGGCTTTGAGGTTGGCGATGAAGGGGTTGCGGGGATCAGCACCAATATGACTAGCTCAGTAAGTGCAGATTTACTCACCTCGTCAGTGGAGGGTATTCTTGCCGGTGGTTTTAGTAAGTTAATTGAATACACTGACAGCAATGGTGATGTTATCAGTATTCCGGCCTTTTCTGCCTTGCTGCAACTCTCCAAAACTGACACTAACGTCAACATTCTCTCCGCGCCGCGCCTGCTCACCTCGGCTAACGAAGAGGCAGAGATCATTGTGGGACGCAATGTGCCTATCATCACCTCACGTCTTACTGACACCGGCAGCACCAGTAGTTTAGCTACCAGCGTATCGGTGGAACGTCAGGATGTGGCCTTGACTCTCCGCTTCACCCCACAAATCACCGAGGGTGATCTGATCACCATGACGGTCTATCAGGAGACTTCCGATCTGATCGAAAGTGGCAATAACGAAAGCGACAACTATATCGGCCCTACCTTCACTACGCGCAAAATAAGCAATACCGTACTAGCTAAAGATGGGCAGACAGTGGTTCTCGGTGGACTAATCTCCACGAATATCACGAATAACAAAACAAAAGTACCGTTTCTGGGCGATATCCCCCTATTGGGGTGGTTATTTAGAAGTACCAGCGATACTAAAACTAAAACCAATATGCTGGTGTTCATCACGCCAACAATTATTAAAAACAACGAGGACTTAAACACTATCACCAGCAGCAATCGCCAGCAGATTGAGGCTCTTAAAGCAGAACAAAACGCTGAAACCGCTACGGAGCCACAATAATTATGGCCGCAACGCAGCTTATAGGCAAAATTCTACATCAACAGTGCTCATTAAGTGAGGAGAGCATTCAAGCGGCGCTGGAGCAACAACAACAGCTACCGCAACAACGCCTGGGCGAGTTGTTATTGGCCAAGCAAGCGATCACGGCTGAGCAACTGAGTCGAGCGCTAGCCCACCAGTTGCAACTGCCATATCTGGAGACACTACCGGAGGCCATCACTGACGACGCCATGCTCGACCTGCTGCCTTTAGCCTATGCCCGCGAACATCTGGTGTTACCGCTAGAGATTAAAGATGGTGTGCTACAAGTTGTTATTGCCGATCCGCTCGACAGCAACGCTGTCAACGATCTGACCGCAGTAGGTGATGCAAACATTGCGCTCAATCTGGCCGCACCAGACGACATCCTCAAGCTGATTAATCGTAGCTATGAAGCCCATGCTGGGGAAGCAAACTCCATGACGAGCGACATCGGCTCCAACGATGACGATTTTGTCCACAAACTACAGCCAGCAGACCTACTGGACAGTAATGACGAAGCGCCTATTATCCGCTTTGTCAACAGTTTGATTACACAAGCATATAAAGAGCGCGCCAGTGATATCCACATTGAACCGTTCGAAAGAGAACTGATCGTCCGTTATCGCATAGATGGCCTCCTCTATGAAGTACTGCGTCCCCCGTTTAAAGCCGCCGCCAGCATCATTTCACGCCTGAAAATTATGGCAGGATTAAACATTGCAGAAAAGCGTTTACCGCAGGATGGTCGTTTTCGGGTGCGTATCGCCTCCAAGGACATAGATGTGCGGGTATCCTCACTGCCCACTGCCTTTGGTGAACGCTTGGTGTTACGTCTGCTGGACAACAGCAGCAGCGTGCTCCTGCTCGAAGATATCGGCATGGGTAAACAACTGCTAGAGCAGGTCAATCATCTCATCAAAGCACCGCATGGTATTTTCCTAGTTACCGGCCCTACCGGCAGTGGTAAAACTACCAGTCTCTATGCCGCACTGAGTAAGCTCAACGACCGCGAAAAAAATATCATCACCATTGAAGATCCCATCGAGTACCAACTAGAGGGAGTAGGCCAGATCCAAGTTAACGCTAAGATTGATCTCACCTTTGCCAACGGGCTCAGATCCATTTTGCGTCAGGATCCCGACATAATCATGGTTGGTGAAATTCGCGACGGTGAAACTGCCGAGATCGCCGTCCAATCGGCACTGACAGGTCACATGGTGTTCTCCACCCTGCACACCAATGATGCTGCTGGCGGTTTAACCCGGTTAGTGGAGATGGGCGTTGAACCATTTCTCGCCTCCTCATCCATCATTGGCATTTTAGCGCAGCGCTTAGTGCGCACTATCTGCCCGCATTGCCGCGAAGCGTATCAGCCAGAAACAAGCATTTTAAACAGTCTCGGCTTAGATTCTACGCAACAGCACACCTTCTACCGCGGCCGTGGCTGTGACAAATGTATGCAAATTGGCTACTGTGGACGTAGCGGCATTTATGAGCTTCTCACTATGAGCGAGGCTATTCGCAGCCAACTGCTAACCAACAGTGATGCGGCAACCATCCGCACCCTGGCCATACAACAGGGGATGACATCACTGCGCCAGGCCGGTCTCAATAAAGCTCTGGAAGGGGTAACTACTCTAGAAGAGGTATTACGCGTCACTCAGGAGGATCAATAACCGTGGCGTTGTTTGACTACACCGGATTTAATCAACAGGGTAAAACCACCAAAGGTAGCCTGGAAGCTAGCAGTAAAAGATTGGCGCTCGACTCCCTGCGTCAACAGGGTATTTTTGCCAGTTCGATTGAAGAGCAGCAGACTGGTGAGACCACTAAGCGCAACTGGTACAGAGCGCGGCGCAGTAGCTTACCCATAAATGATCTCGCCACCACTACACGGCTACTCGCCACACTGCTGCAAGCTGGCGTACCCTTGGATGCCGCACTGTTATCTGTGGTCGAACAACTGGAAAAACCTTCGCAAATCAGGTTGTTTAATCAGGTACGTGAAGAGGTGCGACAGGGCAACTCGTTGCAGCAGGCGATGGAACAGCAGGGGCGCAGTTTCCCTGACCTGTATCAACAGATGGTAAAGGTCGGCGAAAACAGTGGCTCTCTCGACATGGTGTTATTACGCTTAGCCGACTTTCTCGAAGATCAAGCACGCATAAAATCTAAGCTGGTTGCCGCTCTGGCCTATCCCGCCCTGATGTCTATAGTTGGCAGTGCGGTGATGTTGTTTTTGGTAAGTTATGTGGTACCCAAAATTACCCGCATGCTGGTAGATCTTGGTCAGGCTCTGCCATTACCCACACGCCTATTAATCAGTTTCAGTGATATCCTCGCCAGTTATGGATGGCTAATGGCGCTAGCGCTAGTTGGTTTAGTGCTCATGTTTCAGCGCTATCGCAGAACTGCTCCGGGGCGCTTGCGTACCGATCGCTGGCTGCTGCAGCTGCCTTTTGTCGGCCGCATTCAACGTGAGATAGCTACCGCACGCTTCAGCCGTACTCTTGGCACTCTGCTCCACAGCGGCACGCCATTGCTCAATGCTCTGACCATAAGCAATGAGCTGCTAAATAATCAGGTAATGCACCAGACTATAGAAAAAACCACTAATGCCGTGCGTGAAGGAGCCAGTTTAGCTGAGCCAATTAAGCGCTCCAAGGTGTTCCCACCACTCCTAGCCCAGATGGTCGCCATTGGAGAGCGCAGCGGCAATCTCGAAGAGATGTTAATGAAAGTAGCTGACACCCACGATAGACAGGTAGAAATTGCCCTAGCTGGAGTTTTATCACTACTTGAACCACTGATGATTATCACCATGGGTGGCATCATAGGATTTATTGTCCTTGCCGTGCTGCTACCAATTTTCCAAGCTAGCCAAGGTTTGGGTTAAAGTCAAAAAACCAACATCACAACGAACACACTTATAAGGAAAACGAAAATGCACTCAACAACACAAGCACCTCTTAGCAACCAACGTGGTTTCACCCTCATTGAAGTAATGGTGGTAGTGGTAATTTTAGGCATTCTGGCCGGAGTTGTTGTTCCTAAGCTGCTTGATCGCCCCGAAGAGGCGCGGCGGACCAAGGCGATACTCCAGATTAAAAGCTTAGAAGAGGCTTTGGCCCTCTACAAACTGGACAACGGCTTTTTCCCCACGACCAATCAGGGGTTGAGCGCCTTAGTTACCAAACCTGAGTCGGGTCAAATCCCGATTAAATACCGTGAGGACGGTTATATCAAAAAGATCCCCGTCGATCCATGGAGTGGCAGTTACATCTATCTATCTCCGGGGCTACATAGCAACTACGATCTTTTGTCTTATGGTGCCGACGGAGAACCGGGTGGAGAAGGTAAAAATGCCGATGTACAAAATTGGGAGATCGAATAACCACGGATTTACCCTTATCGAGCTGACTATTGTCATGTTTTTACTCAGTCTTTTTGCAGTAATTTCCGTACCAATATTCAGCAGTGTCGGTGAGAACAATCTTCAGCACAGCGCTAGACGAATAGGCGGCATGGTTAAGTATCTGTACAATGAAGCGGCGCTAACTGCCACGCCGCATCGTTTAGTGTTTGATATTGAAAAAGGGGAATGCACGCCACAGCAGAATGCAGACGGACAGGAGTGGACGGCGCTTGAATCCACAGTGCGTAGCTACCACCTACCTGGCGATGTTCGGATTACCAAGGTGTGGATTGATGGCCGAGGTGAGCTATCGACAGGTACAGCGACAATCGAGTTTCATCCACAGGGGTGGTTGCCGGCGACCACACTGCACCTGCAACAGGGCAAAAAGGATACAGACAAGCAGCTGAGCATCAACTTACTCCCCTTTACTGGCAACGCGGAAATTCTTGATGGCTACCATGAATTCGAATAGATGGCACAACAGGCGGGGATTTACGCTACTCGAAGTCATGATCGCTTTAGCCGTTATTGGTATAGCGCTAGTCACCTGTTTAGGGTTAGCCAATAGCTGTGTACGCAGCCATGCCGAGATACAGCGCATCACCACCGCGACGATGTTGGCACAAAACAAAATGGCAGAGCTAGAAACAGCCGCTAGCAATAACAACATAGACAGCATAGAGCTAACTGGAACCTGGGATCAGCCCTACAGCCAATATAGCTGGCAAGTGGTATTCAGTGACACACCGGTCACAGGTGTTCAGCAGGTAAATGTCGCAATTTTATGGGGTGAACAAAAAAACAATGAGAGTGTCAGCATTGACTCATTTCTGTTCAACTGATAAATGCCCGCGCGCCACTAGCGCCAGCAGAGGGTTTACCCTGATAGAAACTGCGGTTGCAATAGCTATAATCAGCATCATAATTACCAGTGTTTACGGTATCTTTTCCTCTATAAGTGCCACAAAACAACGACTGGAGAGCGAGGCAGATGGCTACACTCAAGCTCGGGTTATTTTTTCCCGTATCGGGCAAGAGTTGCGCACCAGCTATCTAAATACGAACAATGAGCTCTCAGACTTTGTTGCCAATGGTAGTATTGGCTCCGATGGCTATAACGATGACAGCAATTATCTGGAATTTACCTCAACCTCGGCACTGTTAAACACTGGTGAGCAATCAACTATGCCGGTACGCATACGTTACCAGCTGGAACGAAACACCGACTCCACAATTTGCCGTTTGCTGCGCAGCGCTGTACCACTATTTGACCTCAGCACTGAACCAACATATCAACGGCTGAGTTCTCAGATAAAACAGCTACAATGGCGTTTTTATGACGGTAGTGACTGGCAGGAGAGCTGGGACAGCTCCAGTAGCAATCAGCTTCCTCAAACCGTCGAGATGAGTTTAATCTTGCAATCGGGGGAACAAGAGGTGCAGGTGCTCAGTGCCTTCGATCTGGCACTATCGAGGGTTAAGTGATGAAAAGCCTAAGCAATGAAAACGGCATGGTTTTGCTGTTAGTTCTGTTCATCACCGCTCTGTTAGCTGCGCTGTTGTCAGAGCTGGCTTTTTCCACCTTAGTAGATCTACGCTTAGCAGAAACCTATCGCGACAGCAGCAGCGCCTACTATCTCGCTAAGGGTGGTATTCAGGTTGGCAGTATGGTACTTGCTGACGATGACAATGACTACGATGGCGATAATGAGTTGTGGGCACAGGGCATCAGCAACTACCCCGTAGGAGATATCGGCCTAGTCAGCATCAGCATCACCGCGCTGGATGGCAAGATAAACATCAACCGCTTGATCAGCACCTCAGGCAATATTGATGTCGTGGTAAAAGATCGCTGCTTGCGTCTATTTAATATTTTAGAAATAGACACAGCAGAGGAACACATTGATGCACTAATTGACTGGATGGACAGTGACAATGACCCACAACCGCTTGGCGTCGAATCGGAATATTACGCCAGCCAAACACCTAGCTCATTTTGCAAAAACGCACCGTTGGACACCCTGGATGAGTTGCAATTAGTTGCCGGATTCACTCAGGAAGAGGTAGATAAACTCCGCCCGCATCTAAGCGTTTACGGTGGGGATAAAATCCATCTAAATTCAGCGAGCGCCGAGGTGCTGTACGCGCTGGCAGAGGAGATGGAGATAAGTAGCGCGGAGGAGATTGTCGCTTGGCGCAATGACAATCCATTTCAGGCAGTGGAGGAGTTAAAGTTACTCCCAAACTGGGAAAGTTTTTACTGGGCGGTAAACAGTTTTTTAGATGTAAAAGCACAATATTATCGCATCGACACTGCTGCCAGTATTTCCGACGGCCGCTGCCGCACCACGGCGACAATCAATAAGACAGACAATGCTTTGCTGTACATGCAAATTTATTAACACACAGGAACGGTCTTCAGTTGCCAAAGTACCTGGGCCTAGGTTGATCACCGCAACGTAAAAGGTTGAGCACTATGACAAAACAGATGGTTGGCATAGAGATTACAGCGCAATGTGTCCGCATGGCAATTTTTGCCCAAACTAAAGAACCACCATATAAGTTCACTACAGTTGAACGACCCATCGACGCTGACAATAGTGATGGCGACATCAGTCAACTTATAGTTGAGATGCTGGGCTCGCGTCCGGGATTTGCGGATCGACTCTGTAGCACACTGCCTAACATGGATGGTTTTGTGCGCCAATTGAACTTTCCATTCACCGATCGGCGCAAAATTGAAGCCGCAGTCAGAATTGAACTAGCGGCTAAACTTCCAGTAGATATCAGCGATCACATAATTGCTACCAGTGCGCCGATGGCGCTAGATAAAGGGGTAATGGTCACCGCAGCAACTGCGACACAGCACAGCATTGCAACGGCCCTTAAGCCTTACGATGATGGACAGTTACCCCTGCATATTCTCGGGCTTGCCCCCTTTACCGAGGCCTGCGGGCTGCACAACCTATTCAGCGCCGGATTTTTAGTTCATATCCACGAGCATCAGCTCATCATCAGCCTGATACAAGCAGGCCAAGTGACAAACTTTACTCGGCACAATCTAGTTACCCCAGAGGGCGAGAGCATTAGCGACGCCAGCATAGCCGAAATAATAACCAGCAAAATAGCTCTTTTATGCCACAGCGCCAAAGTGGAACAACAGCCGCTATGTCTTATTGGCAATCAAGTAACTGTATCGATTAAAGAGGCTCTCAAACAACAGGAGTTAGTCCTGTTTGAGTTGCCACTGCGTGACCATGACAATAATGATATCGATCCAGCATTCCTACCTGTATGTGCACTAGCTCTGGCTGCAGATCAGGAATCATTTAACTTCCGCCGTGGCCCTTTTACCCTCAAAAGCGAGTGGGCAGCCCTAAAAAAACACCTATACACTGGGGGCGCGTTATTAGCCGTCACCCTTCTGCTGCTAGGTGGTACAGCCATCTACAACTATCAGCACAAAAACAAAATAGCTGAAGACTATCGGCACCAGATCACCCAGGTATTTCGCCAGACGCTACCAGAGGCCAAAGTTATCGTGGATGTCCCCAGACAACTGCAAGCTGCACTACAGCAGTTGCAGCAAACTGGCCAGTTAGTTGGGCTAGACAAATCCACCTCAGCCTTAGCGGTGCTGTGGGAGGTCTCAGCTCACACCCCAAAAAATATTAAAGTGGATATTCAAAAATTCAATTACGAATCCCAAGCACTAACCCTAGATGGCATAACTAACTCCTTTGACAGCGTAAATCAATTGGCTGGTGAACTCCGCAAAGCACCAATATTTACCGAGGTACGCATCGCCGATGCAAAAATGGGGATAGATGGGAACAACGTCACCTTTCGCCTGCAACTCGCTATCAGCCAACAAGGAGGGCAACAATGATACACAACCTTCCCCCACGCACCCAGGCGATGTTGCTGATCGGCACCATCTGCTGTTTAGCCGCCCTGCTCTTTTTTGCTCTGATCCAGCCCTATACCAACGCCATCGAGAGTCTCGACAACAAAATAGCCTCACGTAGTGAACAACTGCAGCAAGTAAAACAGTTGCAGCAGGACTATTTAGAGCTACAACGACAGGTTCAAGCACTGCAAAAACGGCAAAAAGATCTACCCGATTTTGTGCTGTTCTCTTTTGTGGAGAACCAGGTAACCAGGGTAGCTAGGCGGGAGAATTTAACCTCCATGCGCCCGATAGCGGCTGTGAGCTACAATGATATAACCGAAGAGGCGGTAGAGATAAAACTAGACAATGTTTCCCTCAGTCAGATGGTGCAATTGCTACAAAGTTTTGATAATGCTCCAGCGCCCCTACAGGTAAAAACTTTACAACTAAAGGTTCGTTACGATAATCCGCAAATGTTGGACACTGCATTGCGCATCTCAGCGTATACCAAGGCTAAATAATGAGCACAGGCGACAAAATAGAATTTAAGCGACTACAACACTGGTGGTTAATCCCGCTGGGCGTTATATTTTTTTTCCTGTGGGGAATTTTACTGTTTTTTCCCACTGAGGTTTTACAGCAGCGACTTGAATCCGAGCTAACCACGAGGCTGAACCATCCAGTTGATCTGAGTGGACTGTCGCTTCAGCTACCCGCGCTGGTGTACATTGACGAGCTAACTAGCCCTAGCGAGTTGGGCCCCATTAATTTTACCGACATTGCGATTTCTCCAACCTGGTCAAGTTTATTGAGCACAACACCTGCGGCACAAATTGCTGCGCAAGTTTTCTCTGGCAGCATTGAGGCGCAGATCGACAGCGCCCAGCATATTAAATTGGCGGCAACATCCCTGCACTGGGAGGGGCCGGTACCGCAACTACCCACGCTCAACATCCAAACCACTATTGCCCACCTTAATGCCGCAGCCAAAGGCACGGAAATTTCTCAATTAGAGCAACTACAGCTTGAGCTCTCTGAACTGCGCATCAGCGGTCTCAAAAAATTATCCGTTCCAGTTGATTCCCTCGATTTTGGTAGCATCAAGCTGCAGCTGAGTCAAAAACAGCAGAATATCCACCTTGACCAGCTTACCAGTAGTGGCGGGGATATAAGCATCTCTGGTGATGGCCATATTACTCGGCACCGCAACCTAATGCGCAGCCGCATCGACTTAGAATTTACCCTGACACCGCGCCAAGATCTCGACCCAGCGATTACAACAATGCTGCCACTGTTTGCCAAAAAACAGCAGGACGGCAGCTATACAGTGCGTCTATCTGGAACACTGGCGCAGCCAAGATTGCGCTAGCCACACATCACAGGCAATATCTCACCGTCGCCTAAGCAACTTTAAATAGCATTCAGAGGTTGACAACGGCATTTCAGGTGATTAGCTTTTCTGATAGTTATGACCATAAACCCTGCGTTGGAAGGCACTATGAATCATCCTGACAAAGATGAAGAGTTAAGCGAAGATAGCGAAAAAGAGATAGAGATAGATGAAGACAGCTTGGTACTGGCTAGAGATCTTCTGCCAGACAGCTTGCCGATTATTCCTCTGCGCCCGCGCCCAGCTTTTCCCGCTATTCTGATTCCGTTAAGCATCAGTGGCAGCGAAAAGGCCGACATAATCCGCCACGCCTTTGATAGTGAGAGCAAAACCATCGGCCTGGTATTGGTTAAAGATGTTGATGGCAAAGATGAGCCGGAGAACTTGCACAAGGTTGGCGTTGTCGGCAAAATTGTCAAGGTGATCAACTCCGATGACGATAGTATTCAGGTTCTAGTCAACTGCCTGGAGCGCTTTACTCTGGGCGCACTACGTGACACCAAGAACGGCCTATATGCTCAGGTGGAGTATCATCTCGAAAAACCCTTAGCCAAGCATCAAGAACTCAAAGCCTACTCCATGGCTATAATCTCTACCCTTAAAGAGTTGGTACAGATCAATCCGCTCTACTCGGAAGAGATAAAAATGTTTCTCGGTCGCTCCAGCATGGACGATCCGGGCAGGTTGGCCGATTTTGCCGCTAACCTAACCTCAGCTGATGGCCAGGAGTTGCAACAGGTTTTGGCAACGCTTGATGTCCGCCAACGCATTGAGCAAGTGCTGGTGTTGCTGAAAAAAGAGCTAGAGGTCTCGCGCATTCAGAGCAAGATTTCCAAGCAGATAGAGAAAAACATCTCTGCCCAGCAGCGCCAGTTTTTCCTCAAAGAGCAGTTAAAAACGATAAAAAAAGAGTTAGGTCTGGAAAAAGAGGGCAAGGTAAGCGAGATAGAAAAATTTCAGCAACGTCTTGAAGGTCTAACCCTCAATGAAGAGGCACAGAACGCGGTAGATGAGGAGCTTGAGAAGCTGCAACTTATTGAACCAGCCTCTCCCGAATACAATGTCAGTCGCAACTATCTTGATTGGTTGACGATTCTGCCATGGGGTAAAAACACCACCGACTCCTACGATATTGCCAAAGCCAAGCGGGCCTTAAATCGTGACCACTTTGGCCTTGAGGATGTCAAGGAGCGTATCCTTGAGTTTATCGCTGTGGGTAAAATGAAGGGGGAAATCTCTGGTTCAATTCTCTGTTTAGTCGGCCCTCCGGGAACCGGGAAAACCTCTATTGGCAAAAGTGTTGCGGCGGCACTAAAACGCAATTTTTTCCGCTTTTCTCTTGGCGGCATGCGCGATGAAGCGGAGATAAAAGGCCATAGACGCACCTACATCGGAGCCATGCCGGGTAAATTTATTCAGGCAATGAAACAGGCAGCTAGCTCCAATCCAGTGCTGATGCTGGACGAGATCGACAAAATAGGCGCCTCTTTTCAGGGCGATCCAGCCTCGGCGCTGCTCGAAGTGCTCGATCCCGAGCAAAACAGCTCGTTTCGCGATCACTATTTGGATGTCCCCTTTGATCTATCCAATGTGCTGTTCATTGCCACGGCCAATCAGCTCGATACCATTCCGGCCCCACTACTCGACCGCATGGAGATAATCCGTCTCTCTGGGTATATTATGGCTGAAAAGGTCGAGATAGCACGACGTTACCTGATCCCGAAAGCATTAACCTCCCACGGGTTGAACAAAAGCCAGATCAGTATCCGCAAAGATGCTCTAGAGACTATTATCGACAGTTATGCGCGCGAAGCTGGAGTCCGCGGTTTAGAAAATCGTATTAAGAAGATCATGCGCAAAGCGGCCATGAAGTTTGCCAGTGGCCGCGAAGAGAAAATATCTATCCATAAATCAAACTTAGCCGAGTACCTAGGCAAAGCGATATTCACCAACGACGAGCGTTTCAAAAATGTGCCCGGCATTACTACCGGATTAGCATGGACCAGCATGGGTGGGGTAACGCTCCAAATAGAGGCGACAGCCATGCCGAGCAGCAGTAAAGGTTTCAAACAAACGGGGCAACTTGGCAACGTCATGGTAGAGAGCTCGGAGATAGCCTACTCCTATATTATGGGGCATCTGAAAGAGTATCATCTGCCAGAAGATTTCCTCGATAGCCATTTTGTCCACCTGCATGTACCAGCGGGAGCAACTCCTAAGGATGGCCCATCGGCCGGTATAACCATGACCACCGCCCTGCTCTCCATGATCAGCGGTAAAGCTCCGCTTAAAAACTTGGGCATGACCGGCGAGCTTTCCCTAACGGGGCAGGTTCTACCCATTGGTGGACTCAAAGAGAAGACCATTGCAGCGCGCCGCAGTGGCTTGAAAGTTCTTATTTTCCCCGAGGGCAACCGTAAAGATTTTGAGGAACTACCCGATCACCTGAAAGAGGGGTTGGAGGTTCATTTTGCCAAAACATATCGCGATGTTTACAATGTCGCCTTTGCCAACAACTAATTACCATAGGGAGCACTAGCTAAATGTCACCAGAAGAGCTACAGGCCGCAATCATGGCCCTATCTACTGAAGAAAAACAAAACTTTATTCTCAATGCACTACCAGATCTCGCCAGTGAAGCACTACAGGATCCAACTTTCATGATGAAGCTGTTACCGGTTCTTCTCGGCATCGTTAAACAGAGTGGCTTGGACATTCAACAACTGCTGCAGTTCGCGGCGCTGCACGGTGGCGGTGCTGACGCTCAATAACTGCCAGCCTAAACACCTAAATTGCCCACACCATGGATAGCCGATGAAAAACTTTGTAACACTACTGCTTATTGCCATGTTTGCCTGCACCACTACTGTCTACGCCGCAGAAAAAAAGGCCGCCACTACCACAGATAAAAGTGACATTAGCCCTGATAGCACCAAGACAGCGACTCACCCCAAACTAAAGGGCGGATGCTAACCATAGCAATTTAGCGGAGCATAAAATATCAGCGTACCACCACAGGTCAACATCAACTCGGTTGAGGTTTTTGCTTTATGTACAAGTGGCATTTGGTCGCACCTAGAAAATTAAATAAGTAACTGCCGCTAAATTTTAGTGTCTCAACTTGACCTGAATTTAGCTAACTGTTAGTGTAGCGCTCATGCAAACTTTATCGATACAGACAACAATTTTACCACGATGGTGGTGGCGTCAATGGCATTAGTCCGGACGCGCTATAAATTCTCCACAGAATAGTAGATACCGCGTTCCACACAGCGCGGTATTATGATCAGCATCAGGATCAACACAGCCGCGACCTCAGTTCGCGGCTTTTTTTATGGCTATTGATTAAGCATCACAACATTATCTCGGCGCTGCAGCAACACGCAGGCTGTACTCACTGTATTGGCAACCTTACACCTATTAGCAACCAAGGATATCAACATGCGCATACTTTCCGGCATTCAGCCATCAGGCTCTCTTCATCTAGGGAACTATTTCGGTATGATGAAGAAAATGATCGATTATCAACAACAGAGCGATCTGTTCTGCTTTATCGCTAACTACCATGCCATGACCTCAGTGTCCGACGGTAAAGTGCTGGCTAAAGGCACCTTGGAGGCTGCGGCTAACTTTCTCACTCTGGGCATGGATCCAGAGCAGTGTACCTTCTGGGTGCAATCCGACGTCCCAGAGGTGCAGGAGCTCACCTGGTTTTTATCTAACTTCACCCCTATGGGCCTGCTAGAGCGCTGCCACAGCTATAAAGACAAAATCGCCAAAGGGATAGCCGCCAACCATGGTCTGTTCGCCTATCCAGTATTGATGAGTGCCGATATTCTGTTATTTAACAGCGACAGGGTGCCGGTAGGTAAAGATCAAAAACAACATGTAGAAGTTGCGCGGGATATTGCCATCAAGGTCAATAATAAATATGGCGATATTTTCAATCTGCCCGAACCTGATATCGATGACGATGTAGCCACAGTACCAGGCCTGGACGGCCAAAAAATGAGTAAGAGTTACGGCAACACCATCGAGCTGTTTCAGGACGAAAAACAGCTGCGCAAACAGATCATGCGTATAGTTACCGACCCCACTCCAGTAGAAGAGCCGAAAAATCCAGACAATTGCAATGTCTTTCAGATCTACCGTTTGTTCTTAAACAGTGACCAGCAACAGGCGCTGCGCAAACGCTATGAGGCTGGTGGCATGGGCTACGGTGAGGTAAAACAGGAGTTGTTTGAAACTGTTCGCGATTACTTCTTACCCTTTAGCGAACGACGCAAGGAGATACTTGAAGACAAAGAAACTTTGCATAAAACTCTAGACATGGGAGCACAAAAGGCGCGTTACGCCGCCAGCAAGGTGCTAACTAAAATACGCAAAAAAGCGGGTTTAGTTTACTAAATATTGGCGCCACCACAACCTGAATTGGTTGCGGTGGCGCGTTCATTACTCTAGGCTTCCCCCTAAACCACCCAATTTACCAGCACTCGTCACCACCATTCCCATAGCTGTACCTATTTATTTCATGACAGTAAGGCAATCTTGACCTATACTGTGTGTGCGTTAAAATCTGACAGCATTAGGGCTAGTACAGCAAAAATATCAGTACCTTACATTTTCAGATATGAAAGAGAGCGGCCCCAATGAGAGTAGTTTTCTGGGTAGCTTTTGTCATCATGCTAGTGGGCTGTGAGCAAGGTAGCACCGCTAAGACAGCTGCGCCCCAATTCAGCGTTACCGCACCGGTTACGGAACAGATAGCGATCTTTGCTATCCATCCGCTACACAATCCAGAGCGCATGTTTAGGGTGTATGGTCCGCTGATCGACTACCTCAATCACAATATATCCGGTGTAACAATCAGACTGGAAGCCTCACGTAACTATGCCGCATTCAATAAGAAACTCTACGCTCGCCAACCAGAATTCGCCCTCCCCAATCCCTATCAAACAGTTAATGCACTCAAACATGGTTACCATGTTATTGCCAAGATGGGAGATGACAACAAGTTCGCTGGTATAATTCTGGTACGTCGCGACAGCAATATCAATCAGGTAAGTGATCTCAAGGGTAAAAAGGTATCTTATCCAGCACGCACCGCCTTGGCCGCCTGCATGATGCCACAATTTTATCTGTACACTCACGGGCTAGATATCAATCAGGATATTGAGAATGTCTATGTCGGCTCGCAAGAATCATCTATCATGAATGTTGTTTTAGGCTACGTTGCCGCTGGCTCAACTTGGTCAATGCCATGGGAGACCTTTCAGGAAGAGCATCCTGATCTGGCGCAGAAACTAGAGCTTAAATGGGCAACAGATCAGTTGATAAACAACGCAGTGGTTGCCCGCGATGATATAGCGCCAGAACTTAGTCAACAGGTAGCGCAACTGCTTGTCAACTTGCACACGAGCGCCGAAGGCCGCGCAATTCTTGCCCCCATGCCACTATCCTGCTTTGAGTTAGCTAACGATCAGAATTATCAGGTGATTGCCGATTTTCTGCGCACCTTCAGTAAAAATGTGCGGCCGCTGGAAGAGGAAGAAAATGAAGCTTTTTAATGGTATAGCGCCGAGGTCGTTTCGCCAGCAGATCATATTGACGTTTGTCCTCGGCTTTTTTTTACTGATCAGCAGCTTTGCCATCTACATGACCCATGCTGAACGGAATCTTCTCTATAGCAACAACTGTAAAGATGCAATCGGCCTAGCCCAAGCACTTGAGGCAAGTTCGCGCTCGTGGGTTCTCGCCAATGACATTGTCGGCTTGCAAGAGATTGTACACGCATTACAGAGCTACTCCGAATTAAGTTACGACATGATTATCTCCCCAACAGGACGGGTCTTAGCCCATACCGATGAGAGCAATACGGGGAAATTTATTGCCGATGTTCGCAGCCTTTCTCTACTCAAAGCGCCATCTACAGTGCAAATCATTCAGAAAAATAGCACTATTGCCGACATTGCTGTGCCCATAATGCTTGGAGATAGGCAGCTGGGTTGGGCGCGAGTGGCTCTGTCCCGAGCTATGCTTAATAGCAACTTGAGCACAACAGCATGGCGTAACACCAGCTTCGTATTGTTCTTCTCAGCGTTAGCTCTCTTGGCATCGTGGATAATCAGCAGCCATCTAAATGCCAGCTTTAGCACTCTGGTCAAGGTAGCAGAGCAGGTACGTCGCGGCAATCTTAGTGCGCGCGCCAACGTAGACGGTAACGTCGACGAGGTTGCCATTTTAGCCGCTGGTTTTAATCAGATGCTCGACGCTCTTGAACAGGCAGAAGAGGAGCGCAAAAACTATAAAGAGCACCTCGAAAATGAGGTACAGCAACGCACTGCTGAATTAGTTTTAGCTCGCGATGCTGCCGATGCGGCCAACCTGGCTAAAAGTGTTTTTCTCGCCAATATGAGCCACGAACTGCGCACACCGCTTAACGCAATTCTGGGCTTTTCCAATATCCTGCGCCATGATCCGGCCATTCCTGGTCGGCAAAAAGAGTCTCTAGCAATCATCAACAAGAGCGGCAATCACCTCTTGGGTCTGATAAACGATGTCCTCGAAATAGCTAAGATAGAAGCCGGATGTATAGCTTTGGAACCGGCACCATTCGACTTAAGTTCTATGGTTACCGATGTCATCGACATGCTGCGCATCCGCGCCCAAAATAAGGGGCTACAACTGCTGCTGGATCAATCTTCCGCCACTCCACGCTACGTTGTCGGCGATGAAGCCAAACTAAGACAGATTCTTATAAATCTAATCTCTAACGCCATCAAGGCCACCGAACAGGGAGGAATCAGTCTGCGCATAGGGATCAAAAACAACCACCCCGAGCATTTGATAATTGAGGTAGAAGACAGCGGTTGCGGCATCAGTGCTCAAGATCAAGACAAGCTGTTTCAGCCATTTGTACAAATCGGGCCACAAGGAACGCAGCAAGGAACCGGCTTAGGATTGGCTATCACCCGTGAATTTACCGAGTTGATGAACGGCAGCATAAGTGTCAGCAGCACAGTTGGCCATGGTAGCATCTTCCACGTAGAGATAAAGGTTCAGAGTGCCACAGCACAAGACATGCCTCCAGCTAGCCCCAGCCTAGGCACAGTCACAGGGCTAGAACCTGGCCAACCACCATGCCGCGTACTGGTTGTGGAAGATCAACTTGACAATCAACTCTTACTAATGAGCTTACTGGAAAACATTGGGTTAGAGGTCAAGCTGGCTGAAAACGGTTATATTGCGCTAGAGCATTTTAAGCAGTGGCAGCCACACTTCATTTGGATGGATCGGCGTATGCCAGTAATGGATGGAGTTGAGGCCACGCGCCGGATACGCGCCCTACCCGGCGGCGACAAAGTAAAGATTGCTGCAATAACCGCCTCCACCTTTAAGGAGCAGGACGCCCAGCTTACCGCTGCTGGATTTGACACTATTGTGCACAAGCCCTACCGTTCGGACCAGATTTTTGAGTGCATGGAACGCCTGCTGAACTTACGCTTAATTCGCGAAGATGTTGCAACCATACCAGCGCAACATCTGGAAATTTCATCCACAGCCTTGGCGGCCTTACCACAAGCATTGCGTCAGGAACTCATAACCGCGCTGGAGCTTCTTGATCGCCGCCATATCCAAGAAGCTATCCAGAAAATTAGTGCAATTGATGCAAACCTAGCAAGCGCACTGGATAGACGAGCGCGTAAATACGACTACAAAGGATTACTGCAAATAGTCCAAGCCAAGGAGAGTTAAACATGCCACAGCATCCGACAATTTTACACCGAGAGCAGACACTGCTGCTAATTATCGATGTTCAGGAGCGCTTAGTAAAAGCTATGCACCAGCGTGACAGCGTTGAAAAGGCCATTATGCAACTACAGCAAGGGATGAATATTCTCCATGTGCCCATGTTACTAACTGAGCAGTATCCCCAAGGGCTGGGATCCACAGTTGAGACGCTACTCACTGGAGCACATCACCAAGCAGCTATCGCGAAAACTACCTTTAGTTGCTGTGGCGAAGCTGCCTTTCAATCCACACTGCAAAAATCAGATCGCCGCCAGATAATTGTCACCGGCATGGAAACTCATGTATGTGTATTGCAGACAGTTTTGGATCTACTCGAGGCGGGATATCAGGTACATCTGCCAATCGGGACAACCTGTTCACGCTGCGACGCTAACCGTGACAATGCCCTGATACGTATGCAGCAGGCTGGAGCTATTATAACTAATATCGAATCGGTACTGTTTGAACTGCTGCACGACGCTAGCGCACCAGAATTCAAGGCAATTTCCAAACTTATTGTTTAGCACGCACGGCGTCAAAAAATTAGCCTCTTTGCCGCTATAAGCACGTGCAGCACGGATACTCGACACTACTGCTCTGCATCCACCTCACGTACAAATAGCACAAAGGCCATACTGGGACGTTTGCTACCCTCGTACATAGCAAATTGGATGCGCTCAAATTGCCACCCTTTAGCAACCCACTCATTTATAGTGCGCTCTAGAGTCTCATCAGTTACAATTGAGGTTTCTGCTACTTTGTATTCAAGCACAATATGTCCCCTTAAAATTTATCTTTGTGTGAGGTGTAAACATGGCGATAGCCGGTAGTCCAAAAAAGTTTGCTCAAGATATTGCCGATGGCTATATGAGCTTATCTCCACCCATGCTACGTACCTATACCGCTGCCGATATGAAAATCATCCTCAACAACATCACCATGGTTATCCGCGATTTACGTCAGGAGCAGATTGCTCAGGATGACTCTTTGGCCATTAAACAGCGCAATAATAAGTTATCGCGACTCAATCAAGCCTCGGTGGTAATCCGCAGTTATTGCCAGAAGCGCCGCATTCCTTGTTAAACTTCAACTATTGCTTAACCACGATACACAGTTAGCAGTTTAAAAAACTCTATTTCAAATAGCAAAAAACAACGCACTACGACTTTGACGTTGGGAGCAGCATATAGCTTTTTGATCATTGTCTGTGCCATGTCTTGCCTTGGGCTAAATATAAACACTTTTAATTTGTCACCGTGGTCATAATAGGCACTTTCAACGTAGCAATGCTCGGACTTGGTCAAAAGCACCTTTAATCATTGCTGATCAAAGGGTAAATAGCTTACTTTGGCGATGATTTACGGTGAGATTATAGGTCTGCTTTGGTAAATAACCTCTCTGTATGCAATTGCGCGTCATCTCTAGGTCAGTGGTAGATTTTGGCTAACACCAAACTATGCAATTTGCACCCTTAACTGACATGCTGTTTTTTAACAGCATAAATCTGACATAGTCTACCGAGGATAAGCTGCGTATAATGACGAATATTACTCCTCTAATTTTGGTACCTAGAAGAAGCTGTGAGCGTAGCTTATCATTTAAACCAAGTTATTAGTGTTGCACCTACGAGTTAAACCTAGGCAATAAATAAGGCCGATCCAGAAATATTCATGAATCGGCCCTTGGAAAAAATACTGTTTTTAAATTACCAAACAAATATTATTAGTCCACAAACTCTATTGGTACAATTTTCGTGTAAGTAGTGCCATTCCAATCTACACTTACCTCAAGGGTTGCGCCGGGGGCAGTACTGTCCTCATCATCATCAGTAAGTGTGACCTGATAAACGGTTGGACCTGGAATATTAGTATCCACAATATCGACACTCTTATTACCACTCAGAGTACCAGCATCAGCAGAGACACTAATAGAAGAACCCCCTATCAACGAATTATAATTTATATCATGAACCGAATAGTAGAACACCGTGCTGCTGCCTTGCGTAACCTCAACGGTTTCACCATTGTTAATACTGGCGCCTTTCCGAGCAATATCTATATACGGGCTACCGGTAATCAGAATTCGCAATTGTTCAGCAATTCTTTTATTGTCATCCCACTTATTATTTCGACCATCAAAACTGCCATCCTGATTACGGTCTACTATTAAATCTTCAAATGTCGGATCATGAGGTACCCCAGACTTTACTTCTGAAGAGCTAAGATCAGTTCTATCATCATCCATATCAAGATGAATATCGTCATAACTGTCAGTATAGGATTCACCATAGCTATAAAGCCCGTCAGCATTAGCATCAGTGAACTCCTCTTCGCCATCCACCACAGCTATTATTGTGCACAGGCCATCACGGGGATTGCCCATACCTGACAACTCTGTCGTTACAACATTAAAAGCTTCCTCGTAGTCGTCCATCTTTTCTTTTTCATAATTGCACCAAACCCGATTACTATCATCAACAAGATCAACATCATACGGTAATGGATTTTGTGTTCTGAATGTTACCGTTCCTTCGCCGGAAGCATTAAGATTTATTGCACGATCAATTGCACCACTCTCTGCATAAAACGAAACTGTAGTTCCTTCGAGAACATTATAATTCCCATAGCGATCGGCTATGCGCGCGGAAATTTCCAACGTTAACCCATCGTATTCAAGCCCAGCTAGATTTTTCTGTGATACTGAAAATGAAAAATGACCTGCAGATGGAACTCCACCACCAATAGCAATAACACCACTGGACGTTTTAAGGCTTGTTTCGTTTCCGTCATTATCAAGAACGGTAGCCGTAACTGTAGCAGTCCCTGGAATTATACCACTATGAATTGTAGTACTTGCAGCACCATCAACGGTTCCAACCTCAATGGTCAAATTACCTGGTACTGTTCCAATATACTCACCACCATTCGGGCCAGAAAGTTCCAGTTTTACTGTCTGGCTACCAATAACTGGATTACCATTGGCATCTTGGACTAGAAAAGTTACCGTTGTCGTTTCAACACCACCAGAGCCTTTAAGAGCAACTATTTGCGGTGTTGCGGTTACATCGTATTCAATACTACCAGCTGCGGCACCTACGACCACAATACTACAGGATCCAGTTACAGCACCAGAAGTAACAGTAATCGTTGCAGTTCCGGCGTAGTCATCTGCTGCAGAAAATGTTGCTTTAGCAATACTGTTCTGAGTTGTTGTATTTTGAACCACAGTTCCAAGCTGTGAGTTATTTAAAGAAAAGGATACGGCCGTGCCATCAGGAACATCCTCTCCGTTTACATCCAGAATGGTAGCACTCACAACTGAAGTCCCACCAACTATAAGTTCGGCAGGATTAGCGACAACCACAACCGAGCCAACTTCGACCTGATTACTAATTTGAATAGTTAAAGTACTTGTCACCTCTCCAGAGGTGGCTGTAACTATTACTTCACCTTCTATATCCCTTGCGACAAAACGAACAACCGCTGATCCGCCCTGAACTACAACGCTTGAATCAATTGAACCAAGAGCTGGAGTATTTAAGGAAAATGCAACAGAGGTTTCTTCAGTTATTGGCTGACCACTAACGCTAAATAGAGCAACATCTATATCTAAGGCAGCACCAGTTTTTACAGTAGTAGAGTCTGCTGTCATCTGTATTGCATCAACTGCTACAACAGTAACATCTTCCTCTGTGGTTGTTGAGTCACTGCCACCACCGCCGCCACCGCAACCACCCAACAGCAAAAGAGCGAATAACGTTATAAACACACCAGCAAATTTCATACTTCTCTCCTGATTATTGTTAATGAAGACACCTATCAAAAAACTAAACTAAGATTATACAACAGCAACATAATAAAATATTAAAAAAATAATTTAACATTCGCAATATTTACTGTCAATATTGCATAACTTAAACCCTACATTAAATAACATATACTTACCCGTAAAAACAGCTTATTTACGCTCGAGCAACACGAATATCAATTTTGCAGAACAACAAGCCGATGCCATGATAGAATCTGTCTTAGTCCCTTAAAACTCTGCATGGCCGGGAGTGCGGGGAAATGGAACTACGTCGCGGATATTTTCCATGCCGCTGACATACATCAGCAAACGCTCGAAGCCTAAGCCGAAGCCGGCATGTGGGCAACTACCCCAGCGGCGAAGATCCAGATACCACTGCAGTGCTTTTGGTTCAATACCAACTTCAGTCATACGCGCCGACAGCTTAGCGTAACGCTCTTCACGCTGGCTACCACCAATGATCTCCCCGACACGTGGCACCAGCAAATCCATGGCAGCTACCGTTGTACCATCATCGTTAGCGCGCATATAAAAGGCCTTTATCTCCTTGGGATAATCGACGACAAATAGCGGTCCATTTACCACTTTTTCACACAGATAGCGCTCATGCTCTGATTGCAGATCGGTGCCCCACCGCACTGGAAACTCAAAATTTTCGCCGCTGCGCTGCAGCAGATCAACTGCGGCGGTGTAGGTCATGGTTTCGAAATTGGCCTCTACCAGTTGGGTTAATTTATCTAACAATCCTGGTTCTATGCGATCATTACAGAATTGCAGGTCCTCTCCACAGTTATCCAAAGCATACTTGACCACGTAGCGCAAAAACTCCTGCGCTAACTGGCAATCAGTTGTTAAATCGGCAAAGGCGATCTCTGGTTCTATCATCCAAAACTCAGAAGCATGACGGCTAGTATGTGAGTTTTCGGCACGGAACGTGGGACCAAAGGTATAGATATCACGAAAGGCGCTGGCAAACGCTTCCCCCTGCAACTGGCCACTTACCGTTAGTCCAGTGCGCGCGGCAAAGAAGTCCTGCTGCCAATCTACATCACCACGGTCACCAAACACGCGCGGCGGAAATAGCGGATCTAGAGTGGTTACGCGAAACAGTTCCCCCGCCCCCTCACAGTCACTGGCGGTTATTATCGGGGTATGAACATACAAAAAATCGCGTTGATGAAAAAATTGGTGCACCGCAAAAGATAGTGCGCTGCGCAGGCGAAATACCGCGCCAAAGGCGTTGGCGCGCGGACGCAGATGGGCGATTGAACGCATATATTCAAAACTGTGGCGTTTCTTCTGCAACGGATAGCTGCTGTCGGACTCCCCTAGTTGTACGATAGTCGTGACATGCAACTCCCACTGTTGCCCCTTAGCTGGAGAGGCAACCAGTGCTCCACGCGCACGCACACAAGCACCTGTGCCGAGTTTATTGACGAGTGAATCGGCCAGATCTGCTCCTAGCACCAACTGCAACGAGGCAAGGCAAGATCCGTCATTAATCTCAATAAAGCTTACCGCCTTCGCTGCCCGCACCGTGCGCACCCAACCGCGTACTTCAACATCATCCAGCGCCTGTTGCGCTGACAATATTTTTTTTATCCGCATACTATTAATCTCCACCTGTCCGTTGCTGGGGCAGCTAAATTAGTCGCACCAAATATGGACAAAAATAATTTCATCTTTTATTCCTGACAATGATAAAATAACCGCGCTGGGTAAAATACCTATGCATCTTCCCCCTAGCAGCTGGAGGCAAGAATGCCCGAAATTATACAACTGCGTAATTGTGAGCCATTCAATCAACTGCCGCACGAATCTTTCGCCGCCATACTTGCCGCATCTAGCATAAAGAAATTTCCTGCACATTACCATATCTTCAATCAAAACGACCACTTTCTCGACACGCTGTTTGTAATTAAAGAGGGATTGGTCGAGATCACTCTGCTCACGCCAAGCGGGGAAGAGATAGTGGTCGACTACCGCGATACGGGCATGGTATTCGGCTGTACTCCGTTATTTACTGACGAAAAATATACCGGTGGCGCGCGCACAGTAAAACCGACAGAATGTTACACTATTCCTAAACAGATACTCCTCGAAACAGCGCAATCAATACCAACTTTCAAAGATTTTTTTGACAAGATGGTGGTGAAAAGAGTGCGCGATATGTATGCCAATATTATATCGGAGCACGGGCAAAAGGCACTGACCAAGATGGAATCATATCCCTTTGAAAAACGTCTTTCAGAGATTATGACTTCGCCAGTAGCCAGCTGTAACGCACACACCTCTGCACGGGAAATTGCCGAGATAATGAGCCAGAAACATATTCGCTCTGTCGTTGTGCTTAATGATGAGCAGACAATGATCGGCCTAGTCACCTGTCGCGATATTATCGGCAAAGTGGTTGCGATTGCGGGTGCCAATGCCGAAGAGCTGACCGCTGAACAGCTGATGAACCGCAACCCAGAAACCATGCCACCGCAAACATTCATGTATGAGGCCATGGCATATATGGTGCGACGGCATCTGAAATATTTACCTATTATCGATGACGGTGAGGTTGTCGGGCTGGTTTCCATGAGCGACCTGATGCGTTATCGCAGCCAGAAAGCGATGCTAATGCTTGGCAGCATTGCTGACACCAACAGCTTGGACGGACTGGCCAAGATACACAGCTCTCTTTTACGCGTAGCCAACTCCTTACTTTCGGAAACCCGCAGTGCTCCAGAAGTTATGGAGATCCTCTCCTATATTCACCACGCTATTATCAAGCGAACTCATGCAATCTGCTGGCAACAAATGCTGGATGAAGGACATATCGCCCCAACTATTCGTCACTGTTTTTTCCTCATGGGCAGTGGTGGTCGACGCGAGATGCAACTGGGGCCAGATCAGGACAATGGCTTTATCTTTGAGGATTTTCCTGATGAGCAACAACCAGAAGTAGACGCATTTTTCATCCCCTTTGCCGATAAATTGACCCACGCTCTAGATTTTGTCGGCTATCCGTTATGCGAAGGCGATGTAATGGTCAGCAATGAAGCGTGGCGCGGTCGCTCCAGCGATTGGCGCCAGCGAGTCGCCGATTGGGCGGCCAATCCCGAGCCGTTCAAGGTACGCTACTCCTCAATTTTCTTCGATTTCACTCCACTGGTTGGTGATTCAGCGCTGGCTCACCAGCTCCAAAGCGATGTATTCACCGCGGTACGCGCCTATCCAAGCTTTTTGTACAATGTAATGAAACTCAACCTGACCCACAAAGTTCCAACGGGGCTGTGGAATAAATTTATCACGGAAAAAAGTGGTGAGAACCAAGGCAAGTTGTCGATAAAAAAAGGGGGGCTAGTATATATCGTCGACTGCATTCGCATGTTCGCGCTCGAGCATGAGATCCGCTCTTTGACCACATTAGAACGCTTAAAACAGCTGACCCGTGAAAACGTCTTTTCTCCAGAGACAGCTGAACACATCCGCATTGCCTTTGAGGCGCTGTGCTTTTTGCGCATGCGCAATGAGATAAATCTGCTGCAAAACAATAAACCAGCCAGCAGTTATATAAATCCCGACACCCTGAGCAAAACCGAGCAAGAACTTTTACTCAGCTCCTTTCAAGCGGTAAGTAAGTTGCAGAGTGCAACACGCAGCCACTTTGGCAAGGGGCTGGGTTAAGCTAGTGCCCAGGATAAGCGTAAACGTGCTCAACACCCTAGGCACCCGCATCAAAAAGCAGAGAATTTTACGTACGGCGGCTGTAGCAGAGTGCAACTACTTCTTCTTTTACGGTAGCCTGATGGAACGTTTCCCCAACTTCAATCGCTATCTTAAAAAGCAGGTATGTTCTATAGAGGTTGGTTACTGTCCTGGCTATCTATACAATTTACCGCTTGGTTTTCCTGGCCTAATCGTACCTAAGCAGCCATGCTCAACTCTGGTTGCCGGTGAAATCATGCGCTTTCACAATCCACAAAAAATAATAAAAGCGTTAGACCGGTTGGAAGACTATCGCCCCCATAGTGAAGAGAAAAGCATCTACCTACGCCGCAAAATGACTCTATTCTGCGCCACCAATACCCCGCTAGACCAGCCACGTACTATCGATGCTTGGGTATATACCTATCCAGAAGAACACCTAAGCTATGAGCACCGTAAAGAGGTGCGCATTGAGTGTGGCCAGTGGGCAGCATTTAGCAAGCCAGCTCTGGGCACAAATTCTCCTGAACCATTTGAAAAGTTAAACTTCTGTGATGAGCTTAAAAAGGTAATTGTTGATCCGCTGTTACTGCAACAGCCACTAGTACAACAAGCGCTGCACCCCTGCGCCCAATTCTGTCGCAATAGCGCTGACTGCGGTCATGCTAAGCGCATCATCTCTAACAACAATCTACCCGAGCAGGAACAAGAATAATCAGACGGACAACAATTGTGCATTTTGTACCTCTAACCGACAGCGCAATTGGTGCAAGCGCTGCTGCATAACCTGACTGTCCAGTGCTGCATCGAGCTCTAAACCACATCTAACCCTATTGATAAAGCTGTTAATATCTGCCGAACTCACCGCGTGTGGACAGTGGGCCCACTGCAGCAAATCATCCATAGCTTCCAGACAATACTTACCAAAATCAGTAATCCGATTTAGCCCGATAAGGGCCAATATAATACTATGCCAGTGGCGCCAATCATGCTGTGCACTTAAGCGCAAAAAGGCGAACTCAGTCACAACATGGTGCCGATTATCAAACAACGACAGATGTTTACGCTGGCGCAGCAGCTTAATCAACTCATTTTGTGCCAAACGACGCTCATACCAAGCACCGTTTTCGTCCTGAACCAAATCGCCGCCCAGCATCAACAAACACTTATAATCACTCAGGTGTGGAGTGAATTGCGGTTTATGCGTGCTGGAACAGAGACGTTCGATATTCAGATGCAGACTATGCGGCGCTACGCGATGACTAAAGCGAACTACCAACTGAATATAACGTGCTAAAAAGCCAGAGTCGCGCGTTAAAGGAAGAGAAAAGCGCCGCGGGTAATCAATACGCACCAGATTATACTCAAAAAAACCGCCAATCCAGGGTACAGGTAAAAAGCGGCGCAGACGCACATGGTGATCAAGATAACCGCCCAAACGCCAACTGATATCCTCAAGAAAGAATTGGTGAAAATAGATAAAGTTACAGTAGGGTTGATCTTGTTGATGGCGCGCAAAGGAGTGCTCAAACGCAGCTCGGTGGCCTAAATTACTAAACTCCAGCTCAGCCCCAAGCGGTACGGAGCCACCAACTCGGCTGGCCAAGCTGTTGTCAACTGCCTGCTGCAGTGCTGCATTATCAACCAGCTCATGCGTAATCAAGAAGGCGCGCAGACAGTACAGATACAGAGCGCGGCAGTCCTCAGCCATAACCTGCTGCACCTGTTGCTCGATCGCATCAGCCACCTCAGTATCGTGGGCACTAAACCACTCTAAAGCAGCTAGAATCAGCGGAGCTTTCGGATAACAACCATCCTCATCTTGTAGCTGTGCATGGTGCTGTTTAGTCAGCATTTGCGTTACAAAACCGAGGATATAGTGGCGAAAAATCAATTCGAGATAGGCAGGCAACTGTTTTTTCTTGCGCCACACACGCTCACTGAGCTGAAATTTTTTATCTTGCCGACGGGCCGCCAGCTGTAAATTATTTTTGAAGGATCTATATGGCTGATGAAAATGGTGCCGACGAAAAAATTGGAAGCGGGGCCGATAGGTGACCCCGACAAACTCGCGCAGCACCATGCCACGCTCAACAGCAGATAGTTGAGCATATAGGGAATGGTAGATGGTGTTCTGAGCATAGTCTGGGAAATAGAAGGCCATGCTGAGCTCCTCTCACAGTTACACCTGTTTCTCAGTAGTGCGCTATATTCCCTCCATCTGGAGCGCAATCTCTTTTAACAGATTACGATTAACATGATTATCAGGCGTTTTAGGCAAATATTTCGTAAACAGAATTTTATCCGGCAAACTGAGCTCACCAATATCTTCGATCACATGCTCACGAATATCCTGCAGCATTTTTTCGCGGTAACTTTCATCACGAAACTCTTTGAGTACACAAAAAGTAACTAGCATATAGCCCTGCACTGGATGGTCGATAACGATGGCAGCACACTCGCGCACGCGGGTCACATGCATAACAGACTCTTCAATCTCATCGATGGAACGGCGGCCACCACCTGTGCTGATCACGTTATCCATGCGCCCAGTAAGCATGAGATTACCATCGTCGTCAAAATAGGCGCCGTCACCCGTGCAAAAATAGGTACGATTGGAGAACTTATTCCAAAAGGTCTGTTGATAGCCAACTTTATCGCGATACAAATCCTGCAAAATCGCTGGCATAGGTGATGCCAGCACCAGGCGTCCCACGGTGCCAGCCTTGTTGACCAGCTGGCCATGATTGTCCACCACCTTAGCATCCACTCCAGGCAACGAACGCATCATGGTATCATCCTCAAAATCCTGTACCCCTGGCACTCCAGCGATTAAGCAGCCACCCGTTTCGGTCTGCCCCCATATTTTGATGATTGGCAAGATCCTTTTGTTGGTTAATTCGTACTGTGTCCAATCATATAGATCTTCACTGATGCTTTCACCGCCACAACCAATCAGACGCAGCGAGTTGCTCGTCCTATTCAGGTAGCGCTTAGTACTCTTAGCCCGCATAACGCTGCGCAACACCGAAGGGTTGGTGTAGAGCACCGTAACGTTAAACTTATCCAGATAATCGAAAAAGCAGTTGGTGTTTTCGTAGGAGATACTGCCAGCATAAATAAACACCGTAGCGCCCAACCCTAGCGGGCCATAAACACCATAAGTGTGGCCGTTTATCCACGACAGATCGGCAGTGTTCCAAAAAATATCCTGCGCGCTGAGATCAAACAACACCTCAGTGGTAAATTGCGCCCACATCAAATAACCGGCCAGACCGTGCACTACTCCGCGCGGCTGCTTCGACTTGGTTGAGGTATAGATCATAAACAGTGGTTCGTCGGCATGGCGGTCTAGATCGACGTTGGTTTCACTGGAGTAGCGCGGATCAGTAATCAGATCGTTATACCAGATATCGCGCTGGGGACGCATCAGCACCTGCTGCGAGGTATGATTTACTACAATACAGTGGTTAATCTCATAATCTATACGTTCCAACGCCTCATTCACCACCCCCTTTAACGGACGGGTGCGCAAATGGGTGCCATCACAGGTGATTATATATTTGGCCCCGCAATGACGCAGGCGCTGCGCTAGCGACTCGGCCGAATATGCCATGTGATAGGCCACATGAATGGCTCCGATACTGGCACAGGCAAGCATGGCGACAAAGGTTTCTGGCAAATCCGGCATAAACAACAGCACCATGTCACCCTTTTTAACCCCAAGGTGCACCAACCCATTGATCAAACTCCTAACCTCATAGGCTAAAGTTTGATAGGTGTAGATACGCTCATGGCCATCCACCCCACGCCAGATCAGCGCCGCCTTATTGCACTTATCCGTATGCAGATGCTTACCTAATAGGTTGTGATAGACATTAATCCTGCCTCCGACAAACCAGCGGTAATGCGGCGGTGCCATATCGTCAAATACTCTGCGATAGGGCTGCTCCCACTCCAGATATTTATCCCCCAAAGTTGCAAACAGTTCATTAGCAGGCATGTGCTGATATTGTGCATACTGTTCGGCGCTGATTTTCTGGCGGACGTAGTTTATTTTAGGGTGAGCCATCATAGATTATCCTTACGTGATATATCTTGCTGGGCACGAAATAGATCATTTAGAGTTTGATATGAGGATGAGAGCTCATGCAGAATGCGTAAAAGAACTTTTGCCGTAGCCACCGCATCACCTAAGGCGCGGTGACGTTCATTGCAATCAACCACATAGACATCAAGCAGATCGTCGAGCTCGGTATTAGAGTTGTTCTCCATAACCAGTTTATGCAACAGCATGGTATCTAACCACGGCGCACCATCAATAGTTGCACCATAGGTCTCCTGTAGATGGCGCTCTATCATTTTTATATCGAAATTAATATGGTGGCCAGTGACGACGCTGTCACCGATAAAAGCAAGGAACTCGGGCAACACCTCGCCAATACTGGGTTTATCCTGCAACATAGCATCGGTAATGCCATGCCATTGTATAGATTCAACGGGAATAGGCATGGACGGTTTTATATAAGCTTCATAAATTTTAGTAATTTTACCGCGTTTAATCTTCACAGCTGCGGCATTAATTATTACATCCTGCTCAACATTTAACCCCGTTGTTTCTAAATCAATGACGCAATAGGTAACCTCTTTCAGACTCTTTTTAAGTCTTTGGCGCGAGCGAATATTAGAGCACACCGAGGCAATATACTCGCCCATCGGGTCGTAATCGTACTCTTTTTTACGGGAAGCTATATTTTTAAACCAATTTTTCCACATAACACCACCCGTCCATATCCCGATCAATTCATTATTAGCTAAAAAAGCCGATACTGCAAAGAAACAACAATAATTGAAGCTATTATGCCACAAAAACCACCTTATTTAGGGTAAATAAGTCTTAAATTAAACTAGTTTTCTCAGAGGTGAAAGTCTATACTATGCTTCACTAATTATTCTCCCAAGGAGCTATTGTATATTATGAATTTTAAACCAATATTCGTACTTGTCATTATTATTTCGCTCATAATGCTACTCAAAGATTGCCGCTATGGTGCCGAGCATCAGGATGTTGAGCCAAAATATAAGACTGCCCACCTGACAGCAGTCAGCGCGCAAAACCTACTCAAACAAAAGAAACCCGCCGAAGCCCTTGAATACTACGAGGCGGCACGCCGGGAGATGGAAAGCCCAGAGGTTGGTGCCGACAAAGGGGAAGATGTATATATCAATTACGGCTTTGTGCTAAACGATATAGGTGTGATTCATCTAGGCTGGGCACTATATGGCAAAGACCTAGAGATAGAGCACAGCACTATAGATATTGCGGCAATTGACCGCAAAGAGCTCGCCATGGGCAAACAAGCCCTGCAGGACGCTGTAGACTTTTACTTACGCTGGTATAAACACAACCCCAAAGATTACGAACGCTTTTCCAAAGCTATTTCAGAAAGCTATGCCAACTTGGGCGTTGCCCTTAAATATTCTGATCAATTGGCCGAGGCTCAGGAAGCCTTTCGTCTGGCTTTACTGTATAAACCTGATAACGGCAATGCCGAGCACTCGTTAACCATGTTAGAGATCAATCCGCAACCGTATATAGAAGCAGGCAAAAAAGAGCAGGAACGACACTAGGAGAACAATATGTCTCAATGGTTTTTAAATTATTCTGGGGAACAGAGTGGCCCCTTTGACGAATCTCAAGCACAGGAGATTGCCCGCAAGAACCAGCAGGGCCTTGCGTGGCGCGAGGGCTTTACCACCTGGTTACCTATCCAACAAATAGCCGAACTCTCTGGAGCAACTAACAGTATTGCTCCACCGCCCATCAGCGCTAGCAACAACGGCACACTGCGCGCCGATGAAATAGATTTCAAAATCTTTGGCGCCGAAATGCAGTTTGTTGAGATTGAACTAGACCCAGACGAAAGCGCCGTAGCTGAAGCTGGTGCCATGATGTACAAAGATCAAAGCATCAGCATGCAAACTATTTTTGGCGATGGCTCAGAGGCCTCAAATGGCAGTGGTTTTATGGGCAAACTGCTCGGGGCTGGCAAGCGCCTAGTCACTGGGGAGAGTCTATTTACCACAGTATTTACCCATAATGGACAGGGCAAAGCCCATGTCGCATTTGGCGCTCCCTACCCCGGAAATATAATACCAATATCTCTTGCCAATATAGGCGGTAAAATTATCTGTCAAAAAGATGCGTTCCTATGCGCAGCACGAGGTGTTTCCATTGGCATTCATTTCCAAAAAAAGATCTTAACCGGTCTATTTGGCGGTGAAGGTTTCGTAATGCAAAAGCTAGAAGGTGACGGCATGGCGTTTCTTCATGCCGGTGGCAGCATTATCGAGCGCAACCTTAACCCTGGTGAAGAGCTTCACGTCGACACGGGGTGCCTCGTCGCCTACGAACCACAAGTTGCTTTCGACCTGCAACAGGCAGGTGGCATAAAAACCTCATTATTCGGTGGTGAAGGTCTGTTCTTTGCCCGCCTAAGTGGCCCAGGAAAAATATGGCTGCAATCCCTGCCGTTTTCCCGTTTAGCCGGTCGTATGCTGCAAGCAGCACCTCAGCACGGCGGCAGCAAAGGTGAAGGCTCAATATTGGGCTCACTAGGAAACCTCATAGATGGAGATAATTAAGTCTCAACATCGCGCACGGCAATAATTATTTCATCACAAACTAAAAAGGGTGGGCAAATTGCCCGCCCTTTTTGGTTTGTATAAACCCAAGGCTACACCTCCCCAGTTCATTCCCATTACATCAATCATCATCTAAAACTATCCAATAACGGCCACACAGAGTTCCATCAAAAAAACAAAGCCCCCTGCACTTTTACAGCACAGGGGGCCAAGGGTAAAACTATTAAGCACTTAACTATGCATCGTTGTGAACCTTGTACAACAAGGTCTTAATTTCTGCAGAAGGCTCAGGAGTCATGTATGACACAATAATCATGGTCAAGATAACCAGTGGCGCTCCCACAACAGTACTTGAGGTAAAAGGAATATAGTAAGCGAGGAGCGAAGCCTTTGGAATAAGCATCGAACCAAAGGTAACTACCAAACCAACGATCATGCCAACTATAGCTGCTTCTTTAGTTGTACGGCTCCACCACAAACCTAACAGGAACAGTGGGAAGAAGGTATTACCGCCCAAAGCAAAGGCCACGGCTGTAATCTGTGCAATCAACGCTGGTGGATTCAGAGCGACGATGACGATTGATACGCCCAAGATAATAGTCCCAATACGCGCAACCTTCATCTTGCTCTCTTCGGTAGCATTTGGATTCATAACGCGGAAATAGATGTCATGAGCAAAAGCCGAAGAACCAGCCATCAGCAAACCACCAACGGTTGAGAATGCTGCCGAAACACCACCCGCAGCAAGGAAACCAGCGAACCACTCAGGCAAACCGGCCAACTCGGCGGCGTTAACAACAATAGCATCTGGAGTTATAGTACCTGCAGTACCGAGCAAGTTGGAAAATTTAGCAAACGAAGCATAACAAGGTGCAGTCCAGTATACCAGTGCGATACAGAACAGACCCCAAACTACCTGCCAGCGCGCATCACTAACGCGTGGAACAACATAGAAACGACCGATAACGTGAGGCAAACCTGCTGTACCGAGCATCAAGGTCATGCACAGAGCAAACCAGTGATACATGGTGTATTTAGCGAATGGCAGATAGTAGCTAGGCTCAGCTGCGGCTGCAGAAATACCATGCTCAGCATGACCGATATCCCAAACTGCCGCACCGTAACCAATTTGTGGTACAGCGGAGAAATAACCAAGCTTTGATGCGATAAAGAACAACGGCAGGAAGAAAGTGATTACGATAACCACATACTGAACCTGCATGTTTTTAGTAGCACCCAGCATACCTGAGATAAGAACGTATGTTAAAACAACTGCGGTACCGACGATAACTGATGTTTGATAGTTAATACCAAAGATCCAGTTAAACATCATACCGATACCTTTATACTGACCAACCGCATAAACGAACGAGATCAGAATAACTATCAAAGCAGACATCAAGCGAGCTGTAGTTGAATAGTAACGATCACCAACAAAGTCTGGGGCGGTATACTTACCATAGCGCCTAACTTGGCCAGCCATCAATACCAGCAACAAAACATAACCACCGGTCCAGCCGAGAACGTAGGAAATAGCGAAGTAACCTTTAAGATAGATCAGACCGGCCATCCCTAAGTAGGAAGCCGCCGACATCCAGTTAGACGCAATCGCCATACCGCCACCGATCTGGCCGACACCACGACCAGCAGCCCAGTAATCCTCGGTATCTTTCGCTTTTGAAAACACACCAACCATAACGAACAACACCAACAGTGAGATCATCATGATAGCGGGAATAACTTTAAACTTACCTTCAGGATTTAAGTCAGCAACAGCAAAAGCGTTACTCGCCATAAGTACAAAGAATAGGGACATACCCCACTGAATTATTCTTTTCATATTGAGTTCTCCCTCTCTTATTTACCGTGCTCAGCTTCGAGCTTGTCAATGAATTTACAGTAGATGTAGCACAGACCAATAAACAGTAAGATCAGGAACTGCGCAGAATACCACCAGTGAAAAGGGAAACCCAAAAACTGCGTCTCAGTCAGGAAGCTTTTACCTGTAACCTGAGTAATAACTTCACCAGTGCTCAGAGTAAGCTCAACTACATCATTTGGATCAGCTACCAACTTTAAGAGAAAGAGAAAACCGTAGGTTGCAAAAAACCATACCAGAATCAGCTTTTTTTTCATGGCCACGTCTTTTTTCATAAAATCGCCGACGGGCTTAAAAAAATTAATGTTAACGTCTTGTTCCATACCTATACCTCCTTGGTGAAGGTCTGCAGGGCACCACCCCGCGCAAACCACATAAACTTAAAAATAAATGAATTTAAAAAATGGATTACCTTACCAAGCTCCTCCTTTCGCATAATTTACTTTTGTCAAAGGTTAAAAGAAGCACCAGTTAGTTTTTGCCATGAATACCGTTGATACGCGAATACATAGAGCGGCGCTTCTTACCACCCTGTTCGCAACTATCTTTATAATAGGAGAACACAAAACAGATAACTGCACCGCCAGTAATTATACCGCCTAAAATGTAATACATATTCTCTGCCATCATTTCTCCCCCAACAGTCAAGAGATCACCACAATCCCTAAGATGTATTTTACCACAAAAATTCTACTTGTTATTTTTATGCCACACCAGTGTTTTACGGTCAAGTAAAATGTTGTTATAAAATGGAGCCATCCCATTTATCTCAGAAGCCACACCAGCAGAAACTGTTGTCTTAATATTGCATTAAAAAGCTATAAATTACAGATATTATTATATATAAACAGGCATTTACATATAGATTAAATAATTACATAAAAAATATTATAAATACTGAAATATAAAACAGGTTATTTGTATGCTCATTTATACCACCTTGAGCACATAGAGATACACTGAAGATTAAAGACAGAGATAAAACAGTATGCGGAGAAAACTAAACTACAGCGTTTTACTATTGAGCAGCTATGCGGACTTCCCAGCTACTAAAGGCTTGGCTAATAAAATTTAGCGTAGCGGTGCTTTTTTCGCCCGTAATGAGACGACGATTAATGCCAGCAACGAGATGGGCATAGCAATAATAGCGGGATGATTCAACTGAACGGGAGCCTGAATTGCATCATAGCCATAACGCAAATACATCTCCGGTGAGAGTAGAATAAGAGCGAGAGAGATTACCAAGCCAGAGAGGATCGCAGCCACAACCCCACGACTGGTGGTACGCTGCCAGAACAGCGCCATCAACAAGGCAGGCAAATTCGCCGATGCAGCCACAGCGAACGCCCATCCGGCCAGATATGAGACGTTCATACCTTCAAAAACTAGCCCGAGATAGATAGCGACACAGCCGACAATCACTGCCGCAATGCGCCCAGCGGCGACCTTCTCCAGAGCGGTCATCTTGATGCCTAACACGCGATCCATAATATCGTGAGCAACAGCACCTGAGGCGGCGATTATCAAACCACTAACGGTTCCCAGCACAGCAGAGAAGGCGATAGCGGTAACTATGGCAAAAAAGACGATTCCAAAAGATTTGGCCAGCAATGGCACCGCCATATTACTATCAGCCAGATTAATGGTGCCGCTCGCCATCGCACCCAAACCAATAAACAGACTGAGCAGATAGAACAACCCCACCCCAGAAATCGCGACAATAGTAGATTTGCGCGCCGCAACATTGCTGGAAACAGTATAATAACGAATTAAAATATGTGGCAGGGCAGCGGTGCCACAAATTAAGGCCAACATCAAGGAGATAAAATCAATGCGTTCTAGGAACTTGCCCGAGGCTAAATTAAATAATCCACCGCTACTCAAAATAGCGGCACCAGATTTTTTTTGGGTAAAATCAGGAGAAACGCTACCATCACTATCGGCACGCACCTGATAGATATCTCCAGCATAAAAGCGTTGGAGAAAATCCAGTGGACCGAGCACCCCTGTGGCGTTCAATGATCTAGCATCCGCCGGTTGCGCCGAAGCAGCCACCACCGGCACGATGACACCAGCATCATCAACAGTAAAACCGCGCTCCAGCACCGCCCCAACCAGCACTAACGACACCACCAATAGCAGTGCTCCCTTGAAACACTGCACATAGGTGGTAGAGACCATACCTGAGGTCGCAACAATTATGGTAACTACAGAGCCAACCAACAACACCCCGACATAATGAGGCACCCCAAGCAGTGGAGTAATTAGAGCTCCGGCACCAACCATTTGCGGAATAAGGTAAAAAATTGACACCACCAAGGTGCTGATAGCTGCAGCTAAACGCAGACCTCTACTCTGAAAATAGGCATCAATAGCGTCGGTAAAAGTGAAATGACCGAGACGACGCACTGGCTCAGCCAACAACAGCAACAGCACCACCCAACCGGACAGAAAGCCGATAGAGTACAAAAAACCATCGTAACCAGCTACGGCGATCATACCGCCAACACCAAGAAACGATGCAGCAGAGAGGTAATCTCCGACAAAAGATATCCCGTTTACTCCCCAGTGCACACTGCCACTGGCGACAAAATAACCCGCTGGCGAAGAGCTGCGCCGAATAAGATGGCACGACAGCCCAACCACTAGAGCAATTACCAGTAAAAACAGGAGAACGGCGAGGGTTGATTGTTGCGCCAGCATCACCATCACTGTTTCTCCTGGGTAACTGTCTGGAGGAGCTGATCAGCAAAGGTACGCTCAATACGGCAACTTAACAGATGGAAAGCTAACGCCAAAACGACGGTAGAAATAATGAGACCCACACTAAGAACTAAGCCAAGACTAACTCCGACAACAGGAGCGGACAGCCAGTGTGGTTTAAAGACATGCAGGGAGACGAAAATGGCATACACCGAGAAAAAGCACAACAGCAGCCGGATACCTAACTGCAGTTTCGCTCGAAACAACAGATCAACTTTTGCATTGGTATATTGTTGCATCATCATCCGCCCTTAGTTAGCTGGGTATGACCCAAGCGTTATTAGCACCACAGCATCTATGGACTGCTACGCACCCGATCCAACACGTGCGACTGCAGCCCGTTGCGCTGAAGATACTCGTTCTCCAGCTCCTCCACATAAAACCGATCCAGCCCGCTGTTAAGGAGAAAGTCCTCGCGCAGATCGCGTTGGGTTTCGGCTATTATTTTTGGCAACAGATCCTGTATATAAAAAAGCTCCTTCTCCACATTGATCATCACTTCACGAAAGATCGCGTGAGGAAATGGATCGGGCAAGGTTCCTTGAATCTTCAAGGTAGCCTCGACTTCGCGTTTGATAACTACCCGATACTCCCAGCTTAATACATGGGAATACTTATTGCGTAACAGCTCCTTAACTACGCTCAGCAACTGACAATAGCTCGACTCATCCGCACTTATGTGGCGCAACAACACGAGCATTTCGGCATTATCCTGCCCAGAATAGAGCCCCTGTTGCAAAGTCACCACCTTCTTGCGTCCATACACGCCCAAGAATGGGTTAATAAGCAGATCGTCAAATAACAATACATTGAACAAATTTTTCTGCAAGCGCTCCAGCGCTTTAAAACTGCGTTGCAGTGCATAAATCATGTGTTCATCGATACGCACCCCAACCATGAAGGCCAGATTATTTATCTCGGTAGCAGAATTTTCATAGTGATCGAAATACTCAATGATGGTGTTAATCCGCTCCAGTAGCGCTACATCAGCACCGTCATGCACCTTTTCATCACACACCTTGCTGGTTTCCAGTAAAATTTGGTCAAATAGATAATCGCGATTATGCATGGCACGGCGTTTTGCCGAAAGCAACCGCAACATATCCTCACGATTAATAGCCTGATCTAGGCGCTGGTTACTGGAGAGCAAACTGGACAAGATCTCGCGCGTGTTGGCGATATAATCCTGCTCTTGATCGACCATTTTTTCATATTTAAGGTTATTGTCCAGCGGAGCAAACAGGGCGGCAGGAATTTTATTCCGCGTAGCCAAGGTTTTCAGGCGGGTCAAACGCGCATTTTCTTGGCGCGTTATCGTCCCGTTGTGGTGGCAAGCGGTCAGAATAGCGCGATATTCATCGACAACTAAGCGATTATCCCGGTGTGCGTACATAACCGCAATGCGAATACGTTGCTGTTGATGTTCACTTATTCCAAGACGTTGCGCCAGCGCTTGCAGGTTTCCATAGGCAGTATCGGGGATAGTACGATAGGTAAAATAGAGTTTCTGAAACAGGTCGTGATAGGCCTGATGTTTTTTATTGATGAGACGGATCAGATAGAAGTGGCTACGATGGCCCAACAGACCAAAGAGCTCATCAACCAGCCGCGCATCATCAGCATCACCAACACGCGGGGTCCTCTTGAGCAGCTTGCCCAACAACAGCAGCAGACCCTCCTGCTGAGTTTTTAGCGCACCATAAATGGAGCCGGTAACAAAAAAGAAACAGTTACTTATAGCATGGCCTTCAGTGAAAATCTGTTCGTAGCTAAGCCGCCCCATAGTGTCATTGGAGAAAGCCAACTCGCCACTATCACGGTAACCCGCGCCAAAGAGTACCAATCTATTTTTAACTTCACTCTTTATCAGATCAGCCAGAGGTTGATCGATACCATACATGTATTCACAAAAGCTGCCACCATTGCCCCAATGGCTCAATCCTTCTGGATCAAGGCGCATCTCATTACCGGGAGAAAAAATTCGCAGCCCATTTCCATCTCGCTCATAGAAATGACAGCTCTCAGCATCGCGTGCCACTACAGTAACGAAATACTCTATAGAGTCGTCAACATGTCCATGTAAGCGTAGTTCCTGCTGCATCTAGGCGACCTCGGCGCTAAAATTTATTCCGAACTATCAGCAACGGTGATAGTTAAACCATCATAGGCAAACTCAACATTCTCCGGCAATTTTTCACTATCTCTAACATAATCTACATCATGACTCAGATGAGTCAACACCACGCGTCGCGCCCCCAAGCGCTGTGCTACAGCTATAGCCTGAGCGACAGTAAAGTGGGTCGGATGGTCACGAAAACGCAAACCATCGATAACCAGCACCTGCAGTCCCTGTAGTTGTGCCCAGGCCTGTGGTGCCAAACCGACACAGTCGGTCAAGTAGGCGATATCACCAACACGGTAGCCAAATACTGGCGTAGAACCATGGACTAAGGCTATAGGCACTAAGCGCCGTCCGAACAGAGTTATAGCTTCAGTTAAAACTATCGGCTGCAACAGCGGACAAAAACCCCTATTTTTCCACGAAAACACATAACCAAAACTGCGGGTCAAACGTTCAATCAGCGCGGCAGAGCCGTAAATTGGCAGCGCGCCGTCGCCCTTAACATTAAACACGCGCAGATCATCAATACCGTGGACATGATCAGCATGGCCGTGAGTATACAGCACCGCATCGATTTGCCTAATATTATTCACCAACGATTGCTGGCGCAGGTCAGGAGAGGTATCTATGAGGACATTATGCCCGTCCCAAGACAGCAGGGCGCTACAGCGACTGCGTTTGTTGCGCACCTCATCCGAGGTACACACTGGACAGTCACAACCGACAACAGGCACACCAGTACTGGTACCCGAGCCGAGAATTGTTATTGTCACACCAGCAGTTTTTAGCGCCGGTGCCGTATCTGAATCAACCTGCATTAATCGTCCTCATAAATCCTGGTGTCTTAGCTACGCCTCCGGCGCGAGTTAGCTCCGTGCCCGCGCCTGTTTTTTATCCGCGCCTCACCACCAGCAGCTTTTTTAGTAGCACTGTTCGCCCTCTCTTCAGTTGCGCCATCTCCTCGGCGCTGAACCTTGGAACCAGACAACAGTACTGCTGCTACATCTTCACGGCCGCATAGGCGCAGAGCCTCGCGGATGGCCGCGCTATTTTGCGGCTGATGGTAGAGCAGCAACGCCTTCTGCAAGCGGCGCTCTTTTTCCGAGTAGCTGCTAACTACACCTCGGCCACTGAACGGGTCTATACCAGTATAGTACATACAGGTAGCCAAAGTTCCCGGCGTGGGCGTAAACTCCTGCACCTGTTCTACGCGTAAATTATACTTACGCAAAAACAGCGCGGTGTCCACCATATCATTCAAAGTTGAACCCGGGTGCGCTGCCATCAGATAGGGCACCATGCCACGGCGTTTACCGCCAATTTTATTGTGCTGGCGAAATTTATCAATAAACCGGGCAAAACATTCCGGCCCCGGCTTGCGCATAATCTGCACCAATTCATGACTCAGCGCCTCTGGGGCCACCTTCAACAATCCACCGACGTGATGATCGAGCAGTTGACTCACATATTCCGGCTGCTGCTCCAACAGATCATAGCGCACTCCAGAAGCCACAAAAACATGTTTTACTCCCGCAATATTATCAATACTGCGCAACAATTTAGCACCGCGCTCGGGCTGCAGCTGTAAATTAGTGCAAATCTGTGGATGCAGGCAACTACTCCGCAGGCAACTGACGCACTGTTTCTCATCAACTAAGGTTATACCGTACATATTGGCGGTCGGCCCACCAACATCACTTATGGTTCCACGAAACTGCGGATCCTTTGTCAAGCGAGAGATCTCGGCCAACACTGACTCTTCCGAACGTGACTGCACGCGCCGCCCTTGGTGACGAGCAATGGCGCAAAAAGCACAGCCGCCCTGACAACCACGGTGGCTAGTTACCGACCAGCGAATCTGTTCAAAAGCGGTAATTTTCTCGCTATATCCCGGATGGGGTCGGCGGGTAAACGGCAATGCATACAATTGATCCAACTCGGCACTGGTAAGCACCGCAGCTTGGCGATTAACAACCACAAAACGCGCACCATGCGCCTGCACCAGCTGTTCGTTCTTGTGGCGCTCCAAGGCAAGAAACGCCTGGGCATAGGCCTGCTTATCCTGCTGCACCTGTTCAAAACTGGGCAACTGCACCCCAGAAGGATTAAAGCTGCTCAGCCATGCTGTACCGGCAATATTGGTCAACTGGCTGACTACCTCCCCCTGCTGCAGGCGGCTGACAATCTCCAACAGGGGTTTTTCTCCCATGCCATAGACCAACAGATCGGCCTTACTATCTAACAGCACCGAACGCCGTACCTTATCGCTCCAATAATCGTAGTGAGCCACACGGCGTAAACTAGCTTCAATGCCACCAAGCACTACCGGCAAACCTTTGAACGCTGCGCGCACAGCTGCAGTGTAGGCAATAACTGCCCGATTGGGACGCGCGCCACTACGCCCACCGGGAGTATAGGCATCATCGTGCCGCAGTTTGCGCGCCGCCGTATAGTGGTTGACCATTGAATCCATAGCACCAGCAGAGATTGCCGCACACAACCGAGGCCGGCCCATCACCTGAAACGCCTGCGGATCACGCCAATCGGGCTGGGCCAGTATGCCCACACGAAATCCCTGCGCCTCCAGCATACGCGCCAACAGTGGCACCCCAAAGGATGGATGATCCACATAGGCATCGCCGCTGACAAAAAGCACGTCCAGCTCGCTCCACCCGCGCGCATTCATCTCGGCGCGCGTAGTGGGAATAAAGCTGGACAAATCATTTTTTTTCGTATTAGTCGGCATAGGCAGCTACAGGCAATCACTTGTAAAATAGGATAAATAAAAAAATATTGGCGCGTTTATTCATGGCGCAGAGCAGTTATTGGATCCAGGCGTGAAGCACGTATTGCCGGATACAAACCAAAAATTATCCCCACCGATATGCTGATCAGCAGCGACAAAACCAGACTGGCAGTAGTAACCACCGTACTCAGGCCGGTGAGTTGGGTTATAAGCCAAGGGAGCACCAACCCCACCAATAGACCAAGCAAGCCACCACAACAGGATAACACGACCGTTTCGATAAGAAACTGAGTAATAATTTGCCACTGGCGTGCACCTATTGCGCGCCGCACCCCGATTTCGCGCGTGCGCTCGGTAACCGAGGCGAGCATAATATTCATAATACCAATGCCACCGACCAGCAGACTGATCGCCGCAATGGAGCCCAGAACGATGTTGAAACGCTGCTGAGTCGCCTGTGCTTGACGCAACAACTCCAGCGGAATATGCATTACCACATCCTGCTTTTTATGGAAACGCTGCAGCAGTGTTTGTACTGCGCTGGCATTGGGTTCGACATCCGCCTCGGACTCCATCTTCACCAGCAACTGGTACAGTTCCACCCGTTCACGCAGGCTACTGCCGCTATTCATCTCTACTAGAATATCCCCATAACGCTCACGCATCACCGCCAGCGGAATGTAAACATCGTTAGCACTATCAGCTGCTTTAATTTTACTGCTCTCTTGCGCGCTACTGCGCACCACCCCTACTACGCGATAACTATTGCCGCCCAAGCGAATAAAGTTGCCCAGTACCGATTGCAGAGGAAACAGTTGCTGCGCCAACTTAGCGGTAATAACCGCTACAGCCATATGGCGCTCTTCATCAAATGGCGTCAACAGCCGTCCCGCCACCAAGGGGCGCTGAACCACGTTAAACCAACTGGGCACAGTGCCAACCACGCGCACATCTACAGCCTGCGAACTGTTATATACCTGTTCGCGGCGCACCTTTACCGGCACTACTAGACGCAAAGCGGGGATAGTCTCCTGTACGCGCTGAGCGTCAAGATAGGTCAAGCCATACATGCTGACAAAATTTTGCCCTTGGCGTTGTTTATCCTCCGATAAGGGTTTGCTTGACTCCAAGATTATAATATCGCTACCCAGCTGGCGAATCTGTTCTAACGCTTCCTGCCCAGCTCCATTCCCCACTGCCAGCATAGCAATTACGCTAGCGACACCAAAGACCATCCCCAACATGGTTAGAAAAGAGCGCATACCATGCAGGCGCAAATTGTTTATACCGAGGCGCACATCACGCACAAGGATCAGCCGCGCCAGTTGGCCAACGCGGGCTTCGCGCTTCGCCATCATGACTCGCCCCCGGCACAAATGTCCACCTCAGCGCTGACACTACCGCTTTCACTGCGCACAATCCTGCCATCACGCAAATAGATCCGCCGTTGCATGTGCGCCGCTATCTGCTGGTCATGGGTCACCATAATCAGAGTCTTACCCGCAGCGGCCAGCTCATACAGCACCTCCAATATCTGCTTACCGGTGGTGCTATCCAGGTTACCCGTCGGTTCATCGGCCAACAATATAGCCGGATCATTGGCCAGAGAGCGCGCGATAGCAACGCGCTGCTGTTGCCCCCCAGAAAGTTGTGATGGCCGATGCAGCCAGCGTTCATCCAGCCCCATCAACGCACTCAGATATTTGGAACGTTCCCGCGCCACCTCAGCGCTAACGCCAGCATAATAGAGCGGCAGCTCGATATTCTCCAAAATATTTAGTTGTGGAATCAGATTAAAATTCTGGAAGATAAAACCAAAGCTGTGCAGCCGGACAGAACTAAGGTGGTCATCGTCAAAAACACCGATATCCTCCCCATTGAGCAGATAGCTACCGCTGGTTAAGCGATCCAAACAGCCAAGGATATTCAGCAAGGTACTTTTACCCGAACCACTGGAGCCCAGAATAGCCAAAGTGCGCCCGCGCTCTATCTGCAAATCAACAGCATCGAGGGCAGCGACGGCAGCCGCCCCCTCCGCATAGCAGCGGCTGGCTTGGCGGAGCTCAATTATAGGGTTTGCGGCGGGAACAGCCATCACAACCCCATGGGGGTAATCGGAGGATTTATCTGCACCCTATCGCCAGCACTAACACCTGCGAGAATCTGGACCAGACTCTCGTTATTTTCCCCAAGCTGCACCGCTTGACGCTGCACAACTCCATCGCGCTCTACATAGACAAAGGGCTTGCTGCCATCGAGCACGACCGCCTGAATAGGCACCGCGATAGTGGCGTCGAATTGCGCCACCTGAATTTCTATCCGGCAGTTCATACCACTGCGCAAATTATCGCTATATTCGCTGAGTTCGAGCTCAGTTCTATACAACTTCAGATCGGGGTTTAACCAGCTGCTTGCGGCATCGGGAAACATCGCGACCGACTTCACCTGCGCGGCAAAAGAGCGTCCATTTATCGAATCCACATAGACCTGTGCCGATTGGCCGACGTGAACTTTTTCCAAATTTGATTCGTGAATTTGTGTTTGTGCAACCATAGCCCCAGAAGCGGGCAGATAGATTAACTCTTGACGCTCGCGCACACTTTGCCCTGCAGCCAGAGGCTCGGCATTGCCACGCCAACTGCGCTGCAACGAAGTTGCATAGACAACCACCCCAGCTTGCGGGGCTAACACGGTAGTCTTGCTGATGTCGGTGAGCAACTTATCTAGCTTCATATTCTCCCGCTCCAGCAGCGCCTGCTTCGCCTGCAGATCGGCCTCAGCCTGCACAGTATTTGCTTTGGCCGTGCGTTGCACTCGGTCTAGCGCCAGCTCAGTACTCTCGACGGCGGCGCGCAACTCAGTCAGGCGGCGCACATTGGTAAAGTCGAGGAGTAACTCCAGCCCACTTTGGCTCAGCTCCAGATCAATGCGCGCTTTTTGCGCCGCTAGATCGTCAGCCTCTAACTCGGTCTGTGACAGAAACTTCTCGGCAAAGAGCACTTTCGACCAAGATAATTTTTCCTCGGCGCGACGCAACTCCTCCTGCTTCAAAGCAATTTTAGACAGCTCCTCTTTTTTTTGATTGGGAAACTCTCCCTTCTGATATTTATTTAAATCATCTTTAGCAAATTGATATGCCAGTCGTGCCGCTTCAATATCACTCTGGGCTTGGTTTTTCACTATCTCCAGATTCTCTCTAGCCTGGACAAAGTTGGCTTTAGCCCCCTGCACCGCTATCTGCTCGTCAATCAAGCGACTCTGCAACAGGCTGGAGTCTAATTCAATCAGCAGATCCCCCTCTTTGACCGTTTTACCTTCATCGATAATGGACAAAATAGTGGTCTGTCCCTCAAGGTTATTGCTAACGACCACCTGATCGCGTGCGCGGAGACTGCCAGCAGCATTCACTGCAATTGTCAACGGCCCTTGCTCTACCTTGACAAAAACCGGCGATGTTGGTGCTGACGAGTTCTCATCACCAGGCTCAGACAGCAACGACCAGATCAAAGCCACCACAAGGACAGCCACTCCTATCCAGATATATCTATTTTTGAGCCAAGCTAGCATACTTGATAACATCCTTAAGCCACTTTCCAGCGGGATCTATGTCCAGTGTTCCTAAATCGCGTTGCAACTCCATAGCACTAATACGATACTGTACCTGCGCGGCAACCAGTGCATTACGCGCCGAAACTAAAGCATCCTGAGCTTCGAGCAGGTCGCGCATTTGAATGCGTCCAGCCTGTAAAAACAGGTTAGTGCTAGCTACGCGTCGCTGCGCTACCTCTAGAGCCTGAGTCTGGATTTTAATTAGCTCCAAGGCCTCGCGCCAGTCGCGCCAAGCACTGAGAACCTGATACTTAGTCAGATCCTCCAGCTCAGCTAAATCACGCTTACTCTGATTCCAATCGAACCAACTGTTGCGCCATGCATTGCGCTCTGCGGTGCGCTCAAACGGGAGATCAATCTTCAATAGCGCCGCATACTGGCCATGATCGAGATCCAGATGACCATCATCACTAGTGGCGCTAGCTAAGGTGCGCGCACTGCCCGCAGAACCGCTACCCAGCAGAGTAACATCTGCGCGCAGATTGTCTTCAGCGATAAATAGTGCGCGTTCGCTATCCTGTACCCGTCCCTGAGCTATGCGTAAATCGCGGCGATTAGCTAACGCGATTGGCAACAACTGCGTTGGCACCGCGTTAACCTGCTGCTGTTCTGGCTCTATCTTAGGCACCACATTTTGATTTAGAATCTGCCGGTCAAGCCTGACTACTGCATCAGGCGACAAACCGAGTACCAGTTTAAAACTATCGAGGCTATCGGCACTACTCTGCTGTGCGCTAACCCAACTACTGCGCGCGCGTAGTTCATCCTGCAGTGCTTGTCCTACCTGAATCTGCGGTAGCCGCCCAGCATCGGCCAAACGCTCAGCACGCTGGCGCGACTCCATCAAACGTTGATAGTTATCATAAGCGGTAGTAACCCGATTCATTTGCTCTAAAACCAGCAGATATTGGCTAGCTACCTGCACCGCAAAAGTGCGCCGGTAGCGTTCAAAATCCCACATAGCATAGAGCACATTGCGTTCCGCTTGCTGTAAATCTTCGGTGACAATCTGCTGCCCAGCGCCGCGCAGCAGCGGCACGCTGATGCTGGCATCAGCCACAATACCTCGCGCCGATACCCGATTAGCGGTGAGCAACTGCACCAGATCGAAACCTATAGATGTGGCAAAAGCTACCCCAGTGGTAAATGTGCGCTGCCAGCCACCTTGCGCATTATGCGTCAGGCCACCGGTACGCGTACCGCCATCTTTGCTGGTGCTCCACATGGATGACAGCAGCCCAGTAAAAGAGCTGGTAAACATATCGCGTTGCAGATCCAGCTCTAGCGCCTGACGAAATAGCGTTTCTTTGTTCTGTTGATAGTCGCGGCTGTTATGGGCAGCAACCTGTAAGGCATCAATTAGCGACAGCGAGTACTCTTTGGGACTATCTGCAGGAGTCTCAGAGTTAGATGCAACAGATAGAGTTGGTAACTGTTGGTCGAGGAGTAACTGCTGGCGCAACTGCTCCTGCGCTGAACCAGCAGCGCCCGCCGCAGGTAGCCGATATAGCTCCAATGACGTACTTTCGCCACTCTCTAACTGTTTGTCGGCAATTATCCCATAAGCAACCTCATCCGCTTGGCGCAGGTAGCCTTGCGGCGTAGTACAGCTGCTTAAAAATATCGTTATCAGGATAACCAGTCCGAGAATACTTTTTGACATACCTCAATTCGCCTTAGAAAAAACTTACTCAGAAAATAACATTATATTGCCAGCTAAAATAGACAAAAAGCTGTTTTTACACGAAAAAGTGCGCACAAATCAACCTTGACAGAGGGGGGAATAACTGGAAAAATGAGCCGTCTTTGAGTCAAACCCCGATAACGCCGTCACACAACACGAACTCTTCCCAAGGTGATTACTATGAGCACTACCATTAAAATAGGCACGCGCCGCAGCAAACTTGCTATGTGGCAGGCATACTATGTTGAAGACCTGCTGCAAAAAGCCGGTATGAATACGCAAATTATTGAGATCGACACCCGCGGCGATAAGGTCCTCGATGTCTCCATCGCCAAAATTGGTAGCAAAGGGGTATTTACCGAGGAGTTGGAAGAGCAGCTACTCAGTGGCGATATCGACATTGCCGTACACAGTGCCAAGGATATGCAATCGGAACTGCCCGCAGGATTTGAGATTATCGCCTTTACTGTGCGTGAGCAGGTGAATGATGTGGTAGTTAGCCGTGATAAAAACTTGCGTCTAGCCGATACCAGCCGCCCGTTAACCATCGGCTCATCGTCCGTGCGCCGCCGCGCCATGCTCAAAGCCTACTATCCACACCTGAAAGTTATTGAGATGCGCGGCAACCTGCAAACCCGCATTGGCAAAATGGACGATGGCCAGTGTGACGCCATTCTGCTGGCCTATGCTGGGGTTAATCGCATGGGATACAATGATATGATTGTCGAGACCCTGTCTCTAGATCAGTTTATCCCACCAGTTGGTCAAGGCAGTGTCGCCATTGAATCGGCACAAACTCTCGATGCCAACAAACGCCAGATTATCCGCCAAGCGGTAAACCACGCCGACACCGAGTTTCGTCTACTAGCAGAGCGAGCTTTTCTGAAAACCCTGAAGGGTGGCTGCAGTATTCCCGCTTTCTGCATGGCAGAACTAGTGGGTGACGACCAACTATCCGTCACCGGCGGCATGATCAGTCTTGATGGTAAAACTCTGATAAAAAATACTCTGATCGACACCCGCAACAACGCTGAGCAGCTAGGCGATCGCATAGCGCAATTGACCCTTAATCAGGGTGGTGCTGAAATTCTCGCGGCCATCCGCCTCGAGCGCGGTGAATAACCACACCGACACAGCTAGAGATACCTTTGCTGCGCGCTGCTATGAGCTCCTAGAGCAAATACCTGCAGGTAAAGTTACCACCTACGCCGAAATAGCGCGGGCACTGGGTTCAAAAGCTTACCGTGCTGTGGGCAACGCCATGGCGCACAACGACAAACCGATTATTCGCCCCTGCCATCGAGTAGTTAAAAGTGATGGCAACATCGGCGGCTACGCCTTAGGTAGTCACCGCAAGGAGACACTCCTGCGCCGAGAGGGTGTAGAAATAGAGAATGGCCGAGTAAAACATTTAAGCAGATATTTTCATAAGCTGACGCTTTAACCGGCCAGCACTAAAACTGTTAAAAGATAAACTCCCGTAAAATCACTTGATCTTGCGGGAGTTTTTAGTTTCAGCCAGTGTCGCGATAAACATACAGCACAACCAATTGTTTAATTCTGCTCTGCCTAGTGCAACTTCACAACACCGCCACAACAAGTAGATAACGACCAAGCTTGCCAATAGTAACCAACAGCAGAAAAATCCACAGTTTCGTGCGCATCATCCCTGCCACCACCGTTAAGGGGTCGCCCACAATCGGTAGCCAAGCAAACAGCAAGCTGCCACGCCCATATTTAGCATAATGCTGACGTGCCCGCGCTAAATCGGCATCGGCAACTCTAAGCCAACGCTGCAACAAAGTCTGACTGCCCCACCAACCGAGCGCATAACAGGTTAGCGAGCCCAAAACATTGCCCAGCGTAGCTACGCTCACCACCAGTACTGGGTCGACACCATTGGCCACCAGCGCACCGAGCATAAACTCGGAGCTCAACGGCAAGACCGTTGCCGCTAAAAATGCCGCGATAAACAGCCCCGCAACGCCGTACTCTAATAACCATTCGGGGTTAATCACTTAGCCCCAGAGCGCTGGGGCAAACCGGCACGCCGCCAGCCAGACATGTGCCCTTCTAGCAGAGCAACATCCCCTTTACCAACCATACTCAGCAGCGCTCGAGCCAGCACAGCCCGTGGTCCATGCTCACAATAAATGACCGTTTGCCGCTGTTGATCTTGCGCAATAGGTGCATGCCGCCACAGCAACGACCAGAAAGGGAGATGGATAGCACCTGGTATGTGCCCATACAGATATTCGCTGCGGCTGCGCACATCGACTATTAGCGGCACATTTTTGCGCCCCAGCTGACTCTTAAGGTTTTTAGCCGTTATGCTATCCCCGCTGGTGGCCATCGCCAATAGTACCAATATTGAACCACCGATAACGGGTCGAATTAATCTCGGAGAGAGAGTCATGGATACTCCTGTGCGTTAAATAATGCTTGAGCAATTTTATCCCACCACAACATGGAACCTGGGTGTAGGTAGCCCAGAGATGGACAGATCCATCGACCTAGGCAATACTTACCCAGAGCAAACTATCAGCTAAAGATTGCTGCATAAAGCGCCATTGTCTATACTAAGCAGCAGCTAAAATTTATCTCTTGCAGGTGAGTACAGAATGACTTCTACAAAGCACCAGAACATAACGCACAATTGGCACGACTTGCAGCAACAAATGCACGCCCAACAGCAGTTTCTCAATCTGATGATCGCGCAGTGCCGCAGCGAATATCTAGATCGTGGTGGTAGCATTTACTGTCACAGTGGTTGCGGGGGCTGCTGCACCTTGCACGTACACTGCCTGTACACCGAAGCTATCGACATCGCCCAAACGCTCGACGCCCAGCAGACACAACAGATAACTGATTACGCCATGGCGCTGCAACAGCTGGCGCAATCCACAGCTGATTTAAAAACATTTTTACGCCACAGTCGTGACCAGTTGGGCAATTGCCCCTTTCTCGACACCCAGAACAGGTGCAGCATCTACAGGCTACGCCCGCTGGCCTGTCGCGCCCTGCTCTCCACAAAAGAGCCGCACTACTGTGAACTCGATTTTGCCACTTTGAACTCCGCTGAGAAACAGGAGTTCATGGCCAGCCTCGACCGGAGCGCGGTTAATTTCCCCACTCACTATCTGGCCGCACCGCAGCGATGGGGCAGCGAAGCAGAGCAGTTACAGCACGCAGCCATGCTCAAGAGCTTTGGCATAGCCATCAGCGGCAGCCTCCCCTATCTAGTCTTCATCGAACAGCGCTATACCCTCAGCAAGATAATCGTACAGGGTGCTACTGCCACATTGAACTTTCTGAGCCAGCACCAGCTTGACATCCCTCTCCTGCTCCAGGTTCAAGTACAATCGCACGCAGAATAATCTTCCGCATCCTAGCAATCACAGCGCAGCAACGAAAAAAGGCAACCCACACCTGTGGATTGCCTTTGAATTCTAGCTATTTATCTAAAACGCTACAGTTTAGTTACCTGCCATCATAGCATCAATATCGCCTTGAACATCTCCAATGGCTTTAATGTTGAAGTTATCTACCAACACTTTAGCAACATTTGGTGACAAGAACGCTGGAAGTGTAGGTCCGAGACGAATGCCTTTTACCCCTAAGGAGAGTAGCGCCAGCAACACGATTACCGCCTTTTGCTCATACCAAGCAATATCATAAGATATTGGCAGATCGTTGATATCGTCAAGGCCAAACACCTCTTTCAGCTTCAGCGCGATATATGCCAGAGAGTAGGAGTCGTTGCACTGGCCCGCATCGAGAACGCGAGGAATTCCTCCGATATCACCAAGTTGCAATTTATTATAGCGATACTTAGCGCAACCAGCGGTGAGAATTACCGTATCTTTAGGCAAGTTACCAGCAACATCGGTAAAGTACTGACGTGAAGTGTGACGACCATCGCAACCGGCCATAACCACGAAACGCTTAATCGCGCCACTCTTAACCGCATCGACAACTTTGTCAGCTAGAGCCATAACCTGAGCATGGGCAAAACCGCCGACAATTTCACCAGTTTCAATCTCTACCGGTGGAGCACAGGTCTTTGCCTGGGCGATAATAGCGGAGAAATCTTTGCTGCCGCCTTCGGCACGCTCGGCAATATGGGTCGCTCCCGGCCAACCAGCCATCCCCGTAGTGTAGATGCGATCTTTATACGCTGGCTTAACAGGAACAATACAGTTGGTGGTCATCAGTATTGGGCCGTTGAAGGAGGTAAACTCTTCGGCCTGCTTCCACCACGCATTGCCGTAGTTACCAACAAAGTGGGCATATTTTTTAAACGCTGGATAGTAGTGCGCAGGCAACATTTCACTGTGAGTATAGACATCAACCCCAGTACCCTCGGTTTGTTTGAGCAGCTCTTCCATATCTTTAAGATCATGACCGGAGATGAGAATGCCCGGCTTGCTGCCGACACCAATATTTACTTTGGTGATCTCAGGGTTGCCATAAGTTGAGGTGTTGGCTTCATCTAGTAGTGCCATGCCTGTTACCGCAACTTCACCGCATTTCAACACCATGCCGACCATCTCATCGACACTCAGATCTTTAGTAGTAGAGACTAAGGCTTCGAGGATAAAATCGTAGATCTCTTGCTTTTCAAAACCGAGTACTGCCGCATGATCAACATAGGCAGCTAAACCTTTCAGGCCATAGATCAACAGTTCGCGCAGCGAGCGCACATCTTCGTTCTTTTGTGACAGCACCCCGACCTGAGCAGCCTTAGCGGCAAATTCACTTTCGCTACCGCTCCACAAAATGTGATCACAACTAGCCGCTAAAGTTATCTGCGCCTTGATAGCATCGCGCCGCGCCATAGTCTCTTTAATTAGCGCAATGATCCGCGCATCGTCAAAATTGGCATTGGTAATGGTGGCAAACAACGCCTGGCAGACAAACAGTCCGGTATTATTATCGGCTTTACCCTGTTCCTTGGCGGTTAATGCCACGGAAGATAGTCCGCGCAGCAGGTAGACTAAAAGATCTTGCAGGTTGGCGGTGCTCTCTTTTTTGCCGCAGGCACCAGCTATAGTGCAACCAGTTCCCTTCGCGGCCTCTTGACATTGAAAACAGAACATACTCATTGACTAATCTCCTTTAAGTAATGGTGAATAATGCGTCGTTTGTGTCCGCAATATGGCACAGAGAATTGAGAATAAAATTGACTGAGATCAAAAAAAGCCGATTAGTGAGAAATTTTCACCACGATAGCAGCGCCAGCTATTTTATCCGCTAACCGCGCGTCAAATCCCGATAGCGAATACGATGCGGTTGATCGGCATCGCGGCCAAGACGTTTATGTCTATCCTCCTCATACTCGCTGTAATTGCCAGTATACCAGACAACCTGACTATCGCCCTCAAAGGCGAGAATATGGGTAGCGATACGGTCGAGAAACCAGCGATCATGGCTGATAACTACGGCACAGCCAGCGAAGTTCTCCAGCGCCTCCTCTAAGGCACGCATGGTGTTGACATCAAGATCGTTGGTCGGCTCATCGAGGAGCAATACATTGGCACCGGCAGTAAGAATTTTAGCCAGATGCACGCGGTTGCGCTCACCACCGGAGAGGTTGCCAACTTTTTTCTGCTGATCGCTGCCGGAAAAATTGAAGCGAGAGACATAGGCACGGGAGTTTACTTCGCGCGTACCTAGGGTCATCACCTCTTGACCACCGCTAATCTCCTCCCAGATGGTTTTATCTCCATCGAGACTTTCGCGGCTCTGATCGACATAACCCAGTTTAACCGTGCTACCCAGCTTAATGGTGCCGCTGTCGGGCTGTTCCTGTCCGGTAAACAAACGCATCAGGGTAGTTTTACCGGCACCATTAGGGCCGACGACGCCGACAATACCACCGCGTGGCAGCATAAAATTCATATCCTCCATCAGCAAGCGGCCATCAAAGGCTTTCTGCACATGCTCCGCCTCAATTACCACATCACCTAAACGCGGCCCAGCCGGAATGAAAATTTCCAGCTCACGCGTCTGGCTATCGCTACCCTGTCCCAACAGCTCCTCGTATGAGCTAATGCGCGCTTTGCTCTTGGCGTGGCGTCCCTTGGGTGACATGCGAATCCACTCCAGCTCACGCTGCAGAGTACGCTGGCGCGCCGATTCTGATTTTTCCTCGTTTTGCAGGCGCTTCTGCTTCTGCTCCAACCACGAAGAGTAGTTACCCTGCCACGGAATACCATGACCGCGATCCAGCTCTAAAATCCAGCCGGCGACATTATCCAGAAAATAACGATCATGGGTTACCGCAATGACAGTGCCAGCATAACGTTGCAGATGTTGCTCTAACCAGGCAACCGTCTCAGCATCGAGATGGTTGGTAGGCTCATCGAGCAGGAGAATATCTGGCTTCTGCAGCAGCAAGCGACACAGGGCAACGCGCCGCCGCTCGCCACCGGACAGCACCTTGACCGCCGCATCAGCTGGTGGGCAGCGTAGCGCATCCATAGCCAAGTCAAGACGCGAGTCTAAATCCCAAGCATCAAGTGCATCTAATTGATCCTGCACCTTAGCTTGACGATCGCACAGCGCCGCCATGGCATCGTCGTCCATCTCCTCGCCAAAAGCCATGTTGATCTCTTCAAACTCTCGCAGCAAATCAACCGTCTCCTGCACACCTTCCTCAACCACCTGGCGCACGGTTTTGTTATCATCCAGCTGCGGTTCCTGCTCTAGATAGCCAACACTGTAGCCTGGAGAGAGCACCGCTTCCCCATTAAACTCCTTGTCCACCCCAGCCATAATGCGCAGCAAACTACTCTTGCCTGAGCCGTTGAGACCGAGAACACCAATTTTAGCCCCATAAAAATAGGACAGGGAGATATCCTTAATCACCACCTGCTTGTTGTAGCTTTTGCTCACCTGCATCATGCTGTAGATAATCTTCTTGCTATCTTCGCTCATTAAATCTCTCCTGCTATGGTTAACTTACTTGAAAAATAGTTTTCTTTTTTCACAATCCGCACATTGTACGGACTTTCCATCATACCGCCAATAGCTTATAGTGGGGTCATGTCAAATTTCTATCCCCATATTATCATCACGTTAGTTGTGATTACTGTGCTTACAGCTATAACTGCATTGTTTGTGATTTGCCAGCGCCAAGCGGTACGCTTGACCTCATCGTCACCAACCAACCGGCAACAGTATGCTATTGATCACCCGGAAAACAGTCCAGAACTACTGCTGCAACAGCACAAATTGGATGCCCAACCTATAGAGCTGACCACTAGCGATGGTTTGCACCTGTTCGCTCTTTATGCACCCAGTACCAATGGAGCGACGATTATCCTCAGCCACGGCTACAAGATGAGCTGTAGTGAGATGATCCCCATAGCAGCGCTCTTAGCCCGACAGGGTTATGGGGTGCTACTACCAGACCAGCGTAGCCACGGCCGCAGCGACGGCAACACTATCAGCTTTGGCTACCACGAGTGGCGTGACCTAGAGGCGGCGGTTAATTTTCTTGTTGAGCAAAATCCGCATGACAAAATCGGCATATTTGGCAATTCCATGGGCGGCGCTCTGGCTGTAGTCTATGCCGCACGTGAGCCGCTAATTGCGGCAGTAATTGCCCAGTCACCCTATGCTTCTGTCGGGCACAGCATAAATAAAGGGGTAAGTAAATTCAGTGGGTTACCCGCATTTCCTTTTGCGCCATTAATTCACTATCTAGCGCAGCGTAGACTGGGCATCGACACCGCTAAGGTAGCACCTGTCAACACCATAGCCGCTATCGCTCCACGCCCGATCATGCTGCTGATGGGCGGTAGCGATCAAACGGTTGAAGCTGAAGGAATTTTTGTCCTGCAGCAAGCAGCAGGCGCTAATTGTAGCCTGTGGTTTGAACCCGAACTGGATCATGTGGAATTTTATCAGCGCAAACCGGAAGAGTTCGCCCATCGGATAGTAGGTTTTTATAATCACGCCTTGCTCAGCAAGAATCCAGTCAGTCACTAATAATCCTGTGCACAAAAGTTATTTTAGATCGCTGGCACCCAGATACCTAGGCATCACAGCTGTCAGGAATAGCATACTTAGCGCACAACAGAAGTAGAACTTACCGTTGCCAACTGGTGCAATAACTGCCGAGCACGCTTGCGCTGCGCTGGATAGCGTTCAGCCTGCTCAAATGCCTTGCGTGCCTGTTGCCACAGCTCGCCGTTCCACGCAGCATAGCCCTGCATCAGCCACGCAGCACCGGAATCTTTGCCGCTACTGTTCTTCTCAGCCAGCCGCTCCAGTTCCGCCACCCGCCCAAATATTGCAGCTGCTTCAGCATAGCGTTTTAGGCTAAACAGTAGTTGTGCCTGCAGCTGTAGTAGCGATACATCCGCGCTCTCGCCAGTGGCAGGATCACCCTGCTGCGTCCAATACAATGCCTGTTGCGACTGGTGTAGATTCAAACAGGCTTGGGCCAAGCGCCCCAATAACCGCTTATCGTGTGGGTTCTGCTGGTAGAGCTGCTGATAGTAGCTAACCGCTTGCGCCGGCACACCTAGGTTAAGATGCAGATCGGCCAATAGCTGTCTCTCTTCAGCGCTCAAGGGGCGCAGGTAGGCTAGAACTTTCAAGGTAACTAAAGCCTCGGGATAGCGAGCGCCTTCCAGATGCAGGTGGGTTAACAGCTGCCACCAGCGCGCCTCCAATCCATCATCGGCAATATAGTCCTGCAGTGCGGCAAAAGCCTTATCTGGCAGCTTTAAGACCATGTACTGCTGCACCAAAAATGCCCGCCAGCGCCGCTGCTCATCAGCACTGGTCTTCTGCACTAGTAGCTCCAACTGCTCCACGGCCTGCAGTGGCTGGTCGAGCTGGAGATAAATCTGCACCAGTGCCGCATGCCAACTGGTCTGCACTTGAGCGGGAAACTCTTGCAGCAATCGGCGTAATAGTGGCAAAGCCAACTGCGGTTTGTTGCTATTGAGATAACACAACGCCGCGTTATACAGCAGTTGTGGCTGCGCCGGTTGATCGGGTTGCGGGTTAGCATAACCGGCCTGAAAAGCTTGCGCCGCCTGTTCATATTGTGCGGTAGCGTACAAACACTGCGCTAAATTCAGCCAGCTCGCCCCATGGTGCGGACGCTGCTGCACCACCGCCTGATAGTAGGGAATAGCTAGCTCTTTTTGCTCACTGAGCAGGTAAATATTGCCTAGAGTGAAATCAATCAGATAGTGGTGTTGTGGCTGTTGCCGCTGTTGTTCCAAAACCTTAGCAGCCGCAGTGTAGTTGCGCTGTTCCAGCAACTCTTGCGCTTGCAACACCAGCCGCCGCACCGCGAGAGGAATCTGCTCACTCTGGGCCTGAGCCACAGTGGTGCAGAAAAATAACATTGCCGAGATCAGCGCCAGCACCAAGAATAGCCAAGCTGATATTTTTTTTTGCTTTAGACACTGCATCCGCTACGATTCCAACTCAAAACGCACGGTGGTAATCACCCAACTGCGTACGGCCTGACCTTCAACCGTACCGGGAGTAAAACGCCACGAACGAACGCCGCGCTCCACCGTCTGTTCAAAAACATCGGGCGGCTGTGCCTCAAGTATCTGCACCTGCTCTACCTCTCCCTGTTGGGATACTAACAACTTGATTTTTACCCAACCTTCTATCCCTAGACGCTTTGCGCGCAGCGGATAGATAAATGGCGACTGGGCCAGCGGGGTCAGCGGTTTGTCCAGTGCCGCACTATCAAATATCGTCAGAATGGGGTCGAGCTGCGCCAACTGCACTTGAGGCATAACTACCTGACCAGCCAGATTAGGCAAATCTGGTTGCAGCTCCAAATTAAGGTGCAACTGCGGGGTCGGCATTGGCACTTTAGTCTGGGAGATACGCTGTCTGTTTAGCGTTTTTTCTGGTGGTTTTTGCTCAGCCTGCTGGCGCTGAGGTGGGGGTGGCTGGGTAACACGCACCAAGTTAATAGTCTCAAAAGTGTCGGGTTTAACCAGGCCATTATCACCTTGTATAAGATAGGGCAACAGCATAAACACCAGCACATTGAGCACAAGAGTACCCACTAGCGCCACCAGCAGGGGAACAATTTTAGTTTTAGCTGCGAATATAGAGGGAAAAGAACGCACCGATTAACTGCCCCCGCTTGAGCTGGAGCCTCCGGGGATCCCAGCGGCGATGGCGACATTTTCTGCACCAGCTTGACGGCAGGCATCCATAACCTGAATCGCGGTACCAGTTCGGCTACCGCGGTCGGCAACAATGACTACACTCCCCTGCGGATTTTCGGCCAAAGCACGTTCTACGTGCACCCGCACCGCCCGCACATCGACCATGCGCCGATCGACATAAATTTGATTCTCAGCGGTAACCGCGATGAGAATGGTAGCTTTATCTTGGCTGACCGCCGTGGTGGCACTCGGTCGGTTGACGTCAACACCTGTTTCCCGGACAAAGCTGGTAGTCACCAGAAAGAAGATCAACAGGATAAACACCATATCAATCAGTGGAGCGATATTAAGTTCTAGCGACTGGCGCTTACTGCGCCGCGCAGCGGTTATATTAATCATTGCCCCTCCTGCGCTACCGATAGCAAATCACGTTTCAACGCCAACCCTAAAGACTCTAAGTGCTGGTGCAAATTAGCCGCCCGGCGCTGGAGAAAATTGCGCATATACAGCCCCGGGATAGCAATGAGCAATCCCGTCTGGGTAGTTATCAGCGCTTGCGAGATTCCTCCAGCCATGGCACGAGCGTTGCCAGTACCAAATACGGCGATGGTGTCAAATGTGCCAATCATACCCAGCACAGTACCCAGCAAGCCCAGCAAAGGAGCGATAGCCGCCAGCACACCGATCAGAGTCAGCCCGCGTTCGAGTTCACTGTCAACTACCATTATGGCTTCATCCATGACATAGCGATCCAAGCGTGGTTCACCACTACGCCGCCGCATAAAGGCTGCCATGAGCAGCGCGGTAATACCCTGCTGCGGCATCTGTGCCGGCACTTCACCAGCACGCAACCATGCTCCCGCCTGTTGCGGAGAAACCTGGTGCCGATATAGCTGGCGCAGCATTATCAGGCGGTAGATAATCACCCCCCACATCAACAACGACACTGCTATTAAAGGGAGCATTATCACCCCGCCGCGGCTGAAATAATCAATTAACATGCTTATATGACTACTCATTTAGCGCCTGAATCATTATGGCGCGCCTGACACACCAGATTAACAAAACTGATAGATTTCTCTTCGAGTTGGGCAATGATATTCTCAACACGCCGACTCAGCAGGCTGTGGCTGAGCATAATTGGAATAGCCACGCCCAGACCAAACATGGTGGTTATCAACGCCTCGGATATACCACCCGACATCAGACGCGGATCGCTGGTGCCATGAAAGGTGATGATTTGGAAGGTATTAATCATCCCAGTCACCGTGCCCAATAGTCCCAGCAGCGGTGCAATAGCCGCCATCACCGCCAGAGTTGACAGAAAGCGTTCCAAACGTGGAATCTCGCCCAAGATTGCTTCCTGCAAACCATTTTCGAGGTCATCACGCTCCATATCACGGTACTTAATACCGGTACAGAGCACCCGTGGCAGCGGCTTATCTAAATCCTGCTGGCATAGGGATTCGCTCTGCTTCCAGTTACCCGCCAAAATCAACGGGCGCAGCTTATTAAATAGCCCCCCAGCATCAAAACTAGTACGGCGCAGAAACCACACCCGCTCTATTATTAATAACAAAGCGATAATGCCAATCGCCACGATCGGCCACACAATAGCTCCGCCTTCACGCAACTGATCACTTAGATCGCTATGATAGGTGAGCTGGCGCAGTGAAGCGCCATGGCCAATATCGACAGGAACCGCATCACTGTCGCCGGCAAGATATCTATCCAACTGGCGCTGCACACCAGAGCTCGGCAGCACCGACAGAGCAAAGAAGCGTGAACTGGCCGGTGAATATAGCAAAAATCCCGTCTCCGCAGCGCCACCGCCGTTATCCCCCCTATAATGATAGGCGGCGCTGAAATCACCCAACACCAGAGTTTGCGCCTCGACCTGTTCTCCCTGGCGATCGAGAATAGGCAAAGTAACCAGCTGCACCTCGCCATTGGCGCGCATCTCATCCAGCAACAGAGTGCGCAAATTGCGCACATCCTCCATGCCGGGAAAACGCTGTTGCTCCAGTAGCGGCTGTAGTTGGGCGCTACGTTCTGGATGCAGTGCATTAATCTGGCTATGGCGCAACAGAGTGTCAGCATCGCGTGCCGTCATGCGAATAAAGCCCACTAACTCATTCAGGCTTTGGGTGCGCTGCTCTTTTTCCTGCTGTAGTTTCTTCTCTTGAGCCACCAAATCACTGTGGTGTTTTTTGAGAGCAGCAATCTCTACTTGTCGCTGCTGCACTTGGGTTCGCGCTGTTTGCACCGCCTGTTGCAACGCATTTTTATCTTTCAGCAACTGGCGACGCTCGGCCAGAGCCTGCTGCTCGGCCACCAACTGCTCTTGCTGCGCCTGGGCAATAAGCTCCTGCTGGCGTTGTTGATATTGCTGCGCGCTGGTGCGCACATCCACCGCTTCTGCTGAAGCAGCGCTACCCAATACAGCTAAAAACATCACCAAGATAATTTTATGCCACCTCATTGCACCACCACCTTACCAATGGGCAGAGTCAGCAGGTCAACTGGTCGCCGTTTCAGTCCCATCTCTATCGCTTGCGCGATACCACTATTGTATTCGCTATCTATAGGCACCCACGCCTGTGCAGCCATGCTGTAGATCATGCTACTCTGGCCATCGAGGGATTGGGCAAAAAGCGCTAGACGTCCTAAGCGCAGCTGATTGAGCAGAACCTCACGGCCATCCTTCACAATAGTAATTTGGCTCACTTCGACATTACGGCCATAATCGACCTCGACGCGCACGGCCTCCAGCAAACGGCGAAACTTCTCTCCTAAGGCCAAGTTGTCATCAACCAAGCTGGCGTTAAGTTGCTGCAAGCGCTGCTGGCGTTCCGTGGTAAGAAAAGGGAGATCGTTATCTACCTGCTGCGTCAGCAACTTCAAGGTTTCCTGTAAAAATGGCTCCATCTGAGCGGTCAAAATTTGTGACTGCGCTATAGCACGTTGTAGCTCAGCAATAGTAGCATCGCAGCTGTTAATTTTCTGCGTAAGCTGCTCTTTCTCAGCATCCAACTGCTGTTGTTGCAACGTTAAGCGTTCCAACTCAGCCACCAGCTTAACCCGTTGTTGCTCCCAAGCATCAGCATTGCGTTGCGCCTGCTGTTGTACACTCAACGTCTGCGCCAACGGCTGCTGCACCTCACGGGCAAAATTTTCTGCCCCACAAATGGTGCAGGCACCAAAAAAAGTTAGCACACTGATTAACAAATAAAATTTCAATCTATACTCCTCAATCTGATATATTGTAGCGCTAGTTTTTGCAATTTTGTATATTACCCTAGAACGACACCACTAACAATATGGACCTTGCCCCATGTCGGAAAACAGACCTTTTGAGATAAATATTCCTGGGCGCTGCCCACTACAAATCCACCACCTTATTCTTGATTATAATGGCACCATTGCCTGCGACGGCGAGCTACTTGAGGAGCTCATTCCGCAATTGACCAACCTTGCACAGCAACTACGCCTTCATATTGTAACGGCAGATACCCATGGCTGTGTAGCCCAGCAAGTAGGAGCATTCCCACATACTTTAGAGATAATAGGCGCAACCGATCAAGCGCAGGCTAAACAAAACTATCTGCATCGTTTGGGGGCCAAAAACTGTATTGCTATTGGCAATGGGGCTAACGACGCCCTGATGCTACGCGATGCCGCCCTTGGTTTTGCCATAATGCACCACGAAGGCGCGGCAAGTGCTAGCATCATAGCTGCAGATGTAACTATCGGCAGCTGCCACTCTGCCCTTGATCTGCTATTAAAACCAGCACGGTTAATTGCCACATTGCGCTGTTAAACAACATCGTGCTACAAACTAGGTGCTACACTTGATGTTCAGTGTAGATACACTTAATTGTTGACAAATTTTATCTTCTTTATATTATCAGACACAAGGCTCCATCTTAATCCCCGTAACAAGCTCCTAATAACTTGTTACCCACGAACCCCCACAGGAGGACTAATCAGTGAGATATTTACAGCTGTTGTTAATTGTACTACTCGCCACAACTCTTGGCGCGTGCAAAGATTCCAACCCCGCCAGTAAGGATCAGATCTCTACCGTCAAACCTGACGCTGCGAACAGTGCAGTAGCCGAACAGATGGGCGCACAACCAGGCATGACTCAGGAAAAGTCAGGCACCGTTGTAGAAACCATGGACACTGCTGGCTACACCTACGTAAAGGTTAAAACTGCGGATCAGGAGATTTGGGCGGCAGCACCGCAATTTAAAGTAACTGTTGGCGATTCAGTTATTATCCCGGCAGGGATGCTCATGCCTAATTACCACAGCAACACCTTGAACCGAGATTTTGATGAGCTCTATTTCGTCAGCAGCATCATTGCCCCAAATGCAGAAATGACGCTTAACCCTCATGGTGACACCATGGCAGCGGCTGCCACTAGTGGCAGTGCAGCCGACCACATTAAAGCCGCTACACCACCAATGGACATAGATTTCAGCACACTGCAAAAAGCTGACAATGGCTACACTGTCGAAGAGATATTTACCAATAAAGACAAACTGGCGACGCAAGAGATAGCACTGCGTGCCAAAGTTGTAAAATTTAGCCCCAACATCATGAAAACCAACTGGATGCACCTGCAAGATGGTAGTGGCAGTGAGGGTACCAACGACCTGACCATAACCACCAGTACAACTGCTGGTTTAGGTGATACCGTGCTGGTTAAAGGGATTCTCGACCTGAATCAAGACTTTGGCTACGGTTACAAATACGATCTTATTATTCAAGATGCACAGGTTACTGTTGAATAATAGTTCATCCTAAACAGTAAAATATAAAAGCCTGCGGTATAATAATTTACCGCAGGCTTTATTGTTTTTATAGCCAGCGCAACTGCGGGTTTATTAGATTAAACGCGCGCGCAACGTATTGCCCTCAACCGCCAGCACTTCTAGTTTCTTTGCACCAACCCTTAACTCATTAACACTGCCAGCCATGCGCATCACATTGCAGTTTTTCCACCCTACGATAAGCTCGGCTCTGCCACGCACAAAGGATTTTTGCTGGACGTTGGCCACCCCATCCAGCCTATTTAAAGCTGCTTGCACAGTGTTCAAATCGGAAAAACTAACGTCCTCAATAACCATATTGACCTTATGCTCATTGTAACAAGAGTCCAGCCACACCTGCACAACTTGATCTGAGAGGTGGTTGGCCAGATCTTCAGCGGCCTTGCTCAATGCTTGTTGGCTCCCCAAGGCAAAACTGTATTGCGGTGCTGTGGCTTGGGCATTGGCTGAGGCTAAAATACGCCCAGTAGCACTTTCATGAATATCTGCGCTGATGGTTGCTCCGTAAGCGTGTAAGCGTGCATTATACGGCGCTGCACCATTGTCCTGCACCACCGCCATACCACTGATAAGCAATTGCGCCTGATTACTGGCTGCTTCCTGCGCCTGCTTTAACGCGTCTCCGCTGGCAGCCTGCAAACCCATCTGCCGTTGGCGTTCGGCGTTCAAAGCATCTAAATCAACCAGATTAAAGCCTTTAGCTTGCAGCACTTTCATCATAGTTTGGCGTGCAGCAGCTAAATTAACATCTACTTTACCCGACTCCGCTGTAAGTGACTGCTCCTTTAACGAAATAGCCAATGATGGATAGTTCATGCGGGGCAACAAACCGGCCAAGGCTACGACATCATCGGCCAGAGCCATCTCTTCAACTTCAGCACTGATAACAATGGTACATTCGTCAGCACTATATTGTTCGGAAATAATTTTATAGCTTTTCACATAGCCATGAACCCGAGTCAGGATTTTATCCTGCACTAAAATATAGTTTTCCACCAAAGTTTCACTAGCAGTTTGTCGGACTTGGTTGCCACCAGCAAATCAAACCCGACAACATTGAGACGTTGATGCTGAAATCAGCTGAGATAACTTGTTTTTGTCCCGACCTTCTGTTGTGGCGCTGTCCATACA
>Ga0265295_1000126_pt1 | contig 155851 bp, 131 predicted proteins | sample Munlansysbiofilm_FD_192503 | JGI IMG/M metagenome (GOLD analysis project Ga0265295, IMG submission 192503) | Leachate microbial communities from a municipal landfill in Southern Ontario, Canada - Methane capture system biofilm | ecosystem: Engineered > Solid waste > Landfill > Unclassified ... | reverse complement strand
AAGAAGATCAGTACCCGCTCATTGGTGGCGTTGCTCCGGTGTTCTGCAGTGATGACCACAGCATGGAATACCGTAGGCTCCGTCATCCGGTCATCTTTACAGGTACCATACGCATCGGCAGCGGGCCCACCGATGGCCGTTATGAATGGCGGCAATCGCTTGGTCCCAGCACAATCATCCAACTGTGGGATCTTGATTTCGTGGATGGGAAGCTCGTTGAGGCTGAAGACAAGCTGGCGGAGGTGGCAATGCAGGAAGAAGCCGCAACGCAGATCCGGGAATATGTCGCCAGTAACCTGCTGGCACAAGAAATGAAGGACAGGCTGCTGTCATATTGCCGCTATTCAGACGATTTCGCTGATCGTCACAGCGTTGATGTGCCCTATTTCGACGTCCTTAAACCAGCAGAAGCTTTTTCGGCACTTAAACGAGCCAAGGCTGGCAGAAATACTCCGGAACAATTTATAAAAAACTACGCTGAAAGTGGCCTGAGCCGGCAATTAAGCATTAACTATCTTAAACATCTGGGGATGTCTGAAGAACTGGTTGCTTTTCTGCGTGGGCTCGTCACTGAAACACAGACCGAAAAGATGATCGTGCTGGAAGTAATCGAGACACTGCTGCTGGGGCTCGCCGCGGATCATTGGGAAGAGCGGGTCCAGCCGGGGTCTCTTTACTCTAACGCCAACATACCAAAAACATTGACGGATACAGTTAGAGAACGGCTGAGCGGAACGACGATGACAGCATGGTAGTCTGCTGCACAAGGCAGCAAATTGCCGGGGGGATTTTGAATGACCATGGTGAGAACCGAACATAAGACCTGCTGTGTCTGTGGTGAAACAATCCCGGTAAGCGTCTGTTTGTCTTACTCGCAATTCGGGAAAACGGGTCCAACTCTCGATGGTTGGCATTCAGGGGTGCCGTATGGCTGTATGGTAGAATTCTGCCGACACTGCGGCTACGCCTCGCATGATATTGCTGAGTCACCGGTGCAGCCCGGCGTTATGAACACAAAACCCTACAGGGATATCCTCAAGCAGCGCTGGATTGACGATTCCTGCAAGGCATATCTGTGTGTGGCTCAGTTTAAAGCGGCAGATGGTGATTTTAAGGGCGCTTTTTGGGCCAGCATTCGGGCTGCATGGATCTGCGATAACGACGGTTATTGGCAGGGCGCGGAAGATTACCGGACAAAGGCGCTTGAGATGATGAGGCGTTCCCATGAAAAGGGTGGCATTGTATCGGACACATCGGTGCGCGATGGCCTGCTTCAGGCAGACCTGCTGCGACGAACCGGCTCATTCCAGCAAGCCAAGGATGCTGTGATGCGTACACTGAAGTGCAACCCTGACGCCGAGCTGATGCGCTTGCTCAGATTTGAACAACGGTTGATAGAACAGGTCGACAAGGCGGCACATTGGGCGAAGGAAGCCTGAGAGAGTAGCTGATATTTTTAACTATGCAGCAAATGATTAAGATCAATACACATTAAAGTTGGTTTTGAAATCTTATGCAAGTAGCCAGAGGCCAAAGGTTTTGAACACGCGACATTTTGGGCGCGGCTGGCGTGCTACATAATCACAATATAGGCTTAGGCGATCTGCTTTGTTTTTCGGCAGTGTGAAACCGCTGGTGACACATACCGCTATGTTCGAGGTGCTCAGGATATGCCATTTGACAAAAAGAGGTGAAAATGAACGCCTATATTGAGTTACTTCAACAAGCTCACGAGAAACAATGGTGCATTCAGGAATTCTGCACAACCTGTGGATCAATGGAATTCCGCAATGCAGCAACTGCTCTGGGGCATCAGGAAGGCAACCAGCTGGTGGCTTCACTTGCATCGCTGGATCTGTCGGAGCTGTACAGATTTCCCAAATGGCATAATGCTCTGTATCTCTCTCTTTACTGCATTGACAAGGCTGAAGACATGGATACGGTGCTGACAAGCTGGCTTCCACTGCTTGATAGTCATATAAGAATCGCTGACCTGGTTCTTTTCTATTTTGTGCGGAGAGGTGCCTTGTTTGCGCCGATGTCGATTGAGGTGCTGGAGCAGTGGCGGGATGCATGTATTGATCTGGCGGTGCGGACCCACGACGAATCGCTGGTGGAAAGTCTGATCTGTACAGAGGGGCGCTATTATAGTGATTATCCGGAGCTTGTTGAGGTTGTTCAGGGCATGGTAGAACGTGGGTCATCGGTGATTACAAAGGCGCTGAGGCGTAATGGGGTGGTGACATGATCGTAAATGAGCAGAAATTCAGGCATTGTTGCAGGTATAGTTCAGCAAAACCAAACTCTCAGTTATTACGGGCATTACTCAAATTTAAACTGTGATGCGCACAACAGGGAATTGCAATGAAACTAATATCTTACAAAATGTCCGATGATTCAGGATTCGCACCAAATCCGTTTTTTGGCGTATTGACGCTTGCAACCTGTAAGGCCGGAATTCGGCGGTCCTCAACAAGAAAAGAAGGCGATTGGATAGCCGGGTTTGGTTCCAAATCTATGTGTGGTGACGAGGTTGGTAACGAGCGCCTCATATTTTTGATGGAAGTAAAAGAAAAAATCCCACTAGAAAACTATTACAAAAGCTATCCCCCAAAACGCCCAATTCCTCGTGGGAATAGCACCCATGTTGCTGGCACCATAAAAAATGTCAGAAGGGGGTGCTGCGGAAGCCGCCAGGAAGATAGTAATTCTGTCGCAGATTTACGGAAGGATCGAGGAGACAATATTTATAGGTTTGTTGGCAACACTTACGAAGTATTACCAAATAGATTTCATCCAGCAGAAAAGCCTGAGCATAAGGTAAGGGATATATCTGGCAGGTATGTCCTCATATCCACTAACTTTTACTATTTCGGGGGTGGATACGAAGCTGACGGCAGAACTGGTTATTTCCTTCCTGAGGCGATACAACGTCCAAACTTAGTCCCTGGCCAATCAGGTTACGGAACCATCACAGAAGGGAGCGAGATACCGTTGATTAAATACATCCAAGAGCGTTTCAAAAAAAATGGTATCTATGGTCGCCCTTTCCGCTGGCCCCCAAACAATGAAAGCTGGAAAAAAGATGAAAATTATATTCAGCCGTAAAGGCTTTGACAGTGGAACCGGATGTGCTCCCAACCCCATCATGCATGACGGTACTATGATTTCTCTCCCCATACCCGATCGTCACGGTACGGTTACCTACAGTGATCTGACAGTTGAAGGGCACAACTTAGGAAAGCTTGTTACTGACCTGAAGGGGAAAAGGATAAGCAGCTCAAAAAGGCAGGTTCCTCTGACTGCATGCGACCGTGCCCATCTCGACCCTGATCTGACACGAGACATCTGCACAAGAAAATCCGACTGGAAAGCAGCTTTGGGGCAATGCGGCAGTGCGGCAGGTGTGCTGCATAATCATAATGTCGGCATTGGAGATCTTTTTCTTTTTTTCGGGTGGTTCCGGCAGTGTGAGGTAGTTGATGGTATTTACCGCTACGTGCGAAGCGCTCAGGATATTCATGCACTGTTTGGTTATCTTAGAATTGGATATATCCTCCAGATTGGGAAAGTTCCGACTCCTGATTGGGCACAGCAGCACCCGCATTTGCATGGCACGCGGCAAGGCAGAAACGTATTGTATGTTGCAGCAGACTCGCTTGGACTGCCGGGCATTGAACATCTTCCCGGCGCTGGTACATTGAAGTTCAATGAATCTCTGCAACTGACCGCACCTGACATGAATCGAAGTTTTTGGCGAGTGCCGAGCTGGATGTATCCTGATGAAGGAAAACCGCCTCTGTCGTCGCACGAAAAGATAAGCCGATGGCAGTTACCAACGGATAATGATGGATTCTGCTGTTTGGAGTCTGTAGCAAGAGGGCAAGAATTTGTATTGGATACAAGCTTTTATCCGGAAGCTGTAAATTGGGCTTTAAGTTTCATATCAGAATAGCGGAGGAATTTATGCCTTATTTGTCGTTATTTCGAATGCCAACTCAGATTAAAATTACCGGAAGATCTTCCAGTATTACAAATGCTTTCATAAATTCTATAATTCCTGTGGTGCATCCTTCAAGCGGACAAGTAAAAAAAGCGTTAGAAATTCTAGGAATGTCACCAGAATCTTTTCAATGTGCATTTTGTGGTGACACCGCAACGGAATGGGATCATTTGCGTCCACTTGTGGTAAATAAAAGGCCAACGGGATACATTTCAGAAATTCATAACCTTGTACCTTGCTGTGGAAAATGCAATCAATCAAAAGGAAACAAGCCATGGGAGGCATGGATGAGAAGTGATGCCAGGCTGTCACCAAAAACCAGGGGGATAAGTGATATCGAACTGAGAGTTAAGCGACTTACTGCATATGAGCAATGGGGGAAACCGACCAGGATGAATTTTGAAATGATAATAGGAGATGAAGCGTGGACGCAACATTGGAAAAACCACGAAAAAGTACAGGATGCCATGAAGGGAGCGCAGGTCTTGGCTGAAAAAATAAACAAAACAATTTTGGATGCTTATTCAGCTGGTCGTGATTTGTGAGACATTCTGAGGGGTAGAATAAGCAATATACCGATCTACGGAGCAACATGTATAAAGATTAAACTTTGGAAGTCTGAAAGGCATAAAAAATGTGTTGTTTTAAAATAAATCGCCGGCCATGAGGGTAACGCCCCATGACCGGCTTTGATTCGTTTGACACCTTGAAAACTACAGCGTAAAGCGGGCCACCATCTGCTGCAGTTCAGTGGCCGAGCCGGCCAGTTGATTGGCGGAACTGCGGGTCTCTTCTGCGCCGCTGGCGGCCTCGCTGATCACGCTGGTGATATGGTGCATGTTTTCGGAGATGCCGGAGGTGCTGGCGGATTGCAGATCAGCGGCCTGGGCCACCTGCGCCACATGCTGTTGTAACACACCGATCTTCTGGCGGATGGAGATGATCGCTTCGCAGGAGAGCCTCGCCCCTTCCCCCCCTTCATGGACCTGGGTTGAACTCTGTTCCATGGCAGAAACTACCGTTTTTACATCGTTTTGCAGGGCGGTGATAATGCCTTGAATCTCGCGGGTAGCGGTTGTGGTCCGCTCGGCCAGGCTGCGCACCTCATCGGCCACCACGGCAAAGCCGCGGCCCTGCTCCCCGGCCCGGGCAGCTTCGATGGCGGCGTTCAGGGCCAGCAGATTGGTCTGATCGGCAATATCGCCAATGGTTTCAAGGATATCGCCGATGCGGGTGGAGGTGGCCCCGAGGGATTTGACCGCCTCGGTGGTCTGCCCCATCTGGGCTTCAATACTCTCCATGGTGCCGGCCATGGTGGCGATGACCTGCTCGCCGTTGCTGGAGACCTGCTCGGCATCGGAGGCCATGCTGGCCATCTCTGAGCAGCTGCGGGAGATGTCGGCGCTGGCCGCAGCCATCTGTTCCACCGAGTCGCTGGCCGAACGGGATTGGCTGGCTGCCAGTTCGGTGCCCTGGGCGATGCTGCCGGCGGTTGTCAACAGATGACCCGAGGCGCTGGTGACCTGGCTCGAGGTGGTCTGGATGCCGGAGATCATGCCGCGCATGGCGGTCTGCAGGGTGTCGATGGCGCGGATGATGGCGCTGATCTCGTTGTTGCGCTTGGCAGAGATCTTTTGGCTCAGGTTGCCCTGGGTCATGTTGGTCAGAAATGCGATGATCCGCTGCAGGGCATCATTGACCGACCAGAACAGCAGGCCGCCGAAAAAGGCGCCGATGAGCACAAAGGCCGCCGTTGCGGCGATGGCCAGTCCCAGGGGCAATTCGCGTCCAGCGCCGACACCGAAGATGATGCACAGGCTGTAGCAGAAACAGAGCAGATAGATGCGGGTCCTGATGGTGAGGTGCAGGTAGAGGTTGAGAATGGCGTTCATGGTTGCGGCTCCTGCTAGTTTTTCGGCATGGTCTCGTCGACCAGCTTGGTGATGTCTTCAGAGATATCGACAGCTTCTGTACCGCTGGCCAGATAGAGCAGTTCACGTTTGACCACCACTGCTGCCAGGCCTTTGGTGGCCCCTACCCTGGTGGCTGCCTGCTCGATGGCGGCCAACAATTCCCTGGTCAGCTTCTCCTGGGTCTCCAGTAACCCTTTTTCAGCGTTCATGCCGAACTTCTGGAATTCTTCAACCTTTTTCTGAAACTGTTTAGCCTTGGCCTCCCGCTGGGCTGGCGCCAAGGTCGGCAGCTGGCGTTCGATGTCCGCCTTCAACTTGTCAAGTTGACGTCGTTTGCTATCCACCTGTTTCTGCAGTTTTCCTTGCTGGGCCTTGATCTTGGCTTGGGCTGCTTTGCCCAGGGCTGACTCGGCCGAGATGCGGTTGATATCCACCAGGCCCAACCTGGAGCTGGTCGCTGTGGGAGTGACTGAATCAGGAGCTGGCGTGGTAATCGGCAGCGTCGGCAACAGACTTAAGGGGGGGGCGGTGATGGGGGCCGGCGTTGCCTCATCTGCAGCCAGCAGAGGGATGGCAGAGGCGACCAAAAGCGACGTAGCACAGAGCAGTTGCAGCAAAAAGCGGTTCATAGAGGGCCTTTCAGGTGCAAAATGAATCTTTTATAGCGCATTTTCCGGCCAGGTACCAGTGCTAGCTGAGGGGTTGCGCATTTTTTAATCATGCGATTGAGGCGGCTGCTGGCTGGTTTGTGTTTCTGGCGAAATCCGGTAGACTTGAGCTGCCAGGAGGGTGTTGTGGGAATTTTGATGCGGATCATCGTCGTCGTGGCGATACAGTGCTGCCTCGCAGACCAGGCGCTTGCCAAGCCGCTGGTTGTGGGTGGGGACCGCGACTACCCGCCCTACGAATTCATCGACAAGCAGGGCAAGCCGGCCGGCTACAATGTTGAGCTTACCCGGGCCATCGCCGAGGTGATGGGCTTGCAGGTTGAGTTCCGGCTGGGTGGCTGGTCGGAACAGCTGAGCGACCTGAAGTCCGGTCGGATCGAGCTGTTGCAGGGTATTTCCTGGTCCGAAAGCCGGGCCGCCAGCATCGATTTCACCCCACCTCATACCATGGTCAACCATGCCATCTTTGCCCGTACGGAGACCCCAGCAGTCAGTTCACTGGAGGAGCTGCAGGGTAAGCGGGTGACCTTGCACCGTGACGGCATCATGCATGAGCAGTTGATGGCCATGGGCTACGCCAGCGATCTGGTGCCGACCCCAACCCCGGCCGACGCCCTGCGCCTGTTGGCGGCGGGTGAGTGTGACTACGCGGTGGTGGCGATGGTGCCGGGGATGTACATCATCCGGGAGTATAAGCTGACCAACCTGGTGCCAGTGGCCCGCAGCATCGCTTCGCAAAAATACGGTTATGCCGTGCGCAAAGGGAACGACGAGCTGCTGGCCCGCTTTACCGAAGGGTTGGCGATCCTGAAGAAGACCGGTCAGTACGATACCATTCATGCCAAGTGGTTGGGGGTGTTGGAGCCGGCCAAGCCGACCTGGCAGGAGGCGCTCAAAGCCGCAGCGATTCTGGCAACGCCGCTGATTGTGGTGCTGGGTGGCACGGTGCTCTGGAGCTATTCATTACGACGGCAGGTGGCACAACGTACCGCCTCGCTCAGCTCTGCCCTGGAAGAACTGCGTCTCAACCAGCAACAGCTGGTACAGGCCGACAAGATGGCGGCACTAGGGATTCTGGTTTCAGGGGTGGCCCATGAGATCAATAACCCCAACGGAATGATTTTGTTGAATATGCCGATCCTGAAAGAAGCCTACGCCGATGCCGTTGAGCTGCTGGAGGAGCGCTATCAGCGCGAGGGTGATTTTCCACTGGGCGGGCTGCCCTACAGCCGCATGCGGCGTGAGTTGCCGCTGATGATGGACGAAATGCACGACGGCGCCAAGCGGATCAAGCGGATTGTGGAGGATCTCAAGGATTTTGCCCGGCGGGATGACCGCGCCACCCAGGAGCAGATCGATCTGAATGAAGTGGCGCAAACTGCCGTGCGGCTGGTGGAGCGGTCACTGCGGACCGCTACTGACCGGTTCGAGGCCAGCTATGCTAAGCAGCTACCGCAGGTGTGTGGCAACCGTCAGCGGATTGAGCAGGTACTGGTCAATCTGCTTTTGAACGCCTGTCAGGCCCTGTCCGACAGTAGCCGGGGCATCTTTCTGACCACGTTCTGCGACCCGACCGGACCTTCAGTCGGCCTGACCCTGCGGGACGAAGGCAGCGGCATCGCCCCAGAACACCTGGCCCGCCTGACCGACCCGTTTTTTACTACCAAGCGGGAGAGTGGCGGTACCGGCCTGGGCCTGTCGGTTTCCAGCGGCATTGTTAAGGAACATGGTGGCAGTTTGAACTTTGACTCAACGCCGGGGCAGGGCACCACCGTCACTTTGGTGCTCCCCGCGGTTACGGAGAATCTTTTATGACTGAAGCACGGTACCCCGCCTTTGGCATCCTGTTGGTGGACGATGAACCGGCCTGGTTGCGTTCGGTGGCGCTGACCCTGGAGCGTTCAGCCGGCATCAGCAATATCCGCAGTTGCCAGGACAGCCGCCAGGTGATGGGATTGCTGGCCGAAGGGGGGGTCGGACTGGTGCTGCTGGACCTGACCATGCCGTACCTGTCTGGTGAAGAGTTGCTGGGGATGATTGCCGAACAGTATCCAGAGGTTACCTGCATCGTGATCAGCGGTCTGAATCAGGTGGAGACGGCGGTTAAGTGCATAAAATTGGGCGCCTTCGACTACTTTGTCAAAACGGTGGAGGAAGACCGGCTGGTGGGCGGCGTGCTGCGGGCGATCCGCATGCAACAGCTTGAGCAGGAGAACCGCGAGGTGAGCAACCGGTTGATCTCAGGTGGTCTGCATCATCCGGAAGCCTTTAGCGGTCTGGTAACGGCCGATTCGGGGATGTTGGCCCGTTTTGCCTATGTGGAGGCGGTGGCCAAAAGCCCTCAGCCGCTCTTGATCACCGGCGAAAGCGGCACCGGCAAGGAACTACTGGCCAAGGCCGCCCACAGGTTAAGCGGTTGCAAAGGGCCGCTGGTGGCGGTCAATGTGGCCGGCCTGGACGACACCGTCTTCAGCGACACCCTGTTTGGTCACCTGCGCGGCGCTTACACCGGGGCCGAGCAGCCGCGCAAGGGGATGATCGAGGAGGCAGCCGACGGCACCCTGTTTCTGGACGAGATCGGTGACCTTTCCATTGCATCGCAGGTCAAGCTGCTGCGACTGCTGCAGGAGGGGGAGTACTTTCCGTTGGGCAGCGACCGTCCCAAGCGGCTGCGGGCCCGGGTGATGGTGGCAACCCACGCTAACCTGGCGGCCCGTGAGGCGGCCGGTCAGTTCCGGCGTGACCTGTACTACCGCCTGCGCACCCATCAGCTACAACTGCCGCCGCTGCGGGAGCGGCGCTGCGACATCCCCCTGTTGCTGGAGCACTTCCTGGCCGAGGCGGCCCAGACGCTGGGTAAGAAGAAACCGACCCCGCCCCGTGAACTGGCCCAGTTACTGGCCACCTACTCCTTTCCCGGTAATGTGCGCGAGCTGAAGGCATTGGTCTACGATGCGGTCAGCCTGCACAGCAGCGGTGTACTGTCCATGGACAGCTTCGTCACCGCCATCGGTGCCGACACCGGGACGGTTCAGCCGTTGGAGGATGGAGAACGGCGCAATCCGTTTGCCTGCTGTCAGCGATTGCCAACCTTCAGCGAGGCAGCAGAGCTGTTGGTTGCAGAGGCATTGGCCCGCAGCAACAATAACCAGACCATTGCTGCCCGCATGCTGGGCATCTCCCAGCCAGCACTATCCAAGCGCTTGAGACAGCGGGAAGTTTAACGATAGTGCTACCCTCATAACCGGCGTTATAATCATAACGCCGGTTGTTTTGCTGCAACCAGCTTAATTTGTTCAGCTAATCCGTGGTTTCACCTCATCTGCCATAACCTGGGTTATACCCCTTCGCCGCTTCCGGCATCTCCCTGAAGTAAAATAAACTTCATAATAACGATATCTTGGGCAAGCAAGAATAACTTGGCACCGTTAATGCTCTGGTGAGGGTAACGCTTTGGCTGTTGCCCGATTTGAGCAGTACAACCATAGGAGGTATGCCATGTTGATGTTCTGGATTCAGTTTGCCCTGGTACTTGGTGCGGTATTGATCGGTATCCGTCGCGGCGGTGTCTCACTGGGCCTGATTGGCGGTCTGGGAGTCGCGGTTTTGGTGCTGGGGTTCCGCAGTGCCCCGTCTGAGCCGCCCATCGCGGTGATGCTGATTATCCTGGCGGTGGTGACCGCCTCGGCCACCCTGCAGGTGGCTGGTGGCCTGGATTATCTGGTGCAGCTGACCGAGCGGATGCTGCGGGCCCATCCCAAGTACGTCACCATCCTGGCCCCCCTCTCCACCTTTTTCCTGACGGTCTGCTGCGGTACCGGCCATGCCGTGTACGCCCTGCTGCCGGTGATCGCCGACGTGGCCCTCAAGACCGGTATCCGACCGGAGCGGCCGATGGCCATCTCCAGCGTGGCCTCCCAGATGGGGATTACCGCCAGCCCAGTGGCGGCGGCGGTAACCTTCTTTCTCGGTTTTGCCGCCAAGTCAGGCTACCCGGTGACCCTGGTGGATATCATCCTGGTGACCATGCCGGCCGGCGTAGTGGGCCTGCTGGTGGCGGCCATCTGGAGTTTTAACCGCGGTCTGGATCTGGACAAGGACCCCGAATATCAGCAGCGCTTGCAGGACCCTGAATTCCGTAAGTCGCTGGATGCCGATGTGACCACCCTGGGCAAGGCGATCCCGCTGACTGCCAAGATTTCGGTGCTGCTGTTCTTTGCCGGCGTGGGCTCGATCATCTTCCTGGCCAGTTTCCCGGAACTGCTGCCGCTGGGGCATAATGGCAAGCCGGTGGCCATGACCACCGTGGTGCAGTTTGTGATGCTGGCCTTTGGCGCCTTCATCATGTTTGCCGCCAACGTCAAGGCCAAGGATATCGCCCATTCTAGCGTCTTTACCGCAGGTATGATCGCTGTCGTCTCCATCTTCGGTATCGCCTGGATGAGTGATACCTTCATCTCCGCCAACAAAACCTATCTGATCGATAACATCGGCGTGATGGTCAAGTTGGCTCCCTGGACCTTTGCCATCGCCACCTTCTGCATCTCGGCCTTTGTCAAGAGCCAGGCCGCTACCCTGGCGATCACCCTGCCGCTGGGTCTGGCCCTGGGGCTGCCGGTGCCGCTGCTGCTGGGTCTGATGCCGGCCAGTTACGCCTACTTCTTCTTCGCCTTCTACCCCAGTGACCTGGCTGCCATTAACATGGACCGTACCGGCACCACCCATATCGGCAAGTATCTGCTCAACCACAGCTTTATGGTCCCCGGTCTGATCGGTGTCAGTGTCTCCACGGTCTGCGCCTATATGATCTCACGGGTGCTGTTCTAAACTGGACGGTATGGTCCGGTTGACAGGAGTAAAATCAGGGATAGGCTGTGTAGTAACAACCGATTAGACATTTTTAACTGTGCGGTCCCGCCGGTCATCCGGCGGGCCGCTTTGTCCTGTCAGGCGAGAAAGGAGAACAACCATGAAACAGGTGCGATTGGTGATGCTGCTGCTGGGGCTGCTGGCCCTGCTTATGCCGAGCAACGGATTGCTGGCGGCAGCAGAGGGGGCTGCGCTGGCCCAGCTGCATCAGGCCAACAAGGTTGCCTGTGCCGACTGCCACGGCAAGGGCAAGCGGATTGTGGTGGATGACAGCGAGCGGGGCATCAACCAGCGCTGCATCAACTGCCATGGCAATCTTGATGTGCTGGCGGTCAAGGACAAGGGACACATCAAGCCTCACCAGTCCCATCTGGGCGAGATCAACTGCACCGTCTGCCACCGGGGCCATGAACAATCCGTTGCCTACTGCAACGGCTGCCATACCTTTAATCTGCCGATGCCTGGTGGTACCGCCAGCAAGAAGGATCAGCAGCCGGTTCGCAAGCCAGCTAAGCAACGCATAGAGACCACCGACCTGGTGGTGATCGGCGCCGGGGCGGCTGGCATGACCGCCGCCATCACGGCCCACGATGCCGGCGTCAAGGTGATTGTGCTGGAAAAACAGCCAATTACCGGCGGCAACAGTATGCTGGCGGCCGGCGGTATGAACGCCGCCGAGACCAGGTTCCAGCAGGCCAAGGGGATCAAGGATTCGGTGGATCTGATGTACCAGGACACCATGAAGGGCGGTAAGAACACCAACGATCCTGAGCTGGCCATGATTTTGGCCAAGAATTCGGCCGCGTCGGTGGACTGGCTGACCTCGATCGGCGCCGATATCAGTGATGTGGGTCGCATGGCCGGCGCCAGCGCCAACCGCACCCACCGCCCGACGGGCGGGGCTGCTGTGGGTGCCCATATCGCCAATGTCCTGAAACAGAATGCCGTTGACCGTAAGCTGGACGTGCGGGTCAACAGTAAGGTGGTTAAGATTATCAGCGACCAGCAGGGCCGGGTGAGCGGGGTGCAGGTGGAAGGCAAGCACCGTGGCCTCTATACTATCAAGGCCAAGGCGGTGGTGCTGACCGCCGGCGGTTTCTCCAACAATCCGGAGCAGGTGGCCTACTATCGTCCTGAATTCAAGGGGATGACCACCTCCAACCAGCCGGGCGCCACCGGCGACGGCATGGTCTTGGGGGACCAGGCAGGTGGGGAGCTGCAAGATATGAAAGAGATTCAGATCCACCCCACCGTGGCGGCCGGCAGCCGGATCCTGATCACCGAGGCGGTGCGGGGCAACGGCGCCATCCTGATCAACCGTGAGGGGAAGCGGTTTGTGAACGAACTGACCACCCGCGACAAGGCTTCGGAGGCAACCCTGGCCCAGACCGGCAAGTCGGCCTTTCTGGTGTTTGACGAGGGGATTCGCAAGAGTCTGAAGCAGATCGACGGTTATTTCCACCTGGAGCTGGTCAAGGAGGGTGCTACGCCCCAGCAGTTGGCTACGGTGCTGGGTATGCCGCCCGAGGTCCTGGCGCAGACCATCGAGACCTACAATCAGGCGGTTGATGCCAAGAATGACACGGAATTCAAGCGTCCCGACCTGCCTCGCGCCCTGCGCACTGCCAAGTACTACGCCATTGAGGTGAAGCCGGGGGTCCATTACACCATGGGCGGCCTGAAGATTACCCCCGCTGCCCAGGTGGTGGCCAAGAACGGCAAGCCGATGCCGGGCTTCTTCGCGGCCGGCGAGGTGACCGGTGGGGTGCATGGCGCCAACCGACTGGGAGGCAACTCGATCTCCGAAACCATTACCTTCGGTAGAATTGCCGGGGCCAGTGCCGTCAAGTTGGTGAAGGGCGGTAAGTAGCCGCATTATAAACTAAACCTTGGCGTTAACGGCGGGGCGGGACACCGCCCCGCCGTTTCGCAGGCCTGCGCCTCGCTCTGGCAATCGGTCGCGGAGTCTGTTAGACTGCCCTGCAGTAACCGTAAGCCTGCCTTTGGCAGGCACCCGCCGATCTGAGGGACCAATGGAACTTTTTCAAGATCTGTTCGAACGCCTCGGTCTGTTTGCCATCCTCTTTATTTTCCTGATTCGTTTCAAGGCCTTCAAACGTCTGCTAACTGGTGACGCCAGCGGCCACGACAAGCTGGTGCTGTCGCTCTTGTTCGGTCTGGCCGGCGTGGTGGCCACCTACAGCGGCTTTCCATTTCAGGGGGCCATTGCTAACCTGCGCGGCGTGGCGGTGGCCTTGGGTGGCATTCTCGGTGGGCCGCTGGTTGGGCTTGCGGCCGGGCTGGTGGCGGGCAGTCATCGCTACCTGATGGATATGAACGGCCTGACCTCCCTGTCATGCGGGGTTGCAACTGTGTTTCAGGGGCTTCTGGCGGCGTTGCTCTACCATCGCCTGCGGCGTCGCGCGTTTGATGTGGTGGCGGCCTTCTCGGTGGGTGCGGTTAATGAGCTGATCAAGATGGGCTTTATCCTGTTGCTGGCCCGTCCCTTTGAGGCGGCACTCAATCTGGTGCCGAAGCTGGCCGTGCCTTCTCTGTTGGTTAACGGCTTGGGGACAGCCGTTTTTATCCACTTGATTTCGACGGTCTATCGCGAGAAAGAGCTGGCCAAGGCCGAGCAGGCCCAAAAGACGCTCACCATTGCCCTGCAGACGCTGCCGGTGCTGCGCAACGGACTGACCAGCGAAGCAGCTCGGCAGACGGCCGGCATCGTCCGTAACCTGGCCGGGCTGGATGCGGTTTTCATTGCCGACGGACGAGGACTACTGGCAGGAGAAACAGCACATGATGCCATCGTATTGGAAAAGATCGTTACCAGCGTCATCGTCCAGCAGGCGCTCGCTACGGGGACTGTCATGCAGGCCGGCAGCGCCGGCGAAGTGGGCTGCACCATAGCTGAGTGCGGGCTACGTTCTGCGGTTGTGGTCCCGCTGAAGAAGCAGGAGCAGACTATCGGCGTACTGGGACTATTCAGGACCGAAGGGCTCGGCATCGGCCTACTGGATCTGGAGCTGGCCACCGGCTTGTCGCAACTGTTTTCGAACCAGCTTGAACTGGGCGAGATTGAGAATCACCGTCGTCTGGCAGCAGCAGCCGAGATCAAGGCACTGCAGGCCCAGATCAATCCGCATTTTCTGTTCAACGCCATCTCAACCATCAAGAGTTACATCCGTACCGATCCGGGGGTTGCCTCGCAGCTGCTGGTGCATCTGGCGGAATTTTTCCGAAAGACTACCAGCACTGCAGTGCGTGAGGTGCCGCTGGCGGTGGAGCTGGAACACTGCGAGGCCTACCTGGCCATCGAAAAGGCTCGTTTTGAGGAGCGGATCAGGATGCGTTACTCCATTGACGAGGCTGCGCTGTCCTGCCCCGTGCCGCCTTTGATCCTGCAGCCGCTGGTCGAGAACGGCATCCGGCACGGCATTCTACCCAAGGAGACCGGCGGCGAGATCACCATCAGCGCCACCATGGGCAGCCATGACCTACATATCAGGGTTGCAGACAACGGGGTGGGCATGAGCCAGGAAAAGGTTGCAGGACTGTTGTCCGAGCAGTCAACTTCGTCCCGAGAGGGGCTGGGTATCGCGCTTAAAAACGTCAATAGCCGACTGATAGCGCTGTACGGCACAGAAAGGGCCTTGAGTATTGAAAGCGAACCAGGTATCGGCACTACCATCTCCTTTTCGATCCCGGTGACCGTGTGAGGGTGACGGTCTTTCTGATCGATGATGAGGCACCGGCTCGCAGAGAGTTGCGCTACCTGCTGGAGCAGGCCGGCGACCTTGAGGTGGTCGGCGAGGCGGCCACGGCGGCGGAGGGGTTGCGCCTGCTACGGCGACACAAGCCGCAGGTGGCGTTTTTGGATATACAGATGCCCGGCATGACCGGCATTGAACTGTCCGAGATTCTGCAGGAACTGCCGGAGCGGCCCCTGATTGTTTTTTCAACCGCCTACAGTCAGTTCGCGGTAGATGCCTTCAACCTGGAGGCATTTGATTATCTGCTCAAGCCGGTCACTGAGGAGCGACTCGCCAAGACGCTCGACAAGCTGCGCAAACAGCTGTCAACTGCCAAGCAGGATCAGGAGCGTACCCGGAACGATGCCCCTGGCGATGACCGCAAGTGGGTTGCGGTGCGTCAGGGGGGGAGAATCATGCCGCTGGCGCCGCACAGTATCGTCTTCATCAAGGCGTGCGAGGCCTCAACGATGATCCACGCCAACGGACAGCTGTACCAGGCCAACCTTACCGTCAGCGCCCTTGAGGAGCAACTCGCGCCGTTTGGTTTCTTCAGGGCCCATCGTAACGCGCTGGTCAACCTGAGCTGCATTCAAGAGATCGTGCCCTGGTTCAACGGCAGCTGCAAGCTGGTGATGAACGACCACGGCCGGACCGAGATCGTGGTCAGCCGTTACCATGCCAAGGAACTCAAGCGACACCTAATCACCCACCGCTGACCAGTACCCTGCCATTCACCCCTTCTTTTTTGCCATTCAGGCCGTAAATCTGCCGTTCACCAACTGATGATTGCAGTGGCACAACTGCGCGTTATGCTGAGACTACCCGTGCCAACAGTAGCGATGGCCGTTGCGGCAGGTGGCGCGGGACGCACGGCGCAGCATAAACCCAAAGGAGGAAGCGTATGTCCCAGACCCATGATGAGCAGGAGATCCGTTTAGAAGGTGGTTTTAGCAGGCGTGACTTCATCAAGACCGCTGCTGCAGTCGGTGCAGGCGTCTTGGCGGTGCAGGCGGTGGGGGGCGTGCGGGAGGCCAGTGCCGCCGAAGAGGCCAAGAAGGAAGCCGCTGCAGCAACAGCTGCTGCAGCCGGCAAGAGTGCCCTCAAGCTGGATCAGGTGCTGAAGGTGGCCCGCGAGAAGATGTATCCCCGCTGCCGGGTCTGTCCCGAGTGTGACGGTGTGGCCTGCTCTGGCGAGGTGCCGGGCATGGGTGGCATCGATTCTGGCGCGGCGTTTCGTAACAACCTGACCGCATTGGAGAAGTACAAGTTGAAGATGGTGACCTTCCACGAGGTCAAGAAACCTGACACCAGCCTGACCTTGTTCGGTGTCAAGCTGTCGATGCCGATCATGTCTGCGGTTACCGGCGGTGTCACCTACAACATGGGCCTGCAGGGCAAGGTGTCTGAAGAGGAGTACATGGAGGGCATTGTTGCCGGGTGCATCCAGGCCGGTACGATCGGCTTTGCAGCAGACGGAATCGGCGATCCGCTGTCGGTGTATGAGACCCGCCTCAAGACCGTGGCTAAATATCGTGGCCAGGCAGCCGCACAGATCAAGCCGCGCACCCAGGCCGAGATCATTGAGCGGATACGCCTGATTGAACAGTCCGGCGCGCCGTTTTTTGCCGTCGATATCGATTCGGCCGGTCGTGCCTCACGGGCGCTGCCAGGCAGGACGGTCGAGCCGAAGAGTCTGAAACAGTTGAGGGAAATTTCCAAGTCAACCAAGCTGCCGTTCATCATCAAAGGTGTCATGACCGTTGATGAGGCGAAAAAGGCGATTGATGTGGGTGCCGCCGGGATCGTGGTTTCTAACCACGGCGGACGGGTGCTTGATCACACACCTGGGTCAGCTGCGGTGCTTGCGGCCATTGCCGATAGCGTCAAGGGCAAGATCGTGATTCTCTCCGACGGCGGGATACGTTATGGCGCCGATGTGCTCAAGTCGCTGGCATTGGGGGCCGATGCGGTGCTGGTGGGACGTCCGCTGATCAGAGGGTCGGTCGGTGGCGGACCAGAAGGGGTGGCCCTGATCCTGAAAAAGATGCAGGGAGAACTGGTGGTTGCCATGACGCTGACCGGGACCGCTGATGTGAAAAAGGTCAGCCGGAGTATCCTGGTTTAAGTCGTCGTATCCCTTGCCCCGGCAGGGCAGCGTCTGCCGGGCAGTGTCAGGAGTCGCCCATGTATAGAACCGTTTTACTGACCATTTGTCTGATGCTAGCGCTTTGCGGGCTGGCTGGTGCAACCGGGGGGGGCAAGACGCTTCTCTACGGTGGCGCGGGCCAAGGGCGGGTAACCTTTGATGGCCGTGTCCATGCCAGCAAGGGATTTGTCTGTAACGATTGCCACAGCGCTATCTTCGAAACCAAAAAGCAGGCCCTGATAACCATGCAGGATCACTTTCAGGATAAGGCCTGCTTTGTCTGCCACAACGGCAAGCGGGCCTTTGCGGAGTGTGATGCCTGCCACCGCAGATTTGACACACCCGCCAAGACGGTGGTCAAGCTGTGCGGCGCTGCCAGCGTGGTGGACGGCCTGATCACCCCGCATAAGGCAGCGGTTGAAAAGGCCACCGGCTTTAGCCTTGATGTGGTCAAGAGCAATGCCGGCAAAGGCTTGATTGATCTGGTGGACCAGAAGTGCGACGCCTCGCTGGCCTCGGCCTCGGTAGAGACCGTTGCCAAGGGTGCCAAGGCGGCTGGCCGCGAACTGGATAGTTCAAAGATGCAGTTGCATGCCATTCAGATGGATCAGGTGGTATTTGCGGTGCATCCATCCAACAAGGTGCAGGCCATGACCTTCCAGCAGCTGAATGATATCCACACCGGCAAGATTCGAAACTGGAAGGATTTGGGCGGTGCAGATCAGACGATCAAGGTCGTGACCGACACCCTCTCCAGTGCCACCCGAGGCCTGATCAAGCAGGCGGTCTTGAAGAACGAGGAATATCTTGCTGAAACGTTGGCGGTCAACGTGGCTACCATCAGCGATGAGGTGGCCAAGGATCCGGCTGCCATCGGCGGCCTCGGTGCCGGATTTGTGAAACCAGGGGTGGTGGTGGTCAAGACTGACAAGATTGAGCGGCCCTTGGGGTTGATCACCATCGGTGCACCTTCGGAAAAGGTACAGAAGATAATTGATGCGTATAAGGCCGCAGTGGCTAAATAGCAGCCCGTAAGCGGCGGTACTCAGGCGGGCCACCCAGAAACTGGATGGCCCGTTTTTTATCTCACCGGTTTGACTTCAACACCTACATCGTAGAGGGTGCTGCCGGCCCCCTGGTCGGTCAGCCGTTGGGAGGTAAGGGCGTTGACACCCCGTTTACCGTTGAGAAACTCTTGCCACCAGACCCCTTCGGTCACCACCGTGCCCGGCGGCACCCGCTCTGTGACCCGCAGGGTAAAGTTGACCTGGCCGTATTGATTGACCGCCTGCACGGCAGCTCCGTCCGTCAGCCCCCGCGTCGCTGCATCATCGGGGTGCATCAGCAGCAGCATCGCTTGCTGCTGATCCCGTAGCTGGTCTTGCTCGTAGAAGCTGGAGTTAAGGGCATAGGGGGTCACCGCCGGTTGCAGCCGCAGCGGAAAGCCGTCGCCCTCGGCGTGGGTCGGCAGCAGGCGAGGTAGCGGTTCCGGCTCACGGTCGTTTCGGATCTCGATCCTGCCCGATGGCGTCAGCCATGGCCCCCGCGGGGTAGACGGCGGGGCAAGCAGCACCGGCTCGCCGTTGCGCAGCCGCTCGGTGATGGCCCCGTCACGCCAGGGAGTCTCGTAATCCAGCAGTTGTTCGATCAGGCTATCGGCCGATTGGCTGAAAAACGGCTCATCCCAACCCATACCGGCCGCCAACATGCAGAAGGTATCCCAATTGCTCTTGGCCTCGCCGATGGGCGGGATCACCGCGCTGCAGCGCTGAGCGTGGTAGCTGCCGTAGCAGCGGTACAGGTCGGCATGCTCCAGAGAGCTGGTGGCCGGCAGTACGATATCGGCGTAGCGGGCGGTTTCTGTCAGAAAACGTTCATGCACCACCGTGAACAGGTCTTCCCGCTCAAGGCCCTGAATGATGGCGTTCTGATCCGGCGCAATGCTGGCCGGGTTGGAATGGTAGACGTACAGGCTCATCACCGGCGGATCATTCTCTTGGTTCAGGGCATGGCCCAGCTGATTCATGTTGATGATCCGGGTGGGGCCGGCCATGAAATCCTCCCGGGTGACGCGCGCCAGCGGAAAGGCCCCGCCGGTGGCGGTGGCGCACAGCAGACCGGCGCCGGGGCGTTGCCAGGCCCCGATACTGGCCGGCAGGCAGGTGATGCAGCGCACATTCATAGCGCCGTTGGCATAGCGGGTCAGGCCACTGCCCAGCCGGATGAAAGGGGCTCGGGCCGTTGCATACTGCCGGGCCATGCGGCGGATGGTCTCCGCCGGCAGGCCGCAGACCGTAGCCATCCGTTCCGGGGTGCAATCCGGCAGGATCGAGCGGGAAAATTCTTCAAAACCACGTACGCTCTGGTCGATAAAGGCCTGATCCAGCAGCCCCTCAGCCGCGATCACCTGCAGCATCCCCAAGGCCAGGGCGCCGTCGCTGCCGGGTCGGATCAGAAAGACCTCGTCCGAAGCCTCGCAGGTTGGGGTGCGGTAGGTGTCGATGGCCCACAGTCGGGCGCCGTTTTTGCGGGCCTGGCTGGCGTCGCGCATGGTGTGGATGCTGGTGGCGGCAGCGTTGATCCCCCACAGGATCACCAGGTCGCTCTGCTGCAGCTCGCTCTGGTCCAGGCCGGGGGTCTCGCCCATCACCGCCTGCCAGCCGGCCTCCTTGGCCGGTGAACAGATGGTGCGGGCCAGGCGGCTGGCCCCCAGCTTGTGGAAGAAGGGGTGGCCGCTGTTACGTTGTACCAACCCCATGGTGCCGGCGTAGGAATAGGGCAGGATCGCCTCAGCGCCGTGGCTGGCGATGATCGCCTGCCAGCGGGAGCAGATCTGCTCAACCGCCTCATCCCAGGAGATCGGCTCAAATCGGCCGCTGCCCTTGGGGCCGCTCCTGCGGAGCGGTGTGGTCAGGCGGCGGGGGGAGTGGACCGTGCGCTCGTAGTGTTGCATCTTGGGGCAGAGCAGGCCGCGGGTGGTTGGATGGTCCGGGTCGCCGGCCACGCTTACAGCGCAGCCGTCGACGACAGTCACCAGCAGGCCGCAGGCATCGGGGCAATCAAAGGGACAGACGGAGCGGTGAATGGTAGGCATGAGCAACCTTTGTCGGATAAATCGGTTAAACGGATAAAAACTCTTGACGTGGCCGGGTACTTATGGCTTGAAATAGCATACTTCAGATACCGAATGGAAGCGAGGAAGAGGGGTGCCGCTGTTGTTGAGCTAACCCCCCGCTGCCCCGCAGCCGTAAAGGGAACGAAAGCCCGTCGCCGCATGGCGAAACAACCACTGGGATCAAACCTGGGAAGGTGGGTGAGTAGGAAGCCCTGAGCCGGAATACCGCTCCATTTGCACGCTTCGGGGGAGGCATCCATGCAGCAGTCCATCTGTGACGATCCGTTGCTCGCTTCACGCACGATCACTACCGCAGCAATCCACCCCAGTCGTTTGCAGGGTCTTAGTCAATAACCTATTTTCAATCAGCAGGAGACGAGGAAGAGGGGTGCCGCTCTGCACGAGCCATTCCCCCGCTGCCCCGCAGCCGTAAAGGAAACGAACGCCCGTCGCCGCAAGGCGAAACAACCACTGGGTCAATCCTGGGAAGGTGGGCAAGTAGGCTGTCCTAAGCCGGAAGACCGCTCCAGCTGTAAAACCCGAGGGAGGTAGCAGCGATGAAACGCAGTAGAAAAACCTGTGCAGTGGTGGTGGGAGTGGTGTTGGCAACCAGTGGTGTCGCGCTGGCGGAGGAGCAGACGGCGAATCTGGGTGAGATTGTGGTCACCGCCACCCGTGATGAGGTGCCGATCGAGCAGGTGGGCAGTTCGATCACCGTGATCACGGCCAAAGAGATCGAGCAGCAGCAGAAGCAGACCGTGGCCGATGCGCTGCGGATGGTGCCGGGACTGGATGTGGTGCGCAGCGGAGGGGCTGGGCAAACGGTGTCGATTTTCATGCGGGGGGGCGATAGCCGCCATACCCTGGTGCTGATTGATGGTGTGGAGTTGAATGACCCCTCCACCACCGGTGGCGAGTACTACTTCGGTTTTCTGACCACGGATAACATTGAGCGTATCGAGGTGCTGCGCGGACCTCAGAGTACCCTCTACGGCTCCCACGCCATCGGCGGCGTGATCAACATCATTACCAAGCGGGGCAGCGGTAGGTCGACCGGCTTTGTCTCGGCAGAGGGCGGCTCGTTCTACACGGCTAAGGAATCTGCCGGCATCAGCGGTGGCACCGATCTGGTCAATTATAGCCTGTCGCTTTCCCGGCTTGACAGCAGCGGTATCTCGGCTGCTGCATCCCGTGACGGCAATCGTGAGGCTGACGGTTACCAGAATACCACCGTTGCTGCACGCTTGGGGATTACGCCTACTCAGAACAGTGATATCGATATGAGCCTGCGCTATACCAGGACGCGCAACGAGGCTGATAACGGCGGCGGTGCCGGTGCCGATGATCCAAACCGGGTCATGCGGAACGAAGAGCTGCAGTTCAGGACTCAAGGTGCGTTGTTGCTGTTTGATGACCTGTGGGAACAAAAACTGGGGGTTTCGCTCAACGACCTGACCCGCTCCGACGACAATGACCGCGATGCTGACCATCCGTTTGATTTTCAGCGCAGCGAATATCAGGGGCAGACCGTAAAATTCGATTGGCAGCATATCCTGCGACTGCACAAGAGCAACACCCTGCTGGTCGGTGCCGAAACCAAGGAGGAAAAGGCCAAATCAAAAAGTTATTACGAATATTTCAATGCAGGGACCAGCTCCGTCGATACGTCTACAAATATTTGGAATGAACAGTCCGCCCGTACTAACAGTCTCTACCTGCAGGACCAGCTTAACCTGTGGGATAGCTGGTTCTCCACGGCCGGGGTGCGGATAGATGACCATGACCGTTTTGGCAGCAAGGCCACCTACCGTTTCACCACCGCCTATCTGTTCAAGCAGACCGACACCAGGCTGAAAGGCAGCTATGGCACCGGCTTCAAGGCGCCTTCGCTGTATCAACTGTTTGCGCCACCTGCGCCTGCTATGGGTTTTCTTGGCGGCAACGCAGGATTAACACCAGAAAAGAGCAATGGCTGGGATATCGGACTAGAACAGGAGATATCGGAAATCAGCACAACGCTGGGCGCGACATGGTTCAGAAATGATTTTAAAGACCTAATTGCATATCAAAATCAGACCTATGAGAATGTTGCTCGTGCGTACACGCAAGGGCTTGAGGTTACGGTACAAGTTAACCCCATGAACGATCTGATGTTCAGTGCAGCCTATACGTATACCCAGACCAAAGACAAGGAAACTGGAGAGGCACTGTTGCGTCGTCCCAAGCATAAGCTGACCGCTGATGTAAATTACCGTTTTTTTGGTAAGGGCAACCTGAATCTCGGCCTGATCTATGTCGGTAATAGAAACGATCTGACTTTTCATCCAGTCACCTACGTACAACAAACTGTAACTCTTAAGGATTACATGGTAGTCAACCTGGCCGGTTCCTATGATGTCACCAAAAATCTGCAGCTTTTCGGCCGGATCGATAACCTGCTGGATCGTGAATATGAAGAGGTGCTGGGCTATGGCACCCCCGGTATCGGGGCCTACGCCGGGGTTAAGGTGTCATTTTAACGGATGAAACGGTTTTGTCTGCTCATAGTCTGGCTGATGCTGCTGGCGGCGGCCCCTGCTCAGTGCGGGGAGCCGCCCCGGCGGATCGTCTCGCTGGCCCCCAACCTGACGGAGCTGGTCTGCAGCCTGGGCTTGGAACGGCAACTGGTGGGGGTCACCAGCTACTGCGACCGGCCGGCCTCAGTCAAGGGCAAGCCGACCGTGGGTGGGCCAGCCAACCCGTCGCTGGAGGCGGTGCTGCGGCTGAAGCCCGATCTGGTGCTGCTGGATGAAGAGGGGGTAGGCGCCAACCTGTCGAAACGATTGCAGAAGCTTGGCATCAAGACGGTGATCTTCCGTGGTTCCCGGCTGGATCGGCTGGTGCCGGCTATCCGCCGGCTGGGCCATGAACTGGGGGTGCCCCAGGCTGCCGAACGGTTGGCTGGCCGAATCGAGGCGGGTCTGCGTAGCGACACGAAACAAAATCGACAAATACGCACCCTGTTTGTGATCTGGCCGGACCCGCTGGTGGCGGCCGGTCCCGGCTCGCTGTTGGACGATGTGCTGCAGCGGGTCGGCTTTGACAGCATTGCCGCAGATGCCCGCTCCGGTTATCCCCGGCTCTCGTTGGAGGCGGTGATTGCCCGTGATCCGCAGCTGATCGTGGTGGGTCAGGGAGAAACCTTGGGGGTGCCGTTGCAGCGGATGCTCAAGCACCTTTCGTCGCTGGATGCGGTCCGGCAGGGTCGGGTCTGCATGGTCAGCGATGCCCTCTACCGACCCGGTCCCCGGATACCGGAGGGGATTGCGGAGCTGAAGCGGTGTCTGGAGCTTGCTCGGCGGGGGCAACGGCCTTGAAACGGCATCCCCTGTTCATCATGCTGGGTTGTCTGGTGGTGGTGCTGCTGCTCTCGCTTTCGCTGGGACAGCAGCCGATCAACCTGTTACAGATTGATGAGTTGCAGCTGAAGATCCTGCTGGAGTTGCGGCTACCGCGGGTGGTGGTGGCGCTTTTGATGGGTGCAGCCTTGGGAGTGGCCGGAGCCATACTGCAGGGGGTCTTCCGTAATCCGCTGGCCGACCCCTATGTGCTGGGCACCTCCAGTGGGGCCGCACTGGCTGCGGCCTTCGGACTGTTGGCCAGTCAGGGAAGCGCCACCTGGCTGGTGCCCAGCCTGGCCCTGGTGGGGGCCCTGATGACCAGCGGGGTGGTGGTGGCCCTGGGGCGCGATGCCTGGGGGGTGCGGGCGGAACGGTTGCTGCTGTCCGGGGTGGGGATCGGGTTTTTTCTGTCCGCCATCCTGATGCTGGTGATGTCGTTGGCCCAGGCCGATGGGGTCAAGCGGGCCCTGCTCTGGATGGCCGGTGACCTGGCTGGCGCCGACTGGTCGCTGGTGCCGGCGGCAGCGGTGTTGATGCTGCTCGGTTTTGTACTGGGTTTGTCACGACGGCGGGGGCTGAATGCCCTGGCCCTGGGAGACGAGGTGGCCTTTGGCTTGGGGCTGGAGCCAGGGCGTGAGCGGATGCTGCTGGTGCTGGCGGCTGCACTCTTGACCGCTGCCGCTGTGGCCCTGGGGGGTATCGTCGGCTTTGTGGGCTTGATGGTGCCCCATGGCGTGCGGGTGCTGGTGGGGGCCGATGCCCGGCGGGTGTTGCCGTTGGCGGCGGTGGGTGGCGGTATGCTGCTCTGTCTGGCCGACACCCTGGGGCGCAGTCTGCTGCCGCCGATGGAGTTGCCGGCCGGTGTGGTCACCGCACTGATCGGCGCCCCCTGGTTTCTGATCATGCTGCGGCGGGGGATGCGATGAGCGGTCTTGCCTTTACACAGGTCAGCTTCAGCTATGGCCAGACCCCCTGCATTCGTCTGTTTTCGGTGCAGTTGGCCAAGGGCCAGCTGGTGGGTCTGATCGGCGCCAACGGCTCCGGCAAAACGACCTTGCTGCGGCTGGGGGCCGGTCTGTTACGGGCTGATCAGGGGCAGGTGACGCTGGATGGTAAGTCGGTAGGCAGCTGGCGGGGCCATGAGCGGGCCAGCCGTCTGAGCTATCTGCCCCAGACACTGGAGGTGCCGCTACCGTTTCGGGTGCTGGAGCTGGTGGAGATGGGCCGGGCCGCCGGACGACACCCCCAGCGGCTTACCTGTGCTGAAGTGCTTGAAATGGTTGGTCTGACTGGAAAGGCTGAGCTGCCACTGGCAGAGATCAGCGGTGGTGAACGGCAGCGGGCCTTTCTGGCCATGACCCTGGCCCAGGGTGGCTCAACCCTGCTTCTGGACGAACCACTGGCCGGACTTGACCTGCGCTACCAGTATGAACTGCTGGCCCTGCTGCGGCAGCTCTGTCAGGAGCGGGGACTGACCATCCTGCTATCGCTGCACGATCTGATGCTGGCCCGCGAGCTGGACCGTCTGCTGGTGCTGCGGCAAGGCGAGCTATTGGCCGATGGTCTGCCGGGTGAGCTGTTGCAGCCGGAGCTGGTCTGCCGGACCTTTGATCTGGACCCGGCCGCCCAGTGGAACGTGGCCTGGCAGGCACACAAGGACTAAAACCGTATGGGCGCAAATCGTCTGGGCATATTCTGCGTGATCGTTTCGCTGCTGCTGCATGGGCTGGTGGCAGCGGTGACATTGGCCCGTTCGCTCGATTTTTCTCCGCAACCGGTAGTGGTCTATGAGGTGGTGCTGGCGAACAGCCCGGCACAGGCTGGCGCATCTCGGCAACGGCAGCAGCTCAATAAAAAATCAGGCCAATCAGCGCAACCTCGGCCCATCAGGGCCAAGCATGAGCCGCCTGCTGCGGCCAGCGCGCTTGTCCAGCCGGCAATGCCGACTGCAGCAACGGCGCCACTCCCGCCGGTGGCTGCTCAACTGCCGCCGCCAGCGACGGCGGCCAGAGAAGACGTCAGACCATCAGCGAGTGTGGCGACTGTCGGCACCCAGCAATCTGTCCGCGACGAAGGTGCCGGCAGTCCGCTGCCGCAGCTGGGCAGCAGCGGCGCTCCGGCCTTCAGCCGCCAGGTAGCGCCGGTCTATCCTGCCCGGGCTCGTCAACTGGGTCGTGAGGGAACGGTGGTGCTGAAGCTGGCCATTGATGCCGAGGGCCGCCTGCAGGGGGTTGAGGTGGTGCAGCCGGCTGCCTTCGGGTTTACCCAGGCGGCGCTGACCGCCATTCGCCAATCCAGTTATCGCCCCGCTGTAAGGGCTGGCCGCCCGGTCCAGGCCCAAGCCCTGATCACCATCCGCTTTACGCTGCGCTCATAGCACCGTGCTGTGCAGGTCCCGTTTGTGGTAGCGCCAGCCAAAGGCCACCGCCCGTACATACCAATCCACCAGGAAGACCCCCCAAACCATATACAGTGACAGCTGCAGCAGCGGCCCCGCCACCCAGGCCAAGAGCACCCGCACCCCCCACATGGTCAGTAGCGTGACAATGAAGACGTAGAAGGTGTCCCCTGCCCCCCGCAGGCTACCGGCATAGACAAAGGAGATCGCCAGCGGGATCTGGGCAAAGGCCACAATCCTCAAGAAAACGGCACCTTGGCGGATCACCTCCGGGTCGCTGGTAAAGACCATCATCAGGTAGTGGGGGATCAGCAGGAAGACGAGCGCCATGGTGCCCATCACCACCAGGGCCAGTTTGAGGGCCTGCACATGGCTGGCATGGGCCCGCAGATACTTCTTGGCCCCCAGCGACTGGCCCATCAGGGTGGCAGCGGCGATCCCCATGCCGGCGCCCGGCATGAAGGAGAGCGATTCGATCGACAGGCCGATCTGGTGGGCGGCATAGGCGCTGGTGCCGTAGGCGATGATGAAGCTGGAGTAGAACAGCTGGCCGGATTGTTGGGCCACCCGTTCCAGGGCCACCGGCCAGCCCACCTGCCAGATCCTGGCAAACAGCGGCCGGTCAGGCCACTGCAGGACCAGGTAGCGCTGCTTGAAGGCCTGGTAGAGCAGGTAGCAAAAGCCAATGAATTCCGAAAGGTTAATGGCGATGGCCGCGCCCTCCACCCCCAGGGCCGGCAGACCCCATCTGCCGTAGATCAGCGGCCAGGCGATCAGGATGTGCAGGATGTTGACCAGCAGGATGCCCTGCATCGGGATGCGGGTCTGGCCGTTGCCGTGCATGATGGCCGAGAGGATGTTGACCCCGGTGGTCCAGACCAGCCATTGGAATACCAGCCGGATGTAGGGGCCGGCCTGGGCCTGTACCTCGGCCGAGGCTCCCATCAGGCTGGCTACCTCGGCCCCCCACAGGCTGCCGGCAACGGCTGCGATGGCGGTCAGCACCAGGCAGGCTGCCAGGGCGGTGGCTGCGGCCCGGCGGGCCTCGTCATGGCGTCCGGCGCCGAACAGGTGGGCGATCACCACCGAGGTGCCGGTAGACAGGCCCCAGAAGATGGTCATGGTGGTGAAGAGCAGCAGCTGGCCCAGGCCGGTGGCGGCGATGGCCGATGCACCCAGGCCGCCGGTCATGAAGATGTCGGCGATGCCCACCAGCCGCTGGAACAGCGATGAAAGCAGTACCGGCAGCGAGAGCCGAAAGACATTGCAGCGGATCGAGACCGGTTTGCTGTGAAAACAAGGGAGTATGCGGCCAAGCAGGGACGACATGGCAACGACTGTAGTCCCTCCTCACCGGCGGCGTCAACAAAAACGGGCGGGATCGTGTCGATCCCGCCCGTGATGTCAAAACAGGTAGTGCTTAACCTATTTGGTGGCGTCGTCGCCGCCACCCAGGGCGGCATGGGCTGCAGCCAAGCGGGCGATCGGCACCCGGAAGGGGGAGCAGGAGACGTAATCGAGGCCGATCTTGTGGCAGAAGATCACCGATTCGGGATCGCCGCCATGCTCGCCGCAGATGCCCAGCTTGATGGTGGGGCGGGTGGCGCGGCCCTTCTCACAACCCATCTTGACCAGCAGGCCGACGCCGTTCTGGTCCAGGGAGACGAAGGGGTCTTCCGGCAGGATGCCGGCATCCACGTAGAACGGCAGGAACTTACCGGCATCGTCCCGGGACAGGCCGAAGGTGGTCTGGGTCAGGTCGTTGGTGCCGTAGGAGAAGAACTCTGCCTCGACGGCGATCTCATCGGCGGTCAGGGCGGCTCGGGGCAGCTCGATCATGGTGCCGATCAGATATTCCACCTTGACGCCGTACTGGGCGATCACCTCGTCGCAGATCTTGACCGCGTTGGCCTTCAAGACCGACAGTTCTTTTACGGTGGCGATCAGCGGGATCATGATCTCCGGCACGATACTGAAGCCCTCGTTTTTGACCAGTTCACAGGCCGCCTCCATGATGGCCCGCACCTGCATGTCGTAGATCTCAGGGAAGGTGATCCCCAGGCGGCAGCCACGGTGGCCCAGCATCGGGTTGAACTCGTGCAGGAACTCCACCTTGTTGCGCAGGGTCTGGGCCGGTACCTGCATGGTGACGGCCAGATCGTCGATATCCTTGTCTTCCTGGGGCAGGAATTCGTGCAGCGGCGGGTCCAGCAGGCGGATGGTGACCGGCAGCCCCTTCATCTCGCGGAAGATGCCGATAAAGTCGCCCTTCTGCATCGGCAGGATCTTGGCCAACGCCTTCTGGCGGCCTTCCACGTCGGCCGACAGGATCATCTCACGCACTGCGGCGATCCGCTCGGCTTCAAAGAACATATGCTCGGTACGGCACAGGCCGATCCCTTCTGCTCCGAACTCGCGGGCCACCTTGGAGTCGTGGGGGGTATCGGCGTTGGTACGCACCTTCAGGGTGCGGAACGAGTCCACCCAGCCCATCAGGGTGCCAAAGTCGCCGGTCAGCTGGGGCGGTACGGTGGGAACCTCACCCAGCATCACCTGGCCAGTGGAGCCGTCCAGGGTGATGGTATCCCCCTTTTTAACCAGCACGCCGTTGTTGGCAACGAAGCTCTGGCTGGCGTAATCGACCTTGATATCGCTGCAGCCGGCCACGCAGCACTTGCCCATGCCGCGGGCCACCACCGCCGCGTGGGAGGTCATGCCGCCCCGGGCGGTGAGGATGCCTTGGGCGGCATGCATGCCGTGGATATCCTCCGGCGAGGTCTCGATCCGTACCAGGATCACCTTTTTGCCGTTTTTGGCCAGTTCCTCGGCCTCGTCAGCGGTAAAGACCACCGTGCCGCCGGCAGCGCCGGGGGAGGCGGGCAGGCCCTTGGCGATCACCTTCTTCTCGGCCTTGGGGTCCAGCGAGGGGTGCAGCAGCTGGTCCAGCTGGGACGGGGCCACCCGCAGCACGGCGGTCTTCTGGTCGATCAGTCCCTCCTTGACCATATCCACCGCCACCTTGATGGCAGCCTGGGCGGTACGCTTCCCGTTACGGGTCTGCAGCATGAACAGCTTGCCCTTTTCGATGGTGAACTCGATGTCCTGCATATCCTTGTAGTGTTTCTCAAGGATCTGACGAATATCAGCCAGTTGTGCGTAGCATTCCGGCAGCACCTCTTCCATCGAAGGCAGGTCGCCCGGCTTCTTCTGGTGCATGTTGATCGGCTGGGGGGTGCGGATACCGGCCACCACGTCCTCGCCCTGGGCGTTGATCAGGTACTCGCCGTAGAAATAGTTGTCGCCGGTGGAGGGGTCGCGGGTAAAGGCCACGCCGGTGGCGCAGTCCTCGCCCATGTTGCCGTAGACCATCGACTGCACGTTGACGGCGGTGCCCCAATCGGCCGGGATGTTATTCAGTTTGCGGTAGGTGATGGCCCGTTGGTTCATCCAGGAGCCGAAGACGGCCCCGATGGCGCCCCATAGCTGCTCTTTGGGGTCTTCCGGGAAGGCCTTGCCCAGGTCGGCCTTGATCTTGGCCTTGAACTGGGCCACCAGGTCTTTCCAGTCGCTAGCGGTCAGCTCGGTGTCCAGGTGCACACCCTTCTCGGCCTTTTTTTGCTCCAGCAGGTGCTCCAGGGAGTGCTTGTCCATGCCCATCACCACGTCGGAGTACATCTGTACAAAGCGGCGGTAGGCGTCATAGGCGAAGCGTTCATCGCCGGACTGGGCGATGATCCCTTGGACCGTGGTGTCGTTCAGGCCCAGGTTGAGGATGGTGTCCATCATGCCCGGCATGGAGGCCCGGGCGCCGGAACGGACCGATACCAGCAGCGGATTGGCGGCATCGCCGAAGGTCCGGCCCATGATCGCCTCTACCTTCTGCAGGTTATTCTCCACCTCGCTGGTCAGGGCGGCGGGGTAGGTCTCAGCGTTGGCATAGTAGTAGGTGCAGACCTCGGTGCTGATGGTGAAGCCGGGGGGAACCGGCAGTCCGATGCTGGTCATCTCCGCCAGGTTGGCACCCTTGCCGCCCAGCAGGTTTTTCATGTCGGCCCGGCCTTCGGCCTGACCATTCCCGAAAAAGTACACATACTTCGCTGCCATCTGAAACCTCCTTGGATGATACGGTTTTAATGTCCGTAAAAAGCGTTTAACGCAAGTGAAAACAATAGGTTATACCATATACGATGTCTCCTGATTTCTCAAGGTAATTTTGCCTCCTCAATGCAGAAGGGCGCATCAGTGCGCCCTTTGCGAGGTGTTGCAGATGTCGGTCGAAGCTATTTGCAGGCTGCGATGGCGGCGTCCATCAGGCTGGTGGCCTCGCTGGAACCAGCCCCAGACAGCTGGCCGAGTTCGTCAGGGGAATAGTTTGCCACCAGATAATCAGCCATGCAGGCGCACTTGTCAGCGGCAAGCTTGGCGGATAAGGCGTTGGGGCCTGAAGTCGAACCAGCGATACAGGATTCGGTGAAGCTTTTTCGAAACGACTGTCTGAAGTTGTCTGCTTCGGTCTGTTGCTCGCGTGCGCAACCGGCCAGCAGGAAAGGCGTACAGCTGAAGATAATGCATAGACGCAGAGTCATGAAACGCCTCCAAAAGGACGGGATGGGTACAACTGTAGCCTGCTTTTGTCCGAAAGCAACCGTTACCGTTTTCGTAATACCCGTTTATCGCCGGTGCGGATGGTCAGCTTTTCGTTGTCAAAATGCTCCAGCAGCGGGATCATGAACTTCCGTGACAGGCCGGTCAGTTCGCGGAAATCGGACGGTATGATCTCGCCGTGCTGCTGCAAAAACGTTATCAACTGCTGGCGGATGGCATCCAGAGCGTTGCTGGCATAAAAGATATCTGCTGAAGCGCGGGTCACGCTGTTGTCACGCAGCAACAGTGTCAGGTGGTCGCGCACCTCTTTTTCGCTGCAATGATGAGCCTCGGCCAGTTCCTTCACCGTAGGCGGTTCTTTGCCGGCTGCGTCAAGCAGCTTGAGCAAGCTGCCGGCCAGGGCGGAGGTCTGGGGTGCAGCCTGTTTGGCTGCGCCGGCGAGACGAACCAGGTCCCGTTCGACGGTCAGTCTGGTTTCCTTTTCCAGATCAGCCAACAGCGGGGCAAAGAAACGCTGGTCGCTGCGTTTGGGCAGGCGGGTTTTTAACTCTTCCTTGCTGATACCCTCTTTGAGCGGATTGGCAGCCAGATAGGCGGTTAGTTCAGCCAACAGGCCTGCCTTTAAGGTGTCGATGGCGGTCTTGCTGAGAAAGATGCGCGGTTCGCGGGTCATCTGCACGATCTCACCCGAAGCCAGCAACCCTTGCAGAGCCGTCTCGGCCTGCCTGCGCGCAATACCGGAACGCAGCACGATCTCTTCAAGGCTGATGCCGGACAAAAGTGATTGGGCAACGATCAGGCTGCAGGTCTTCTGGTGCTCGGCTACATCCAGTGATTGCAGCAGGTTAAGTGCATCGTCGCTGCGACGGCGTCGGGCCGGCGGGAATGGGTCCAGCACGATGCCGCCGCCGATGGTGGCGGCCGGCGACGAGGCGCGGATTAGATAGGGGTCGCCGGAGACCAGCAAGAGTGGCTCGGTCAGACGCAGTTGAGCGTAGGCGGTCTCGCCCGCTGGCAGCAGGTCGCGGTCAAGCAGAATCACCTGGGCGGTGACCTCGCTGGTGCCGGTGTGGAAACGGACCGTGGAGCGGTGCTTGAGGTCGCGGGGGGCGGCAGTCAGGTGGTCCAGCCGCACATCCACCCGACGGGTGGTGCGAAAGACCCCGGTCGGCACCACCATATCGCCGCGCTGCACCTGATCCAGATCAACCCCCTGCAGGTTCACCGCCAGCCGTTGGCCGGCCTGACCGATGTCGGTCTTGGCACCATGGGCCTGGATGCCCCGCACCCGGCCGGGAATCCCCTTGGGCAGCAGCTCCAGTTCGTCACCTACTTTGATCTCGCCGGCCAACAGGGTGCCGGTCACCACGGTGCCGAAACCGGCCACCGTAAAGACCCGGTCCACCGGCAGGCGGAATTGTCCGTCACGTTTCTTCTCGGACGCCCCCTCGGCTAGGCGGGCCAGTTCGGCCTTGAGGTCGTCGAGCCCCTCACCGGTTTTGGAAGAGACCGGGATGATGGCCGTTGTCTCCAGGAAGGTGCCGGCCACGAACTCGCGCACCTCCTCCTGCACCAGCGGCAGCCAGTCAGGTTCCACCATGTCCCGTTTGGTCAGCGCCACCAGGCCGGTGTGGACACCTAACAGCCGCAAAATATCCAGGTGCTCGCGGGTCTGGGGCATGATCCCCTCGTCGGCAGCGATCACCAGCATCACTAGGTCCATGCCGGCTACACCGGCCACCATGGCCCGCACGAATTTTTCATGGCCCGGCACATCCACCACCCCGAACTGGTACGAAGCAGGATTCGGCCGGACAAGTTCGTTGGCAGCGTCAGGGGCTCCTCGACGTAGTTCCGCATACGCCTGCGTCGCCCCTTCCTCGCCGCCTGCTTCTCCAGCCGACTGCTGCTTCGTTAATTCGGCGTATGAGGGCAGCTCCAGATGGGCAAAACCCAATTCAATCGTGATGCCGCGGGCTTTTTCTTCTTTCAGGCGGTCGGTATCAATACCGGTCAGCGCCCGTACCAGCGAGGTCTTGCCGTGGTCGATATGGCCGGCTGTGCCGAGGATCAGGTGTTTCATGGTGTGGTTCCGTTCAGGTACTCCGCCAGTATCAGACGGCTGTGCTCGTCGTCGTGGCAGTAGACGCACAGGTTTTCCCAGTTACTGCCATCGGGCGGGTTATTGTGGTGGTTGCCATCCCGGTGATGGACGGTGAGGAGCTGCAGATTCTCCCGCTCGAACTCTCTGCCGCACTTGGCGCAGATCCAGCCATGCAGCTTGAGCGATTGCTCGCGGTAGTTAGCGTTGGCTGGTTTATTTCCTGATTTCAACGTGTTAACCAGCTGACGCAGCTCTTCCGGTGAGGGCAGTTTGCGGGATTGCGGGCGGCGTTGCACCATCTTAGCTGCCCTGACGTGAAAAGCGGTAGCCCACCCCGCGCACGGTAATGAAATGTACCGGCCGGCCCGGGTCCCGTTCGAAGTATTTGCGTAGCCGCACCACGAAGTTATCCAGGGTTCGGGTCTCGGCATCGGAGGCGTAGCCCCAGACCGATTCCAACAGTTCGCCGCGGGGGATCACCTGGCCCTCCCGCTGGAAGAACAGTGACAGCACCCGCACCTCCATCTCGGTCAGGTCGATCTCACCCTGGGCGGTCTTGGCGCGATAGGAAAGCAGAAATACCTCATTGTCACCGAAACAGTAGCCCTCCTCAACCGGGTCGGGGCGGTACCAGGAGGAGCGCCGTAGCATCCCTTTCACCCGCAACAGGAATTCAGCCAGGTTGAACGGCTTGGTCAGGTAGTCATCAGCGCCTGATTCCAGGCCGGCCACCCGGTCCAGGTCTTCTGATCGAGCAGTCAGCATCAGGATCGGCACCCGCGAATCCAGTTCGCGCATCGCCTTGCAGACTTGGAAGCCGTCCATGCCGGGCAGCATCACATCCAGGATGATCAGGTCGCAGCGTTCGACCCGCAACGCTTCAAGGGCGGTCTCGCCACGGTCAAAGTGGCTGACCACATAGCCATCCAGTTCCAGGTTGAAACAGATGCCACGGGCCAGATGGATCTCGTCTTCCACCAGCATGATGCGGGGACGGTCACTCATAGCGCAATGCCTCGATCGGGTTTAACGACGCCGCCTTGCGGGCCGGATAAAAGCCGAAGAAGATGCCGACGGCGCCGGAAAACAGCACGGCGATGGTGATCGAGAGCGGTGAGATCAGGGTCGGCCAGGAAAGCAGGCGGGAGACCACCATGGCGCCGCCGGCCCCCAGGGTGATACCGATCAGGCCGCCCATGATGGTCAGCAGCACCGCTTCGGTCAGGAATTGCAGCAAAATGTCCTTACGTTTGGCGCCGATTGCCATCCGGATACCGATCTCGCGGGTTCGCTCAGTAACCGAGACCAGCATGATGTTCATAATGCCGATGCCGCCAACGATCAGCGAGATGGAGGCCACCGCCCCCAACAGCAGTGACATGGCCTTGGCCGACTGCTCGGCTACCGCCAGTATTTCAGACAAGTTGCGAACGGTGAAGTCGGGTTCCTTGGAGCCATTAATCCGGTGGCGCTGGTTGAGCAGCGTGGTGATCTCCTCCTCGGCACGACCCAGCAGCTCTTCACTTTTGGCCTGCACCAGGATGGCGCCGACGGTATTGGGAAACTGGCTGCCGATCAGTTTGCGCTGGGCGGTGCGCAACGGCACGAAGATCACGTCATCCTGGTCGGTGCCCTGGGGTGACTGCCCCTTGCGGTCCATGATGCCGACCACGGTGAAGGGCACCTTCTTGATGCGGATCATCTTGCCAAGCGGATCCTCGCTGCCGAACAGGATTTGGGCCACGGTTTGACCCAACAGGCAGACCTTGGCGGCGCTGTCAACATCGGAGCTGGTGATGGTGCGGCCACGCAGAACCGGCCAGTCGCGGATGATAAACATTTCTGGCGTGGAACCCATCAAGAGGGTGGACCAGTTCTGGTTGCCGTAGACCACCTGGCCGGAACCGCGTACGGTGGGGGATGCCAGGGCAACTGAAGGACATTCGTGCTGGATGGCGCGGGCATCGTCATAGGTCAGGGTCTGCACCCCGCCGCTGCCGGTACGTATGCCGCCGCTGGTGAGCGAACCGGGGATCACCAAGAGGATGTTGCTGCCGATGCTGGCGATCTGCTGGGAGATGATGTAGCTGGCGCCGGAGCCGACCGCCATCATAGCGATCACGGCGGCGATGCCGATAATGATCCCCAGCATGGTCAGGAAGGAACGCAGTTTATTGATCCGCAACGCCCGCAAGGCGATCCGTAGCGGTTGAGTGAGATTGGTCATGGCATCATTATGGGCTGACCAGGCCCCGCAACAGAGCGAGGTTGATCTGGTCCATCTCGTCGTTATCCCCCTTGGGGGTTTCGAGTATCTTGGGAATGGCAACAAAACGGGGGTCGTTCATGATCAAGCGGAACGGCTCCAGGCCCAACATGCCTTGGCCGATATGGTCGTGGCGGTCCACCCGACTGCCCAGACTCTTCTTGGAGTCGTTGAAATGGAAACACTGCAACCGCTCAAGCCCCAAAACCCGGTCGAATTCGTCCATCACCGCCTGATACCCTTGGGGGCTGGTGGTGTCGTAACCGGCGGCAAAGGTATGACAGGTATCGAAACAGATGGCGAAACGCTCAGGATAGCGGCTGCCGTCGATGATCGTGCGCAGTTCCTCGAAGTGGCGGCCCAGGTTGGTGCCTTGGCCGGCGGTGGTCTCCAGCAGCACCAGCCCCTGGTACTGCGGCACCTCATTGAACAGCTGGTCGAAGCCCTCGATCACCCGTTGCAGGCCCACCTCAGGGGGATCACTGGTGTGCGAACCGGGATGCATCACGATCTTGTGGATCCCCAGTCTGGCGCAGGTGGCCATCTCATCGGCAAAGGCGGCAAGGCTCTTGTCGCGGGTCTCACCGGGGGGGGCGGCCAGGTTGATCAGGTAGATGTCATGGGAAATGACCTCATGCAGGCCCGATGCGGCAAAGGTTGAGCGGAACAACTCGGCATCGGCATCGCTGATCGATTTGCCCTTCCACTGGTTGGAGGAACGGGTGAAGATCTGCAAGGTGCCGCAGCTGGCGGCCACAGCCCGTTCGATAGCCTTGTGCAGGCCGCCGGCTATGGACATATGGGCACCGAGGTAGTCGGTCATGGTTTCACCTGCGGCTTCGCCACAGGTCCATCTGCTTCGTTGCACTCGTAGTACAACACTCGACGTACTGCAGTTGTACGCCGTCGTGCCGTACTTCTCGTGCGCCTAGCATCTGGAGCCTGTGTCTGTGCCGTTGTTTGTTAGTTGGTTTCTAGAGCGGTTCACCTAGCAGTTGCACGTTAATTTCAGCACCGGACTCGTACGCGCTGTTGGCCGGAATCTGGGCCACGCCGTCGGCCAGCAGGGAGGTGCGCAGGATACCGGTCTCCTGGTTACCAGCCGAGCGCGCAAACCAGCGGCCAGCCTCCTGTTCCAGCGCCACCCGCAGGAATTGCATCCGGCTACCCCCCGTGAGCGGTTCACGTAGTGTGGCCTGCAGGGTGGGACGTAGCAGCTTGTGGCGCCCCTGCATCTTGAGCAGCGCCGGTCGCACAAAGGCCTCAAAGGTGACCAGGCTTGATACCGGATTGCCTGGCAGGCAGAAGACCGGCTTACCCTCGAAGATGCCAAAGGCGGTGGGTTTGCCCGGCTTGATGGCCACCTTCCAGAACAGAAATTTGACCCCCAGCTCCTCCAATACTGCCCGCACCAGATCACGGTCCCCGGCCGAGACTCCGGCCGAGGTGATCAGGCAGTCGGCAGTCAGGCCGGCCCGCATCTTTTCCAGGTGGCTCAGCCGATTATCGCGGGCGATGCCGAGCATGCGCGGCATGGCACCTGCCTCGCGGACTGCGGCAGCCAGGGCGATGGAGTTGCTGTTGATCAGCTGGGCCGGGCCGGGCGGCGTGCCCGGCTCCACCAGCTCGTCGCCGGTGGAGAGGATCGCCACCACCGGGCGGCGCTGCACGTTGACCAGCGGTTTGCCGCAGGAGGCCAGCAGCGAGATCTCGGCTGCTCGCAGCGGAGATCCAGCCTGCAGGATCGTCTCGCCCCGTCGGATATCTTCGCCCTGACGACGGATATGCTGGCCGACTTTGACTGCAGCACCGATGGTAACCTGTTCACCGGACGTCTCCTCGGTCTCCTCCACCGGTACCACGGCATCGGCTCCGGCCGGCAGCGGGGCGCCGGTCATGATTTTGATGGCACAACCTGTGGTTACGGTCATCCCTTCTGCCGAGGCCCCGGCCGGCAGATAGCCGGTCACCCGTAACTTGCAGGGCGGTTGGCCACAATCCTCGGTTCGTACCGCATAGCCGTCCATGGCCGAGTTATCCCACAACGGCAGGTCCCAGGGGGTAGTGACGGTCTCGGCCAGCACCAGGGCAACCGCTTCACTGAGCGGAACCTGCTCGCTGCCGACCGGGGAGACGTTGTCAAGGATAGTGCGTAGCGCTTCGTCATAGGAAACCATGTTTAATCCCTCGGGACAGCCAGCATCTTGTCCAAGGCTGATTTGGCCTTCAGCCGCACCGCTTCCGGCACCCGCACCACCGGCTGCATGGTCTGCAGGGCCAACAGCACGTCCTCCAACGAGGTTAGTTTCATGTTGGGGCAGATCAGTGCCTGGCTGGCCAGGATAAACTCTTTGTCCGGATTGTCCTGGCGTAGCTTGAAGAGGATACCGGCCTCAGTGCCGATAATAAATGTTTTGGCCGGGCTCTTTTTGCAGTAGTCGTACATGCCGCTGGTGGAGCAGACATGGTCGGCCAGGGCAGATACAGAGGGGGCGCATTCCGGGTGGCAGATGAACAGGGCGTCAGGATGTTCGGACTTTTTCTGCTGTACTGCCTCGACCGTCATCCGTTCGTGGGTCGGGCAGTAGCCCTCCCAGTACATGAACTGTTTGTCAGGCACAAAACGGGCCACCCAGCGGCCCAGATTGCGGTCCGGGGCAAAGATCAACCTGTCGCTTGCAAGTGATTTGACCACCGAGACGGCGTTGGCCGAGGTGCAACAGATGTCCGATTCGGCCTTGACCGCTGCACTGGAGTTGACGTAGGTCACCACCGGCACGCCGGGGTGTTTGGCCTTCAGTTCCCGCAGGCCGGCCACATCCACCATGTCGGCCATTGGGCAGCCGGCGTCGGGGCGGGGCAGCAGCACGGTCTTGTCGGGCGAAAGGATTGCCGCCGATTCAGCCATGAAGTGTACCCCGCAGAAAACGATCACTGCGGCATCGGTCTTGGCCGCCTCCATCGAGAGTTGCAGTGAATCGCCGGTGATGTCGGCAATGGCCTGCACCTCATCCCGCATGTAGTTGTGGGCCAGCAGTACGGCGTTGCGTTGCTTCAAAAGATCACGTATGGACTGTGCCAGTTCGGGCGACGACATTTTTGCTCCTTCAGGCGGTTGCCTGTTGACAAAATATCTGGAATGGGACTATAAGAACAATTCCACGGGATGTAGCGCAGCCTGGTAGCGCACCTGCTTCGGGAGCAGGGGGTCGCACGTTCAAATCGTGTCATCCCGACCAACATCAATAAAAGGGCTTACGGCGTTAGTACCGTAAGCCCTTTTTGTTGTGCACTTGTGCTGCCGGCAGTGCTGGCGGGCATACAGCAGGATTCTGTATAGCACAGATGGCGCCTTAATTCCAATGTCATTCGGCGTTGGATCAGGCATAAAAAAAGCCCGACCGGTAGACCGGTCGGGCTTTTACGTTATGATCTGGCTGATTAGGCCGGGTAGACCGAGACCTTTTTGCGATCGCGACCCATCCGCTCGAACTTCACCACGCCCTCGATCAGGGCAAACAGGGTGTAGTCCTTGCCGCAGCCGACGTTGTTGCCGGGGTGAATCTGGGTGCCACGCTGACGGTAGATGATGTTACCGGCCTTGACCGGCTCGCCACCGAACTTCTTACAGCCAAGTCGCTGGCCGTCTGAATCGCGGCCGTTACGGGAACTACCAACGCCTTTTTTATGTGCCATGGTTCTATCTCCTCAAAAAAAGTAAATCGGTCAACGACTAGGCGTTGATTTTTTCAATCTTAAGCACGGTGTGGTGCTGGCGATGGCCGATCAGTTTGCGGGTGTTCTTGCGGCGCTTGGATTTGAAGACCAGCACCTTCTTGTCGCGGCCCTGCACGGCAACCTTGGCGGTTACCTTGGCGCCGGCTACCAGCGGGGCGCCGACCTTGATGGCCTCGCCACCAACCATCAGCACTTCGCCGAACTCAACGGTGTCGCCTACCAGGCCCTCGAGCTTCTCGACCTTCAGAAAATCGCCTTCGGCGACCTTGTATTGTTTGCCACCTGTCTTGATAACTGCGTACATAGCTGTGTACCACCTCTTTGGTTTTTACAGAGTTGTGGACTATAGCCAAAGGGGGCTGGTCCGTCAAGTCTTTTTTCGGTCTTCATGGAGAAAAAGCGGGGCAGGTGCCTGACCTGCCCCGCCGGTCCGGATTAGCCGCAACAGCTGGGAGCCTGCTCACTGTTGTAGGAAAGACGCAGGCCGCACTTCTGGCACCGCCAGAAGAGACCACCTCAGCCGGGCATCAGGATCATCTTGCCCTTACACTCCGGGCACTCTTTTTCGTTCTGCATGACCGCCTCCGATTTGATATCGATGAACATGACTTTAGCCCGGCAGCAGGCCAAAAGTCAACCTGCAGGGGTTGCGTCAGTGGTTAGGCAACCTGGACGGTAAGGCTCGCCACACCAGGGATCTCGGCCTGCAGGCGGTCGCCGGACACCACCCGTCCCACGCCGGCCGGGGTGCCGGTCAGGATGATGTCGCCTTCCTCCAGGGTGTAGACAGTGGAGAGGTAGCTGATGATCTGTGAGACACGGTTGATCATCAGCCCGGTGGAGCCGTGCTGGCGTTCAACTCCGTTTATGGCCAGCCGGATGGTCAGATCCTGCGGGTTCGTCACCGTCGCGGCCGGTGCAAAGTCGGACAGCGGGCAGGCGGTGTCGAACCCCTTGGCAATCTCCCAGGGCAGCCCTTTCTTTTTCAGGTTATCCTGCACGTCCCGCAGGGTCATGTCGATGGCCACCCCGTAGCCAGCCACGTAGTTGAGCGCCTCGGCCTCCGGGATATCCTTGCCGTCGCTGCCGATCAGTACTGCCAGTTCGGCCTCGTAGTGGCACTCCTGGCTGTAGGTCGGGATCCTGATCTGTTCGCCGTCAGAGATTACGGCGGTGGCCGGTTTCATGAAGACCACCGGCGCCGACGGGGTCTCGTTGCCCAGCTCCTTGATATGGTCGACATAGTTGCGGCCGATGCAGAGAATCTTGCCGATTATATATTCATTGCCGGTAGCGGGAACGGAAACGGTCTTCATAGCAGGCTCTCTCCGGTCATCTCAGTAGGCTGCGGCAGCCCCAGGATGTTAAGCATAGTGGGGGCGATATCGGCCAGTTTGCCGCCCTCCTTGAGTACCGTGTCCTTACGGTTGTCATCCACCAGTACCAGCCAGACCGGGTTGCAGGTGTGGGCGGTGTGGGGCTCGCCCTGTTCATCCACCATCTGTTCGGCATTGCCGTGGTCGGCAGTGATCAGCACCGTGCCGCCCAGTGAGCGCACCTTTTCCACCACCCTGGCGGCGCAGGCGTCCACCGTCTCCACCGCCTTGATGGCGGCAGGCAGGATGCCGGTGTGACCAACCATATCGCAGTTGGCGAAGTTAAGGATCACCACGTCATAGCGGTCCTGCTCCAGCCGTTCGATCAGCTCGTCAGCCACGGCATAGGCGCTCATCTCCGGTTTCAGGTCGTAGGTGGCCACCTCCTTGGGGGAGGGGATCAGGGCCCGTTCCTCATTGGGGAAGGGGCTCTCCACCCCGCCGTTGAAGAAGAAGGTGACGTGGGCGTATTTCTCGGTCTCGGCGATCCGCAGTTGCCGGAGCCCAGCCTCGGCCAGTACGCCGCCCAGCAGATTGGTCAGGGCTTGCTGCTCGAAGGCGATTGGCAGGCCGAAGGTGGCGTCGTACTCGGTCATGCAGACGTAAGCGGCCAGCCGGGGCACCCGCTGCCGTTCAAAGCCGTCAAACTGCTGAAAGGTTAACGCGCGGGTGATCTCGCGGGCCCGGTCGGAGCGGAAGTTGAAAAAGATCAGGCCGTCGTTGTCGTTAATGGCGCCGACCGGTTGCCCGTCGGCGCAGATCACGGCCGGCAGGACAAATTCGTCGGTCACCCCGGCCTGATAGCTTTTTTCGATCAGTTCGGCAGCGGAGCGACAGCACTCCCCCTGGCCCAGCACCATGGCGTTGTAGGCCTGGGCCACCCGCTCCCAGCGGTTGTCGCGGTCCATGGCATAGTAGCGGCCCGTCACCGTGGCGATCCGGCCGATGCCGATCCGGTTCAGCTCCGTCTCCAGCTCCTGCAGGTAGCCGGCGCCGCTCTGGGGGGGGGTGTCGCGGCCGTCAAGCAGGCAGTGGATACAGACGTCGGTCAACCCCTGCTGCTTGGCCAGCTCGACCAAGGCATAGAGGTGCGTGTTGTGGGAGTGGACCCCGCCGTCCGACAGCAGGCCAGCCAGATGCAGCCGTCCGCCGCTGCTCTTGACCTTGGCGATGCAGTCCAAGAGCGCCGGGTTGGTGAAAAACTCGCCGTCCTCGATCGCCTTGGTGATGCGGGTGAAGTCCTGGTAGACGATCCTTCCGGCACCCAGGTTAAGGTGCCCCACCTCGGAGTTGCCCATCTGCCCTTCTGGCAGCCCGACGGCCATGCCTGAGGTGCGGATCTGGACATGAGGGAACTGTTGCAGGTAACCAGCCAGGTTGGGAGCCTTGGCCATGGCCACGGCATTGCTGTCAGGGCAGGGGTTGATCCCCCAGCCATCCAGGATCATCAGGACTAACGGTTTTTTCATCAGCGCAGGCTCCTTATGCCTAGAAGCGCGGGCCCATCGGGGAGCCGCTGTTGGTCTTCTTCTTTTTGCCCTTCTCCAGCTGTTCGACAATCACCTCGTCGCCATCCTTGAGGGTCCCGTCGACAACCTCCACAAAGCCGGTGTCGCTCATGCCGAGCTGAACTGTTGTTGCCAAGGGTTTGCCGTCCTTCAGCAGGTAGACCTTTGGGCCGGGGGCTGCGTTGCCACCTTTGCCCTTGCCCTGGAGCATTCCTGATTGTGCGGTCAGCTTTGCCTTGTCGGCGTCATCACGGGGCCTAAAGCGCAGGGCCGCCGATGGAAGTTTGAGAACTCCCTCCTTGCGGCCGGTCTCAATCGAAACATTGGCGGTCATGCCCGGCTTGAGCAGCAGCTCGCGGTTGTCGACCTGCACCACTACTACGTAGGTGACCACGTTCTGCACGGTGATCGGGGCGCTGCGGATCTGGGTGACGTTGCCGCTGAAGGTCCGTTCCGGGTAGGCATCCACGGTGAAAGTGACCGGCTGGCCCAGTTGGGCACGGCTGATATCAGATTCGTCAACACTGGTCTCGATCTGCATCTTGGTCAGGTTCTGGGCGATGGTGAACAGGGTCGGGGTCTGGAAGGAGGCCGCCACGGTCTGACCCACATCCACGTTGCGGGAGATCACAATCCCGTCCACCGGGGAACGGATGGTGGCGTTTCTCAGGTTGGTCTCGGCCTGATGCAGGGCACCCCTGGTCTGGGTCAGGCTCGCCTCGGCGGCCTTGATGCCGGCCTGGGCCGACTCGTGGGCGGTTTGCGAGGCATCGAAATCGCTCTGCGAGACAACCCCCTCGGTCAAAAGCCGCCGGTTGCGTTCCAGGGTCCGGGTTGCATCGGCCAGAGTCACCTTGGCCTTCAGCAGGGAGGCCTGGGCATTCATCCAGTTGCCACGTGCCTGTTCTACCTGGGCCAGGAACAGGGCCGGCTCAATCTCGGCAATCGGCTGCCCTTTCTGCACCCGTGAGTTGTAATCGGCATGCAGCTTGAGGATCGTGCCGGATACCTGGGATCCCACCAACACGGTGGTGACGGCATTGACCGTGCCGGTGGCAGAGATGCTGGAAGCGATCGTGCCCCGTTCGATCGTGGCGGTCTTGTAGCTGACGGCCGGGGGGCGGCTCAGCCAGAACCAGAGCAGTGCAGCTACCAGCAGTAGACCAACTATGCCTGAAATAATGAGTTTTTTCATAGAGTCCACAGACTACGCAGAAAAAAGCCCCGTGTCAATCGACACAGGGCTTTACTGTTCCGCCTGCCGGGTCAGCGGCAGGCTAGCTTCGGCAACCCTCCTTGCAGTGGGAAACCGGACGGATTCTAAAACGCTCAGTCCACATGGCAGGTTCTCCTTTCGTAGGGAGTATGCTTAAAAAGATAATAATGGTCTTGAATTCAAATGTCAACCGGATGTTACGCGCTATTTGAGCTTGAATCAGTGGCGTGCGAAGGTTATAAGAATCATTCAAACTTTTGCTGGCAGGGAGTTGTGCCTATGTCGTTTCGCACTATCGAGTGGCGAGATAACGCCGTGATCATGCTTGACCAGACCAAGCTGCCGACTGAGGAGCGCTACAATAGCTATACGGATTACGCCTCGGTGGCCGAAGCGATCAAGGGGATGGTGGTGCGTGGCGCGCCGGCCATCGGTGTGGCCGCCGCCATGGGAGTGGCGCTGGGTGCGCGGGAGATCATCGCCGATACCCAGGAATCATTCTTCCGCCAGCTGGACAATGTCTGTGATCTGCTGGCCCGTACCCGCCCCACGGCGGTAAACCTGTTCTGGGCCATTGAACGGATGAAGCGGACTGCCGAAGCGTTGCAGGGGCAGCCGCTGGATGCGATCCGGGCCGGCCTGCAGGCCGAAGCGATTGTCATCGAGCAGGAGGATCTGCAGATCTGCAAGGCCATCGGCCGCAACGGCGCCGAGCTGATCCCCCATGGCGCCACGGTGCTGACTCACTGCAATGCCGGCGGACTGGCCACGGCCGGCTATGGCACCGCCCTGGGGGTGATCCGGGCCGCCCATGAAGTCGGCAAGCAGATCCAGGTGTTTGCCGACGAGACCCGGCCCTGGCTGCAGGGGGCCCGGCTGACCACCTGGGAGCTGATGAAGGACAACATCCCGGTTACCTTGATCTCCGACAATATGGCCGGTTTTTTCATGGCGCGGGGCGAGATCACCTGCTGCGTGGTGGGGGCCGACCGGATCGCCGCCAACGGTGACACTGCCAACAAGATCGGTACCTTCAGTGTGGCGGTGCTGGCCAAGGAACATGGCATCCCGTTCTACGTGGCGGCACCGGTCTCCACCCTGGATCGGTCTCTGGCCGATGGTTCCCAGATTCCGATTGAAGAGCGGCCGGTGACGGAGGTGACCCATATCCGTGGCCTGCCGATCGCGCCGGAAGGGGTGCGGGTGCGCAATCCCTCCTTTGATGTGACGCCAGCCAAGTACATTTCAGCCATCATCACCGAGCACGGGGTGGTGCGAGGCGACTACCACAAAGGTTTGGCAGCCCTGTAGGGGGTAGGAATGCCTGGACGGTTTGAACATCGTTTTTCCTGGCTGCTGGCCCTGGACGAACCATCCCGTGAGCAAGGGCTGGCCGACCTGCTGGAGGCCTCCGGCTTTGCCTATGGTGGCCGTTCGGCCACCAACCTGCTGCTGCTGCAGGCCGGTTTTTCGGTGGAAAGTCTGCTCAAGATCAGCCTGGCTGCGCTGCACGCCCCTTCGCCCGACCTGGCGTTGAACGGCTTCGAACGGCTGGCCGGGGTGCTTGAGCCGGAGACGATGGCAGCCTTGCTCAAGAACCGCAAGCGGTTGGGCCAGGCCCTGTTGCTGTGCGGTTCCTCCCCCTTTCTGGTCAACCTGATCTACAAGTCGCCCGGCCTGTTGTCCCGTCTGCTGCTGGACCAGCAACTGGACCAGCCTCGCAGCTACGACGAACAGCTGGCCGCCCTGCGCCAGGCGCTGCCTAATGACGCCGACCTGGCAGTCCTGATGAAGGCCCTGCGTTGCTTCAAGCGGGCCGAGATCCTGCGGATCGCCGCCCGCGACCTGTGCGGCCTGGCCTCGCTGGAAGAGGTGACCCGCGAGCTGTCAGATCTGGCGGCGGTTGCGCTGCAGGTGGCCTATGAGACCTGTCGCCGGCTGCTGGTGCGGGAGCATGGCGAACCGCTGATGACCAGCGACCACGGCAGCCGTGCCACCGAGATGACTATCATCGGCATGGGCAAGCTCGGCGGCCAGGAGCTGAATTTTTCTTCCGATATCGACATCATCTACTTCTATGAGTCGGACAAGGGAGAAACCAGCGGCATCGACGATGGCCGAGGCGGCCGCAAGGGCGTGGTGTCGCTGCACGCCTTTTTCAACAAGCTGGCCGAACAGGTTACCAAAGCGCTGCATCAGGTCACCGAAGACGGTTTTGTGTTCCGGGTGGATGTGGGGTTGCGGCCCGAGGGCAAGTCGGGCGATATGGCGGTCTCGCTGCGCTCAGCCGAGGTGTACTATGAGTCGTGGGGCCAGTCCTGGGAGCGGACCGCCATGCTCAAGGCCCGGCCGGTGGCCGGATCGCTGGAGCTGGGCGAGCAGTTGCTGCAGCTGTTGTCGCCCTTCATCTACCGCAAATACCTCGATTATAACCTGATCGAGGATATGAAGCTGATGAAGCAGAAGATCGACGCCTCCCTGGCCCGCAACCGGGAAGGAGAGCTCAACCTTAAGCTGGGGCGGGGCGGCATCCGCGAGATCGAGTTCTTTATCCAGGCCCTGCAGCTGGTCTATGCCGGCAAAACCCCCCGTCTGCGTGAACGGAACTCGCTCAAGGCGTTGCAGTTATTGCACGAGGCCCGCATCATCAGCGAGGATGATAGCCGCCAGTTGAGTGAGGCCTACCGCTTCCTGCGCACCGTCGAGCACCGCATTCAGGTGGTGCAGGAGCGCCAGACCCACAGCCTGCCCACCAGCCCCGAGGAGCTGAAGGCCCTGGCCCGGCGCTGCGGTTTTCTGCGGGATAACGGTCTTGAGCGTTTTACCGAGACCCTCGAAGGGCATCGCGGACGGGTTTCGGCCATTTACGGCGGGCTGTTCCATAGCCGTGACGAGCAGTTGCAACAGGCGGTGCCGCCGGAGGTGCTCTGCCTGCTGGACACCAAGGCCGACCCTGATCTGGTCAAGGACCTGCTGGCGGAACGACGGCTGGAGGATGTGGACCGGGCCTTCGACAACCTGAACCTGCTGCGGGGCGGCAAGGTGCGGGGCAACATCACCGAGCGTAGCCGGCGGGTGCTGGCCCAGATCGCGCCGCCGCTCTTGCAGTACCTGCTGGAATCGCCTGACCCGGACATGGCCCTGGGCAATGCCGACCGGTTCCTGGCGGTGGTGGCGGGCCGCTCCTCGTTTTACGCCCTGCTGGCCGAGAACAAGGAAACCCTGCGTCTGTTGGCCACCCTGTTCGGCACCTCCGAGTTCCTGTCCAAGATACTGATCAGCCACCCTGAGCTTTTGGAGAGCATGGTGGCCCGCACCTACGCCTCGATGGAGAAGCCGCGCGAGGTGATGCATGAGGAGCTGGCCAGTCTGCTGCAGCAGGCCGAAGATTTTGAGGAACAGCTGGACGTGCTGCGGCGTTACCGTAACGAGGAGTTCCTGCGGATCGGCCTGAACGACATTCACGGTAAGCTTGGCCAGGGCAGCATCGCTGCCCAGTTGAGCGGCCTGGCCGAGGTCTGCCTGGAGGCAGCCTACCAGATTGCCGCTGGTGAGTTGTCCCGCTTTGGCCGTCCCTGTTGGAAGAACGGTGCAGGCTGCCAGCAGGCCCATCTGGCGATCATCGGCATGGGCAAGCTGGGGGGCGGCGAGCTGAATTACCACTCCGACCTGGACATCATCTTCATCTACGACCACCAGGGGGAGACCAACGGCGACAAACAGATCAGCAACCATGAATACTTTGCCAAGCTGGCCCAGAAACTTATTTTGGTACTCTCCACCCAGACCCGCGAGGGGTACGTCTACAAGCTGGATACCCGGCTACGGCCCTCCGGTAATGCCGGGCCGCTGGTCACCTCCCTGGAATCGTTCTTAGGCTACCATCGCAGCGAGGCCCAGACCTGGGAGCGTCAGGCCCTGACCAAGGCGCGGGTGGTGCTCGGTGATCTGGTGCTGGCAGACAAGATCGCTGCCGTGGTGCGGCAGTCGGTCTTTGGCAGCTCCCTTGACGACGAAGGGCGGCGTGAGATCCACCGCCTGCGGATGCGGATGGAGAACGAGATCGCCAAAGAGAGTGCAGGCAGCTACAACATCAAGACCGGCCGCGGCGGGATGGTGGATGTGGAGTTCATCGCCCAATACCTGCAGCTGCGCCACGGCTGCCAACAGCCTGACCTGCGTAACCACAACACCGTGGCCGTGCTGAAGGGGGCCCGTAGTTGCGGACTAATGAGCAGCAACGACGCCGACACCCTGATCAACGGCTACAAGTTCCTGCGTAAGCTGGAGAACCGGTTGCGGCTGCTGCATGACCATTCGATCAACGACCTGGCCGGCGACCAGCGCTACCTGGACAAGCTGGCCCGCCGGCTGGGCTATGATCCCAAGCTGCGCCACCCCGGCCAGGCCCTGATGCAGGATTATGAGACCACCACCGAGGCGATCCGCGACGTCTACGAGCGAACCCTGGGTGAGCGTGCCGATGCGATACCGACTGAGGAGACAACACCATGACCATTGCCGAACAGGTTGCCACCATTGCCCATAATGCCCGTCAGGCATCCTTTGCCCTGGCCCGGCTTTCCACCAGCGCCAAGAACGAGATGCTGCTGCAGATGGCCCATGGTCTGGAGGCAGGTGCGACGCATCTGATAGCGGAAAACGCCAAGGATCTGGCCAGCGGCCGCGAAAAGGGGTTGTCGGAGGCCATGCTGGACCGCTTGATGCTGAACGACACGCGGGTCAGGGCCATGGCCGACGCCTTGCGCGAGGTAGCGGCTCTGCCTGACCCGGTCGGTGAAGTGACTAAAATGTGGAAGCGGCCCAACGGGATCATGGTGGGCAAGATGCGGATTCCGCTGGGGGTGATCGGCATCGTCTACGAATCGCGGCCCAACGTGACCGCCGATGCCGCGGCGCTGTGTCTGAAGTCCGGCAACGCCGTGGTCCTGCGGGGCGGATCCGAGGCGATCCACTCCAACCGGGCCATCGCCGCTATCCTGCAGGGGGTAATGCGGCAGCTCACTATCCCCGAGGCGGCCCTGTCGCTGATCCCGTTTATTGAGCGGGAAGGGGTGCTGGAGATGCTCAAGCAGGAGGAGCTGATCGACCTGATCATCCCCCGCGGTGGCGAGAGTCTGATCCGTTTTGTAGTAGAAAACTCCAGAATTCCGGTCATCAAGCATTACAAGGGGGTTTGCCACGCCTTTGTGGATGCCTCGGCCGATGTCGAGATGGCCAGCCGAATCATTGTGAACGCCAAGACCCAGCGGCCCGGCGTCTGCAACGCCCTGGAGACCCTGCTGGTGCATCGGGATGCGGCGGCACGCTGCATACCGCCGATCGCCAAGGCCTTGGCTGAGGCGGGGGTTGAGCTGCGGGGGGACGAGGCGTTCAGGCAGTATGCGCCCCAGGCCAAAGCGGCCACGGACGAGGATTGGGCCGCCGAGTACCTGGAGTTGATCCTGGCCTGCAAGGTGGTGGCCGACATGGACGCGGCCATCGCCCATATCAACCGCTACGGTTCGCTGCACAGCGAGGCGATCATTACCAGTGATTATGGCAATGCCCAGCGTTTTATCCGCGAGGTCAACTCGTCCTGCGTGCTGGTGAATGCCTCGACCCGCTTTAACGACGGCGGCCAGCTGGGGTTGGGGGCCGAGATCGGCATCTCTACCACCAAGCTGCATTCCTTCGGTCCGATGGGGCTGGAGGATCTGACGACGACGAAGTTTATCGTCTATGGCGACGGGCAGGTGCGGGGGTAGCAGGCGTAGAACAGAGGGTTTTAAAACGGGAAAAATAGAGGCAGTACCATGATCATGACCACACCCATGACGAACTGGAGCGGCAGACCTACTTTAATATAGTGAATGAACTTGTAACGGCCGGCAGACATGACAAGCGCGTTGGGCGGGGTTGAAAATGGCGAGGCGAAGCACATGCTGGCTCCGATAGATACGGCAAACAGATAGGGGTAGGGGCTGACGCCAAGCTGAACTGCCGAAGTCAGCGCAATGGGGGCGAATAATACCGCACAGGCGGTGTTGCTGATAAACAGCGTAAGCACCGAAGTCGTAGCATATACACCGACAAGCAGCGCGGTCGGCCCGTAACTGCCCAGTGAATTGACCAAACTATTGGTCAGCATCTCGGCTGCGCCGGTCTTTTCAATGGCTATGGACATGGGGATCATGCCGCCGATCAATACAATGCTCTCCCAGTTGACGGTCTTGTATGCCTCCTCCATATTCCGCACGCAGCCCAACACTACCATCAGAACTGCGGCGACCATGACCGAGACAACCGATGGGATAAGTTCGCTGACCAGCAGGATCACCATGAGCAGCATGATCCATGCGGCAATCGGTGCTTTGTTGTCCATGGTAACCTTGCGCGCCTCTTCGACCGGCTGGCCCAGCACAACAACATCAGCCTGCTCAGCAGCAAGCAGGCCAATATCCTCCCACGTGCCCTGGACCAGCAAGGCGTCGCCAAAGCGCATCTTCTCCGCCTTCAGGTTATGCAGCAAGAGGTCGTCCTTCCGCTGTATCCCCAGGATATTTACCCGATATTTCTCACGAAAGCCCGAAGACCTGACCGGCTGATTGATCAGGGTCGAGTTGGGGGTCAGCATGACCTCGGCAATGCCGACCTCTGCGGTTGCATACTGCTTCGTGCCCCTTGGCTGTCTATCCTCCTGAACGCACTTGTCCAGCAGTACCAGGCCATACTTTTCTGCAAACGGCTGCACCTGATCAAATGTGCCGTTGATATACAGAATATCCCCTTCTTCCATCAAGGTGCATGGCCCGGCAATCTCCTGATTGATAGTCTTGAGGAATTGATCTTTTGCAGATGTTTTGCGGCGGATTTCGATCACGCTCAACCCGAATTGGTCGGAGATATCCAGTTCAGCAAGCGTCTTTGATCTAACCGGGGAATCTGTTCCCACTATCGCCCTGAACAGGTTGTCCGCCAGCTGGTATTTGCGGGCAAGCTCCTGTGGTGAGCTTTGGTTTGGCTTCCTGCTCGTGCCCGCCTCGTTCTTTGGCAGGAACCTGCGTAAAAAGAGCAGGCTGACAATCCCCACACCTAACCCCACCAGACCGATCGGCGTAAAGGAGAAAAAGGAGAGTTTCTCGTATCCTGCGTGCGTCAGCGTGTCTTGAATCACCAGGTTGGGCGGTGTGCCGATGAGTGTCATGATACCGCCGAAACTGCTTGCAAAGGCCAGGGGCATCAACAGTCTGCCAGGATTGATCTGTGCGCTCATTGCCAGGCTGACCACAATCGGCATCATCACGGCAACCGTGCCGGTGTTACTCACCATGGTACCGAATGCTGCAGTTACGAGCATCACGGTTATCAGCAGTGTTGTCTCGTTTCTGCCCGAGAGTTTCAGCAGTTTACTGCTCACCAGCTTGGCCAGGCCGGTCTGAAATATCCCACCTCCCACAATGAACAATCCAACCATCATGATAACGATTGAACTGGAAAATCCGGACAGTGCTTCGCCCGGCGTCAGAATCCCCAACAGCATGAGTAAAATCAATGCACTGATGGCAACAAGATCTGAACGGATCTTCCCGGATATGAACAGAATAGAGGAGATTGCCAGTATGGTCAGTGTAATAATCATCGGTAGGTGCAAGGCTTTCCCCCTGGTGCGACCTCTTTGCCGCGAACGCTGGTCAGTCGAATCGGCGGTTTATGGCATGTGCCTGCAGCGGCTGGCCCTTGGACATAGTGGCTGCGCAGGGCACACCCACGACCTGCGGTATGGCTCGTTATTGCAGTTGTTCCGCTATCTTGTCGGCAATCCGTACCCCGTCCAGGGCGGCCGACATGATGCCGCCGGCATAGCCGGCCCCCTCGCCGCAGGGGTAGAGTCCCCGCAGGCCGGGGGCCTGCAGTTGGTCGTCGCGCATAATCCGCAGCGGCGCCGAGGTGCGGGTCTCCACCCCGGTCAGGGTGGCCTCGGCGGTCACAAAGCCCTTCATCTTCCTGCCAAACAAGACAATCCCTTCCCGCAACGTGGCGGTAACATAGTCGGGCAGCACGCTTGCCAGGTCGGCTGCCACGATGCCGGGCCGGTAGCTGGAGGCATGCCGGCCGCCACCCTGGCCCAGAAAGGTCAGCAGGTTTTGGCCCGGCGCCCGGTAGCTGCCGCCGCCGGCCTCAAAGGCCAGCCGCTCCCAGTGTTGTTGGAAGCGCACCCCGGCCAGCGGGTCGCTCGCGTCGAAGTCTTCCGGCCTGACGTTGACCACCAGGGCGCTGTTGGCCAGCCCTGAATCCCTGCCCAGGTTGCTCATGCCGTTGGTTACCACCATGCCCGCCTCTGAAGAACTGGCGATCACCACGCCGCCGGGACACATACAGAAAGAATAACAGCTGCGGCCAGTTAGGTCGTTGTTGTAGGTCAGGGCGTAGTCGGCCTTGGGCAGGGCCGGGTGGGGACGGCCGTACTGAATCCGGTCGATCAGCTGCTGGGGGTGTTCCACCCGCAGCCCGATGGCGAACGGCTTGGGCTCCAGCATGAGCTTGTGGCCGGCCAGCGCGGCATAGGTATCGCGGGCGCTGTGACCGATGGCCAGCACCAGATGCTGACAGGCAAGCTGCTCCCGGTCGTTGCAGCGAGCGGCGGTCAGCCGGCCTGCCTGGCTTTCCAGGCCGGTCAGGCGGGTGGCAAAGCGGATCTCGCAGCCCTGGCGTTGTAACTCGCCACGGACAGCGGCCACCACGCGGCGCAGCTGGTCGGTGCCGACATGGGGTTTGGCCTGGTAGCGGATCTCGGGCGGTGCGCCGAAGCGGACCAGCTGCTCCAGCACCCAGGCGGTGTTGGGGTCCCGCAGCCGGCAGGTCAGTTTGCCGTCGGAAAAGGTGCCGGCCCCGCCTTCACCAAACTGGACGTTGCTCTCCGGGTCCAGCGTGCCGTGCTGCCAGAAACTGGCCACATCCCGCACCCGCTGCTCCACCGGCTGTCCCCGCTCAATGACGGTGGCGCTCATGCCGTGGGCGGCCAGCCGAAGGGCGCAGAACAGCCCGGCCGGCCCCATGCCGACCACCAGCACCGGCTCTCGACGGCGGGGTGTGCAAAAAACGGGCGCAGCTTCAGGAACGAGCCGTTCCAGGTTCGGTATTCCTGGTTGTTGCGACCAGAACAGATCCTCGTCGGCCAGGCTGAAACGTACGCTGTAGACCAGCAGTACCCTGGGCTTTTTGCGGGCATCAACCCCTTTGCGCAGGATACGGAAATCGAGCAGGGCATCCGGTGACAGCCCGCAGGCAGTGGCGGCCAGCAACGGCAGTCGTCCTTCGTCATCACCGGGACGCAGGGCCAGGTTTCGCAGGATAAAGGGCATGGTTCAGGCCGGATCGTGGTGAGGTGATTGGCGTTGTTCCAACAGTTGTTCCACCAGGATCACGATATCCAGTGCCGGGCTGGATTTGGGGATGTGGTAGCGGGCGCCCATGTCGGGTACCTCGTGCTGGTGGGGCGCTTCATGGATCATGGAGGTCAAAAGGATGATGATCGGCTCCTGATCGCCCCGTTCCAAGGCGAGGCGGCGAATCTCCTTGCAGGTGCTGACGCCCCCCAGGCGCGGCATGATCAGGTCGCTGATCACCACCTGCGGCAGCTTGTCCAGATAGAGCTTGATCCCCTCAATGCCGTCATGGGCCGTGAAGACGGTGTAGCCGCTCTGGCGGAAGGTGCTGCTCAGTACCCGCAGAAAAAAGGGATCATCGTCGATCAGCAGGACTGTAGTGGTTGGCGTAGTGCTCATCCGGTTACTACCCTTGCAGAGCCGGGAAACAGACCCGGAAGATGGTGCCGTTGGCCGAGGTCTCTTCGATGGTTACGTCGCCGTGATAGAGCCGGGCAATGCGACGCACCACCGGCAGGCCGATGCCGGTGCCACGGTTTTTGGTGGTGAAGAACGGCTCGAACACCTTTTCCTGCAGCTCAGCCGGAATCCCTTTGCCGGTATCCCTGACCCTGACGACGATCTGGTTGTCGGCAGTGGTGATGGCGATCGCCAGTTGGCCGCCGTGGGTCATCTCTTGCAGGGCGTTCTGGAACAGGTTGGTAAAGATCTGCTCCAGTTCAGCCGGGTCGGCCTTGAGCGTCGGCAGCGGCTGGTTGCACTCCAGAGAAACCATGATGTGGTGGCTTTCTATCTGGGGTTTGAAGATCTCAAGTGCGGTCTGGATTATATCAAGTACCTGAACAGCTGGCTGGACAGTCCGGCTGCGTCCAGCGGCATCCACCAGGCGGCGGATGATACCATCAATTCGGTCGACCTCTTTCATCACCTTATCCAGGTACTCCTGCTGCTCCTCATCCTGGGCCCCCTGCTTCAGAAGCTGGGTGAAGAGGGAGATCGAATTGAGCGGATTGCGGATTTCGTGGGCCATGCCGGCCGACAGGTAGCCCAGTGCGGCCAGTTTTTCGGTCTGGGTGATCTCGGTCTGGGCCCGCTGCAGGGCCTCGGTCTTTTCGCGCACCCGTTCCTGCAGCTCACGGTTCCAGGCCTCAATCTCCAGCAGCAGTCGTTCCCGCTCGATTTGTAAGGCACGATTGGCCTGTTCGATCTCGCGCAGCCGCAGCACACCGTCGACCCGCTCCACCAGTGTGCGATTGTTGAACGGTTTGAGCAGGTATTCGGCCGCGCCGGCCTTCATCAGTTCGACAACGATCTCTTCGCTGCCTTGGCCGGAGAACATGATCACGTAGCTGTCGGGGAACTGGTCCCGCAGGGTACGCAGGGTGGTCAGCCCGTTGCTGTCCGGCAGCATGTAGTCCATCAGCACCAGTTCGGGGCGCTCGGATGCGACCAGACTGAGGGCGGTCTGTGAGTCGGTAGCGGTCAGCACCTGATAGCCGCGCCGGGCCAGCAGCAGGCTTACCAGTTCAAGGATGGCAGGATCATCGTCAACAACGACGATCTTGCCCAGCGGCGCTGGGCCATCGGCGGTATCGAGTGGCATGCAGGTACGCTAGTTGCTGCTGGCGAGGCGGATGGTCAGGACCGGGCAGGGTGCGCTGCGCACCACCCGCTCGGCAGTACTGCCGAAGATCAGGTGGTCGAGGCCGCTGCGACCGTGGGTGCCGATCACGATCAGCGAGGCATCCTGTTCCTGAGCGGTGCGGGTAATCTCTTCGTAGGGGACACCACTGACGACCGTGGTGGTGAAATTGCTGAAATCAGGGAGGTTCTCTTTGCAGAAACTGTCCAGCATGCTGACGGCGCCGTCGGCGATCTCTTTTTCCAGTTGGTCGAAGGAGATGTGAGGCACATAAAAACCACGCAGGTCAACCGGTTCGTTGATGACATGCACGATCTGCAGCGAGGCGTCAAACTTGCGGGCCAGGGTCAGGGCATAGGCACAGGCCTCCACCGAGCAGTCTGAAAAATCGGTGGCCACCAGAATCTTTGTAAATGGTTTCATAACATTCCCTCCTCACTGGTGCCGGCCGGTTCGTGAAACATCTTGCGCATCACCTTTTTCAGTTCATCCAGCTTGACCGGCTTGTTCAGGTATTCAAAGGCACCCAGATTAAGCGCCTCAAGGTACGATTCCACCTCACCGAAGGCGGTGATCATGATCACGTTGCTGGCCGGCTGTTCGCGGTTCAGTTCCCGCAGAAAGGTCAGGCCGTTCATGACCGGCATATTCAGGTCGGTGATGACCAGTTCCACCGGTTGGATGCGGATCTGGTTTAACGCCTCGCTGCCGTTGGCGGCGGTCTTGACGTCATATCCCTCGCGGGCCAGCAGCCGCGTCAGGGCCAGGCGAGTATTTTCCTCGTCGTCAACCACCAGTATCCGTTTTTGTGCTTTGGCCACACCTGACTCCGTTCGCTTGGTACGTGGTGCAAGTCTAGCACGGAGTCAGGGGCTGTCAAGGCGGCGCCGGTAGCAGTCGTTAGGCGGCAGTTTCTCGCGTCGGTATGCTCAGGGCGTTACGCCCTGTTCGGTGAGGGAAAGTGAAAGCGATGCACCGTTTTGAACAGACGGCCGGTACGGTCTGCCATTCACCTCCAATTCCACGCTGCCTGGGTCGTTCAGTTCCAGGTAGATGCTGCGGTCGGCACGCCATTCAATCAGGTCGCCGGCCGTCAGGTCGTAATCCTGGGTGGTGACGGTGTCCAGGGTGATCAGCAGGCTGCCCTTGCGTAGTGCCTTGATCCGCAGGGTAACACCACTCTGTACAGGGGGTGGTGCAACCGTTGTGGCCGGGTCGGTGCTGGCAGCATCGCCCGGTGGGGGTAGCGGCAGCTGCTGTGCGCTGGAGAGCTGAGGCTGAACCGCTGGTGCCGGCGTTGGCGTCGCAACGGGTGGCACAGGCGGCGGTGTCGGCTGATCCGCAGGACGCATCAGCAACGCCACCATGATGATGATCGCCAGCAGTGCCGCCGGCAGAAGCAGACGCTGCCAGGTGAAGCGGCTCCGCTGAAGCTGCTCCTCCAGCGCGATGCTGGCGGCGGAATGTTCTTCGGTTTGCTCAGGTTCGATCAGACTGAGCAGATCATCGGCATCGAGGCCGAGATGGTTGGCGTAGGTCCGCAGGAACCCCTTGAGATAGGCCGGGCTAGTGAACCCCTGATGACGGTCTTCTTCCAGTGCCCGCAGGTAGTTTTTACCGATCTTGGTGGCCTCTGAGGCATCAACAATGCTTATGCCGCGCAGCTCGCGGCGCTTACGCAGGATTGGACCAGGGGTCTGAGGCGTTGTCTCGGTATCCTGAACAGCGTTGTCTGGTTCCATGTTGGCTCCTACTTGAGCAGTTCCAGATACTCCTGTGCACTCCGGCTGATCTCTGCATCGGGGGCCAGCCGCACCACTTCCTTGAAGGCATGGCGGGCTGCCACCAGATCGCTCTTCATCAGGCTCAAGCCTAGATGGTAGTGGGCCATGGGGTAGTCGGGGTAGTAGTCAAGTGCCTTGCGAAATTCAGTGATCGACTGGTCGGTCTTTCCCTGGGCAGCCAGCACGCGACCGATGGCAACCCGCACCACCGGGCTGCGGGGGTTGGATGCCCGCACATCGTTGAGCTCGTCCAGGGCCTTATCGTAGTCACCCTTGCCCAGGTAGGCCAGCCCCAGATTGATCACGGCACTGTCGTGCTGCTCGTAGAGCAGGTCATCCTTTACCAGCTTGAATTGCTGAATGGCCTGATCCCAGCGCTTAAGCTCCATGTAGGTCACGCCCAGGTCGTTGCGGGCCGTAGAGTAGTTGGGTTTGAGGCTGATCGCCCTCAGAAATTTTGGCTCGGCCAGGTCGGGTCGACGCTTGCCCAGATAGGCCAGGCCAAGGTTGTAGAGCAGCTCCGGGTTATCGTCTTCGAGCTTTTCTGCCTCCAGCAGCTCCTGCAGGGCCGAGGTGTAGTTGCGCTCTCCCAGGTGCATGGCGCCCATCTGCAGGTGGTACGAGGCGGTTTTTCCGGTGGGTGAAGTGGTGGTGCACCCGTTTAGCAGCAGGGGCAGTGCCAGGGCCAGCAACAGCATGGTTCGAAGCATGCAATCCCTCCTAGACGGGATAACCGTGCGAAACGGCAGGCAAAAGGTAGCAAAAGGCGGCATGGTTGTCAATCAGGCCCGTGATTTAGCCGTTTGTCGACAGGTCGCGGAAGGTGGTCAGCTGCCGGAAGCTGCGATAACGGGTCTCGATCTCCTGATAGTCAAGCCGCTTCAAGCGTTCAAGGCTGAAATCCTCAACGTTGAAGGAGGCCATCACCGAGCCGAACACCAGGGCCTGACGGATTCCTTCTTCGCTGAGGTCGCCGGTGTTGGCCAGATAGCCGATGAAGCCGCCGGCAAAGGTGTCGCCAGCTCCGGTGGGGTCGAAGACCTCCTCCAGCGGGTAGGCCGGTGCGGCAAAGACCGAATCGCTGGTGAACATCAGCACGCCGTATTCGCCGCGCTTGACCACCAGTCGTTTGCAGCCCAGAGCGATGATCTGGCGGGCAGCCTTGATCAGGTTCGGTTCGCCGGTCAGCATGCGGGCCTCACCCTCGTTGATGATCACGATATCCACCCGCTTGATAACCTCTTTCAGGGCGGCCGGCTTGGAGGATATCCAGAAGTTCATGCTGTCGCAGGCCACCAGGCGGGGACTTTTGACCTGATCCAGCACCTCCAGCTGCAGTTCAGGGTCGATGTTGGCCAGGAACAACACGTCGGTGTCGCAATAGGTCTCAGGCAGCTGCGGTTTGAAATCCATCAGTACATTCAGCTGGGTGTCCAGGGTCTGGGCCTCGTTCAGGTCATAGCCGTACTTGCCGGTCCAGTGGAAGGTCTTGCCCGGCAGGCGTTGCAGACCCTGCAGATCGATCTCCCGCGAGCGCAGGAACTGCAGATGCTCTTCTGGAAAGTCCTCCCCCACCACTGCCACCAGCGAGACATCGCTGAAAAAACTGGCCGAGGTGGAAAAATAGGTGGCCGAGCCACCCAGCACGTTTTCTCCCTTGCCAAAGGGGGTCTCAACGGTATCAAAGGCCACGGTGCCGACAACGACGATACCCATCAGGTTACGCTCCTTTTTTCAGATACTTGCCGATAATCGGGTCCAGCTTTTGCGCGGTTTCGTTCGGGATCAGGCCGCGGTCGGTGACGATGGCGTACTGCAGGGCGCTGCCGCAGCCGCAGCCGCGTGTTGCCAGTGCCTCGGCGGCAGCCAGCCGGATGATCTGCTTGGCCATGGTCACATTCTGGTGCATCACGGCCAGGATGGCATCAACGCTGACAGTCTCATGTGAATCATGCCAGCAGTCGTAGTCGGTGGAAAGGGCGATCACGCCGTAGCAGATCTCAGCCTCGCGGGCCAGCTTGGCCTCGGTCAGGTTGGTCATACCGATGATGTCGCCCCCCAAGCTGCGGTACATGAACGATTCGGCCCGGGTCGAAAAGGCCGGCCCTTCCATGCAGATGTAGGTGCCGCCACGGTGTACCGTGGCCCCGGCTGCCAGGGCTGAACGCATCAGGACGTCGGAGAGGCAGCTGCAGGTCGGGTCGCCGAAACCGACATGGGCCACTACGCCGTCGCCAAAGAAGGTATCCTTGCGCAACCCTTTGGTGCGGTCGATGAACTGGTCCGGGATCACGATGTGTCCCGGCACGATCGCCTCCTTCAGGCTGCCTACAGCCGAGACCGAGATGATCCGCTCCACCCCCAACAGCTTCATGGCGTAGATGTTGGCCCGGTAGTTGACCTCGGAGGGCAGGTAGCGATGGCCGCGACCGTGACGGGGCAGAAAGACCATCGGCACACCGCTCAGGTTGCCGGTAATGAACTCGTCTGAAGGGTCACCAAAGGGGGTCTGCAGCCGGACCCGTTCCACCTGTTCCAACCCTTCCATCTCGTATAAGCCGCTGCCGCCGATCACGCCGATCATGCCCTGTCTCCCCCTGCTGTATCGTTTTACGGTTCGCGCTGTTTTTTGCGCAGCTGCTTTTCGGCCGCCATGGATGCCGCGGCCTCCCGCTGGGCCCGCTGCAGCTCGCTGGCGGTATGGGCCGTGCCGGCTCCCAGGCAGAGAAAGACCTCTGGTTCGTTTTGGGAGGCGCTGGCCAGCTGGTTGCGAAAGCGGACCAGACAGGCAGCGGTCTGTTGCTCATCCAAGCCGGGCAGGATGATCGCAAAGCCGTCACCGCCGGTGCGGGCCACCAGGTCTTCGGGCCTGAAGGCCTCACGCAGCAGGCGGGTGGTCTTCATCAGCAGCAGGTCACCGGCCTCGCGCCCCTCAAGGTCGTTGACCTGTTGCAGGTTGTCCAGCGAGGCGATCACCACGCTGACCGGAAACCTGCGGCCGCGGCTGATCCGGTCCAGTTCGGTGTCATAGTAGGCCCGGTTGTAGAGGCCGGTCATCGGATCGTTGACCGTCAGGTAGGCCAGCTGTTGCTCCCGCTGACGGCGCTCTGAGACGTCATGACCGACGCTCAGGATCTCGATCAACTGCCCCTTGTTGTTATAGGCTGGTGCATTGGCCCAGGAGATCCAGACCCGGCTGCCGTCCCAGCGGCAATTTTCATGCTCAGCACTGGGAAAAGCCTCAGGATTGTTGCCGATTTCGTTGATCAGCATGCGCAGATTCTGGCCGGCGCTGCCGCTTTCCGGCACGATGGTCCCCACCAGATGCCGCCCCACCAGTTCTTCGGGCAGAAAGCCGAAAAATTCGCAGGTGTAGGCATTGGCAAAGGTGATGATGCCGTCCGGCGACCAACGCAGGATAAAGCTGTTGGTCCGTTCCACCATCTCGCGGTAGTCGCGCTCGTTGCGCCACATCCGTTCATCGATCCGTGTCCGGTCCGAAACGTCCCGGATCGCGCCCTGAAAGCCGATTGGCGTGCCATCTGACCCCCGCACCAGATTGATGCTGACTTCGGCATGCACGGTGCGGCCGGAGGCATGGCTCATCTTCAGTTCCAACAGCCGGGGTAAAGGTTTTTTCAGTGTTTCCCGGTCAGTGATATGGCTCAACAGCCGGGCTGCGGCGAACTCACGGGAGGAAGGCGCCAGCAGATCCAGTAGACAGCGGCCCGCCAGGCTGTCCGCTTCATAACCCAGGGTGCCGGTCACGGCAGGGCTGATGTAGGCCAGCTGCAGCTCCAGATCAGTCAGCCAGATGACTTCGATACTATTTTCTACCAACAGTCGAAAGCGATCCTGGCTGAGCAGTGGCATGGCAGCTACTCCTGACCGGTCTTTGGCTCAAGGCGGCCCTTAAGTTGACCACAGGCGGCCGAGATGTCGCTGCCCCGGCTGTCACGGGTAATGACCGTGAAGTGTCGGTCCAGCAGGAATTTGTGGAAGGCGTCCAGCGCCGCCCTGGTGGGTGGTCTGAAGTCGGCTCCCTCGTGGGGGTTGAACGGTATCAGGTTGATCTTGCAGGGGATATCCGAAAGCAGACGCACCAGCCGTTTGGCCTCCTCCGGCGTATCGTTCAGGCCCCCCAGCAGCACATACTCGATGGTTATCTTGCGGCGTCCCGGCAGCGGGAACTTCTTGAGGGCCGCCAGCAGGGTGGCAATCGGGTAGCGCTTGTTGACCGGCATGATCCGGTCCCGCAGCTCGTCGGTGGTGGCGTTCAGGGAGACGGCCAGGTTGACGGTCACTTCCCGTCCCAACCGTTCCAGTTCCGGCACCAGTCCGCAGGTGGAGACCGTCACCCGTCGGCTGGAGAGCTTGAGCCCGTTGTCGTTGACCATGATCTTGAGGGCGGCGATCACGTTTTCCAGGTTGTGCAGCGGCTCGCCCATGCCCATCAGTACGATGTTACGCACCTCCACGTCCCGTTTCACCGCCAGGATCTGGTTGACGATCTCGGCCGTGGTCAGGTTGCGGGTCAGCTTGAAGGTGCCGGTCAGACAGAAGGCGCACTGCATGGCACAGCCGGCCTGGGTGGAGATACAGAGCGTATTGCGATCCTCGTCCGGAATCAGCACGCTCTCCACCGCATTGCCGTCTTCCAGTCGAAACAGATACTTGCGGGTGCCGTCGTTGCCGATCTCCACCGCTTCCGGTTCCAGGCTGCTGATACAGGCCGTCGTTGCCAGCTCTTCCCGCAGCGCCTTGGAGAGGTTGGTCATCTCCTCGAAGCTGGCGGCATCCTGCTGATAGAGCCATTTAAAGAGCTGGGTGGCGCGGTAGCGCTCCTTGCCCTGGCCCGCCAGGAACTGGATCAACCCCTCCAGGGTCAGATTTTTGAGGTCGGTTTTGTGCATAAAAAAAGGCCCTTCCGTGGTTGGAAGGGCCTCCGATGGTTCTCGTTAGCCCACCAGCTCAAGGGCGCTGAAGAAGTAGGGAATCTCAAAGGCGGCGGTTTCCGGGGCATCGGAGCCGTGGGCCGAGTTCTCTTCGATGTTCTTGGCGAAGTCCTTGCGGATGGTGCCTGGCTCGGCGTTGGCCGGGTTGGTGGCCCCCATCAGGGTGCGCCAGTCGGCGATGGCATTTTCCTTCTCCAGACAGAGCACCACCACCGGGCTGCGGGACATGAAGCTGCACAGGTCGTTGAAGAAGGGGCGTTCCTTGTGGACATAGTAAAAGCCCTGGGCCTGGGACAGGCTGAGTTGAATCTTCTTCATGCCGACGATCTTGAAGCCTTTTTCTTCGATGCGGCTCAGGATCTGGCCGGCCAGGCCCCGCTCGACGGCGTCAGGCTTGATAATGGCAAAGGTGCGTTCCATACTGTTCTCCTTGCTGAATTCAAGTTTAATGAACGGTTTCAGTAGCATGTGAGGCAGGAAATGTCAATGTATTGCGGGGTGATGTGAGGGTGTCGACAAAATTACGACACCTTGCCCTGCAGGCGGGCCAGTTGGGCATAACGGCCGCCCCGCTGAAGCAGTTCCGCTGGCGAACCTTGCTCCACAATCCGCCCCTCATCAAGCACCAGCACCCGCTGACAATCCCGAAAGGCCGACAGACGCTGCGATACCAGCACCACGGTCTTGTCGTGCCAGTTGGCGGCAAGGGCATCCAGTATCTCATCTTCTTTGCCGGCATCAACGCTGGCCAGCGGGTCGTCCAGCAGCAGCAGGGCTGGCTGCCGCACCAAGGCACGGGCCAGGGCCACCCGCTGCCGCTGGCCGCCGGACAGGGTCACCCCCCGTTCGCCGACCAGGGTCGCCAGGCCTTGGGCAAAGCCGTTCAGGTCAGAGGTCAGGCCGGCCTGCTCCGCCCCACGCAAGGCATCACCGTCACCGCCATAGGCGATGTTTTCTTGAATACTGCGCGAGAAGAGAAAGGCCTCCTGGGGCAGATAACCGGTTAAACCACGCACCGAAGCCAGCGAAAGCTGGTTGACGTCGCGACCATCCATCAGGAACTGACCCGGCGCCACCGGCAACAAGCGGGCCAGGACTCGCAGCAGCGTGGTCTTGCCGCTGCCCACCGTACCGGTTACGCCCAGCCGCTCGCCGGGACGGATGCTGCAGCAGACCTGCTGCAGCACCGGCCGGTCACCGTAGCTGAACGAAAGCTGGCGCAGCTCGAGGCTCTGCTGGAAGGTGGCAGTCTGTTCAGCGTCCGTCTCCAACAGCGGTGTGGCGGTCAGCAGTTCATTCAGGCGACCCATGGAGGCGGCGCCCCGCTGCAGCAGGGTCAGGATCCAGCCCATCACCGCCGTCGGCCAGGCCAACAGTGCCAGGTAGCCGGAAAAGGCCACAAAGTCACCCAGTGACATCGTGCCGGTGATCACCTGGCGACCGCCGATGAACAGTACCGCCAGGGTACCGATGCCGGTTGCGGCCACCATGATCGGCATCACCAGCCCTCGCACCCGCGCCAGTTCCAGGTTCTTGTCCAGGCAGTCACGGGAGGTCTGTTCAAACAGACGGTCGAAATGCGGTTCACGACAGTAGCTTTTCAGCAGCCGCACCGCCGAGACGCTCTCTTCAGACAGTGACGACAGCCGTGCCAGCTCCTCCTGGGCCTCGCGGGACAGGTTGAACACCCGCCCGCTGATACGTCGCACCAGCAGCACCATCAGCGGCAGCGGACCCACCGCCGCCAGGGTCAGCCAGGGCGAGATCAGCAGCATCAGCCAGACCGCTGCCAGATAGATGATAGCGGTGTTCAGCAGGCTCATGCTGCCGAAGCCGACCAGCATCCGCACGTTGCCCAGATCATTGCTAAAACGGGACAGCAGATCGCCGGTCCGTTCGCGGTTGTAAAAGGAGAGATCCAAGGCCAGCAGCCGTTGAAATAGCGCCTCGCGCACCCTGAATTCCACAATCCTCGCCGCATGCAGGATGGTGGTGCGGGACCAGATCCGTACCAGGCAGTGCAGCAGGGCCAGTCCGGCCATCGCCGCCGCGTATTGCCCGGTGCTGAAGCTGGCGCTTCCCGGCTGTCTGAGCCCCTCGACCGTCAGCTTGAGCAGCCAGGGGATCAATAGGGCACAGCCGTTGGTCAGCAACAGCAAAAAGGCCCCGACGGCGTAACGCCATCGGAGCCCGACCATAAAAGGTGCCAGAGTATGAAGGTGTGCTAACGGTGAACGTGTCTGCATAACACCTGACTAGAATGGGATGTCGTCATCCTGAAACGGCGGCTCATCATAACTGACCGTGGTATCGGCTACACCGCCGGCCTCGCTGCGCCGTCCACCGCCGCCACCGTCACCCTTGCCGCCCAGCATCTGCATCCGCTCGCCCACGATCTCGGTGGTGTACTTTTCGTTGCCGTCGCGGTCGGTCCATTTGCGGGTCTGCAACCGGCCTTCGATAAAGACGGTCTTGCCCTTGGCCAGGTACTCGCCGGCCACCTCGGCCTGCTTGCCCCACAGGGTCACCCGATGCCACTCGGTCTTCTCTTCCCACTCGCCGCTCTGCTTGTTCTTGAACCGTTCGCTGGTGGCCAGGGAAAACGAGGCCACCGCCTGGCCCGAACCGGTGTAACGGACCTCCGGATCCTTGCCCAAGTTGCCGATCAACATCACTTTATTCAGACTGGCCATTGTATCCTCCTTGGCGTGCGCTCTGTGCTTTCAGCGGGTTCCTCTTATAGCATCACCACCACCAACCCTGCAACCGGTTTGCCGGACGACTTGACCCGGCCGACAAAAACCGTTAAAACTCATCAGGAATTTCACGAGGAGTGCTTTATTTTGTTCGCTACCCTGCGCGCCTTCCTGTTCATGGCGGTCTTCTTTCCGCTCACCTTCCCGATCGCCCTGAGCGCCATCATCTGCAGCCTGTTTGATCATAGCGGCCGCAGCTACGCTGCCCATGCCCGTTTCTGGGGTCGGCTGGGGATCTGGCTGGCCGGGGTACGGGTGCAGGTCAGCGGCGCCGAGCTGCTGCCGAACGGCCCGATCGTCGTGATGAGCAACCATGCCAGCAATTTTGATATCCTGGCGCTGCAGGGATTTTTTCCGCGCCCCCTGTCCTGGATCGCCAAAAAAGAGCTGTTCGATATCCCGATCTTCGGCCACTCCATGCGCCACGGCGGTTACATCCCGCTTGACCGCGGCGATGGCCGTCAGGCGCTGAAGAGCATGGAAGCGGCAGCCGGCCAGATCAGGGGTGGCAAGAGCGTGATCATCTTTCCCGAAGGGACCCGCACCCGCGACGGCAGGCTGCTGCCGTTTAAGCGTGGTGGTTTTCTGCTGGCAGCCAGGGCCGGGGTGCCGGTGGTACCGGTGACCATCAACGGCAGTTTCCAGATCAACCCCGGCGGCGCGTTGCGGCTGTACGGCGGCACCATCGACATCGCAATCCAGCCGCCAATCGCCGTGCCGGAAGGGATCAAGCGCAGCGCAGTAGAGGAACACCTGCTGACTGAGGTGCAGTCCAGCATTGCGCGCGGGTTGGCCAGCCAGTGATCACTGCCCCGCACTACCTGTTATTGTCAGGGGTGGGACTGGTGATAATCGCCTGGGGCCTGCCAGCCAGCCATCGCCTGAAGACCCCCTGGAACAGTCTGGCCGCCCTGCTGGTGCTGGTTGGGGTCGGCCTGTTGATGCTGGGGGCACTGTTGACGGTGCTGCCCGATTTTTTCAGGGAGTAAGCCATGCGTCGCTCGGTGGTAACCACGCTGCTGATCATACTACTGACCAGTTGCCTGCTGTGGGCCAACGTCTGGCAACGTCAGCAGGCCCAGTTTCGGGAGGGGCATGCCGGTGAACAGCGCGGTGACGTCATGGTGGCCCTGACCGGCTACGAGTCGGCCATCCGGATGTACCTGCCCTTTTCCGCCACCGTTGAACGCTCCGCCCAGCGGATCTGGGCCCTGGGAGAGGCAGCCGAACAGCGCCGCGATGTTGAGCAGGCGTTGGCCGCCTACCGTTCACTGCGCAGCGCCTTCTACGCCACCCGTTGGCTGATACAGCCAGGTGAAGACTGGATCGGCCGCTGCGACACAAAAATTGCCCTATTGGCCCCGCTACGCAAAGGAAACCGACCATGACTGACAACCAAGCTGCACCATCACATTCGCCGTTGCGCATCGTTGCCCTGGGTGGCCTGGGCGAGATCGGCATGAATATGATGGCCTATCAGTGCGGCGACGACATCCTGCTGGTGGATAGCGGCCTGATGTTTCCCGACGCCGAGATGCCGGGGGTCGATTATGTTATCCCTGACATCAGCTGGTTGCGCGAACGGGCAGAATCCGTGCGGGGCATCCTGCTGACCCACGGCCACGAGGACCATATCGGGGCGCTGCCCTTTGTGCTGCAGGAACTGCCGGTGCCGGTCTACGGCACGGCCCTGACCTTGGGGTTTGTTGCCGAAAAACTGAAAGAGTACAAGATCGGGGCTGACCTGCGACCGGTCAAGCCGCGGGATACGGTCACGCTGGGCTGCTTCAGCGCCGAATTCATCCGCGTCTCCCACTCGGTGGTGGACGGCTGCGCCCTGGCGATTCGTACCCCGGAGGGGGTCGTGATCCATACCGGCGATTTCAAGCTGGACCAGACCCCGGTGGATGGCGAGTTGACCGACCTGGCCAGCTTCGCCCGCTACGGCGATCAAGGGGTACTGGCGCTCTTATCCGACTCCACCAACGTGGAGCGTGAAGGCTACACCATCTCGGAAAGCTACGTGGGCGAGGCGCTGGCCGACATCTTTCCCAAATGCGCGGGCCGGATCATTGTGGCCGCTTTTTCAAGCAACATCCAGCGGGTGCAGCAGGTGGCCGATGTGGCGGCGGCCACCGGCCGCAAGGTGCTGCTGAACGGGCGTTCAATGATCGCCAACGTGCGGATCGCCCGTGAACTGGGCTATCTGAACATACCGGACGACCTGCTGATGGACCTGAAGTGTCTGCCGGATATGCCCCGCAACGAGGTCTGCATGATCACCACCGGCAGCCAGGGTGAGCCGATGTCTGCCCTAGTGCGGATCGCCATGGATGACCACAAGCAGATCAAACTGGAACAAGGCGACACGGTAATCCTCTCCTCACGGGTGATTCCGGGCAACGAACGGACCATCTCGGAGCTGATCAACCACCTCTACCGCCGCGGGGCTGAGGTACACCACGAGAAGGTCTCCGAGGTGCATGTCTCGGGACACGCCAGCCAGGAAGAATTGAAGCTCTTGATGAACATCGTCAAGCCTCGCTTCTTTCTGCCGATCCATGGCGAATACCGCCACCTGGTGCTGCATCGCCGGCTGGCTGCCAAAGTAGGCATCCCCGAGGAACGCTGCCTGCTGGCGATCAACGGCGAGGTCGTCTGCTTCTATAACGACACCGCCTGCATCGAGGAAACCATCGAGACCGGCCGGGTGTTTGTGGACGGCAAGGGGGTGGGGGATGTGGGTGAGATTGTGCTCAAGGACCGCCGCATACTGTCCGAGGACGGCATGGTGGTGGCAATCGTCGGCATCAGGCTGGCCAGCGGCGACCTGATCTACGGGCCGGAGATTGTCAGCCGGGGTGTGGTCTACGAGGATGAGAGCCAGGATTATCTGGAGCAGGCCCGCCTGACCGCTCAGGAGGCGCTGCAGGAACTGAATGCCGAGATGCGGCGCGAGCCGGACGAGGTCCGCCAGGCGTTGCGTCAGGCACTGCGGCGATTCTTCAAGAAGACGGTGGAGCGTAGGCCGATGATTCTGCCGGTCATCATGGAGATGTAGGTTCCTGCAGCCGTGCATACACCTTTTTCATCATCCATTCCCGGACAAGGCCACCAAAGGCTTTGTCCTCCACAATCTTTTCAAAGATCTCCTGATTCTGATCCATCCGTTCAATCAGCTTGCCCAGAAACTGGTCTTCAAAGGCATACTTGAAGGTATCAATCTTGTTAGCCTGCGCCTGCGTCTTCAGGGTTTCATCTGCCACAAGTTCTGCCTCAATCTGGTCAAAGAACAGCTTGTCGGCCTGTTCAAACTCAGTGCCGAACTGTTCATTCAAGAGGTCAATAATCTCGGAAAGCGCTGCCTTCTCTTCCTGTGCCCGCTTGATACCAGCTTCCGTCAGACCATCAAGCTCACCGGCTTCATCCTTTTGCAGCTCAATGCTACCGTCTGCAATCTTCTGGAGACGGTAATATTCAAGGGCTACTTCATCATCAAGCTGCAAGGTTTCAGACAAATCCTTCCTCGGTAACTTGGTTTGCAGCAGTTTTGCAAAGGCGTAGAACTTCTCAAAATCAGGCTCGGTAAACGGCATGATCTGGGCAAGGAAGGAATAGAGGTTTGTCCAGGTACGCAGACTCTTCTTGAACTCGTCCTTTTCATCCTCTTTTTCAATGGCCTTGAACCGATCAACAGCCGGGTCAATATGTGCGTATAACGCAGCTTGGTCTTTTACCGTCAGCCTGCGACTATCCCTGAAATAAACCCTGGAGAACGCCTCAATCTCCGACTGCCAGTAAATCTGTTTTTCATCCAGCTTTGCTTTCAGATCATACAGGTGGTTCGGGTCAGGCTCTGACACCACGGTGGTTATTTCATAGTATGGCTGGAATGACGCAAGGATCGTTTCCCGGTCATTCACAAAGTCCAGCACAAAGGTATCATCCTTGCCCGGACAGGTGCGATTCAGGCGGGATAGCGTCTGCACTGCCTTTACGCCGGAAAGTTTCTTGTCAACATACATGGTATGCAGCAGCGGCTGGTCAAATCCGGTCTGGTACTTGTCTGCAACAATCAGGATCTTGTACTCATCAGTATCAAACACCTCCGGCAGCTCTCGTTCACCAAAGCCGGTCAAGGCAGGCTCAGAGACACCTTCCGGGAAGTCGTTGTCAACCACCTTGCCGGAAAATGCCACCAGCACCTTGATGTCGGTATATTCCTTGGCCTTCAGGTAGCGTCTGAACTCGTCAAAGTACCTTTTGGCGTGGAGCCGTGAGCCGGTGACCAGCATCGCCTTGGCTCTGCCGCCTATCTTTTTTGCAACGATCTGCCGGAAATGCTCAATGATGATTTCTGTCTTCTGGGCAAGATTATGGGGGTGCAGTGATACATACTTGCCAATGGCCTGCGCTGCCTTCTTTTTGTTGAGTAGCGGATCATCCTCAATCGCCTTGGTCAGCTTGAAGTACAATTCGTATGTCGTGTAGTTTTCCAGCACATCAAGAATGAACCCCTCTTCAATGGCCTGACGCATGGAATACAGGTGAAACGGCTGTGGTTTACCCTCTGCATTCAGGCAGCCAAACACAGCCAGGGTCTTGTACTTGGGGGTGGCGGTAAAGGCAAAGAACGAGATGTTATTCTGCCGCCCCCGTGCTGCACATGATTTCTCAACCTCTGCATTGATTTCATCTTCATCATCATACTCAGCGGCATCATCATCAACAGCAGTCTCAAGGGATTTTGAAGAGAGCACCTCTTTCAGCTTCTTGCTGGCCTCGCCCCCCTGGGAGCTATGGGCTTCGTCAATGATAACGGCGTATCTGCGGTCTGGCAGATCGCCAATCTTATCAATCACAAACGGGAACTTCTGCAGGGTGGTAATGATGATATGAGTGCCGTAGCTGATGGCCGTGGCAAGCTGGGAGCTGTCTTTATCCACCTTCTGCACCACGCCGGTTTTGTGCTCAAACTGGTAGATGGTATTCTGAAGCTGGTTATCAAGCACCTTACGGTCTGTTACCACAATCACGCTGTCAAAGATTCTCTGGTCTTGTGCATTGTGCAGGCTGGAAAGCCGGTAGGCCAGCCAGGCAATGGAATTACTCTTGCCGGAACCGGCTGAATGCTGGATCAGATAATTTTTACCCGCACCGCTCTCTCTGGCGTCGGCAGTCAGTTTACGGACAGCATCAAGCTGATGATAGCGGGGAAAGATCATCTTCTCGCTTTTCTTCATAACGCCGTCAAACTCGTACTCTTCTGTTTGCAGGTGGACAAAGCGGTGGATGATCTCAAGCCAGCTATCTTTGGTCAGCACAGCTTCCCACAGGTAGGATGTCTTGTAACCGGCAGGATTCGCCGGGTTCCCTTTCCCGTTATTGCAACCCTTGTTAAACGGCAGCCAGTAGGTCTTGCTGCCGTTAAGTCTGGTGGTCATATACACTTCATCAGGATCAACAGCAAAATGGACAAGAGTCCGTTTTTTGAAGGCAAACAAAAGCTCACGGTTATCACGATCCTGGGCATATTGCCGCCTGGCATTGGCTGCGGTCTGGCCGGTAAAGTGGTTCTTTAGCTCCAGCGTGGCAACCGGCAGACCGTTCAGGGCAAGCACCAGATCAACAGAGTTTTTGTTTTTTGCGCTGTAGTAGAGTTGGCGGACAACCTTCAGACTGTTTTTTTCATACAGTGCCAGGGTATCAGGGTTCAGACCGGATTCCGGCTTGAAAAAGGCCATCTGAAACCTGATGCCGTAATCAACAAAGCCATTACGCAGCACGTCAAGGCAACCACGTAGATCAAGCTCTTTGTACAGCCTTTGAATAATCCTGTTGGGGCAATCAGCACCATGCACCGCTTCCAGTTTTGCCCATTTATCTGGCTGGGTGGCCTGAATAAAGCTGATGACATCTGCCTTGAACATGCCCAACTCAACGCTGTAGTCGTCAGCATCCCCCTGACTGTATCCGCCCTGTTCTACCAGGCATTCAATAATGGCTGTTTCAAAGATCTTTTCGGTATGGAGGTTGGTCATCTCTGATACTTCCTTCTTGTTTTGGTCGGGGCATATATGCCACTACCAAACTTAAAAATACATATATAACAGTTGGTTGCGTTGCTTAAACACGTTTTAGGCGCTAGTCCAGAAATGTCTAAAAATGTCTAAAAAAATCTATCTAGGCCGGTTTAGACATTTTCCACACTTTACCGTCAGGGTGAATAATTCCATTGTTTTTAAGTTGTTGCAGAATATTCTTTATTTTGTTTTTCTTTTGCTCTTCGTCTAAAACGTCTGGAAGTTTGTCTAAAAGCACCCTTTCAAAATCTACTTTCTTACCTTCATCAAATTCGTTCAAATAATCGATAATGACTTTCCTGCAATAATCGTCATCAATACCACGCTGTCTGATGTAGGCACTTCTATCACCTGTTACCTTTGCCACTGTTGCGGAAATGTGGAAGTTCGGTTTTCTACCCTCAATCAACCCTTTTGATTTCAGTAGCTTGATTTCAGCAGCAGCTAACGGGTGCTGTTTAGCCACCTTGTCGAGGAGAATAATCTCTTCCAGGCGTAAGTCAGGAAGTGTGGCAACCTTACGGGCGTAACTCATATCAAGCACTTTACCGAAGATGGTAACTTTCACTTCATTCGGTTTAAGATCGTATTCTGGCAGAGGAAAATACTTCTTGCGCTGTAGCATGAACATTCTCTTGATACCGCTTCCAATAGTATCAATCATGTTGAGATTCACCATTGCATCGGCCAGAAACTTGTTGCGGTAGTGTAGTGACGGGGCATCAGAGAAAAGGACTTCATTGATGCTTTTGGGGATGAAAGTACCGGAATTGCTGAACGTTAGGAAGCCATCCTCTCGCTCAACAACGGTAACCTTGCCGCCGATCTGATAGTCCTGGTGGGCAATGCAATTGTTTAATGCTTCTCTGATGATGTACGGTTCATACTGATCCACCTCATCAGGGAAAAGTGTGCCGTCAGTAAGATAGCGATACTTCAGATTTCTGATTTTGCCATATACTGCCTCAGTGTTAAGAATATGAGGACAACTGAAATGCTGGTAGTCCTTCTCAATATTATCTCGATCCTTTAATACCCAGGTAATCTTGCAAGTTGCAGGGCTTATAAAATGTTCTGATTCTTCCTTGCCCAACAGAATGATGGCGGCGCGGGTTATCTTGCCTTTAATGCATACCTTCGCCTTGTTCAAAAAGGTCAGGTCATCCCAGCCGTCAATTTCATCAATCAATTTAGGATTTTTGGTTTTAAACGCTGACCGGGCTTTCTGAATAGCATCTGCTGATAGATCATCCAATGTAGCCTCATCACTGATAACAGCACTCCAGTCTTTCTCTGTGCCTTGGCTGCGGATGCGCTCTATTTCTTCCAGATTAAGGGGGGAAAGGGACTCTCCATCACGCCCGTAATAATGGCCCTCCCAGGCGACAGGGATACCTTTGGGGGCAGCTGGAATCTGAAACATGAGCACCCGGCCCTCCGGCAGGGTAAGTTCGTGAATATCAATAAAGGTAATGCGGTTGGTTGTCTTGTCGGCAATCTCTTTTTTCAGGGATTCAAGAGAGCGGGTATCTACACGGTAGCTGCTGCCAACAATGTTGTGGGTTTTGTCATGGACGCCAAATACAAGCCAGGCATTAGCAAGCGATTTAAGAGCTGCCTCGTTAGAGAGCGCACTAAAATATTTTCCTATCTTGTCGAAATGGTAATCATTTTTGGCTTCCTTAAATTCGACAATCTCGTTCTCAGATTTCATGTTTCTGAGTTCTTCAAGCTTATTAAGCAGATCCGGGGACTTCATACATCCTCCTCCTCATCCGGCCTGACTAAACCATTGACGAAGTTAGAGTATGCGACTTCAGCTAATATCTGCTTTAATACCATCTTTTGTCTTGCTGTTGCATTTGGCTTTAGATGCCCGTCGGGGTAAAGCTCCTTTACAATTTGCGCATTGGTTCCAAATATATTCTCATCAATAGCATCAAGGGTTTCAGGAAGGCCATGACCTAATATGCTTCCTGTGTCAGGATCAATAAATTTAACGTCAGGGTTGTTATCAAATGTCACATCCTTACCCAGAAAAGTCTTTTTTCCACTTATTGAAGGCCACATAACACCAAAAAACTCAACTGACCCAGGCGGATAAATTTTAGCTAACTGAATGGCACCATCTATTGAATCGTATTCCTTTTCTCTAATCATCCTGATCAAGACATTTAATGGCTCCATATCTAAACGTCCAGCCAATACTTTTCTGTTGTCTACCAACTCCTTTTGCAAAAGTTCCTGTGCTTCATAGAGGTTATCCCCGATAAACGAAAAAATCAGATTGTCATGATCCTGAGTTGGAACAAAACCTTTTGCATCATGCAAATAATCAAGTCTCCAAATATAAAATTTGCTGTCCTTCCAGCTCCAGCCTCCAAACAGAAAGTTGAAGCTGCCTAAAACATCCTTGAATTCGCGAGTGCCATAATTAGAAATTGAGTTGCATAACTCTGTAAATAAATTGGTTATATACTCCAAAACCTCTTTAATATCGGTGCTGGCACTGGATAGGTGGGCGTCAAATTTAATCGAAGAGATGAGGTTCAGTATTAAAGGATAGGTTCTTTCTGTGTCGCCAGCGAAACAGATAAGGCAGTCTTTTCTTGGAAGTTCAAACAGTTTTACTCCTGTGTGCCACCGTTCTCCCCCAGACAAGCAACTGTCTGTCGCCACAATCAGTTCTTGTTTGTCATTTTCTTGCCGTACCCATGCAGTACAGAGTGTCATCCTATAACCTCATCACTTACATTAATTTTTCCAGTCACTACATCCGAAATCAATGTGGAACGATATTCTTTGTAAAGAGTTATTAACTTTTCCTTTAATTCGATAAGCTGGTCAATATCAGCTGTTTTCTTATCAAGAAAAGAAGTTATAAGTGTTTGCTCAGTATAATCAGTTGTGACCGGCAATTCGATGTCACCCAATAAACCACGACTAATTCTTTGCATAGTAGCACCTCGCGCAATCAGAGATGTGTACTCAAAATATCGAGGATTTGACATTGCATATTTGAGAAATGATTTTTGATATTCTGTATTCGGTCTAAGGACAACATTGTCTACCGATGTTACGATTCGTTTGCCGAGATCAGGGATGATACAACATCTACCGATAGGTGGATTTAAGCGCGAAATGACTAAATCACCTGGGAAGACTTCAGTGCAATTAAGCTTCTCAAATGTCTCCTCGGTAATGTATGTTTGCCCCTGTTCCTTGTACTTTCCTTCACCAACATTACCTGTAGTGATATACCTAATTTGAGAGTCATCAAAAACAATATCTTTACTTTCAATCCAGTCACCATCAAGGAAGAGGGTATCTTCATCCTGAGCTAGATACTTTATTTTTTTGATTTTCCACCCTTCTGGAATCTCTCCAATCCATTCTACTTTTGAATCTTTGTATTTTTCGTACTTCTTACAAAGACCAGAACCTTTGTTTTCTAGCTTCAATCTTTCATTCTCCAGTTTCAGGATATCTTTCTTGATTTCATCAAGTGAGCGTAGTTTTTTAAATTCATGAAAATAATTGGTGAAATTGATCTCATACCCTACTTTGGTCTTGCTCTCATCAATCCAGGCATCGGGCACGTGTGGCTTAACTTCCCGCTTAAAATATTCGGCGATGGTCTGCTTAACCAGTTTGCCGTTCTCATCTTTCCGCAGAAAAGGAATTTTCTCAAAATCACGCAGGTTTGAGTCGGCCTTTGGCTCACCGTTACGGCCTTTCACAATCTTTCCGGCAGCGTCCCGCTCCGGTCGCTCAACCGTCACCCGCCAGTAACCAAAGAAGTCATTGGGGTAAATCTTGCAAAACTCATTTTCTTCAAAATTGCCATAGATGTTGGTGATATAGCCAATGCCCCGGCTGTTGCCGTTTTCCGGTATCTCTTTACGCTTGTTGCCCAGGCTGCGGGGCATCTTCTGCCAGAAGCGGTTTTCGGTGATGGCCGGGTTTTCATCATCTTTACTGCCGGTGGCGTTGATAAGCTGAATCTTCCCCTTGCGTTCCTGCTCTTTATGGTTGGTGAGAATCCAGATGTAGGTTGATATACCGGTGTTGTAGAAAAGCTGATCCGGCAGGGCGATGATCGCCTCCAGCCAGTCATTTTCAATTATCCATTTACGGATTTCGCTCTCGCCGCCCCCTGCCTGACCGGTAAAGAGGGGCGAACCGTTAAAGACAATGCCGATGCGGCTGCCGTCCGGCTTCATCTTTGAAATCATATGTTGCAGAAAGAGCAGCGAGCCGTCGTTGATGCGGGGCAGACCTGCGCCGAACCGTCCGGCAAAGCCCTTTTTTTCTGCCTCGGCCTTGATGATCTTTTCTGCCTTTTTCCAGTCTACGCCAAAGGGGGGATTGGAGAGCAGGTAATCAAAATGCTCCCCCTCCAGGCCGTCAACGGTAAAGGTGTTGCCCATCTTCACGTTGGCCGGATTCTGCCCCTTGATCAGCATGTCTGATTTGCAGATGGCGTAAGATTCGGGATTGATCTCCTGACCAAACACCTCAAGCTTGGCCTTGGGGTTCAGGTTTTTCAGATAATCCTCAGCAACCGAAAGCATGCCGCCGGTGCCGCAGGCCGGGTCATAGAGGGTTTTGACGATTCCCTCTTTGGTTAGAATCTCGTTATCGCTCTTGAAAAGAACATTAACCATCAGCTTGATAACTTCGCGGGGGGTAAAATGCTCTCCGGCGGTTTCATTGGATATTTCAGCAAACTTGCGGATCAGCTCTTCAAAGACATAGCCCATCTGCATGGTGGTGATGTGCGTCAGGTCTATCTTGGCAAACTCATCCACCACCTTGAACAGAAGGTTGGTGTGTGGATCATCCATACGGGAGATATGGTCATCAAAACTGAAATACTCCACAATCTCGCGGGCACCGGCAGAAAAGCCGTTGATGAAGTTACGCAGGTTGGCTGCAACATTGGCCGGTTCCGCCTTGATTCTGGCAAAATCATACTTGCTGCGGTTATGGAAATTAAGCCTGGCCACCTTGTTCAAGGTAAGGTCTTTGGCGCTGTCGGAGAGTTTTTCAACCTTTGGCAGGTAATCCAGCACAGCCTGCTTAGTGGGAGCAAGGATGCAATCCAGACGGCGGAGCACGGTCATCGGCAGAATGACCTTGCCGTAATCAGACTGTTTATAGTCACCGCGCAGCAGGTCGGCCACGCTCCAGATTTTATTGGCCATACCTTTGAAATCAGTCATTACGATGTGATCCTTTCCATCAGCACCACGGCATGGGCCGAGATCCCTTCACCGGTACCGGTGAAGCCCAGACCCTCCTCAGTGGTGGCCTTGACGTTGATCCGGTCAACCTCCACCCCGCAGGCCCGGGCGATGTTCTCCCGCATGGCCGGGATGTGCGGCGCCATCTTGGGCCGTTGCGCAATGATGGTGGCATCCAGGTTGCCGACCCGGTAGCCGCGCCCCCGCACCAACCCCACGACGTGCTGTAAGAGCTTCATCGAGTCAGCCCCCTTGAAGGCCGGGTCGGTATCGGGGAAGTGCTTGCCGATATCCCCCATGGCCAGCGCCCCCAGTAGAGCATCCGCAACCGCATGCAGCAACACGTCGGCATCGGAGTGCCCCAGCAACCCCTTGTCCCACGGGATTTCCACCCCGCCCATGATCAGCTTGCGGTCATCCACCAGCCGGTGGACGTCATAGCCATGTCCGATACGCATCACATAAAGTCCTTTCCAATCAAAACCATTTTAACGCAAAGGCGCAGAGGCGCAAAGAAGGTTTCCTGTTAGCAAACAACGCTACCAGTCGTGCATTTCTCTGCGTCATTGCGCCTTGCTTTCATACTTTGCGTTAACCGTCTTTGGGACGGTTGTATCCAGCAGGTGCCGCGGCTGCACATTGCCCAAGGCTGCCAGCAGACTGTTTTTGACCTGGGGGATATCCCGCTCCAGCTCGTTAAGCAGCCGCTTCATCCGCTGCCGCTGCTGATCGGGATCGCCGGCCACCGGGCAGGAGCAGGAGACTGAGCTGATGCCGGCCTGCCGGACCAGCTCGATGATCTCACCTTCGGCCAGATAGACCAGTGGCCGGATCACGGTGATATCGCCGTCGTCACAGACCGTCCTGGGCGCCATCGCCTTGAGGGTGCCGATGAAAAACTGGTTCATCAGCAGGGTCTCAATGAAGTCGTCACGGTGATGGCCCAAGGCCAGCAGGTTGCAGCCCAACCGTCGGGCCGCCCCGTACAGTGCGCCCCGCTTAAGACGGGCACAAAAGGAACAGTATGAGGAGCCGGGCCGCAGTTTGGCGTTAATCACCGCAGCATGGTCGGTCCGTTCAACCTGCAGCGCCAAGCCCAGCGGCTCCACAAAACGCTGGATCGCCTCGCAATCAAAACCAGCAAAACCGGCATCCACCGTGACCGGCAGCAGCTCATAACGGATCGGCGCCCGCTGCTGCAACTCGCGCAACAGCAGCAGCAGGGCCTGTGAATCCTTGCCCCCGGACAGGCCGACACAGATCCGGTCGCCCTCCCTGATCAGGCCGAAGTCGGCGATGGCCCGGCCAACCGAGTGGCGCAGACTGCGCCACAGTTTGGAATCAACCCCCTGCGGGCAGGCCATCCGCTAGCCCCTGGCGGCCCGGTCCAGGAATGTGCGTACCAGCGGGGCAAAGGTCTCGTGTTCCAGCAGGAAGGCATCGTGGCCGTAGGCCGAGGGGATCAGGTGGTACTCGGCCGTCTTACCCTGTGCACGCAGACAGGTGGCCATCTCTTCGGTCTGGTAGGGTGGGTAGAGCCAGTCGGAGGTAAAGGCGAAGAACTGGATCGGCGCACTCACCTGACCGAAGGCCTCAGCCATCGATTCGTAGCCCCAGGCCACGTCGTACAGGTCCAGCGCCTTGGCCAGATACAGGAAGGAGTTGGCGTCGAAACGGTCCACAAAGTTGTAGCCGTTGTAGTTCAGGTAGCGTTCCACCTCGAACTGACCGAAGAAGTCGAACAGACCGTCCTTGGCCGAGTAACGTCGGCCGAACTTCTGCCACATCGACTCGTCGGACAGGAAGGTGATGTGGCCGATGCCCCGCGCCAGGGCCAGGCCATCCTTGGGGTTGTGCTTATACTCCCCCTTCTTCCAGGTGGGATCGTTGAAGATGGCCCAGCGGGCCACGGCGTTCAGCGATATGGCCTGGGGTGACGGCCGGGGAGTGGTGGCCAGCACAATGGCTGAGGCGATCCGCTGCGGGTACTGGGTGGCCCATTCCAGGGCCTGCATGCCACCCATGCTGCCCCCCATCACGGTCAGCAGCCGCTCAATGCCGAGATGGTTGAGCAACAGCTCCTGAGCCCGCACCATATCGCGCACGGTGATCACCGGAAAGGTCAGGTTGTAGCGTTTGCCGGTCTTGGGGTTGATCGAGGTGGGACCGGTGGAACCGTAGCAGGAGCCGATCACGTTGGAGCAGATCACGAAGTAGCGCTCGGTGTCCAGCAGCCGACCGGGACCGACAATGGCATCCCACCAGCCGGGCCTGGTGTCCTCTTCCCGCCGCTTGCCGGCCAGATGGGCATCGCCGGTCCAGGCATGCTCCACCAGGATGGCGTTGGAACGATCGGCATTCAGGGTGCCGTAGGTCTCATAGACCAGGGTCACCGGCGCAAGTATCCGCCCGCTCTCCAGCCTGATGCCTGCGTCAAAGGTGATGCTCTGTTCCTGAATGATGCCGACCGACATGCAAAAAGCCCCTGTTCATGATGAGCAGGGGCTTTGGGTGGTGTACGCCGAAAACCTCGCTCATCTTCGCCTTGCGGCAGGATTTAGCACCTGGCGTCCCTGCGGGGACCGGTTGCTGTGGCTTCGTCGGGCCTTATCCCTCCACCACTCTCGATAAGCAGATTGTTAAGCGGAACAGTACGGTAAGCCGAGCATGCTTGTCAATCAAATATCCGGTGCTGAGGCCGGCAGAACGGTCTGGAAATAGTGGTGGGCATCTGGTATAGATAACCAGTTGCAGAGTCTGCATCAATCCTACGCGAGGAGGCGACATGAAACGGCTGGTACTGCTGCTGGGCCTGGCCCTGCTGCCGCTTTTCAGCGGCTGCGCCCACAACTATTTTAATGTCCCGCAAGACAGTTTTGCCGAACAGGTCAAGGTGCTTGGCATCGTGCCGATCATCGTGGACAGCGAGTCCGACATCCGCCACCCGCAACGGGAGGAACTGATCGAGCTGCTGACCAGGCAGAGCCGGCTCTATGAACGCTCGCTGACGCGGCTGATCAAGAATACCAACAGCTTCTACACCGTGACCATGCTGGATACCGATCCGCAAGCCCTGTTCAAGGAGCAACTCTTCCGCCGTGAACGGCGTGATGATGCCTCGATCCAGTACAATAAATATTTCTGGAAGACCGACGGCATAATCGAGCTGATCCACAAAAGCAGCCTGGACGCCCTGATGGTAGTAGTGATCAGCGGCATCACCCGCCCGGAACGGATGGTCTCGGCCAACCTGATGGAATCCCTTGAAGCCGACTACAACTACCTGATCATGACCGCCCAGATTCTGGACCGCAAGGGGAACATCCTCTGGGAATACCCTAACTTCCGGACCCGCAGCCTGTCCTATGACCCGCTCATCAACCTGCAGTATCCCAATTTTGATGAAGCCCGGGCTAACCTGAGCTCCAAGGTGCAGACCAAATTCAAGGCGCTGGAGGGGATCAAGCGTGCCCTTGAGAAACGGCGGCAGGATTTCCTGCTGCAGGAGACCAGCGAGGTTGAACTCTACATGGACCAGTTTGAGTCGATGAGTGAACTGCTCAGCATTAACCGCGAGCCGAAAGCCAGCCAAGCGGCCGAGCAACCCAAGCAGGATCCAGCCAAGGAGCCCAATCCATGACCATCGAGATCACCCTTGACGGCAACAAGCGGGTGAGCGCCCACTACCCCGACGGCCTGAGCCTGGCAACTGACCAGAGCGTCGAGGACGGCGGCGAAGGCGCGGCGCCGTCTCCCTATGCCTGCTTTCTGGGGGCCATCGGCACCTGCGCCGGGGTGTATGTTATGGAGTTCTGCCGGGCGCGGCACATCCCCACCGAGGGGGTGGCACTTACCCAAGAGGCGGTCTTTGAGACCGACGAGCAGGGCAAGCGCCGCCTGGCAGCGGTCAATCTGACCATCAAGCTGCCAACCGATTTTCCGGAAAAATACCGCGGCGCCATCGTCAAAGCCGCCGGTCTCTGTTCGGTAAAGAAGGCCATCATGACCCCGCCGGCCTTTTCCATCGACTACCAACTCGTGTGAACCGGCCCGTGGACGACGCCCGCAAGGAAAAACTGAAAAAAGAGCTGCAGGGGATGGGGCTTGCCGCCCTGGGTATCTTCATCCTGCTGGCCTTCCTGACCTTCAGCGCCGCCGACCAGTCGCTGAACAGCTGGTCCAGCGAAGGCGGGGTGCGCAACCTGGGGGGGCGGCTGGGTTCCCAGGTGGCCGACCTGTTCTTCATGCTGTTCGGCCTGGCAGCCTATCTGGTGCCGGGGGCGCTGCTGTTCCTGGCCTCCAACCTGCTGCGTTTCAAGGAACTGCGGCTGCGTGGCTACAAGCTGGCCGCCTTCAGCGGTCTGCTCTTCTCCCTGTCGGCCTTGTTCGCCTTCAATCTCGAATCCACCGTGCTGTTCGGCCAACAGGTCCCCACCGGCGGCGCCATCGGCGCCCTGACGGTCCGCTTTCTGCGGGCAGTGGTCGGCACCACCGGCGCCCTGCTGGTGCTGCTGCCGCTGCTGGCGGCCTCGATCATGATACTGTGCCGTTTCTCGTTTGTACTGTTTGCCGGCTGGTGGCTGGAAACCATGCGCCAGAAGTGGGCCGCCTGGCGGGAACGGCAGGCCCACCGCAAGGATGAGCAGCAACGGGACAAGGCCCTGGCAGCCGGCAAGCCGGCACCGTCCAGCGGCCCGGTCATCAAACCCCAGGCCCCGCCGCCACCGCCACCCAAGCCCAACTTCTTCAAGAAGGAGAAGAAGAAGGAGGCTGCCAAAGACAAACCGATCCAGGAGACCTTCGACTTTATCACCCAGCAGGAAGGCTTCCACACCCCGCCCCTGTCACTGCTTGACCCGCCGCCAGCCAGCGATCGCCGGGTTGACAAAGAGGCACTGGCAGTCAACGCCCGGCTGCTGGAGAAGAAGCTGCTGGACTTCGGCATCGACGGCGAGGTGGTGGAGATCGCGCCCGGCCCGGTGATCACCATGTACGAATTCGCCCCGGCCCCCGGCATCAAGATCAGCAAGATCGCCGGCCTGGCCGACGATCTGACCATGGCCCTGCAGGCGCTCTCGATCCGGATCGTGGCGCCGATCCCCGGCAAAGGGGTGGTGGGGATCGAGGTGCCCAACCGTGACCGGGAGACGGTCTACCTGCGGGAGATCTTTACCTGCGAGGAGTTTCTACAGAGCCGGATGAAGCTGCCGCTGGCCCTGGGCAAGGATATCGCCGGACTGCCCTCGATGGCCGACCTGGCCAAGGCGCCCCACCTGCTGGTGGCCGGCTCCACCGGCTCCGGCAAGTCGGTCTCGGTCAACACCATGATCCTGTCGCTCCTGTTCACTGCCACTCCGCGGGACGTGCGTTTCATCATGGTGGACCCCAAGATGCTGGAATTTTCCATGTACGAGGGGATCCCCCACCTGCTGCTGCCGGTGGTGACCGAGCCGAAGAAGGCCTCGCTGGCACTGAAATGGGCCGTGGTGGAGATGGAACGCCGCTACCGGCTGCTGGCCGACAAGGGCGTGCGCAACATCGAATCCTACAACCGCAAGCTGGCCACCGAAGAGGAAGAACAGGACGCCCTTGCCGCCTCTGATGCAGAAATCATCGAGGAACTGGAAGAGGTATTGGAAGGCGAGGACGCTGCGCCGCTCGACGAACCGCTGCCGTTTGTGCTGGATGACAAGGAACCGCTGGAACACAGCCACCTGCCGTACATCGTGGTGATCGTGGATGAGCTGGCCGATCTGATGATGGTGGCCGGCCGCGAGGTGGAGGAGCATATCGCCCGTCTGGCCCAGAAGGCCCGCGCTGCCGGCATCCACCTGATCCTGGCCACCCAGCGGCCGTCGGTGGATGTGATCACCGGCCTGATCAAGGCCAATATGCCGTCGCGCATCTCGTTCCAGGTCTCCTCCAAGGTCGATTCACGCACCATCCTGGACTGCAACGGCGCCGAAAGCCTGCTGGGCATGGGCGACATGCTCTACCTGCCCCCCGGTACGGGACGCCTGCAACGGATTCACGGCGCCTTTGTCTCCGATGCCGAGGTGCAACGGGTGGTGGACTTCCTCAAGAAACAGGGCAAACCGGTCTACGAAAAGTCGATTCTGGAGATGAAGGACAGCGACGACAAGACCGACTTCGGCGATGAAGAGCTGGATGAACGCTGGGAGGATGCACTGCGTCTGGTGGCCGAAACCAGGCAGGCCAGCATCTCGATGGTGCAACGCCGCCTGCGGATCGGCTACAACCGGGCCGCCAGGATCATCGAGATGATGGAGCGGGAGGGGATGGTGGCCCCCGGCGACGGCACCAGCAAGCCCCGCGAGATCTTCCTCGAGAATATCAACGTGTACCTGAACTCGCCGATCAACAAGTAGGAGTTCATGATGGACATCACAGCCGCAGCCATTCAGTTCACCGTCCAGCAGGGGGATATCGCCGCCAACCTGGCCTATGTCCGCGAGGCGCTGGCTCGAGTCGCCGCTCAAGGGGCCCAACTGGCGCTACTGCCGGAGATGTGGTCCACCGGCTTCGCTTACCGGAACCTGAGCGAGCTGGCCCAACAGACCGATGCGGTGGTAGCCGAGCTGCAGCAGCTATCGGCCCGCCACCAGCTGGTGATCGTCGGCAGTCAGCCGGAACCGGCCGGTGACGGCCGGGTCTACAACACCGCCCATGTCATCGACAACGGTCGCCTGGTTACCAGCTACCGCAAGCTGCACCTGTTCTCACTGCTGGGGGAGGACAAGGCCTTCAAGGGGGGCGACGGCTGGTGTCTGGCCGAAACCTCGTTGGGCAAGATCGGCGTGATCATCTGCTACGACCTGCGCTTCCCCGAGCTGTCGCGCCGGCTGGCCCTGGAAGGGGCCCGGGTGATCTGCGTGCCGGCCCAATGGCCCAAGCCGCGCCAGGAACACTGGCGCACCCTGTTGCGGGCACGGGCCATCGAGAATCAGCTCTACGTGGTTTCCTGCAACGCCTGCGGCCTGATCGGCAAACTGGACTTCTTCGGCATGAGCATGATCATAGACCCCAAGGGCGAGGTGCTGGCCGATGGCGGTGAATTGCCGGGGGAGATCGTGGCCCCGCTCTCCTGGGAGACGATGGATACCTGGCGGGCCCAGATCCCCTGCTTCAACGACCGAAGACCTGAAGTTTATTAGACTAATCCCTGAATTTCTTGACGCCTCGATCTGGGGCGACTACTCTTTAAGTGCACGTCTAATGTAGAGCATCTGGAGGTTTGTTGTGACAGATATGTTGAGTCTGGCCGGTACCGGACCGGTCGTGTTGGCGGTCTTTGTGATCCTGATCTTTTTCTCGGTGGTATCCTGGGCGATCATCTTCTACAAGCTGTTCCAGATCCACAAGGCCAACAGCGAATCGGTCCGCTTCATGGACTTCTTCTGGAAGACCAAGCGCTTTGACACCATCGCCGCCCAGGCCGACCGCTTCTCCAGCTCACCGCTGGTGATGCTGTTCAATGAAGGCTACAGCGAGCTGAAGCAGGTGATGGATGGCGATGCCAAGCAGGAGCAGACCGGCGTCAGCACCGATCTGGGCGACATCGACAACGTCACCCGGGCCCTGCGTCGTGCCACCAACCAGGAGATCAACCGCCTGGAAAAATACACCACCTTCCTGGCCACCACCGGTTCGGCTTCGCCGTTTATCGGCCTGTTCGGCACGGTCTGGGGGATCATGGTGGCCTTTGAGGGGATCGGCCGCACCGGCTCGGCCTCGCTGGCCGTGGTGGCGCCCGGCATTTCCGAGGCGTTGCGGGCCACTGCCATCGGCCTGATCGCCGCCATTCCGGCCGTCATGGCCTACAACCACTTCCAGCACAAGATCCGGGTGCTGGTCAAAGAGATGGACAGTTTTTCCACCGAGTTCCTGAACATTGTCCAGCGCAACATCACCGGCAAGTAGGAGCAGCTCGATGGCTATGGGACGAGGAAACGACGAACGGGGCATGGTTGCCGAGATCAACGTCACTCCCCTGGTGGACGTGATGCTGGTGCTGCTGGTGATCTTCATGGTCACCGCACCGATGATGCAACAGGGGGTGCAGGTCAACCTGCCCAAGGCCGACACCAAGGGGATGAGTGCCCAGGAAGATACGGTTATTGTAGCGGTTGACCTCAACGGGCGCACCTTCATCAACAAGGACGAGGTGCCGGCCGGTGACCTGCGGCAACGGTTGAGCGAGCTGTTCGCCACCCGCACTAAGAAAGAGGTCTTCCTCAAGGCCGACGCCGGCGTACCCTATGGCGAGGTGGTGCGGGCCATGGCCGATATCAAGGGCGCCGGCATTGAACGTCTGGGCATGGTGACGGAGCCGGCCCAGAAATAACCATGCACGCCCTGCAACGACGATCAGACACCTGGCTGGGTGTCACGCTGCTCCTCTCCGCCACGGTCCACGTGGCGGCCTTTGTTTGTATGGTCTGGCTGCAACAGTTGCAACCCGATCTGGGCCAGCTGCAAACCACCTATTATGTGGATGTCGTCAACCTGCCGGTGGCAGCCCCCCAGGCCGGCAGCCCGTTACCGGAAGCCTCGCCAGCCAGCGAAGACGAGGTTGCAGCAGCCCCCCAGGCCGGCCCCCAGACACCACCAGCCACACCGTTCCCCTCAAACGCCGGCGGCAAGGCCGCCCCCAGTGAAGACCACGGGTTTCAGGAGCGGATGGCCAAACTGGCCGCCAAGGCTGCAGAACAGCGCCAGGCAGCTGCGCTGGAATCGCTGCGCAGGAAGATCGGCGGCGGCAAGGTCGGCATGCCGGGGGCCGCAGGCAGCCAGGCCGGTAGCGATTACACCGCCTACCTGCACTCACGGCTGAAAGACGCCTTCCGCAAGACCATCAGCTACCAGAGCTCGGCTCCCTTTGCAGTGGTGCGCCTGACCGTCGATGGTGATGGCCGCATCCTACGGACCAGGTTCGAGCGCAGCAATGGCGACAAGCTGTTCGAGAGCGCCGTGCAGCGGGCCATCAGCCTTGCAGAGCAACGGATCGTACCACCGCCAGGGCGCAGCACCTATGAAGGCACCTTTGTCTTCAAACCCCAAGGAGTCACGCAGCAATGAAACGGATCATCCGCCTGCTGTGCGGTCTGGCGCTGCTCTGCAGCCTGACCGGCACCGCCGGCAGCGCAACCTATATCGAGGTAACGGCACCGGGCAACCGGCTGCTCAGGCTGGCTATCGTACCAGCCCAGCCGCTGGGTGACACCGTCAGACCCGAGTTGGCCAACGAGATGGCCGAGGCCCAGGTGTTCGATCTGACCATGTCGGGGCTTTTCACCGCCGAACGGCGTGATGCCGCCCCCCTGCCGCAAGGCTTGGGGCTGAGCGTCATAGATTTCATCCCCTGGCTTACTGCCGGCTACGACCTGTTGATCCGAGGCGAATACGAATTGCGGGGCGACGAGCTGACGGTTGAGTTCCGTCTGTTTGACGTGCTGAACAAAAAACCGTTGCTGGTCAAGCGCTACCTGGGCAGCCGTAAGGACCTGCGACGCTTCAGCCACCATTTCATCGACGAGCTGCTGGCCACCCTGGCCGGCGAGCGTGGTCCCTTTAGCTCACGCATCCTGTTTGTCTCCACCCAGTCTGGCAACAAAGAGATCTTTGCCATGGACTGGGATGGCCATAATCTGCAGCAGATCACCAGAAGCGGCGCCATCACCATCAGCCCCGATGTCTCCCCTGATGGCCGCGAGATCATCTTTACCTCCTACAAACGCGGCAACCCCGATCTCTACAAGCGGGCCCTGTCCAGCACGGTGGACGTGCCGCTCTCCACGCGGCGAGGGGTTAATATTACCGGCGCCTGGTCGCCGGACGGCACCAGGATCGCCCTGGGGCTGTCCAAGGACGGCAACACCGAGCTCTACCTGATCAATCGTGACGGTTCTTCCCCCGAACGACTGACCGTCTCCCACGCCGCCAACCTGTCGCCCTCCTGGTCGCCGGATGGCTCCAAGATCGCCTTTGTCTCCGACCGTCTCGGCAGACCCCATATCTTCATCATGGATGCCAATGGCGGTAATGTGCAGCGGGTGACCACCAACGGCGGCAATAACTTCAATCCGGCCTGGTCGCCCAAGGGCGACAAGATCGCCTACACCCACCAGTCTGGCGGCTTTCAGATCTTTGTGATCAACACAGACGGCAGCGGTGATACGCAACTGACCAGTGAGGGCAGCAACGAGCGGCCACGCTGGTCGCCGGACGGCCGGCTGATCGCCTTCAGCTCAAAACGAGGCGGCAACGAGGCGATCTACGTCATGCGGGCCGACGGCAGCGGCCAGACCAAGGTCAGCCGGAGCAGCGGCAACAACATTCACCCCGTCTGGGCCCCACGCCATTAAGTTTTTTACGAGTTGCGGTTGCAAAAGACGCTCTGTTGAGTATACTGAAGCACATTGTGACATGCGTAACGCATCACAAGCTGTTGATTACGGAATCACCAAGGAGGCGTCAATGCGTAAGGAATTTAGAGGTTTGATGGTTGTTATGAGCCTGACCGCCCTGCTGGCTGCTGGCTGTGCCAAAGAAGAAGTTGTCACCAAGGATGAGCCGATGGTCCAGCAGCAGACCGTTCAGCAGGCTGAACCGGCTGCTCCGGCTGCAGCTCCCGCTGCGCAGGCTGCAGCACCGGTAGCCACAGTTGCTGAGCCTGTTCAGGAACAAGCTGCCGCTAAGGCATCCGTGGGCGTAGCTCTGGCAACCGTCTACTTTGACTTTGACAAGTCCGACCTGCGTCAGGATGCACGCGACGTACTGTCCCAAAACGCTGAGGCGCTGCTCAAGCAGATCGGCGACGTGAAGGTCAAGATCGAAGGCCACGCTGACGAGCGCGGTTCCGACGAATACAACATGGCCCTGGGCGACCGCCGTGCCAAATCCGCTGAAAAATATCTGATCAACCTGGGCGTCAGCGCCGACCGGCTCTCCACCGTCAGCTACGGCGAAGAGAAGCCTGCTGTGCAGGGTAACGATGAGGCCGCCTGGTCCAAAAACCGCCGCGCCGAATTCCTGATCGTACAATAGGCAGCTGTTCCCTGTCTGACAAAAGCACCGGTTGCCGGGACCTCCCCCGGGTCCGGTGCTTTTTTTGTTGCCGGCTTGACTTTTATATTTTTTTATATATATGAAAAGATATATATTAACGTTCAAGGATGGCGCATGCGAATATTCGGAATAACCTTCATAATCATCGCAAGCCTTCTGCCCGGAGTCAGGGCAGCGGGAAGTGATCTGATGCAACTGACCCTGCAGGAAGCGATCGCGCAAGGACTGGAACGCAACCACCAGGGCCGCGCCGCACGGTTCCAGGCCGAAGCGGCCCGCTCCGGCGCCACAGCCGCGTCACTGCACTACCTGCCCAGCGTGACCGTGGAAGAAAGCTGGACCCGTTCCAACATGCCGGTCACCACCTTCATGATGAAACTGAATCAGGGACGTTTTACAAATCAGGACTTCGCCATCTCCAGCCTCAACGACCCGTCGCCGGTCAATGATTTCAAATCAGCAGTCACTGTCGAACAGCCCCTGTTCATGCCCGAAGCCTGGGCTGCCCGGCGTGGTGCGCGTTACGCTGCCGAACGTCAGGAGGCGATCACTGAACAGACCCGCGAACAGATTGCCTTCAGCATCTTCCAGCACTACCTGGCGGTACAGCAGGCCAGGGCACTGCTGCAGGCCACAGAAAAAGCGGTTGAAGAGGCTCGCGAGAGCCGGCGTCAGGCCACGGTCAGAGTAGCGGCCGGGCTGGGGCTAAAATCGGACGAATTACGGGCCGCAACCCATCTGGCAGCAGCAGAGCAACAGGCGATCAGCGCAGCCAACAACCTGACTCTGGCCCGGATGCAACTGTCGCTGGCCGTGGGTGGCCAAAGTGGTTCACAGGTTGATGCCGGCGGCGAGGTCAGCCTGCGCCATCCCGGCCAGCAGCCTGATCAGTTGCTGCAGCTGGCCCAGCAGCAGCGCCAGGACCTGTTTGCCAGCGAGCTGGGCAAAGACCAGGCCGATGCCGCCCTGCTGCAGAGCCGTGCCGGATTCCTGCCCACTGTCGGAGCCTTTGGCTCCTGGCAGATGAACGACCACACGCGGCCATTCGGACAAGAGCACAACTCCTGGGTGGCCGGCATTGCAGCACGCTGGAACCTGTTTGACGGGTTCCGCACCTGGCATGCAAGCAGCCAGACACAGGCTGTGCGGTCAGCAGCAGTTGAGCAACTTGCCCAAACCCGCAAAGAGGTCAGCTATCAGGTACATGAGGCCTGGTTGCGGCACAGGGAAGCGGAACAACGGCTGGCGGTTGCCCGTAACGCGGTGTCAGCGGCTGAGGAGGCCACCCGGCTGCTTTCAAAGCGGTTCGATAACGCTTTGGCCACCATGCTGGAACTGCTCGATGCCCAGTCTGCACTTAATCAGGCGCGCGCCGCCCTGGTGGAGAACGACACCGCCCTGACACTGGCCACCGGTCGCGTCTATTACGCTGCCGGCAGCTTTCTGAAGGAGATTCAGCAATGACCCGACTGCCGCTACTACTCCGCCTGCCCGCCCTTGGGGCATTGTTGATCGCCCTCGGCGCATGTTCCAACACGCATGATCAACCGCCGGCAAGCCAGCAGGTACTGAAGGATGTGCCGGTGGTTACCGTCACCAGCAGTGAGTTGGCGCAGACGGTCGAACTGTCCGGAATTGTCAGGGCCCGCACCAGCGCCCTGGTTGCGGCACGCATCCCCGGCACGGTCAGCCTGCTGCAGGTGCGTGAAGGAGATCGAGTGCGCAAGGGCCAACTGCTGGCCCGGCTGGAGGCACAGGAACAGCTGGCCCAGGCCGGCGCAGCCAATGCCGGTATCGAAGAGGCGCAGCGCGGGCTGGACGAGGCCCTGGCACAACGCACACTGGCCGACGCCACCTTGAGCCGCTTCCAGGTGCTCTATGACGAACAGGCCCTGACCCGCCAGGAATTCGAAACCCGTCAGACCGAGTGTGCCCTGGCACATCAGCGCGTTGCCCGTGCCGAGGCCCGGCTGCGTCAGGCACGTGAAAACGCACGGGCCGCCGGGGCCATGGCCGATTATGCGCGGATCACTGCACCGATTAGCGGCATCATCACCAGCAAGCAGGTCGACCTGGGGGTAACCGTCTTTCCGGGCCAGCCGCTGATGACGATCGATGACGAAACCAGCTACCAGTTGGAACTGGTCGTACCGGAAAGCTACGCTGCACTGGTGCGCCCCGGCACGCCGGTCCAGGTCAGCCTGGATGCGCTACAGAAAACCGTCAACGCCACTGTGGCAGAACTGGTGCCGGCAGCCGATCCCGCCAGCCGCACCTTCACCGCCAAGGTCAACCTGCGCGTAAGTGGTCTGAAAAGCGGACTCTTCGGGCGGGCGATCCTGGCGCTGGACACCACCCGCACGACGTTGCTGGTGCCAAAGCAGGCCATCTTTGAGCGGGGTGCCTTAACGGCGGTCTGGACGGTTGACCAGACTGACACCATCAGAATGCGGCTGGTCAAGGTGGGCAAGGCAGCCGGTGGCCAGGTCGAGATCCTGGCCGGCCTGACCGGCGGTGAACGGATCGTGGCAACCCACCGGACAACGTTGGTGGATGGGGCCAAGCTGGTCCCGTAACAACCGAGATACGACGATCGTTTCGAAAGGGAGCGTTATGAAGACATTGCTGCTGACCCTGGGCCTGCTGGCAGCCCTGGCCGAAAGTGCCCGGGCCGATAACTTCCGCTGCCCCAACGGCGCCATCGTCTCCACCGGCGATACCATGGCCGAAGTCTATGTCGAGTGCGACCCGCCCAGCTTCAAAAATGTACGCACCGAATCGGAGGCCGGATACCGTGGCACCACCATCCTGATCAACGTGGAAGAATGGACCTACAACGAGGGGCCGCATCGCCTGATGCATACGCTGACCTTCCGCAACGGGGTACTGGAAAAAGTGCAGACCCTGGGCTACGGGAAATAGACCATGACTGAACCGTCCCTCGGCTTTGCGGGCAAGGTGGCCCGCGCCTTCATCGATTCGAAACTGACGCCACTGATCGTAGTGGCCGCGCTGCTGCTCGGCCTGTTCGCCATCAAGATGACCCCGCGCGAAGAGGAACCGCAGATCTCGGTGCCTATGATCGACATCTATCTGCCACTGCCCGGCTCATCACCCCAGGAGGTGCAGGAGCGGGTGGTCAAGCCGTTTGAAGGGCGGCTGTGGGAAATATCCGGCGTGGAATACCTCTACTCCATGAGCCGCCCCGGAATGGGGGTGATCACGGTCCGCTACAAGGTGGGCCAGAACATGGAAGAGTCGCTGGTCAAGCTGTATAACAAGGTGATGAGTAACCGCACCTTGCTACCGGCTGGCGCAGGCGAGCCGCTGGTGGTGGCAAAATCCATCGACGACGTGCCGATCCTGGCCCTGACCCTCTGGTCAGAACGCTATGATCACGCCATGCTGCGCAAGGTGGCTCGCGAAATCTGCGACGAGCTGAAGAAGACCGACAATGTGGCCGAGGCCGAGATCAAGGGCGGCCTCACCCGGCAGCTACGGGTAACCTTGGACGGTGCCCGGCTGGCAGGCTTCGGCATCTCGCCGCTCCAGATCGCAGCAGCCCTGCAGCAGGGCAACGCCTCGCTCCCCTCCGGCGCCTTCAGCGGTGCCAACCGCGAGATGCTGGTGGAGACCGGGCTGTTTCTGGACAGTGAACAGTCGGTGCGCCAGCTGGTGGTGGGCCTGCACAGCGGCCGGCCGGTCTATCTGGGCGATGTGGCCCAGGTCAACGATACGGTCAAGGAGCCGGATGATTACGTCTTCATGGCCCTCGGCCAGGGGGTCGGTCATCGCCAGCTGGGCGGTAATCCCCATCAGGACTACCCCGCCGTTACCGTCTCCATTGCCAAACGCAAAGGGGCCAATGCCACCTGGGTGGCGGACGACCTGCTGAAAAAAGTGGAGTTTATGAAGGGCCGGGTGATTCCGGCCGACATCCAGGTGACGGTGACCCGCAACTACGGCGAGACCGCCCGTGAAAAGAACAACGAGCTGCTGTTTCATATGTTCCTGGCCGCCATCTCGGTCACGATCCTGATCGCCCTGTTCATGGGCTGGCGGGCCGGGGCCGTGGCGGCCATCGCCATCCCGGTCACCCTGGCGCTGACCATGCTGATCTTCTACCTGATCGGCTACACCCTGAACCGGATCACGCTGTTCGCCCTGATCTTCTCGATCGGCATCCTGGTGGACGACGCCATCGTGGTGGTGGAGAACATCCACCGCTATTTCACCACCACAGTCCTTGAGCCGCTGGAGGCGGCCATCCGCGCCGTGGATGAGATCGGCAACCCGACGGTGCTGGCCACCTTCGCCGTGATCGCCTCGATCCTACCGATGGGCTTTGTGGGCGGTCTGATGGGCCCCTATATGCGGCCGATCCCGGTGGGGGCCAGCATGGCCATGATCCTCTCCATGTTCATCGCCTTCATCGTGACTCCCTACTTCGCCTACCGCCTGATGAAGGGCCAGCACCATAGCGGGGCCGAACCGGAAGGCGAATCAAAACTGACCGCCTTCTACCGCCACTGGATGGGGCGCCTGCTGCACGACGTGAAACTGCGCAACGGCTTCCTGATCGCCGTGGTGGTGCTGCTGCTGGCCTCCTGCTCGCTGATCTACTTCAAGGCAGTTACGGTCAAGATGCTGCCGTTCGACAACAAAAACGAGCTGCAGGTAATCATCGACGCCCCGGAAGGGACCCCGCTGGAGCAGACCGCCCGGATAACCCGCGAGATGGGCGATGCCCTGCGCAGCGTGCCGGAGGTGACCGATTTCCAGCTCTACATCGGCACCAGTGCGCCGTTCAACTTTAACGGCCTGGTGCGGCACTATTTCCTGCGCAAGGGGCCACACCTGGCCGATATCCAGATCAACCTGCTGCACAAGGGGGATCGTTCCGCACAGTCACATGACGTGGCCAAGAAGATCCGTCCGCTGCTCAAGACGGTGGCCGACCGGCATCAGGCCAGTGTCAAGGTGGCCGAGATTCCGCCGGGACCGCCCGTACTCTCAACCCTGGTGGCCGAGATTTACGGCCCGGATGACACAGCACGTGCCAGCATCGCCGAAAAGATCAAAGCGATCTTCACTGCCACCGCCGGGGTGGTAGATGTTGACTGGTACCGCGAGAGCGACCAGCCCAAGGCCACCTTTGTGGTGGACAGCGAAAAGGCGGCCCTCTCCGGCATCAAGGTGGCCGACGTGGCCCGCACCCTGAGCATGGCGCTGTCCGGCCAGGATGTAGGTCTGCTGCACCTGCCCAAGGAGAAGGAGCCGGTGGCCATCAACCTGCGGCTGGCAACCAACCAGCGCAGTTCCCTGGCCGATCTGGCCTCGATCAGCGTGCCCGGCCCCCGTGGCAGCGTGCCGCTGTCACAGCTGGTAACCGTGCAGACCGGCAGCGAGGCCAAGACGCTCTACCGCAAAAACCTGAAAAATGTCGTCTATGTAATCGGCGATGTGGCCGGCGAGATCGAGGCGCCAGTCTATGCCATCCTCAAGATGCAGAACCAGATTGCCGCCCTGCCGACCCCGGACGGCTCCACAATCGAGATATTGGCTGCCCGGCAGCCCTGGTCTGAAGCCACGATGGGCATGAAGTGGGACGGTGAGTGGCACATCACCTACGAGGTGTTCCGCGACCTGGGGATCGCCTTTGGCGCCGTGATGGTACTGATCTACATCCTGGTGGTGGCCTGGTTTAAGGACTTCACCACCCCGCTGGTGATCATGGCCCCGATCCCGCTGACCCTGATCGGCATTCTACCGGGCCACGCCCTGTTCGGAGCCTTTTTCACCGCCACCTCCATGATCGGCTTCATCGCCCTGGCCGGTATCATCGTGCGTAACTCGATCATCCTGATCGACTTTGCTGAGATGAAGCGGGCTGAGGGGATGCCGCTGGACGAGGCAATCATTGAGGCCGGTGCGGTCCGCTTCCGGCCGATGCTCCTAACCGGCGCCGCCGTGGTGGTAGGCAGCTTCGTGATTGTCTTTGACCCGATCTTCCAGGGGCTGGCCATCGCCCTGATGTGCGGCGAGATCGCCTCGACCCTGCTGTCGCGGGTCACTATCCCGATCCTGTACTTCCTGGTGCAGGGTTGGAAAGAACGGCACCATATCGGGCAGCCCCACGCTGCCGACACCCCCGCTTAAGGAGGCCTCCATGTACATCGAACGGATCGTCAGGATCGTGGCCGGTGCATTCATCGTCATCTCGCTGTTGCTGGCCCATTTTCACTCACCGCTCTGGCTCTGGTTCACCGGCTTTGTGGGCCTGAACCTGTTCCAGTCAGGCTTCACCCAGTTCTGCCCGCTGTTCATCATCCTTGAAAAGATGGGGGTGCCGCGCTTTCCCACTGACGGCTGCTGCAAATGAGCACCCGGATCACGATCCTCTGCGAAAATTCGGTGGGGCCGATTTCCGGCACCCTGGGCGAGCACGGTTTCAGTGCACTGGTTGAGCATAACGGCGATACGCTGCTGTGGGATACCGGTCAGGGCTTTACCCTGCTGCACAACGCCCAGCGGATGAACAAAAACCTGCATCAGGTCGGTCAGGTAGCCCTGTCCCACGGCCATTACGATCACAGCGGCGGGCTGCTGCCGCTCTTGCGCAGCTGTGGCCCCAAGCGGGTCTTTGCCCATCCGGCCGTCTTTACGCCACGCTATCGCCATAAGGACACCGGTGAATCGCTGTCGCTGGGGCTGCCCTATCCTCGCGAGTACCTGGAAGGACAAGGGGCCTGTTTCGATCTGAGCGCGGGGTATCGTGAGATCCAGCCGGGCATCGCCTTGACCGGCGAAGTGCCTCGCACCACCGGCTTTGAAACCGGTGACAGCGGCCTGTTCACTGATCTCAGCGCCAGCCAGCGTGACCGGTTTGACGACGACCAGTCACTGGTGATCACCACCAACAAAGGACTGGTAGTTCTGCTGGGCTGCTGCCATGCCGGTCTGATCAACACCCTGCAGCATGTCAGTGCTCAAAGCGGCCGCAACGACATCTACGCCGTGGTCGGCGGCACCCATCTGGGCTTTTGCTCTGCCGACCAACTGGAACAGACCATCCAGGCGCTGACAACATGGCAGATCAAAAAACTGGCTGTCAGTCACTGCACCGGCTTTTCAGCCGCCTGCCGGCTCCAACAGGCTTTTCCTGCAGCCTTCCATAACGCCCAGGTTGGCTACGGTCTCAGCCTGTAGTATCGGCCTAAACATTTGTTAGCCCCTTTTATTTTAGTGATTCTTATGCTAGGTAAGTAAAAATAAAATTTTTCCTACCGTGAATTGCGTACAAGATTTCTATTTAACCGAAGGGGAGGCCGTAGACATGGCGTATGACGTGACGAATGAACAGCTTAAAAGCTGGGTGGCAGAAGTAGCTGCAATGTGTGAGCCTGACAGCATTCACTGGTGCGATGGTTCCCAGGAAGAATATGATCGGCTGTGCGCCCAGATGGTGACAAGCGGCACCTTCATCAAGCTGAACGAAGCCAAACGGCCCAACAGTTATCTGGCCTTCTCTGATCCAATCGATGTTGCCCGGGTTGAAGACCGCACCTTTATCTGCTCCCGTTCAAAGCAGGATGCCGGCCCCACCAACAACTGGGTCGATCCCAAGCAGATGAAGGACACCCTCAAAGGCATGTTCAAGGGCTGCATGAAGGGCCGGACCATGTACGTGATCCCCTTCAGCATGGGTCCCCTCGGTTCCAATATCGCCAAGATCGGCGTTGAAATCACCGACTCCCCGTACGTGGTGGTCAACATGCGGATCATGACCCGCATGGGTAAAAAGGTGCTGGACGTGCTGGGCAACGGCGAATTCATCCCCTGCCTGCACTCGGTTGGTATGCCGCTGGCCCCTGGCCAACAAGACGTTGCCTGGCCCTGCAACAAGGAAAAATACATCGTTCACTTCCCAGAAGAGCGGGCCATCTGGTCCTTCGGCTCCGGCTACGGCGGCAACGCCCTGCTGGGCAAGAAATGTCTGGCGCTGCGGATCGCCTCGGTCCAGGCCCGTGATGAGGGTTGGTTGGCCGAGCATATGCTGATCCTGGGGGTTGAATCCCCCACCGGCGAGAAGTCCTACGTCGGCGCAGCCTTCCCCAGCGCCTGCGGCAAGACCAACTTTGCCATGCTGATTCCGCCCAAGCCGTTCCAGGACAAGGGCTGGAAGGTAACCACCATCGGCGACGATATCGCCTGGATCAAGCCGAACGCTGACGGTCAGGTCTACGCAATCAACCCCGAGTACGGCTACTTTGGCGTTGCCCCGGGTACCAACTACGATACCAACCCCAACGCCATGATCTCCTGCGAGAAAAACTCGATCTTTACCAACGTGGCCCTGACTGAGGATGGGGATGTCTGGTGGGAAGGGATGACGAAGGAACCGCCGGCAAAGCTGACCGACTGGCAAGGTAACGCCTGGACCCCCGGTTGCGGCCGTCCGGCAGCCCATCCCAACGCACGCTTCACCGCGCCTGCCTCCCAGTGCCCCAGCATCGACCCGGAGTGGGAGAACCCCAAAGGGGTGCCGATGAGCGCCTTTATCTTTGGCGGTCGCCGCAAGGATACAGTGCCGCTGGTCTACCAGGCCTTCAACTGGAGCTTTGGCGTCTATCTGGCAGCCACTCTCGGTTCCGAAACCACTGCCGCCGCTGTGGGCGCTACCGGCAACGTCCGCCGCGACCCGTTTGCCATGCTGCCGTTTTGCGGCTACCACATGGCCGACTACTTCTCCCACTGGCTGCAGTTCGGCCGTTCCATCCCCCGTCCGCCGCGGATCTTCAGCGTCAACTGGTTCCTGAAGGATGCCGACGGCAAGTTTGCCTGGCCCGGCTACGGTGAAAACATGCGGGTTCTGAAGTGGATCATCGACCGGGTGCAGGGTCATGCCGGCGCGGTCGAATCGCCGCTGGGCTGGATGCCGCGCTATCAGGATATGGAATGGGAAGGCCTGGAGATGGACCGCGAGAAGTTCCACGATCTGATGTCGGTGGATCGCGGCGTCTGGCAGAACGAGGTGCTGTCCCACGAAGAACTGTTCATCAAGATGTACGACAAGCTACCCAAGGAGTTCCTGCATATCCGTGAGCTGATCCTTTCATCGCTCTGGCGTTCACCCGAGCACTGGGAGCAGATCGGTGAGGTACACCCCGAGGGCTGGAACGAGTAATCCGTTCACTGCCAAGTGCTGAAAACCAAAAGGGCTGGTCCGTTAACGGGCCAGCCCTTTTTTGTAGTCGCTTGCATTCTGCCACTTATGTCAGTCCACTACGTCGATCTCCCGCACCCGCACCTCTTGCCCGCTCAGCACTTCAATCCGAAAACTGCCGCAGTTACAGCAGGGATCAAACAAGCGCTCCAGCGGCGATTCGTGGCGACAGTCCAGGCAGCGGCCCTTTCCGGCCACCGGCTGGATCTGGAGTCTGGCTCCGGCCACCAGCGTTCCGGCGCTGCAGGCTTCGAAGCAGAAGGCCACCGCCTCCGGAACGACACCGGAAAGCTGGCCGATCTCCACCACCACCAGCGACACCGGCCGGCCGCCTGCATTCCGCTGGCAGATCGCAACAATATCCTGACTAAGCGCCATCTCGTGCATGGTTACGATACTACACCGACACGAGGCATAAAAAAAGGCCTGTCAGGTTACCCTGACAGGCCTTTCGGTTGCCGTAAGGCAGATTACTTCTTCTCAGCAGGAGCAGCTTCAGCAGGAGCAGCCTGAACGGAAGATACCGGTTGCTGAGCTTCGGGGGCCTTAGGAGCCTCGACAGCCGGAGCCGGAGCAGGAGCTTCTTCCTTCTTCTTGCAGCCAGCGGCAACGCCAAGGGCCAGAGCCAGTACCAGGGACAGCGAGAGCAGCTTCTTCATTGTGATTCACCTCTTCTGAGTAATTAACCCTGTGTCAAACACAGTGGTTCAAAGCAACAGACAGGAATATACTCGGCTTAATAGTGAAGTCAATAATTTTTTTTGCAGTATTTCACTAATGGTGAAAACGGCCTGTGCGGCCTTTGTGGGCCGGGGTTGGCGCATTGTGGCAGACAAAGCATTGCAGCTCTTCGACCTTCTTGGCATCCAGCGGAGAAGCGGGCTGATCGTGCCTGATCGGCGTGTTGTACTGCGAGGTCTGGAACGACAGCTGGCCACGTTCGTCACTGACGGTGGCGGCCTGATAGTTTACCTTCCAGTTGGTGGCGATCTCGACGGTGTGACACTGGTCGCAGCCGCCAGGGGGTGGAATGCTTTTCCAGGCAGTCAGCATGGCGCAACCGGTGAACGTGAGTAGCAGGGTAAACAAGGCAACAGGGATCAGTGATTTCATGGCCGTTCTCCTTTAGCGTTGCTCCAAGCCTATCACAGTGGCAGCAAAAAGCCATCATCAAGCGTTGAGACGCAGCGCTGCGCGGGCCGTAGCCGTAGTCGCGGCAGCCAGTTCATCCAGCGACAGCTGCTTCAACGCTGCCAGCGTACGGGCCGTCTCCAGCAGCCAGGCTGGCCGATTGAAACTGCCACGGTGAGCCTGGGGCGCCAGGTCAGGCGCATCGCTCTCCAGCACCAGCTGGGAGAGCGGCAGTTCGCGGGCCAAACGGAGCGGCCTGACCGCCCCCTGATAGGTGATGGTGGCGGAGATCGAGATAACAAAACCGAGCCGCACAAACTCCCGTGCCGACTCCAGAGAGCCAGAGAAGGCATGCATGATGCCGCCGATCTGCTCAGCCCGCTCCTCCTGCAGGATGGCCAAGGTGCGGCCAATGACGTCACGGCAGTGGATCAGCACCGGCAGGCCGTGACGGCGGGCGATACGTAGTTGTTCGCGGAAGCAGGCTTCCTGACGCGGCAGGTCGGCCACCTGTCGATCCAGGCCAATCTCGCCAATGGCCACCACCTGCGGTGCCAGCCGGTCCAGACGGTCAAGGGCATCCTCGCTGGCCTCCGCCCATGCCATTGGATGAATCCCGATTGTGGGCAATGCTGAGGGATAACGGCGGCAAAGCTCCATGATCCCCAGCCAGCCAGCGGGACGGATGGCGGGCACCACCCACTGGGCGATTCCGAGGGCCTGAGCTTCGTCCAGCAACTGCGGCAGCTGGCTGAACAGCGGCTCACAATCCAGGTGGCAGTGGGTGTCAATCAGCATGGCATTCACAAAAACCAGCACAATGGGCGGAACAGCCATTCAAGCAGCCGCTGCAGCAGACCGCGCCTGACGTGGTCGTCGAGGCTTACGGCCCGTGACCCGGCCAGATCCTGCTCAATCAACGCCCGCACCTGACTGCCGAACTCACGGCTGCGGATCACGGCATTGATCTCATAGTTGCGGTGGAAGCTGCGCTGGTCAAGATTGGCGGAACCAAGCACGGTCCGCTCTCCGTCGATCAGCATCAGCTTGGCATGCAACAGCTGTCGTTCCAGTTCAAAGATCTCGATGCCGGCCTTGAGCAGGGATTCGTAGGTGCTCCGACTGACCAGCCTGACCAGCGGTACATCGCTGCGGGCCGGCAGCAGCAGGCGCACCCGCACCTGCCGGCGGGCTGCCCGCAACAGCGAACGCATGATGCGGGGGCCAGGTATGAAGTAGGGGTTGACGATCAGCAGTTCTTCGGTTGCCGAGGCCATCGCCACCCGGAAGGTGGCCCGGATGCTGGAGCGCAGATGCTGGGGACTGCCGCTGACCAGAGAGACGTCCACCGCCCCTGCGGCGGGTGGCGGTGGCGGATCAAGGGCCGGCAGCAGGGGCCGACTGCCCTTCTCCTGCAGCCAGGTCTCGGCAAACAGGCCTACCAGCGGCGTCACAGCCGCGCCCCGCAAACTGAAGCCGACATCGTGGAAACTCCGCTGTTGCTCAAGCAGACCGGCGTATTCGTCACCGATATTCAGGCCGCCCAGAAAGGCCAACTGACCATCAATCAAGGTCAGCTTGCGATGATCCCGCCGGTCAAACCAGTGTAACCCTTTGCGCAGCGAAAGCGGATTGAAGGCCAGGCACTGCACGCCCTGACGACGCAGCGATGAGAAGTAAGCTTCAGGGGTTTCGAGACAGCCCACGGCGTCATAGATCAGGAACACCTGTACACCGCGCTGCACTGCGTCCGCCAGTAATGCTGCCAGTCGACCGCCGGTACGGTCGGCACGAATGATGTAATATTCCAGACAGATCAACCGTTGCGCCTGCTGCAGTGCCGCGAACAGGGCGTCGAAAAAACGCTCGCCACTGGGGTATAACACAACCTGATCGGCCTGCAGCGAAGCGGGCAGCATACCACCGGCGCGACGTCCCAAACGCCGGATGAGACGTGCTACACGTCCTTGCGGTGCCCCGGTTACTGCCATTGTCGGCCTCACTCCCCTCCTGACGGCCCTGCAACTGGCACCTGCTGCTCAGGCAGCGTTGGCAGCGCACCCTCCGCCGCCGGTGCTGTTTCTCCCTGCACCGGCACCGGTTCAGCCTCAACTGCCGGCTCAGCCTGGGGTGCCTGCTGCGACGATGACTGTGGCTGCTGGATCAGCTCCTGCTGCAGACTGAAATCCACTTTGCGCTGCAGACCGCCGATATTAGGTGCCTGGGCCAGAGCGGTCTGATATTCGTCTGCCGAGATGACTCCCTTTGCCCGCATGTTGCGCAGGATCATGTTGGAGCGGCGCAGCACCTTGCCCAGGTTGCGATACGGGTTGTAGGCCACCCGTGGCCCCGGCAGCATGGCAGCCAGAAAGGCGCTCTCGCGCGGCGTCAGCTCAGCCGGCGACTTGCCGAAATAATAGCGTGAGCCGTGACCGATGCCGTAGACCATCGGCCCCAGTTCCACCACGTTGAGGTACAGTTCAAGGATCCGTCCCTTGGTCAGTTCCTGTTCCATGCGCCAGGCCAGATAGACCTCCTTCAGCTTACGGGAGATGGTCTTTTCACGGGAAAGATAGACATTCTTGGCCACCTGCTGGGTGATGGTGGACGCTCCCTTGGCCAGGCTCTTCTTTTCAAGGTCATGCTTGATGGCCTGCTTGATCGCCTTGACGTCGATCCCCTCATGCTTGTAGAAATTGCCATCCTCAGCCAGGATCACCGCCCATTTCATTTCAGGCGCAATGCGCCCCGAAGACGTCCAGTAGCGGTTTTTCGGGCCAAGCACAAACGACCGCTCCTTGCCCTTCCAGTCACGCACCTCGATGGTCATGCTGGTCTTGCGATCAGTCAGCTGCTTGATCGGCGGCAACAGGGCCAGCGAGATGATAATGTAGGCCAGGTACAGGCTGCAGACGACGCCCCCGGCAATCAAAAATTTTTTCACAGGCACCTCCTGCACCCCTTGTAGCAGATTATCAGCCCGAGGAAAACGGTCTGTGCAGACCATAAACAGCGAGGACCGGGTTTCCCCGGCCCTCGCTTGCAGATCGTCAATGCTCTGACTTCAGCCCTTCAGTACATACTCGGCGATGGTGTCGGCGATCTTGGCCGGTCCGCTGCGGTCGTTGTTGAAGATCAGGTGATAGACATTCAGGTCGTAGGGATCGCAGTCCAAAAAATCACGTATAAAACGGTCCCGCTCCTTCTGCCGTTTTTCCACCAGCGGCTCGGCTTCAGCCTTATCAATCGCCAGCCGCTTGGCGATGGAGGCCACCTTGAAGGCCGGCGAGGCAAACATCCTGAAGTGCCAGCAGTTCTTCATACGCCGGGTAACCTGGGCTGCGCCGCGGCCGACAATGATCACATTGCCCTCTTCGGCCAGAGCGATGATCTGTTTACAGAGCAGCCGATAGTAATCCTTGTCGCTCTTCCAGCGTGGTGAAAAGGTGGACAGAAACTCATCCAGAAAACGATTCTTTTCTCCCAGACTGTGCAGCACCTTTTCTGAGAGGTTATGACTCTTGGCCACTTCATCCAAGAGCGCCTTGTCCATCAGAGTCCAGCTCTGCCCGGTTCTACTCTCAAGCTGCTGCCGCAGCAGCTCTGCCATCGGGTAGGCCTCACAGCCGAATTCCCGCGAGATGGTGATGGCCGGCTTGTGGGGAGGCTCAGCCTGCTGGCCGCCCTGGCGGCGGCTGACTTCAAGGAAGGCACCGAGTCGGTTATCGATGGACGGGATCAATCGGGATTCTGGCATGACCGTCACCTCCGCAGTATCCACGGCCAAGGGCCGTTTGATAATCAGCTGCACTCAGTGTAGCATGCTTTTGTTGATGCTCAAGGCAGCATTGACAGACCGCCGCTATTCACGGTATCTGGTGGGTACTTTTTACAGGAGGCACAACCATGGTTACCCATATCGTCTTTTTCAAGCTGGCCGACCCGACACCTGCCAACATTGCCGCCGTGCGGGACAAGCTGCTGTCGATGGAAGGAAAGATTGCCGAACTGCGTGACCTGGAAGCCGGCATCGATGTCATCCGCTCCGAGCGTTCCTACGACGTGGCCCTGATCACGAAATTTGACTCGCTTGCTGATCTGCAGGCCTATCAGGTACATCCCTACCACGCCGGCGAGGTGATCCCGTTCATGCGGGCCAACTGCTCCTCGATCGTGGCGGTGGATTACGAGGCCTAGTCCAGCTCCACCGGCAGAGATTGCGTCAACCTGATTTCGTGCGGTGCCACCAGCGCGCGGTAGGCCAAGGCCTCCACGCCCTGGGTCACCGCCTGCCGCAACAGACGGCCGTAGGCCGGATCAATGGCGTCAGCCGGGGCCACGGCGACACCATCCCCGCGCTGCACCGTGAACAGGATCACCCCCCGCTCGCCGTTTCTGACCACCTCCATCAACTCCCGCAGGTGCTTCTGGCCCCGCTCGGTAACCGCATCGGGGAACAGGGCCCGTCCGTCTTCCACCAGGGTCACGTTCTTGACCTCCACAAAACAGCGCCCCTGATCCCCTTCCAGCAGGATATCGATCCGGCTGCGTTCGCTGCCGTAGGGCACCTCCCGCCGTAGACGCGGATAGCCCTGCAGTTCGGCGATGGTGCCATCCAGGATCGCCTCTTCGGCCAGGCGGTTCGGCAGCATGGTGTTGAGGCCCACCCAGTAGCCGTCCACCTGCACCAGCTCCCAGGTGTGGGCCAGCTTGCGGTTCGGGTTGGGACTGACGGAAAGCATCACCGGGCTGCCGGGCAGGTTGCAGCCCAGCATGCTGCCGGAGTTGGGACAGTGGGCCGTCACCAGCGAGCCATCCGCCAACTCGATGTCGGCCAGAAACCGTTTGTAGCGCTTGATCAGTCTGCCAGGGATCAGCGGGGGCAGCTTCATCGCTGACCTGCCAGCCTGGCGGCGGTGCGGATGGCGGCCTGCATGCTGCTGGCCGAGGCCTTGCCGGTTCCGGCCAGGTCATAGGCGGTGCCGTGATCAACCGAGGTACGGATGATCGGCAGCCCCAGGGTGATATTGATGCCATCATCGAAGTGCCGCATCTTGAGCGGAATCAGGCCCTGATCGTGGTACATGGCCACCACCGCGTCATAGGGGGGCGGCTCCTGTACCGCAAAGTGGAAGAAGGTGTCGGCCGAGAAGGGGCCGGCCACATCCAGCCCTTCGGCCTGGGCCTGCGCAATGGCCGGCAGGATGGCGCTGGTCTCCTCGCTGCCGAAGGCGCCGGCCTCACCGCAGTGGGGGTTCAGGGCCAACACGGCGATGCGGGGCGAACGGCTGTTGCAAAGCGGCGCCACACCGCTGGCGGTCACCCGGATGGTCTTGAGGACCTGTTGGGTGGTGATCAGACGCGGCACGTTGGCGAGTGCCTCATGGATCGTGACCAGTGCCACCCGCAGCACATCACCGGCCAGCATCATCACAAAGTCGTCGCAGCGGCAGAGTTCAGCTAAAAGCTCGGTGTGTCCCGGGTAGTGATGGCCGGCGCGGTGCAGCGCCTGCTTGCTGATCGGGGCGGTGGCCATGGCCGCCACCTCGCCAGTCAGACACAGCTCGGCGGCCCGGCGGATATAGCGATAGACCGCGTCGCCCGCCCGCTCCGAGGGCTGGCCGTAGCGGATATCCAGATCCGTCAACTCCGACAAGGGCAGCAGTGCCAGGGCGTCCTCAGGTAATCCCCGGGCCTCGGCCGGTGAACTGACCGTCACCAACTGCAGCCTGCTGTCACAGACCCGGGCCGCCCGCTGCATGGCGCGCTGATCTCCCAGCACCAGAGGGATGCAACAGCCCCGCAGCGTCGGGTCGGCCAATGCCTGCAGAATGATCTCCGGTCCGACTCCGGATGGGTCTCCCATGGTAATGGCGACTAGCGGTTTCGGCATCGCATCTCCCTCTCTACCGGTCACCACCAGGGTGGCACAGGTATCTCTGCCTGCAACATGTAGCATAAGCGGCCGGCTTTCATTTATAAAAATCTGTGGTACGTTTTACGTATCTCAAGCGGGTACCGCACCGAGGGACCTCCCATGACACTGCGCAGCAAAATGATTATCGCCACCACCGCCGTCACCACCGCCATCTTTCTGCTCCTGGCAGTGGTAACCCTGCGTTACTTTGAGCATAAGCAGTTTGAAACCGTCATCAATCAACAGCAGGCCATGGTCAGGTTCACCGCCAGCGAGATCGACGCCACCCTGCAGAATGCCAAAGAACTGCTCAACGCCAACGCCCTGGTCTTCCCGCTGGAAGCACTGAATGAGCCGGACAAGGCCAGCGCCTTCCTCAAGAGCCGCACCGGCCTGCATCGTCTGTTCAACTTGCATCTGGTGATCCTTGACCTGAACGGCAACCTGCTGGCCGAATGCCACAGCCTGCCCAATCACCGCCGCACCTTTTACGGCGACGACCAGTTTTTCAAAAAGACCCTGGCCAGCGGCAAGCCACAGATCTCAGACCCGTTACCCTGCTGCCTCAACAACGGCGAGTACAACATCATGGTTTCGGCCCCGGTACTGGAGCCGTCGGGCCGCATACGGGCCGTGATGGCCGGCGCCATCAGCCTCAAGCGTGACAACATCCTGACCCGTTTCAGCAAGGCGGTCAGAGCACGGGACAGCTTCATCCGTCTGGTTAGCTCAGGCTACACCGTGATCATCCATAGCCATCCTGAGCAGGTCATGAAGCAGGTTGCACCTGGCCACCACCAGCTCTTTGATGACGCCCTGGGCGGCTTCAACGGCACCCGCCTCAATGTTGGCCGCAAAAGCGATCAGGTCTACACCTCGGTGCAGCGGCTCAAATCCATCGACTGGGTGCTGGCCGCCAGCTTCCCCCGCCAGACCGTCATACAACCGATCATCACCATGCGGATCATGTTCGCCACGGCTATCACCGCCAGCCTGATCGCGCTGATCCTGATCATCTCGACCTACATGGGGTACTTAAGCAGGCCGCTCAAGGCCTTTACGCAGCACCTGCAGGAGCTGCCCACCAAGAGCGGAGATGATCGTATCTTCACCACCACCAGCCATGATGAACTGGAACGGATGGCCACCACCTTCAACGGCCTGATCGCCACCTTGGACCGTCAGGCCGATGACCTGCATCAGCAGAACGTCTCGCTGGAGCAGGAGATGGCCGAGCGCCAGAAGCTGCAGGAAGAGTTGCAGCATGAACAAAAGGAGCTGCAGACGCTGAACGAGACCCTGGCGCAGCGGGTAGCGGAAGAGGTGGAAAAGAACCGCGAGAAGGACCAGCAGTTGCTGCAGCAGGAACGGATCGTAGTGATGGGAGAACTGCTCAGCGCGCTGGCCCATCAGTGGCGCCAGCCGCTCAACAACACCTCGCTGCTGATCCAACAGCTGCAGTTCCAGTACAACGAAGGGGAGCTGACGCCGGAGCTGATGTCAGACTTCAGCCATGAAACCCTGGGGATACTCGCTTCCCTCTCCCGTACCCTGGAGGGGTTCAGGAGCCTGTTCCAGGCTGACCAGGAACTGATCGACTTCGACCCGGTAGTGCGCACCGAGGAGGTGTTGCAGCTGGTTCGGCCGGGCTGCGAGGCCAACGATATCCGCCTGCAGTACCACGGCCAGGGCAGCAGCACCATCAGCGGACATTACAACGAGTTTACCAGGGCCTTGATGACCATCCTGGGTAACGCCCGCGAGACCCTGGTCAACCGCAAGGTGCCGGATCCGCAGATTGAGGTCAGCTGCATCGCCGAGCAAGGCCATGCGGTCATCACCATCAGCGACAACGGCGGCGGCATCGCGCCTGAGGTCATCAACCGGATCTTCGACCCCTACTACACCACCAAGTTCATGAGCCAGGGTACCGGCCTGGGTCTGTTCATGTGCAAGACCATCATCGAGCGGGTCATGCACGGTTCGCTCACCGTCCGCAACACAGCGAACGGCGCAGAATTCACCCTCACTATCTAGACCTCCCGCAGATCAGGCACAACAAAGCCGGGCGACCGCAAGGACGTCCGGCTTTGTTGTTCGTGCTGTACTGCTGACTCAGGCCTTGATCTGCCCCTGGATGCCGATGGTCACCTCGGCGTAGGGTATCACCTTGCCGCTGTTCTTGATCGCCTCCTTGGCGGCCCAGGTGATACCGCCGCAGCAGGGCACCTCCATCCGCAGCACGGTCACGCTCTTGATGCTGGATGCCCGCAGGATCTCGGTCAGCTTGTCGGTAAAGAACTGGTTGTCGTCCAGTTTGGGGCAGCCCATGATCACCGCCTTGCCGTCCAGAAAATCCTCATGGTAGCCGGCATAGGCCAACGGCACACAATCGGCGGTCAGCAGCAGGTCGGCATTCTGGAAGTAGGGGGCGGTGGGGGAGACCAGCTGCATCTGTACCGGCCACTGGGCCAGGCGGCTCTGGCGGCTGCCTTTGGGGGCATCTGCAGGGGTCGGTGCAGGCGCGCTGGCTGGGCGATTGAAGGACATCATCCGCGAACCGGGGCAACCGCCACCGTGGCCATGGGACGGAGCCGGGGCGTGCGCGCCGTGAGCCGGGGCCGGCTTGCCCTGGGCAGCCAGGTGCTGTTCCACCGCAGCCTCGTCAAAGGCGTCGGTATCGCGCTCCTCAATACTGATGGCATCCTTGGGGCATTCACCCAGGCAGGCCCCCAGGCCGTCGCAGAGGTTATCGGCAGCCAGCACCGCCTTGCCGTTGATGATCTGGATGGCCCCTTCGGCGCAGGAGGGAACACACAGGCCGCAACCGTCGCACTTGTCCGGGTCGATCTTCACAATTTTTCGCAACATGTCTGCCTTCCTTTCGTTTAGAAAAAATAATGCCAGAGATAATCAAGTCGCCCGCGCAGCAGCATCCTTCTGCCTGACCAGGCCATGATCTGCCTGACCTTGTCCCGTTGCTGCGGGGCGTAACAATGGATGCGGCACTTTTTGCAGCTCGGTTTTTCGGCCTCCAGCGGACATTTTTGGCGCTTCAGGACGGCATACTCAAAAAAACCGGCACATTCCGGGCAGAGCTGCAGCGGCTTGTCGCTGCCGGGCACGGTCACCGGCTGGCGCCCGTCGTGGCGGTGACCGGCGCACCAGACCTCGGTAAACCTGCCGATCACCCTGATATCCTTTGCCATCTGCCGAGTCATCGTTTGCATGCTGTCATCTTGCCGGATAATTGTCGCGAGCGACATGACGCCGGTCAAAAAAGTGATAATCTCTTTACCATGTATGCCTGATCGGTTACAACGAGGGTCCACACCCCGCGCATGCGCGCTGTGCTGCCACTTTATCCACGGAGACCTGCTTGATGGGGATGCTTCCGATTGACAGCCTTGAGGTCGGCATGGTGCTGGCCAACGACGTCCTGGACCGCACCGGACGGATGCTGCTGGGCGCCGGGGCAGAGCTGAGCCAGAAGCACCTGACCATTTTCCGCACCTGGGGCGTGGTTGAGGCCGATATCGCCGGTATCGACTACGTAAATGACGAATCACCGCTGCCGGCCGAGGTGGACCCGGCGGCCCTGGCAACGGCCGAAGAGGAACTGCAGCCGCTGTTCAGCTACGCCGGCACCGACCACCCCGCGCTGCGGGAACTGCTACGGCTGGCCGCCATTAGGAGGGTGCAGCATGGCCTTCGCTGATCAGCCGGTCTATACCGTGGCATGGCTGGTGGACCGCACCAGCACCGTCTACTCACTGCCACTGTTTTACGAGCGCCTCAACGAGGCGATCAACCATCCCCGCACCTCCATCGACGACATCGCCAAGATCATCACTGAGGATCAGGGCCTGACCGCACGCCTGCTGCGGCTGGCCAACAGCCCGCTGTTCGGCTGGTTCGGCAAGGTGGATTCGATCAACAAGGCGGTCACCATCATCGGCACCCAGCAGCTGCGCGACCTGGCCCTGGCCGCCTCAGTGATGGGGGTCTTCACCGGCATCCCGCCGGAGCTGATGAGCATGACCTCCTTCTGGCGTCACAGCGTGGCCTGCGGCATCATCGCCCGCACCCTGGCAACCTGGCGCCGCGAACCCAATGTGGAGCGGTTCTTCGTGGCCGGTATCCTGCACGATATCGGGCAGCTGATGATGGCCACCACCATCCCGCCGGTGGTGATGGAACTGATGCAGCAGAGCCGCAGCACCAAACTGCCCTATCATCTGACCGAGGCCGAGCGATTGGGCTTCGACCACGCCGATGCCGGCGGTGCGCTGCTGCAATCCTGGAAGATCCCGGCCAACATCGCCGAACCGGTGGAACATCACCATCACCCGTCCCGGGCCGCTCAGTTCCCGCTGGAGGCCGCCACCATTCACCTGTCCGACCTGATCTGCCAGGCGATGGACTACGGCCAGACCGGCGAGTGGTGCCTGCCGCCCCTTGACACCGCCGCCTGGGAGCGGCTGGGAATGTCGTCCCACCAGCTGGGCACGATCATCAAGCAGGCCGAACCGCAACTGGAAGAGACCTTCAGCATTCTGACGGAGGGCGTATGAGCCAGCATGACGACCAGGCCGCCTTCCCTTTCTTCCAGCAGGAGCGGATCAGCTACCTGGAGGAATCCAACCGCCGCTACGTGGCGATCCTGGAAATGCTGGCCTCCAGCGGCGACTTTCAGGCCGACCTGGCCCGGGCCAGTGATCCATCCGCCATCTACCGCGCCACCCTGGCCCAGATCCGCCGCCTGATCCCCTTTTCCTCGCTGGGCGTTCTGATCAGCCAGGAGGACGGCAGCTTTGAGCTGACCATCGCCGAACCGGGGGCAGCACTGCAGCTGCTGCAGACCGAGGCCGACCGGCAGATCATGTCCAGCTCCTTTGCCTGGGCCCTCAACCGCAACCAGGCGGTGCTGGCGCCGGCCGCTGATGATCAGACCGCGCTGCTGCAGGTGGTCTCCACCCAGTCCCGCATCCTGGGAATGCTGATCGGCCTGCTGCCGGGTCAGGGGATCACCATTGAGGCGCCAGCCTTGAACGCCCTCTCGATCGTGCTCTACACCTGCGCCTATGCCCTGGAAAGCGTGACCCTGCGGGGGATGCTGCGTGAGCAGATGGATACCCTGGAACTGCGGGTGGAAGAACGGACCTGTGAACTGGAGCAGGCCCGCCAGCATGCGGTGGCAGCCAGCCAGGCCAAAAGCGCCTTTCTGGCCAACATGAGCCACGAGATCCGCACCCCGATGAACGGCATCATGGGTATGACCGAACTGCTGCTGGAGGAGGAGTTCACGCCCGAACAGGCCCGCAAGCACCTGCTGGCGATCCGCGACTCCACCGATAACCTGATGATCATCATCAACGACATCCTGGACCTGTCCAAGATCGAGTCCGGCAAGATGTCGCTGCTGTCGCAGCCGTTCCTGCTGCGTCGCGGGCTTGCTGACGGCCTGCACCCGTTACAGGTACGGGCCGAACAGAAAGGGCTGCGGCTGGCAGTTGAGGTCAGCCCCGAGCTGCCTGACCGGCTGGAGGGCGACCTGCCCAAGCTGCACCAGCTGCTGACCAACCTGGTGGGTAACGCCATCAAGTTCAGCGATCAGGGCACCATCACCGTCTCGGTCTCTGCGGGCCAGCCTGAGGCGGAGGGCATCGTGCTGCGCTTCTGTGTGGCCGACCAGGGGATCGGCATCCCGCTTGAGGCCCAGCAACGGATCTTCGACAGCTTTGAACAGGCCGACGTCACCACCACCAAACGCTACGGCGGCACCGGGCTGGGACTGGCCATCTGCCAGCGACTGGCCGAACTGATGCAGGGCATGATCTGGCTGGAGAGCCAGCCGGGGGTCGGCAGCCGTTTCTACTTTACCGTACGGCTTAAACCCGCCGCAGCCGATGCCGTCTTTGAGGTGGAGCAACCTGCCATGACGGTAGCCACCGACCAGCCCCAGCCTGCCGGCCTGTCGGTGTTGCTGGCCGATGATGTGGAGGTCAACCGCGAACTGGCCAAGGCGGTACTGCTGCGCAACGACCACCGGATCACCGAGGCTGCCAACGGCCGCGAGGCGCTGGAGGCCTATGCCAGCGGCAGCTTTGACATCGTGCTGATGGATGTCCAGATGCCGGAGATGGACGGCCTGCAGGCTGCAAGCGCCATCCGGCAGCTGGAGCAGGCCACCGGGCGCACACACACGCCGATTGTGGCCCTGACCGCCTACGCCGCCAAAGAGGACCAGCAGAGATGCCTGGCCGCCGGCATGGATGATTATCTGGCCAAGCCGGTCAAGCCGGCCTGTCTGTTGTCCATGCTTATGCGTCACTGTGCAACGGGATCGGCCGCACCGCCGCCTTCGGCGGCGCCCAAGCTGCCCCCCGCCGAAGGTGAAGAACTACAGCCGGTCTATGCCCGCGATGAGCTGGTGGAGCGGCTGGGCGGGGCAGAGGCGCTTATCCCGCGCTTTATCGGCCTGTTCCGTAGCGGCGTGCAAAAAAATCTGGAGCAACTGGAACAGGCCATCGCCGACCACGACAGCGATGCCGTCCGGGTGCAGGCCCATACCATCAAAGGTTCCTGCGCCAACATCGGCGCCCTGCGGATGCGGGAGACGGCAGCCGTATTGGAAGACGCAGCCAGAACCGGCGACATCAGCGACGCTGCCGCAGGCCTGGCAAAACTGCGGCACCAGTTTGATGATTTTAACCACCAGGCCGACCAGGCAGCCCCGTGAAGGGAGGACTGAAGATGGGCGATCATTCTGGATACAAATGGTTGACGGCTACACAGGGCAGGCTGATGCTGGCCGGCTGCTGTCTCGGCCTGGCGCTGGTAGCCCCGGCCCAGGCAGCCGATGACCAGCTGGCCCAGGCCACGGAGCTGTTCAGCAGCTCACTGGACGATCTGCTGAGCGTCCCGGTCTCCGGCGCCTCGAAATTTGACCAGCCGATCAGCGAGGCACCGTCCTCGATCTCAGTGGTCACGGCCGAAACCATCAAGCTGTTCGGCTACCGTACCCTGGCCGACCTGCTACGTGCTCAACGGGGCTTTTTTGTCAGCAACGACCGCAATTACAGCTACGTCGGCGTGCGCGGCTTCGGCCGCTCCGGCGATTACAACTCGCGGCTGCTGGTGCTGGTGGATGGCCACCGGATCAACGAAAGCAGTTATGACTCGGCCCTGATGGGTGAGGATTTCATCCTTGACCTCGACCTGGTGGAGCGGGTGGAGATCATCCGCGGCCCGGCCTCATCGCTGTATGGCAATAGCGCTTTTTTTGGCGTGATCAACGTCATCACCCGCCACGGCACCGGTCTGCGCGGCATGGAACTGGCCGGCTCAGCTGGCGGTTTCGAGAGCTACAAGGGCAGAATCAGCTACGGTACGCGCCTCGACAACGATCTGGCCCTGTCCGTTTCCGGCAGCTACCACGACAGCGCCGGTGACCGCAGTCTGTACTACCCCGCCTTTGACGACCCGGCCACCAACAACGGCGTGGCCCGCAACCTGGATGGCGAGCGGAGCAACAGCCTGTTTGCCACGGCCTCCTGGCGCGACCTGACCCTGCAGGCAGCCTACGCCAACCGACGCAAGGATATCCCCACCGCTTCCTACGGGGTGGATTTCAACGCCCGCCCCGATTTCACCAATGACCGCTACGCCTATGTCAACCTGAAGTACGAGCACGCCTTTCCTGCCGATCTGTGGCTGCAGGCGCGGCTCTACTACGATTACTACGACTACTACGGCGAGGGCATCTACAGCGGCGTGCTGAACCGCGATGAATCCACCAGCAACCGTGTCGGCACAGAACTGCAGGCTTCAAAGCTCTTGGGCGGCAGCCATCTGCTGATCGCGGGCGCCGGGTTCTCCTACAGCTCCACCAGCTTCACCAATTACGACCAGGACCCTTTCAGCAGCTACCTTGATCTGCGCAACAACGCGGTCAACTGGTCCGCGTTCCTGCAGGACGAATACACCATCCTGCCGGAGCTGATCCTGAACGCCGGGCTGCGTTTCGACCATTACGAACAGTTCGGCGGCCAGGTCAACCCACGCCTGGCGCTGATCTATACGCCACTGGCCCAGTCCACCATCAAACTGATCTATGGCGAGGCCTTTCGCGCCCCCAACAATTACGAGTTGTACTACACGGCAGCCGGGCTGGGGCTCAAGGCCAACCCCAACCTCAAACCGGAAACCATCAGAACCTATGAACTGATCTACGAGCAACGGCTGTTTGATAACTACCGGCTGACCCTGTCTGGCTTTTACAACAAGATCAGTGACATGGTCAGCGTGGTGGCGGACCCGAGCGACCCGACCCTGGACAGCTTCGACAACATCAGCTCGGCCTCGGTGCGGGGTGCCGAGGCCGAGCTGGAGGCCAAATGGCGCAGCGGCTTCAGCGGGCGGATCAGCTACAGCTACCAGCAGGCGAAGGACGACCAGACCGGCCTGCGGCTGGTTAACTCGCCGCAGCATAGCGCCAAGGCCAACCTGGTGCTACCGCTTGTGGGCGACCAGCTGCTGTCAGGCATCGAGCTGCAGTACCTGGGCAACCGCAGGACCCTGGCCGGCAACCGGGCCGGTGACCAGCTGATCACCAACCTGACCCTGTTCAGCCAGAAATGGATCAAGGGGCTGGAATGCAGCCTGAGCCTGTATAACCTGTTTGACCAACGCTACGATGACCCGGCCAGCAGCGACCATGCCATGGATAGCATCCGCCAGGACGGTTTCGGCTGGCGCTTCAAGGCTGTCTACAGCTTTTAAGGAGCGGCATGTCCCACGCCCGAGGTCATATCTGCAGCTGCAGTTTCTGGCTGAAACTGGCGCTGCTGCTGTTTGTACTGGGTCATCCCGGTGGCGTCAGGGCACAGACCGTCACCGAATATGGGGTCAAGGCGGCCTTTCTCTACAACGCCCCCAAGTTCATCGACTGGCCGGCAGAGGCGCTGACGTCTGCCTCCTTTACCATCGGCGTGCTGGGTGACGACCCGTTCGGGACGCTTTTAGATCAGTTGGCAGGCAGGACCATCAAGGGTAAAAAGGTCGTTATCCGTCGTCTGACCTCGCTGGAGCGGGCAGCCGAATGCCAGCTGCTGTTCATCGCCGCCTCGGAGCAGCGCCGCCTGCAGACGGTGCTTGGCAGGCTGCGGGAGCTGCCAGTGCTGACCGTTTCCGATATCGACGGCTTCGCCTTTGCCGGCGGGATGCTTGAACTGACCATGGACCGTAATCGACTGACCTTTATCGCCAACAACCGGCAGGCTAAACGCCAGGGACTCAAGATCAGCTCGCAGATGCTGAAACTGGCCCGCGAGATAGTGGAGTAGCAGCATGCAGATAATCCGTGAACGTTTCCATAGCGCCCCGATCCGCCGCAAGCTGATGATCCTGATGGTGGCCATCAGCTTTGCCGTGCTGTCGCTGGCCTCGCTCTCCTTCGTCATCAACGAGGCGCTGACCACCCGCGCCGAGGTGCAACGCGAGCTGGCCGCCTATGCCGAGATCATCGCCAAGAACATGGCCACCCCGCTCTTGTTCAACGACCGGATGGCAGCCACCGAGATCCTGGCCGGCCTGCACGAAAAGCCACAAATCATGGCCGCCTTTGTGCTGACCAGCGACCAGCACGGCTATGCCAGCTTTGTGCGCACCGACCTGCTGCATGATCCATCCCCCCACGCCCTGCTACGGGAGGCCACCGCCCCGGGTATCGATCTGGATTTCGACATTGAGATCGCCCGCCCGATCATGGCCGACGATCAGCGGATCGGCACCATCGTGATCCAGTCCGACATCAGTGCCCTCACCGCCCGCCTGCAGCGGCTGCTGATGATTGTGGCGGCGGTCTTGCTGGTGGCCGGCCTGGTAGCCTTCCTGTTGTCCAGCTTCCTGCAGCAGTTGATCTCGACACCGATCGTCAACCTGGCCGCCACCATGGAGCAGGTCAGTCGTGACCGCGACTACTCGCAGCGGATGGCAAACACCAGCGCCGACGAGATCGGCCGCCTGATCGACGGCTTCAACGACATGCTGGAGCAGGTGCAGTTGCGTGACAGCCAGCTGCAACGCTACGGTGAGGGGCTGGAGGCGATGGTACGGCAGCGGACCGAGGAGCTGCTGCAGACCAACCATGAGCTGGAAACCACCATCGAAGAGCTGGTCAAGGCCCGTGAGCAGGCCATTGCCGCCAGCAAGGCCAAAAGCGCCTTTCTGGCCAACATGAGCCATGAGATCCGCACCCCGATGAACGGCATCATGGGCATGACCGAGCTGTTGCTGGGCAACGGCTTCTCCCCGGAGCAGCAGAAAAAACACCTGCGGGCCATCCGCGACTCCACTGAAAACCTGATGGTGATCATCAACGACATCCTGGACTTTTCCAAGATCGAGGCGGGCCGGCTGGAGCTGTCGACGATGCCGTTCCTGCTGCGGCAAAGTCTGGCCGACGGCCTGCTGCCGATGGAGGTCAAGGCCAAACAGAACGGCCTCAAGCTGGTGGTCTCCATCGACCCGCAGCTGCCGGACCGGCTGGTGGGCGACCTGCTCAAGCTGCATCAGGTGCTGGGTAACCTGCTGGGCAACGCCATCAAGTTCAGTGAACAGGGCGAGATCGGTCTGTCGGTGCAACTGGAGCGTCAGACCGAAAACGGGGTTGTGCTCCGTTTCTGTGTGACCGACCAGGGGATCGGCATCCCGCTTGAGGCCCAAGAGCGGATCTTCGAGATCTTCGAGCAGGCCGACATCACCACCACCAAGCGCCACGGCGGCACCGGCCTGGGCCTGGCCATCTGCCGCAGCCTGGTTGAGCTGATGGGCGGCACGATCTGGGTCGAGAGCAGCCCGGGTGCCGGCAGCCGCTTTTACTTTACCGTCCAGTTCGCACTGGCGCCGGCCGACCTTGAGATCGAGCAGGAGCCGGCTCCGGCCTGCTCGCTGACTGACGGGCACTATACGCTGCCCACGCTGTCGGTCCTGTTGGCCGACGATGTTGAGGTCAACCGGGAACTGGTCAAGGCGGTACTGTCGCAGCAGGAGCATCACTTTGTTGAGGCCCTGAACGGGCAGGAGGCGTTGCAGGCCTTCAGGAGAGAACGGTTCGATGTGGTGCTGATGGATGTGCAGATGCCTGAGATGGACGGTCTGCAGGCCACCATGGCAATTCGCGAGTTTGAGCGCAGCGAAGGACGTCCCCGCACCCCGATCATCGCCCTGACCGCCTATGCTGCCAAGGAAGACCAGGAGCGCTGCCTGCAGGTCGGCATGGACGGCTACCTGTCGAAACCGGTCAAACCGGCCGCCATCGTGGCGGCGCTGCAGCGTTTTTGCGGCAGCGGCAGCTGCACCACTTCGACACCGCAGCCATTGGTAATGTCAGCCGCTGAGAGCGGCGCAGCACCGGTCTATGATCGGGAAGGACTGTTGGAACGCCTGGGCGGTGCCGAGGCGTTGATCCCCAAGTTCATGGGCATGTTCCACAACGGTATTGTGCACAGCCTGGAGGGGATTGAGCTGGCCATCACAAGCGGTGACACCGACGGATTACGGGTGGCAGCCCACACCGTCAAAGGCTCCTGCGGTAATATCGGCGCCATGCAGATGCGGGAGACCGCAGCCGCCATCGAGGCGGCGGCCAAGACCGGCGACATCAGCGGCGCGCCGGCGGGGCTGGCGCTGCTCAGGCGTCAACTGGAGGAATTCAAGGCTGCGGTAGGGGTGTCAGCGTAGTTTTAATTCTGCATCTTCCAGCGATTTGATCCGGTCCCGCAGTTCGGCCGCTTTTTCGAAATCCAACTCCTTGGCGGCGGCCAGCATCTCTTTGCGCAGCTTCTTGATCAGCTTCGGAATCTGCTTCAGGTCGCCGCCGTAGTCGCCCAGCGTCTCGGCCACCTGGGGTACGGCGGCGTAGTCCTGCTCCTCAATCGACTCCAGGATGCTGCGCATCCCCTTCTTGACCGTTTCCGGCGTGATGCCATGCTCGACGTTGTAGGCCAGCTGCTTGGCGCGACGACGCTCGGTCTCGTCGATGCAGCCCTGCATCGAGCGGGTGATGGTGTCGGCGTACATCAGCACCCGACCCTCCACGTTACGGGCCGCCCGACCGCAGGTCTGGATCAGCGAACGGGTGGAACGCAGGAAGCCTTCCTTGTCGGCATCCAGGATCGCCACCAGCGAGACCTCCGGCAGGTCCAACCCCTCCCGCAGCAGGTTGATCCCCACCAGCACGTCGAACTCCCCCAAGCGCAATGAGCGCAGGATCTGCATCCTCTCGATGGTATCAATGTCGGAGTGCAGGTAACGCACCCGGATGCCCAGCTCCTGGTAGTAGTTGGTCAGCTCCTCGGCCATCCGCTTGGTGAGGGTGGTCACCAGCACCCGCTCCCCCCGGGCCACGGTCAGCCGCACCTCATGCAGCAGGTCGTCCACCTGGCCGGCGCCAGCTTCGGCTGCCGTCACCGGGCGGATCTCGATCGGCGGGTCCACCAGACCAGTCGGGCGGATCACCTGCTCCACAAACACACCACCGGCCCGTTCCAGCTCGTAGTCGGCCGGGGTGGCCGAGACATGCACCACCTGGTTGATACGGCTCTCAAACTCCTGGAAATTGAGGGGCCGGTTATCGAGGGCAGCCGGCAGACGGAAGCCATAGTCCACCAGGGTCTCTTTGCGGCTGCGGTCGCCGCGGTACATGCCCCCCACCTGGGGGATGGTGATGTGGGATTCGTCGGCAAACAGCACAAAGTCGTCCGGAAAGTAGTCGATCAGGGTGAAGGGCGGCTCACCGGGCTGGCGACCGTCCAGGTAGCGGGAATAGTTCTCGATCCCCTGGCAGAAGCCCATCTCCTCCATCATCTCGATGTCGTAGTAGGTGCGCTGCTCGATCCTTTGCGCCTCCAGCAGCTTGCCCTGGGCCTTGAACAGCCTGATCCGCTCCTCCAGATCAAGCCGGATCTGCTCCACGGCCCGCTCAAGGTTCTCTTTGGTGGAGACGTAGTGGGAGGCCGGGAAGATGGCAGCCTTCGATAATTTTTGCAGCACGACGCCCCGCAAGGGGTCGATCTGGGAGATGGCCTCCACCTCGTCGCCGAAAAACTCGATCCGCAAGGCCCGCTCGCTGTCGTAGGCCGGAAAGACCTCGATCACATCCCCCCGCACCCGGAAGGTGCCGCGGTGAAAATCGGTATCGTTACGTTCGTACTGGATCTCCACCAGTTTCTTCAGCAGGGTGTCGCGGCCATAGTCGTCCCCCTGGTGGAAGAAGATATGCATGGCCTGGTAGGCCTGCGGCGAACCGATACCGTAGATGCAGGAGACCGAGGCCACGATGATCACGTCCCGCCGGGTCAGGAGCGACATGGTGGCGGCGTGGCGCAGCTTGTCGATCTCGTCGTTGATGGCCGAGTCCTTTTCGATGAAGGTATCGGTGTTGGGCAGGTAGGCCTCGGGCTGGTAATAATCGTAGTAGGAGACGAAGAACTCCACCGCGTTGTCCGGAAACAGCTCCTTGAACTCGCCGTACAGCTGGGCGGCCAGGGTCTTGTTGGGGGCCAGCACCAGGGCCGGCCGACCGGTGCGGGCGATGACATTGGCCACGGTGAAGGTCTTGCCGGAACCGGTCACCCCCAGCAGGACCTGGTGTTTGTCGCCGCGCTCGATGCCGGCCACCAGCTCGTCGATGGCCTGGGGCTGGTCGCCGCGGGGGGTGTAATTGGTGGTGAGTTTGAAGACATTGTCCATGATTTTATTAGGCTATCACAAAAAACTGATTGTCAGCAGCCCTGTTTTTCTTCATACTGCTCTGCAACCTAGACGGGCCTGCGCCCGTCTTTTTCATTCTGAAGGAGCATTCAACCCATGCAGGAACGTATCCGCAATATCGCCATTATCGCCCACGTCGACCACGGCAAGACCACCCTGGTGGATGCCATGCTGAAACATGCCGGCGTGTACCGTGAGCACGAAGCCATCACCGAGCGGGTGATGGATAGCAACGACCTGGAAAAGGAGCGCGGCATCACCATCCTGGCCAAGAACCTGTCGATCCACCACGGCCAGTACAAGATCAACATCGTGGACACCCCTGGCCACGCCGACTTTGGCGGCGAGGTGGAGCGGGTCTTAAAGATGGTCGATTCCGTTTTGCTGCTGGTGGACGCCCTGGACGGCCCGATGCCCCAGACCCGCTTCGTGCTCAAGAAGTCCCTGGACCTGGGCCTCAAGCCGATCGTGGTGATCAACAAGATCGACCGCCCCGGCTCCCGACCGGACGAGGTGCTGAACATGGTCTTCGACCTGTTCTGCGAACTGGAGGCCAGCGACGAGCAGCTGGACTTCCCGGTGGTCTACACCAGCGCCAAGATGGGCTACGCCAAGCTGGATGTGAACGTCGAATCCAACAGCATGGAGCCGCTGTTTGCGGTGGTGGAGTCCAACGTGCGGCCGCCCAAGGGCGATGCCAACGCCCCGTTCCAGATGCTGATCGCCAACATCGACTACAACGAGTATATCGGCCGGATCGCCACCGGCCGGATCTTCAACGGCCGGGTCAAGGCCGGCGAGACCGTGGCCATGATCAAGCAGGGCGGCGCCGTCAGCCGTGGCCGGATCACCAAGCTGCTGGGCTATGAAGGTCTGAAACAGGTGGAGATCCAGGAGGCCGGCACCGGCGATATCGTTACCGTGGCCGGCTTCGACGAGGTCAGCATCGGCGAGACCCTGGCCTCGGCCGAGAGTCCGGTGGCGGTGCCCTACGTCTCCATCGACGAGCCGACCCTGGCAATGAACTTCATCGTCAACACCTCCCCCTTTGCCGGCCGCGAGGGGAAATGGGTCACCTCCCGCAACATCCGCGAACGGCTGACCAAGGAACTGCGCACCAACGTCTCGCTCAGGGTTGAAGACACCGATTCACCGGACACCTTCAAGATCTCAGGCCGGGGCGAGCTGCACCTCTCCATCCTGATCGAGAACATGCGCCGCGAAGGGTTTGAGTTGGCGGTTTCCAAACCTGAGGTGATCATCCGCGAAAAAGACGGCGTCAAGATGGAGCCGATGGAGTACCTGGTGGTGGATGTGGCCTCCGAGTTCCAAGGGGCGATCATCGAGAAGATGGGCCCTCGCAAGGGCGAGATGGTGGCCATGCACCCGATGGGCGAGATGGTCAGGCTCGAGTTTGTGGTGCCGGCCCGGGGCCTGATCGGCCTGCGGGGCGAGGTGATGACCGACACCCGTGGCACCGCCGTGATGACCCACACCTTCCACGAGTACGCCCCCTACAAGGGCGACATCCCCGGCCGCAAGAATGGTGTGTTGATCGCCATGGAGCACGGCGAGACCACCGCCTATTCGCTGGATGCCCTGCAGCCCCGTGGCGTGCTGTTCATCGGCGCCGGCGTGGAGGTCTACGGCGGCATGATCATCGGCGAGCATGCCCGTGACAACGACCTGGAGGTCAACGCCTGCCGGGGCAAGAAGCTGACCAACGTGCGGGCCTCCGGTTCCGACGATGCCATCAAGCTGACCCCGCCCCGCACCATGTCCCTGGAGCAGGCCCTGGAATTCATCGATGACGACGAACTGGTGGAGGTGACCCCCACCTCGATCCGCCTGCGCAAGAAGGAACTGGACCCGAACCAACGCAAGAAGAAGAACAAGTAGGAGGCTCGTTTCTTCTGCTGTCTGTAAACCGGGGGCGCGGTCCATGGACCGCGCTCCCGGTTTTGCACCCGACGCTGCCACCTGCTAAAAATCAGCGGGGCTCAGCTCCATCATCCCGTCCTCTTCCTGGTTGATCAGGAAATCAAAGGGCGGCAGCTCATGCTGCAGCAGGATCAGCAGCAGTTTGGGCCGCAGCAGCGCCTTTTGCTCTTCGTTGGCAAACCTGAGGAACATCCGCAGCAACGCCTCCACCGCCTCCAGCGGCTCACCCTTGATATCGTTGACCTGCTCATCGCTATTAAGGCTGAACAGGCTGGGATAGCTGCCGTCCGGCTTGAAAAAGCCCATAATTTTGTGCGTTTCAGCATCACCCAGGATACTCTTCGCCGCCGTCACCATCTCGTTCAACGCCGCGATCAGGGCCGGCAGCTTACTGCTGAGCGAGGTGATGATATCCAGCCCGACCTGCAGCCCTTCCAGCCGCTGCATCAAGGTCTCCAGCAGCTCCCCTCTGATCAGCCCGCCATGCTGGGGCATAAGAGCCAGCGGTGCCGGGTCAAGTTGGCGGATCTTCTGCACCGCCAGCCGGATGGCCTCATTGCTGGGCATGTACAGCTGATGGAAGGCCTTGATGCCGGCCCAGTTTTCCTCCTGGGCATGGAGACCCGACGCGGCGATACCGCCGAACAGATCACCGGTGAACAGGATGCGCGATTCCAGGTCGTAGACCATGCAGGCGCCGCGAAAGTGGCAGAATGGCGTGGGTACAAACTGCAGCTTGTGGCCGGTGGGCAGCACCACCTTTTGCCCCTGTACCCGGTCAACAGCACGGAAGTTGGTCTTGGACATGCCGTTCAGATTGGCCAGACGCCAGGTGTCCTCGGTGGCGATCACGGTCAGCTTGGGGTTAAGCTTGGCCAATGTGGGCAACACCCCAAGCACGTCAGGATCCTGATGGTTGATGAACGCCAGGTTGATCTTGGCCAAACCACCGGGGAGCACCGCTGCAACTTTTTGCGAGAGACTGTCAAAATCGTTGGTCGGTCCCGGATCGATCAACAGGGTGCCGGTAACGCCATTGCCCTTGAAGATGCGCAAGAAGCTGTTACGACTCAGGAACGTCTTGGTACCGGCCCCCACCCAGTAGACCCCTGGAGCCAGCTCACTGACCTGGTCCAGATTAATCAGCTTTTCCATCACCACCTCCCAATAAGACGTATAAGACTCACAAAGTCTTGTAGCACGTCATGTCGCTTTAGGGAAGCCTTGAACCGATCGACGTTCACGGAATCTGCACGGTCTATGGGCCAGATTTTTTCTTGACCAGGCTCCACAATCGGTTTATGAATGAACGGTCATTCATTACGGAGGCACACATGTCAAAAGAAGATAAACGGGAAGCGATTCTGCAGGCCACACTGGAGCTGGTGGCCGAGCATGGCTTCCACGACGCCCCCTGCTCGCTGATCGCCGAGCGGGCTGGTGTGGCGGCAGGCACCATCTACCGCTACTTTGAGAACAAGGATGTGCTGATCATTACGCTCTATCGTGAGCTGGAGGGCAAGATCAACACCTTCCTGGAGCAGGGCTACAGCATGGATATTCCGTACCGGGAGCGGTTCCTGCACCTGGTCAGCAATCTGCTGCAGTTTTTTATAACCAACCCGAAGGAGTTCAAATATATCGAGCAGTTTCACAATTCACCCTACGGTGTAGCCTTCCGGCGCGATCGTCTGTTGGGTCAACAAGAAGATTGCGGCATCTACTGCGAACTGTTCAAGCAGGGTGTCGAACAGCAGGTGATCAAAGACCTGCCGCTGGTGCTGCTGTTCGATCTGGCCTTTGGACCGATTGTCTCCGTGGCCCGCAATCACATCCTTGGCTTTATTCAACTTGATGCTACCCTTATTCAACGGATAGCCGAAGCCTGCTGGGATTCCATGAAACGGTAACACCTGAATGTTCATTCATTTTGAAGGCTACTAACTAACAAACGAGGTATCACGATGCTCAAGCTCACAACCACCCGACTGCTGGCTGTCACGCTGCTGCTGACTGCCGGCCTGACCGCCGCCTGCGGGAAAAAACAGCCAGCCATGCCCCAGCAAGGCCCCCCCGAAGTAAGCGTGGTGACCATCCAGACCCAACGAGTGGCGCTGACCACCGAGCTTTCAGGCCGCACCACCCCCTATCTGATCGCTGAGGTACGCCCCCAGGTGGGCGGCATCGTTAAAAAACGTCTGTTTACCGAGGGCAGCGACGTTAAGGCCGGTCAGGTCCTGTACCAGATCGACCCGTCCAGCTACGAGGCGGCCCTGGCCAGCGCCAAGGCCAACCAGGCCCGGGCTGAGGCCACCCTGACAACGGTACGGCTCAAGGCACAGCGCTACCAGGAACTGGTCCAGATCAAGGCGGTCAGCCAGCAGGATAACGACGACGCCCAGGCCGGTCTCAAGCAGGCCGAGGCCGAACTGGCAGCGGCCAGGGCCGCTGTGCAAACGGCCAGCATCAACCTGGCCTACACCAAGGTCACCGCCCCGATCTCCGGACGGATCGGCCGCTCGGCAGTCACCGATGGCGCCCTGGTCACCGCCAGCCAACCCACTGCCCTGGCCACCATCCAACAGTTGAGCCCGATGTATGTCGACGTAACCCAATCCAGCGCCGAGTTGCTGAAGCTGAAACAGAACCTGGCCAACGGCCTGTTCAAGAAGGGTGCTGCCAACCAGGCCCAGGTAAAACTGTTGCTGGAGGATGGCACTCCCTATCCCCAGACCGGCACCCTCAAGTTTTCCGAGGTGACCGTTGACCAGAGCACCGGATCGATCACCCTGCGGGCCCTGTTCCCCAACCCGCAGCAGCTCTTGCTGCCCGGCATGTTCGTGCGGGCCGTCGTGCAGGAGGGCGTGAACGAGCAGGCCATTCTGGCGCCGCAACGGGGGGTGACCCGCACCCCCCAGGGCGCTGCCGTGGCGATGGTGGTGGGGGCCGAGGAGAAGGTTGAGCCGCGGCCGATCACGGTGGTACGCACCGTGGGCGACTCCTGGCTGGTGGCCGAAGGGCTCAAACCCGGCGACCGGGTGATCGTGGAAGGGATCCAGCGGGCCCGCCCCGGCACACCGGTCAAGGCGGTGCCGTTCGGCGCCGCCCCTGCAGCGGCCGGCCAGCAGCCGGCCAAGCCGCAGCAACCGGCCGCATCCCCGGCCCAGCAGCCTGCAGCAACGCAACAAACCGCACCAGCCACCAAGTAAAGGAGCCGCTCCATGGCCAAGTTTTTCATAGAACGACCGATCTTTGCCTGGGTAATCGCCATCCTGGTGATGCTGGCCGGCCTTTTGGCGCTGAAAACCCTGCCGGTCTCCCAGTACCCGCCGATCGCGCCGCCCCAGATCACGATCAACGCCATCTACCCCGGCGCCTCGGCCCAGACCGTGCAGGACACCGTCACCCAGGTGATCGAGCAGAAGCTGAACGGCATCGACAACCTGATCTACATGTCCTCCACCAGCGACTCGGCCGGCGCCGTGGCCATCAACCTGACCTTCAGGGCCGGCACCGACCCCAACATCGCCCAGGTGCAGGTGCAGAACAAACTGCAACTGGCCACACCGCTCTTGCCGCAGATCGTGCAGCGTCAGGGAATTCAGGTGGTCAAGTCCACCAAAAACTTCCTGATGATGGTCGGCCTGGTCTCGGAGGACGGTTCCTTAAGCCGCCACACCCTGACCGACTACCTGGTGGCCAACGTCCAGGATATCATCAGTCGCACCGAAGGGGTCGGCGAGGTGACGGTCTTCGGCTCGCAGAACGCAATGCGGATCTGGCTCAACCCGGACAAGCTGAACAACTTCAGGCTGACCAGCAACGAGGTGGTTGCTGCGCTGCAGGCCCAAAACGCCCAGGTCTCGGCCGGCCAGTTCGGCGGCATCCCCGCCAGCATCGGCCAGCAGCTGAACGCCACCATCACCGCCCGCACCCTGCTGCAGACACCCGAGCAGTTCGACGCCATCATCCTGCGCACCAATCCGGACGGCTCCACCGTCAAACTTAAGGATGTGGCCCGCACCGAGATCGGCACCGAAAGTTACGACATAGAGGCCCGCTTCAAGGGCAAGCCGATCGGCGGCATGGCGCTGCGCCTGGCGGCCGGGGCCAACGCCCTGGACACCGCCGACCGGGTCAAGGCCAAGATGGCCGAGTTGGAGAGGTACATGCCGGCCGGGGTCAAAGTGGTCTATCCTTACGATACCACTCCCTTTGTGAAGGTCTCGATCCAGGAGGTGGTGCGGACCCTGATCGAGGCGGTGATCCTGGTCTTCTGTATCATGTTCCTGTTCATGCAGAACTTCCGCGCCACCCTGATCCCGACCATCGCCGTGCCGGTGGTGCTGTTGGGCACCATGGGCGTGTTGTCGGCAGCCGGTTTCTCGATCAACACCCTGACCATGTTCGCCCTGGTGATCGTGATCGGCCTCCTGGTTGACGACGCCATCGTGGTGGTGGAAAACGTGGAACGGATCATGTCCGAGGAGGGCCTGTCGCCCCACGACGCCACGGTCAAATCGATGGGGCAGATCACCAGCGCCCTGGTGGGCATCGCCACGGTGCTGACCGCGGTCTTCCTGCCGATGGCCTTCTTCGGCGGTTCCACCGGCGTCATCTACCGCCAGTTTTCGATCACCATCATCGCGGCCATGATCCTGTCGGTGCTGGTGGCGATGATCCTGACCCCGGCCCTGTGCGCCACCCTGCTCAAGCCGGTTGCAAAGGGGCATGATCCCTGTGAAAGCGGCTGGTATTGCCCCTTCTTCCGCTGGTTTAACCGGATGTTCGACAAAGGCCGGGGCAAGTATGAAGGCATTGTCAGCCGCTCCTTCGGCCAGCCGATCCGTTATCTGCTGCTGTACGGCAGCATCGTCGTCATCATGGTGTTTTTCTTCCTGCGCCTGCCCACCGCCTTCCTGCCGGATGAAGACCAGGGCTTCGTCATCTGCCAGATCCAGCTGCCGGCCGGGGCCACCCACGAACGGACCATCAAGGTGGTCGAACAGATCGAGCAGCACTTCCTGGAGAATGAAAAGCAAACCGTTGAATCGATCATTACCGTGGCCGGTTTCAGTTTTGCCGGCCGGGGCCAGAACATGGGCCTTGCCTTTGTGCGGCTTAAGGACTGGAAACTGCGGCAACGGCCTGACCTGAAGGCGGCTGCCGTGGCCGGACGGGCCATGGGGGCCTTCTCTCAGATCAAAGACGGCATGGCCTTTGCTTTTTCGCCGCCGGCGGTGGTGGAACTGGGCCAGGCCAACGGCTTTGACTTCATGCTGCAGGACCGCAGCGGTCTGGGCCACGACAAGCTGATGGAGGCCAGAAACCAGCTGTTGGGGATGGCGATGCAAAACAAAAAGCTCGTGGCCGTACGCCCCAACGGCCAGGATGACTCGCCCCAGTTCAAGCTGGACATCGACGATGTCCGCGCCGGCGCCCTGGGGGTCTCCACGGCGGATATCAACAGCGTGTTGGCCACCGCCTGGGGCAGCTCCTACGTCAACGACTTTATCGAGAACGGCCGGGTAAAAAAGGTTTACATACAGGCTGATGCCGGCTACCGGATGGTGCCGGAGGATATCAACAAATGGTACGTGCGCAACAACCGGGGTGAGATGGTGCCGTTCTCGGCCTTCGCCACCGCCCGTTGGCAGTACGGTTCGCCCCGCCTGGAGCGCTACAACGGCATCCCCTCGGTGGAGATCATGGGCCAGGCCGCTCCAGGGGTGAGCACCGGCGAGGCGATGGCCGAGATGGAGCGGATGGCAGCCAAGCTGCCGCCCGGCATCGGCTACGAGTGGACCGGTCTCTCCTATGAGGAGAAGGCGGCCGGCAAACAGGCCCCGGCCCTGTACGCCATATCGCTCTTGGTGGTGTTCCTGGCGGTGGCAGCGCTCTATGAGAGCTGGACCATCCCGTTCGTCAACCTGCTGATGCTGCCCTTGGGCCTGGTGGGCGCCGTGACTGCCGTCACCCTGCGGGTACTGCCCAACGACGTCTACCTGCAGATCGGCCTGTTGACCACCGTCGGCCTTTCCACCAAGAACGCGATCCTGATCATCCAGTTCATCAAGGCCCAGCTGCATGAAGGGCATGACCTGGTGGAAGCAACCCTCTCGGCGGTCAAGATCCGGCTCAGGCCGGTGATCATGACCTCGCTGGCCTTCTTCTTCGGCACCCTGCCGCTGGCGCTGACCAAAGGGGCTGGCGCAGCGGCCCAGAACGCCATCGGCACCGCCGTCACCGGCGGCCTGCTGTCGGCCACCTTCATCGACCTGATCTTCATCCCGTTCTTCTTTGTGATGGTCTCGCGGCTGTTCGGCCGCAAGAAGTACAAAAAGGAACACGCTGCTGCCGTTCCGATCACGGCAGAGGGGGCACACTGATATGAACACCAAAAACAATCGTAACGCAGAGCATGCAAGCACGGCGCAAAGGCTCCTTTGCGTTAAAAATGCCGTTTTGGCGGTTACCGTCACGACACTCTTTTCGGGCTGCACCATGGCCCCCAGCTACACCCGGCCCGACGCGCCGGTGGCGGCCAGCTGGCCCACTGGCCCGGCCTACACAGCCCAGGCGGCGCAGGCTGATCAAAAGCCGGTGGCCGAGATTCCCTGGCGTGAGTTTTTCATCGAGCCCCGTCTGCAACAGGTGCTGTCGCTGGCTATCAACAACAACCGCGACCTGCGGGTGGCAGCCCTGACCATCGAGAAGACCCGGGCCCAGTATCAGATCCAGCGGGCTGATCTGCTGCCGCAGATCGACGCTACCGCCGGCGCCGCCATCCAGCGTCTGCCGGCCGATCTGTCGGCCAGCGGCCAAGCCCGCATCAACCGTCAGTACAGTGTCGGCCTGGGGGTCAGCAGCTACGAGCTGGACCTGTTCGGCCGGGTGCGCAGCCTGAAAGATCAGGCCCTGGAGCAGTACCTGGCCACCGAGCAGGCCCAACGGGCGGTGCAGATCAGCCTGGTGGCCGAGGTGGCCAACACCTGGCTGGCCCTGGCTGCCGACCGGGAACGGCTAAAGCTGGCCCAGGAGACCCTGAAGAGTCAGCAGGAAAGTCTGCAGCTGATCCAGCGCCGTTTCGATGCCGGCGCCTCGTCGCAGCTGGATCTGCGTCAGGCCCAGACCAGGGTTGAGGCGGCCCGGGTGGATAGCGCCCTCTACACCGCCCAGCTGGCCCAGACTGAAAACGCCCTGACCCTGCTGGTGGGCGCAAGCGTGCCGGCCGAGTTGCTGCCCAGCGCGTTGAGCAGTGTGGCTGCGCTGCAACCACTGCCGGCCGGGCTGCCCTCCGAGGTGCTGCTGGGCCGTCCCGACATCCTGGCGGCGGAGCATCGCCTGAAAAGCGCCAACGCCAACATCGGCGCGGCCCGGGCCAACTTCTTCCCCCGCATCGGCCTCTCTGCCAGCTTTGGCACCGCCAGCGCCAGCCTGAGCGACCTGTTCCAGCCCGGCTCAACCGCCTGGAACTTCATGCCCCAGGCCAGCGTGCCGCTGTTCGACACCGGCGCCAACCTGGCCCGGTTGGATGTCTCCAAGGCCGAGCGGGATATCGCGGTCGCCCAGTACGAAAAAACGATCCAGACCGCCTTCCGCGAGGTGGCCGACAGCCTGGCCAGCAACGGCACCCTGGCTGAGCAGCTGGCAGCCCAGCAGGCCCTGACCGAGGCCACCGCTGACAGCCACCGCCTTGCGGAAGCCCGCTACAGTAAAGGGGTCGACAGCTACCTGACCGTGCTGGATTCCCAGCGTTCCACCTACAGCGCCCAGCAGGGCCTGATCAGCGTACGTCTGGCCAAACTGGCCAATGAGGTCACGCTCTACAAGGTGTTGGGCGGCGGAGCAGCAAAATGATCAGCGTGCCGCGTCTGGCATTGGTAGCCCTGCTGCTCCCGGTTACAGCACTGCTAACCAGCCCGGCTGCGTGGGCCGGGCCGGCAGAGCCGGCCTCCCCGTTTGGTCTGCCAGCGTCGTCACCAGCAGAGATTTCTTCTGACGCAACCGCTGTGCAAACCCGACTGCACCAGGAACAGCAGGCCTCCGGCCTGCTGTTTTCTATTGTGCCCCACAAATCCAACTACCTGTTGCCGGTCAGCTATAACCGGAAGCCGAACCATGCCGCCTACAACGGATCAAGCACCCATGACGAATCGTTGGACAACCTGGAGGTCAAATTCCAGCTCAGTATCAAGACCCCGCTCTGGGAAAAGATCTTCGGCAACAACGGCACCTTGTATGCGGCCTACAGCCAGCTTGCCTTCTGGCAGGCCTATAACAGCAAAACATCCTCACCCTTTCGGGAGATAAATTTCGAGCCGGAGCTCTTTCTGGCCTTCACGACCGGCTACCGGTTGTTCGGCGTCACCAGCCAGCTGGCAACGATCGGCATCAATCACCAGTCCAACGGCCGCTCTGAGCCGCTTTCCCGCAGTTGGAACCGGATCACTGCCAGCATGCTGTTTAACCGTGGCGATACCTACCTGACCCTGCGGCCCTGGTTTCGCATCCCCGAGAGCCGTCAGGATGACGACAACCCCCACATGGAACGTTATTACGGCTACGGCGAACTGCAGCTGCTGCAGAAGATCGGTGACCATACGCTGACGCTCATGCTGCGCAACAACCTGCGCAGATCCGACAACAAGGGGGCAGTGCAGCTGGACTGGAGCTTTCCGCTGCATAAAAAACTGAAGGGCTATATCCAGTATTTTAACGGCTATGGCGAGAGCCTGGTGGATTACAACCATCTCAATAACCGGATCAGTGTCGGCGTCATGCTGACCGACTGGTTGTGATGCGAAGAGCGGGAAACGTGCTAAACTGAAGGCAGATCAGTCATCCGCGCCCCAGCAGCCTGCAGAGCGGAGAGAGCATGACACCACAACAGAAAAAATGGCTGAGCATCGGCATTATCGCGCTGGCAGCCTCTGGCGCGGCCGTTATCGCCTGGCAGAAGTACCGCGCCGACCGCAGCACCAATGGCCTGGTGAGCGGTAACGGCCGGGTTGAGGCGGTGGAGATCGATGTGGCCGCCAAGGTGGCCGGGCGGGTCAAGGAGATCAGGGTAGCAGAGGGCCAGTTTGTCACGGCGGGCCAGGTGGTGGCGGTGATGGACACCACGAATCTAGAGGCCCAGCTGCGGCAGGCCCAGGCCCAGCTACTGCAGGCCCAGAGCGCCGTGGCCACGGCCCATAGCCAGCTGGCCCAGCGCCAGAGTGAACGGGCGGCGGCCCAGGCCACCGTTGCCCAGCGCGAGGCAGAACTGCTCAAGGCCCGCCAGCATGCCCGCCGATCGGCTGAGCTGGCCCACAGCGGAGCCATCGCAAAACAGGACGCCGATGACGATGCGGCCCAGCTGCGCAGTACCGAGGCGGCACTGCATGCCGCCCGGGCCCAGGTGGCGGCCAGCGACGCCACGATTAACGCCGCTGCCACCCAGATCAACGGCGCCCAGGCGGCGGTGTCGGCTGCCAAGGCTAATGTTGAACGAATCCAGGCTGATATTGACGACAGCATGCTCACCGCCCCCCGCGACGGCCGGGTGCAGTACAAGGTGGTCCAGCTGGGGGAGGTGGTGGGCGCCGGTGGCCGCATCGTCAGCCTGGTGGACTTGAGCGACGTCTACATGACCTTCTTCCTGCCGACCTCTGCGGCCGGCAAGGTGGCGCTGGGAAGCGAGATCAGGCTGGTGCTGGATGCGGCACCGCAGTACGTGATCCCTGCCCGGGCCTCCTTTGTGGCCGACGTGGCCCAGTTCACCCCCAAGACCGTTGAAACCGCCGTGGAACGTGAAAAGTTGATGTTCCGCATCAAGGCCCAGATATCCCCTGAACTACTCAAAAAACACCAGGCACAGGTCAAGACCGGCCTGCCGGGCGTGGCCTGGGTGCGGCTTGATCAGACCAAGCCATGGCCATCGCAGCTGCAGGTCAGGCTGCCGCAATGAACGAGCCTCCCCCCCCAACCCCGGTGGTCAAGCTGACCCAGGTCAGCCTGCGCTACGGCACGACGACCGCCCTGCAGGATATCTCCCTCGATCTGCCGGCGGGCTGCCTGATCGGCCTGATCGGGCCGGACGGGGTGGGCAAATCCAGCCTCTTGTCACTGATCGCCGGTTCGCGGGCCATCCAGCAGGGCAGCATCCAGGTGCTGGGCGGCAGCATGGCCGATACCCGGCACCGCACACAAGTCTGCCCCCGCATCGCCTACATGCCGCAGGGGCTCGGCAAAAACCTCTATCCAACCCTGTCGGTGTTTGAGAACGTCGACTTCTTCGGCCGTCTGTTCGGCCACGACCGCCAGGAGCGTGAGCGGCGCATCGACGAGCTGCTGCAGGCCACCGGGCTGGCCCCGTTCCGTCAGCGGCCGGCTGGCAAACTGTCCGGCGGCATGAAACAGAAGCTGGGGCTCTGCTGCGCCCTGATCCACGACCCCGACCTGCTGATCCTGGACGAGCCCACCACCGGTGTTGATCCGCTGTCACGGCGCCAGTTCTGGCAACTGATCGAGCGGATGCGGGCCCATCGTCCTGATATGAGCGTGCTGGTGGCTACGGCCTACATGGAAGAGGCGGCCCGCTTTGACTGGCTGGTGGCGCTGCATGCCGGCAGGGTGCTCGCCACCGGCTCCCCGTCGGCGCTGCTGAGCCAGACCAAGAGCAACAGCCTGGAAGAGGCCTTCATTGCCCTGCTGCCCCCCGCTGCCCGGGCCGGCCACCAACCGGTGCTAATCCCGCCCCGCACCTCCGAGCGACAGAACATAACCGCCATCGAGGCCCATGACCTGACCATGCGCTTTGGCGATTTCACCGCCGTGGACCGGGTCAGCTTCCGGATTGGCCAGGGCGAGATCTTCGGTTTCCTCGGCTCCAACGGCTGTGGCAAGACCACCACCATGAAGATGCTGACCGGCCTGCTGCCGGCCAGCGAAGGTGAAGCCTGGCTGTTCGGGCGGCCGGTGAACCCCCACGACCTGGCCACCCGCCGCCGGGTGGGCTACATGACCCAGGGTTTTTCGCTCTACAGCGAGTTGACGGTGCAGCAGAACCTGGTGCTGCACGCCCGTCTGTTCAGTATGGAAGAGGCCCGTATTCCGGAGCGGGTAACAGAGATGGCCCGGCGCTTCGGACTGGAACAGGTGCTGGACAGCCTGCCCGACGCCCTGCCGCTGGGGGTGCGGCAACGGCTGTCGCTGGCGGTGGCCATGATCCACGGTCCGGAGCTGCTGATCCTGGACGAGCCCACCTCCGGCGTTGATCCGGTGGCCCGGGACGCCTTCTGGCAGATCATGGTGGAGCTGGCCCGCCGCGATCAGGTGACCATCTTCATCTCAACCCACTTCATGAACGAGGCCGAACGTTGCGACCGGATCTCGCTGATGCACGCCGGCCGCGTGCTGGTCAGCGATGAGCCCGCTGCGCTGGTAGCAAAGCGCGGCGTGGCCACCCTGGAAGAGGCCTTCATCAGCTATCTGGAAGAGGCCGACCATGAACCGCAGCAAGCTCTGCTGCCTCCGGCAGTGACCGCCGAGCCGTTGCCAACCACGGCTGCTGCCCCATCCCCGCGCTGGTACAACCTGTTCAGCCTGCGCCGCATGGTCAGCTACAGTCGCCGTGAGGCGCTGGAACTGCGACGCGACCCGGTGCGGCTGACCCTGGCGCTGCTGGGCAGTGCGTTGCTGATGCTGGTGATGGGCTACGGCATCAACATGGATGTGGAAGACCTGCAGTTTGCGGTACTGGATCGGGATCGCACACCCATAAGCTGTGACTACGCCCTCAATCTGGCTGGATCACGGTATTTTCAGGAGCAGCCACCGCTCACGGACTACGCCGACCTTGACCAGCGGCTGCGGGCCGGCCAGATCAGCCTGGCCATCGAACTGCCACCGGGCTTTGGCCGCGACATCAAGCGTGGCAGCCCGGTCAGTGTAGGGGCCTGGATCGACGGCGCCATGCCGACCCGGGCTGAGACGGTTAGCGGTTATGTGCAGGGTATGCACAGCCAGTGGCTGGCCGGCCTGGTGCGTGAACAGCGGCAGCCCGGCGTCAGTGCCACCATCGAGACCCGCTTCCGCTACAACCCCGATGTCAGGAGCCTGCCGGCCATGGTGCCGGCCATGATCCCGCTGCTGTTGATGATGATCCCGGCCATGCTGTCGGCGCTGTCGGTGGTGCGGGAAAAGGAACTGGGCTCCATCGTCAATCTCTACGTCACCCCGGTCACGCGGCTGGAATTCCTGCTGGGCAAGCAGCTGCCGTATATCGTCTTGGCCATGCTCAACTTCCTGCTGTTGACCGGGCTGGCGGTACTGGTCTTCAAGGTGCCGCTCAAAGGCAGCTTCGGGGCCCTGCTGCTGGCGGCGTTCCTGTATGTGATCGCCGCCACCTCCTTAGGGCTGGTGATCTCCAGCTTCATGCGCAGCCAGATCGCCGCCCTGTTCGGCACCACCCTGCTGACCATCCTGCCGGCGGTCCAGTTCTCCGGCATGATCGACCCGGTGTCGTCGCTGGAGGGGGCCGGCGCCCTGATCGGCAAACTCTACCCCACCACCCACTTCCTGACCATCACCCGCGGCGCCTTTTCCAAGGCACTGGGTTTTGCCGAACTGCAGTCATCCTTCCTGCCGTTGCTGCTGGCGGTGCCGCTGCTGACCCTGCTGGGCGCGCTGCTGCTGAAGAAACAGGAGCGCTGACCGTGCGGCCGGCCAACATCCTCCACCTGGGTGTCAAGGAACTGCGGGGCCTGCTGCGGGATCCGGTCATGCTGTTTCTGATTATCTACGCCTTCAGTCTGGCCATCTACACCGCCGCCACCGCCATGCCCGAGACCCTCAACAAGGCGCCGATCGCCATTGTGGATGAAGACCGTTCCCAGCTCTCCCAGCGGATCAGCGACGCCTTTTACCCGCCTCACTTCATGCCGCCCTCCCTGATCAGCCTGCGCGAGATGGATGCGCGCATGGACGCCGGCCTGGATACCTTTGCCCTGACCATCCCGGCCTCCTTCCAGCGCAACCTGCTGGCCGGCCGCAACCCCAGCATCCAGCTCAACGTGGACGCCACCCGCATGAGCCAGGCCTTCACCGGTAGCGGCTACATCCAGATCATAGTCGGCAACGAGATCAGCCGCTTTCTGCAGGCCTACGGCGCCGACCCCACGCCGCCGGTTGAACTGGCGCTGCGGGCCCGCTTCAACCCCCAGCTGAACAAGACCTGGTTCGGTGCAGTCATGAAGCTGATCGACAACGTCACCATGCTGTCGATCATCCTGACCGGCGCGGCGCTGCTGCGGGAGCGGGAACACGGCACCGTGGAACACCTGCTGGCCATGCCGGTCACCCCCCTGGAGATCATGACCGCCAAGGTCTGGGCCATGGGGCTGGTGGTGCTGCTGGCCACGGCCGGCTCCCTGCTGCTGGTGGTCCAGGGCTGGCTTGCGGTACCGATCGAAGGTTCGCTGCTGCTGTTTCTGCTGGGCTGCACCCTGCACCTGTTCGCCACCACCTCGCTGGGGATCTTCCTCGGCACCCTGGCTCGGTCCATGCCGCAGTTCGGCCTGCTGCTGATGCTGGTGCTGCTGCCGCTGCAGATCCTGTCCGGCGGCACCACCCCCCGCGAGAGCATGCCCGAGCTGGTCCGCTACCTGATGATGGTGGCACCCAACACCCACTTCGTGATGCTGGCCCAGGCCGTGCTGTACCGTGGCGCCGGCCTGGCGGTGGTCTGGCCCCAACTGGCCTCGCTGCTGGTGATCGGCGCCGCCCTGTTCACCTTTTCACTGGCCCGCTTCCGCACAACCATCACCACCATGACCTGATCGATAACGCTATCGCTTGCCCTGCAGAATAGCTGCGCTATACTATCGCGACTACAAGTCAGGACAACCAGAGGCACTCAGAGGAAGACCCCATGCCGGCACAGCACAGCGAAATGCCACCAACCCGCCGTCCTCATCAGGTCACCTCCATCGTCTATGGCGCCTTGCTGCTGGTTGCACTGCTGCACCTGCTCTCCTCGCTGCCGTTTTTCTACCAACTCATCGCTTCATACCAGCAAGCCAGCACGGTTTACCGGCTGAATGCCATCAGTGACGAGCTCTATAAGGCGGTCAACAATCTCGGTTTTGAACGCGGCCGGACGAATGTGGTACTCCAGGATGCTGGTCCTGTAACGCAGACGGAAGTCAACCGCCAGTTCATCGCCGATCGTCGCCGTGACGGCGAGCAGGCCCTCAAGCAGGCCATCGACGGACTGACCGCAGAGGGCTTCAATAAGGCAGCCGGACAGGTCGCCGCAGTGCAGCAGCACCAGTTCGCCATCAAGCAGCTGCGCAGCCAAACAGACGCTGCCATGCTGCTACCAAAAGCTGAGCGTTCCCCCCAGCTGGCATCCCACTGGTTCGGCGCCATGACCAGCTACATCGAGGCGATCGAGGCGCTGCTGCAAACCATCTCCAATGACATCAGCGACGCCGATGGCCTGATCGCCCGCTATTCTTCACTCAAGCAGGCCACCCTAGCCCTGCGCAACAGTGCCGGCCCCGAAATATCGTTGCTGGCCGGCACCATCAACGCCAAGACCCCGCTTAGCCCTGAGCAGGTAAAAAAGATCGAACGATTGCAGATTGTCAACCAACAGCGCTTTAAGGAGCTAGAACATCTAAGCAACCCCCTGGCATCTGCCGTCATCCCCCAGGCGCTGGCCGAGCTGCAACGGGTCTATCGCAGCGAGTATCTGCCGTATCGGGCCGCAACCCTACCGGCGGCACGCATCGGGGGGCCCTATCCCTTCAACCATGCCGACTTCCTGCGACAGGGTGTCAAAGCACTCGATCAGATCAGTGCCTTCAACACGGTCGTAATGCAGGCAACCCAGCAGTACGCCGATGCCCAGCGAGCCAGAGTCAAACGTCAAATTACGGCCCAAATTGCCAGCAGTCTCGGCTCGTTCCTGGTGATCGTGCTGATCTTCTGGTACTTTCATGCCCGCATCATCACCCCCCTGTCACAGCTGACCCTGGCCATTCGACGGCTGGCCGCCAAGGATTTGACCATCGAGATACCATCTATTCGTGAAGATAACGAGATCGGTGAGCTGGCCACAGCGGTACACGTCTTCAGAAACATGGCGCTGCAGATAGACAATGACATGCAGACCATGCAGCAGCTACAGGTCAAACTGCAGGAGAGCCACGATCTACTGACCAATCTTTCACGACAAATACCGGGTATTATTTACCAATTTCAACTCTTTACCGACGGCCGTTCCTGCTGTCCCTACATGAGTGAGGCGATCCGTACTCTGGCTGGTCTCGACCCGGACGACCTGAAAACCACTGCTGACCCCTTCTTCCGCCTGATACACCCTGACGACACCGCTGCCGTTCATGCCTCGATCAATCAGTCCGCCACAACCCTGCAGACATGGGAGGTCCAATTCCGCCTGCTGCTTCCCAGACAGGGATACCGCTGGCTCTACGGCTTTGCGCGCCCTGAGCGACTGGCCGACGGCAGCACTCTCTGGCATGGTTTTATCAACGATATCACTGCACAGCGCGAACTGTCCGAAGAGTTGATGGCGGCGCGCACCGCTGCCGACACGGCAAACCGCAGTAAAAGCGAATTTCTGGCCGCAATGAGCCATGAGATTCGCACCCCGATGAACGGCGTGATCGGCATGTCACAGCTGCTTGAGCTAACGGAACTAACCCCGGAGCAACAGGAGTATACCGACCTGATCAAGAGCTCGGCCCACGACCTGCTGGCGATCATCAATGATATCCTAGACCTGTCCAAGATCGAGGCCGGCAAGGTCGAGCTGGAACAACGAGAATTTTCGCTGCAACGCTGTATAGAACAGACCGTGCTGATGCAAAAGAGCGCGGCCTTTGAAAAGGGTCTCCAGATCACCTTCAAACCTGCAGAGGACCTGCCTGCGCTGGTCAGGGGAGATCAACTGAGAATCAAGCAGATACTGCTGAACCTGTTGAGCAATGCGATCAAATTTACCGAGCAGGGCAGCATTGCCATTAACGCAGTCTTGCAGAAAAAACAGGACCATCATGCGCTAATACGGATCACCGTCAGTGATTCCGGCATCGGCATGACAACAGAAACGCTGGCCAAGCTGTTCACCCCTTTTACGCAGGCCGACATCAGCACTAGCCGCAGGTTTGGCGGTACCGGCCTAGGGCTTTCCATCTGCCGTCAGCTGGCCGAACTGATGGGCGGGCGGATTTGGGCCGAGAGCGAACCGGGCCTGGGCAGCCGCTTCCACCTCGAACTGCCATTGGAGGTGCTGTCGGACGCCATTGCATGCACAACCACAGCGCCCGCTGCTGCTGTAACGGCACCCCTCGGGCAACCGTTACATATCCTGCTTGCAGAAGACCATCACCTGAACCAACAGACCACCTCACTGCTGCTGCAGAAGATGGGACACCGGGTCAGCTGTGCCGATGATGGTCAGCAGGCCGTACAACGCTGGCAGCAGGGCGGACTCGATCTGATCCTGATGGATGTCCACATGCCAATCATGAGCGGCAGTGAGGCGTTACACGTCATCCGCAAGCAGGAGGCTGCGACCGGCGCGCAGCCGATTCCGATCATCGCCCTGACGGCCGATGCGGTGAAAGGCGCCAGGGAACGTCTGCTGGCCGACGGTTTCGACGGTTACCTTGCAAAGCCATTCTCGCTGCTGGAATTGCAGGCAGCCATCAGCCTACCAGACTAAACACCCCCCAGCACCACCAACATGCCTGCCGGGCGTTGTGGTTGAGCATTCTCCATTTGCCGCAGGCCTGAAGATGCTCTATACTGACGCCCCACAACGGGTTGAACGCACAGGGGGCCGGCTATGGCAGACAACACCATCTATCTGATCGGGGCAGGCATCGAGGGCCAGGAAGGTTTCAGCGCAAAAGCGCTGGAGATCATCGCCACGGCCGGCCTGCTGATCGGCCGCCAGCGACATCTGGACCGTTTTCCCGATGTTAAGGGCCAAAAGGTGGTGCTGCCGGAGCCGCCGGAACTGCTGGAGCTGCTGAAGAGCACCGACCAGCAGGCGGTGGTGCTGGCCTCCGGCGACCCCAACTTCTTCGGCGTGGGACGTTTCCTGCTGCGCAACCTGCCCAAGGAACGGCTGGAGATCTTTGCCAACGTCACCAGCATGCAGTACGCCTTTGCCCGCATCAAGGAGCCCTGGGACGACGCCATCTTCCTGTCGGTGCATGGCCGCGGCATGGGACGTGCCATCGACAAGATCGTGGCGGCCGAGAAGGCCTGCGTGCTGACCGACAGCATCAACACCCCGGCCGCCATCGCCCGGGAGCTGATCGACCGCGGAGCCGAGGGCTACGAGGCCTGGGTCTGCGAAGAGCTGGGACTGCCGGGTGAGAAGTTCACCCGCACCACGGTCAAAGGGCTGCTGACCCTGCAGCACGCCGAGCTGAACCTCTTGATCCTGATCCGCACCTGGGAGCCGAACCTGACCCAGTACCCGTTGATCGGCATCGACGATGAGGAGTTCGCCAGCATCAAGAAGCTGATCACCCGCCAAGAGGTGCGGGCGGTGACCCTGGCCAAACTGCAGCTACAGAATGATCTGGTGGTCTGGGATATCGGCGCCGGTTCCGGTTCGGTCTCCATTGAAGCCTCCAACCTGGTGCCCAACGGCAAGCTGTTCGCCATTGAAAAAAATCCGCAGTGCGTGGCCCATCTGCGGGACAACCTGGCCAAATTCTGCGCCCACAACGTCAAGCTGATTGAGGCCGAGGCCCCCGAGGGGCTGGAAGAGCTGCCTGATCCGGACCGGGTCTTCATCGGTGGCGCCGGTGGCAGCCTGAGTGAGATCGTCGAGCAGGTGGACCGCCGCCTGAAGGCTGGCGGCCTGGTCGTTATCAACGCCGTGACCCTTGACACCCTGGGCCGCGCGGTGGAACTACTGGAGTACCACGGCTATCAGGTGGAGGTGGTCTGCGTCAACGTGGCACGCACGCAGCCGCTGACGGAATACAAGCTGTTCGAGGCCCACAACCCGATCTACATCATCAGCGCCGCCAAGCCGGCAACGGCCTGACCGGCCAGCGTCGCCGCTGACGAGCCAGCGCCTCACGATCCGCCATGTTTTTGACCAAACTGCTGCTTTCCAACCTGATCATCGTGACCTGCGTGCTGGCCGGACGCCGCTGGCCCGGCCTGGGTGGGCTGATCGCCACCATGCCGCTCACCAGTCTGATCGTGCTGCTCTGGCTCTATAGTGACGACCCGAGCCAAACCATGCGGCTCAACGAGTATGTGCGCGGGGTGTTGTGGGGTATCGGACCCACCATCGCCTTCTTCGCTGCGCTGTTGCTCTGTCTGAAGCGAGGCATGAGCGTGCCGCTGGCGCTGCTGATCGGCGCGCTTTGCTGGGCAATCGGCGCAGTGCTGCACCAGCTGCTGCTCCCCTCATCATCATAATCATCCCTACGCCACTGGAGGCCTGTTTGGTATGTCAGATGCCCTGATTAACCGTACCCCGTCCGCCTATGAGTATCCGCTGCTGATCAAGAACCTGCTGTTCTGCCCGGTGGTGGACGCCCCGGACCAAGAGATCGTCTACCGCAACCACCGCTTTACCTACCGTGATCTGCGCCAGCGGGTGGCCCAACTGGCCAACGCCCTGACCCGGCTGGGGGTTAAACGTGGCGACACGGTGGCGGTGATGGACTGGGACTCCCACCGCTATCTGGAGTGCTTCTTTGCGGTGCCGATGATCGGCGCGGTGCTGCACACCATCAACGTGCGGCTGTCGCCGGAGCAGATCCTCTACACCATCGACCATGCCGAGGACGACCTGCTCTTGGTCAACAGCGAGTTCCTGCCGATTGTGGAGCAGATCAAGGGCCGCATCGAGCAGTCCGGCAACGTACGCGGCTACGTGCTGCTGAACGACGAGACCACGACACCCGAAACTCACATCCCTTTTGCCGGTGAATATGAGGCGCTTTTGGCCGCCGCTTCTCCTGACTACACCTTTCCTGACTTCGACGAGAACACCCGCGCCACCACCTTCTACACCACCGGCACCACCGGCCTGCCCAAGGGGGTCTATTTCAGCCACCGCCAGCTGGTGCTGCACACCCTGGGGGTGATGAGCGTGCTGGGCTCGGCCGTGGGCCAAGGTAGCTTCAACCGCCAGGATGTCTACATGCCGATCACCCCCATGTTCCACGTCCATGCCTGGGGGCTGCCCTATGTAGCCACCATGCTGGGGGTCAAGCAGGTCTACCCCGGCCGCTACGTTCCCGACATCCTGCTGGAACTGATCGAACAAGAGGGCGTAACCTTCTCGCACTGCGTGCCGACCATCCTGCATATGCTGCTCAAACACCCCCATGCCCAGCGGATCGACCTTTCCCGCTGGAAGCTGATCATCGGCGGGGCCGCCATGCCCAAGGCGCTCTGTCTGGAGGCGATCAGCCGCGGTATCGATGTCTTTACCGGCTACGGCATGTCCGAAACCTGCCCGATCCTGACCATTTCCCACCTCTCGCCGGCAATGCTGGAGCTGCCGGCCGACGAGCAGGCCGCCATCCGCTGCAAGACCGGCCGCTCCTTGCCGCTGGTGGATCTGAAGGTGGTGGACAACCAGCTGTGCGAGCAGCCCCGCGACAACCAAAGCAGTGGCGAGATTGTGGTGAGGGCCCCCTGGCTGACCCAGGGCTACCTGAAGGACCACAAGGCCTCGGAACGGCTCTGGGAAGGTGGCTACCTGCATACCGGCGATGTGGCGGTACGGGACGAACTGGGCTACGTGCGGATCACCGACCGGATCAAGGATGTGCTCAAGGTGGCCGGCGAGTGGGTCTCGTCGCTGGAGCTGGAGGATATCATCGCCCACCACCCCGGCGTGGCCGAGGTGGCGGTGATCGGCCTGCCGGACGAAAAGTGGGGCGAGCGGCCCCTGGCGCTGGTGGTGCCCAAGCCGGACAGCCAGCTGCAGGAAAAGGATCTGACCCACCATGTCAAGGAGTACGCCGACAAGGGGATTGTTAACAAGCAGGTGGTGCTGCTCAAGGTCAAGCTGGTGGAGATGATCGACCGGACCAGCGTGGGCAAGATCAACAAGGTGGCGCTACGGGAGAAGCACCTGCAGCCGTGAGCGACCCGACGTCAAATACCGCTCCACAACGGGTCCGCCTGATGGAGATCTTTCTGCTGTTCCTCAAGGTGGGTCTGACCGGCTTTGGCGGCGGCATGGCCATTGTGGCCCTCACCGAGCGGATGGTGGTCAAGGAGAAACAGTGGGTCACGGCCGAGGAGTTCCTGCACGGTCTGGCCTTCGGCCAGATACTGGGGCCGTTTTCGCTGAACAGCTGCACCTTTGTGGGCTACCGCCTGCGGGGGGTGCCGGGCGGCCTGCTGGCCGCCACCGGGTTTCTGCTGCCCTCCTTCCTGATCGTCTCACTACTGGCCTGGCTCTACCTGCGCTTTCAGCACCTGGCGCTGCTGCAGAAGGCCTTGGCCGGCACCAACCCGGTGGTGATCGCCCTGATCCTGGCGGTGGTGCTGGACATGGGCAAGAAACAGATCAAAGGCAGCAACGGCTGGCTCTTGGCCCTGTCCGCCTTTGCTGCTGCGGCGATCTTCAAGCTGAACGTGGCCCTGGTACTGGCTGCCGGCCTGGTCTGGGCTTTTGGCGCTGCCGTCTACCAGCGGAGGCTCAGCTGAGATGCTGGCCCTGGCCTGGACCTTCCTCAAGATCGGCCTGCTGTTCTTCGGTGGCGGTTATGTGCTGATCCCGCTCCTGCAGCACCTGCTGGTGGAGCAGTACCAGTGGCTTAGTCTACGAGAGTTCCTCGACGGCGTGGCCATCTCCCAGCTGACCCCCGGCCCGCTGGCGATCCTGGCCACCTTCACCGGGGTGCGGGTGGGGGGCTTTGGCGGCGGCCTGGTGGCCACCATCTGCATCTTTGCCCCCTGCGTGGTGTTGATGCTGTTGGTGGGACGCTACTATGCGCGGCTGAAAGAGATCGACCTGATCCGCATCACCCTGGATGGCGTACTGCCGGCGGTGGTGGGGCTGGTGGCCTCGGCGGCCTGGTCGCTGGGGGCCACCCTGGGCAACCTGCGACAATGGCTGGTACTGGTGATTGCCTTCTGCCTGTTCCGTTTCACCAAGGTCAGCCCGATGCTGATGATCCTTGGGGCCGGCCTGCTGGGGATGCTGCTGCCGTGACCACCTTTTCCGCCAACTGCAGCGCCCTGATCCGCCACGAGATCGATGCCGCCCAGGGTAATGAGGTCTTCTTCATCGCCCAACCGGACGCTGACGGCTGTCTGGTGGAGGCGTGCGCCATCGCCCGCGGCAACCAGCGAGCGGTGCCGGCCATCCTCTCCCGCGCCACCCCCGGCCAGATGGTGCTGCACAACCACCCCTCAGGCAACCTGACACCCTCCGACGCCGATCTCGACCTGGCCTCGATCTGCGGCAACAACGGCATCGGCTTCGCCATCATCGACAACAGCTGTGAACGCAGCTACCTGGTGGTCTCGCCCCACACCCCCCGCAGCGGCGAGCTGCTGAACTTCGACGAACTGGAGCGGGCCTTCGGCCCGGAGGGACTACTGGCCCGGCACCTGAAGGGCTTTGAGCCACGGGCGGAACAGGTGCGGATGGCCTTCTGCGTGGCCAACGCCTTCAATCAGGATCAGGTGGCGGTGATCGAGGCCGGCACCGGCACCGGCAAGTCGCTGGCCTACCTGATCCCGGCCCTGCTCTGGGCGGTGCGCAACGAACAGCGGGTGGTGATCTCCACCAACACCATCAACCTGCAGGAGCAGCTGATCAAGAAGGATATCCCGCTCTTGCAGCGCCACAGCAGCAGTCCCTTCAACGCCTGCCTGGTCAAGGGGCGCGGCAACTACCTCTGTCTGCGCAAGCTGGAGGCGGGGCAGGCCGAGCCGACCCTGTTTCCCGACGCCGCCAGCGAGGAACTGAGCGCGATCGCCGCCTGGAGTGAGACCACCCCCAGCGGCTGCCTCAGCGACCTCTCCTTTCACCCCTCCCGCGAGGTGTGGGACGATCTGCGCTGCGAGGCGGACCAGTGCGGTCGCTCCCGCTGCCCCCACTTCGGGCGCTGCTTCTTCTACAAGGCACGCCGCGACGCGGCGGCAGCCCAGTTGCTGGTGGTCAACCACGCCCTGCTGTTGGCCGATATCGCCCTGCGCCGGGAGAGCGGCTACGACGCTGTGGCCATCCTGCCCCCCTTCAGCCGGCTGATCATCGACGAGGCCCACCACCTGGAGGAGGCGGCCACCGGCGCCCTGTCGGTCAGGATCGGTCGGGCCGGCCTGATGCGGCAGTTGTCCCGCCTGGCACCCGGCGGCAACCGGGCCGGCATCCTGACGGTGCTCAACACCCGGCTGGGCAAGGAACTGCCCGAGGAGCTGGATGGTCTCTATCACGAACTGACCGGCCTGATCGAGGCGGCCCTGCTGCCCCAGACCCAGGAGCTGGCCGCCCTGCTTGACCGCGAACTGGACTGGCTGGCCCTTGCCCTGCAGAGCGACGCCCTGCCGGGTGCTGATCAGCGCGGCGGTGAGATCAAGTGCCGCATCACCCCGGAGGTCCGGGGTACCGCTTTTTGGCAGGAACTAGAGGGCCGTCTGGGAACGCTTGCCGAGAAACTGACCGAACTCTCGGCCGGCCTGGGGGCCCTGGACCGGGCCGCTGCCAAGCTGCCGGACCCGATCCGCCAGGGGCTGGATAGCTGGTTGACCGACGCCGCCGGCATCGGTCAGCGGTTACTGACGGTAGCCCAGGAACTGGGCTGGTTCTGCGAGCGGGACGAACTGGCCTGCCGCTGGCTGGAGGCGCGCCAGACCAGCCGCGGCAGCCAGGCCACCATCTGCGTGGCACCGCTGGAGGTGGCCGAGACCATCAAGACGGCGCTGCTGGAGCCGATCCCCACCGTAGTCATGACCTCGGCCACCCTGACCGTCGGCGATTCCTTCGGCTATCTGCGGCGCCGCACCGGTCTGGACCTGCTGGAGCCGGAACGGCTGGAGGAGTTGGCCCTGGCCTCTCCCTTTGACTATGCCAGCCAGGCCCTGGTCGGCATCCCCCGCGACCTGCCGGACCCCACCAGCGCCGCCTTCCGCCAACCGCTGGCTGCGGCGGTGCTGCGGGCGGTCAGCCTCTCTCAAGGAGGCGCCTTTGTGCTGTTCACCTCCTTTGATCTGCTCAAGCAGACCCATGCCAGCCTGAAAGGCGACTTGGAACGGCTGGGACTGACCATTTTGCGTCAGGGAGAAGGCGCTGGGCGTCACCAGCTGCTGGCCCGTTTCCGTAAGGAGCACCGTGCGGTACTGTTCGGCACCGATTCGTTCTGGGAGGGGGTCGATGTCAAGGGCGATGCCCTGCGGCTGGTGATCATCGTGCGCTTGCCGTTTCAGGTGCCCACCGAACCGATCCAGCAGGCCCGGGCCGAACGGATCACGGCCACCGGCGGCGATCCGTTCCGTGAGATGTCGGTGCCCCAGGCGGTGCTCAAGCTGCGCCAGGGCTTCGGCCGTCTGATCCGCAGCCGCGATGACCGAGGGGCAGTGCTGATTCTGGACAACCGGATTGTGACCAAGAACTACGGCAAACGGTTCCTGAAATCACTGCCGGCGGCGGCCCAGGCAATCGACGACGCCGAGCAGGTGTTTGCAAAACTGGAGCATTTTTTTCAGGCATGGCACTGAATGTGCTATAGCTTTCTGCATCACGTACCAAGGAGGAATCATCCGATGCGCATTATGCTCACTCTGCTGCTGGCAGCGTTACTGGCAGCCCCTGCTGCAAGCCAGGCCGAATCCAACGTCAGTGTCAACATCAACGTCGGCGCGCCGGCGCTGCCGTTGCCGCCGCCCCCGCCACTGCCGGGCCTCCCCAGGATCTTCTTCGAGACCCCGCCGTTGTTCCTCTCGCCGCCCAGTCTCGGCATCTACATCGGGGTGGACATGCCCCATGACCTGGTGCTGGTTTCCGGTAGCTACTACCTCTTTCACGGCAATAACTGGTATCGTGCCCGCCATTACAACGGCCCCTGGGAAGCAACCCGCTACGAGCAGCTGCCACCCCAGGTGCGGCGCCACAAGCTGGAGCAGATCCGCTATCACCGCGATCACGAGTATCGCTCCTATAGGTCCGACCGCGACCACTACCGTGGCAAGCACTACCGTCCGGGCAAGGAGCAGCGCAAACAGCAAGAGAAGTACCAGAAGGAACAACGCAAGCAGGAAAAGGAGTACCGCAAGGAGCAGAAGCGCTGGGAAAAAGACGAGCGCAAGCAGCATAAGGGCAGACATGGTCGCGACGACTAAGCCCACACCACAAAAAGGCCCGGCAGATTGCCGGGCCTTTTTGCACATCAGGGGTTGCTGAGCGGAATCAGTTCGTGGCCGTCAACTCCAGCTGTTTACGCCGGGCCAGAAAATTGAAGCACTGGAAATAGGTGATCGAGATCAGCAGGAAGCCGAAGTAGCTGGCGGCCAACACGCTGGACATGGCGCGGGTCTTGGTGACATCAGGGGCCATCATGATGAAGACGATAAAAAAGCCCATGATGCACAGCTTCCAGAGATCACCCCCCAGCCTGCGGCGACGTAACGCCATCAACTGGTCGCCGGTCAGCTCCGTCTGGCTGGATTCGATCTCCACCGCCACATCACGCCGGGCCAGCAGCCAGGCCGGGTAGGTCATCATCAGCTGGAAGGCGATGGCGGCGATGATGCTCTGCATGAACAGCGCCGGCACCCCCATCAGGGTAAACAGTTTCTGAAAGTTAAAGGCCATAAACAGCAGCAGCCCCAGCAGGGCCACCTGTACCACTCGATAGATCAGCATCAGCCGCTTGAGGCGGATAAAGTTGTACGACGCCATCTTTCACTCCTTATCAGCCAAACAACTTTTGTCATCGTCGGCGGAATTGGGTTATAACAGAACACCGTTATCAACACAACCGCGAAAGAGAGCCATACAGCCCATGAAAGCGTTGCGCCGTTTCTTTCATCCGGTCATGGCACTGGTCGGCATCCAGCTGGTCTGGGTGGCGCTGGTGGTGCTGTGGGTCACCTGGTTCGTGGGCAAACATCGCGAGCTGAAGGAACTGGCCGCCCGCTACCGCCCCGACCTGCTCTCCCAGGTGGGGGGCTGGTTTGCCTTGGTACAGGGCCTGCTGCTGCTGGCCATTATTCTGGTGGGGGTCTACACCCTGTTCCTGTTCTGGCGCCGCCAGTCGCGACTCTACCAGCAGCAACGGGAGTTCATCACCCAGCTGACCCACGAACTGAAATCACCGTTGGCCTCGATCCAGCTGCACCTGGAGACCATCAGCCTGCGCGAGCTGCCACCGGAACGGCTGCACGCCTTTGTGCAGACCATGCTGGAGGATACCCAGCGGCTGCACTCCCAGATCGACAACCTGCTGCTGGCAGCCCGCATCGAACAGCGCCGCCGGCCTGCCGAACCGCGGGAAATCGATCTCTCGGCCTTTATCCAGGAGTACCTCGACCGGGAACGTCACCGTCTGCCCCCCGGCACCCGGCTGGAGGTAAGCCTGACACCGGGGCTGCGGGTGGCGGTGGAGCCGGATGAGCTGGGCACCGTACTGCGTAACCTGCTGGAAAACGCGGTGCTGTATTCCCCTGGCACCCCCGACATAGAGATCCGCCTGGTGCAACTGGGCCGTCAGGCCAGCCTCTCGATTCGCGATCACGGCCGCGGTATGGAACAATCGCAGCTGCAGAACGTCTTCAAGATGTTCTACCGCGTCGAACACCAGGATGAGCGGGTACGCGGTACCGGCCTGGGGCTGTACATCGTCCAGTCGGTGATCAAGGATGCCGGCGGCACCGTCAAGGCAGACAGTGACGGCCTCGGCACCGGCTGCACCATCACCCTGCAACTCCCCCTTGTGGAACGGAAAGGAACCACCCCGTGACCAGTCCCCCCTGCCCGATGTGCGACCGCTGGCAGAGCGATGCCGACCTGCGGATCGCCGAACTTGAACACAGCTACCTGATCCTCAACCGGGACCAGTTCTTCCCCGGCTACTGCCTGCTATTCACCAAGCAGCACCAGACTGAGCTGTTTCTGCTGGACAAAGAGGTCCGGCAGGGGCTGATGGAAGAGGTCAGCCGGGTGGCCCAGGCGCTGGCGGCCTGCTTCCAGCCGGACAAACTCAACTATGAACTGCTGGGCAACATGGTGCCCCATATCCACTGGCACCTGGTGCCGCGCTTCCGCTCCGAGCCTCTCTGGCCCCGGCCGATCTGGTCAGAACCCCACCAGGAGCTGGTGCTGTCAGCCGATCAGTACCGTCAACGGTGCGACCAGATCCACCGCGCCCTGGCAGAGGAGGTCTGATGCAGCATCAGATCAGCAGCCTTGCCAACGGCCTGCGGGTGGTCTCGGTACCGCTGCCTCACCTGCACAGCGTCGAGCTGGCGGTCTATATCAAGGTGGGGGCCCGCAACGACCCGCCTGACCGCTCCGGACTGTCGCACTTTCTTGAGCATATGCTGTTCCGAGGCACCGCCGACTACGCCTCCTCGCTGGAGATCGAGACCGCCTTCGAAGAGCTGGGCGGCAGCGTCAACGCCGCCACCGATGCTGATTCCACCTGTTTTTACGCCCGTATCCATCCCGATCATGCAGCGCAGGGGCTGGCAATCCTGGCCTCGATGCTGCTGCGGCCGACGCTGCAGGGTGTCGAACTGGAACGGCGGATCATCGGCGAGGAGGCGCTGGAGGATATCAACGAAGAGGGTGTGGTAACCAATCCGGATCTGGTGATGGGCCGTCTGCTCTGGCCCGGCCACCCGCTGGGCGGTGCCACGGTGGGCAGCCTGGAGGATATCGAACGGATCAGCGAGACTGATCTGTGGGACCATCTGGCGGCCTGGTACCGACCGGCCAATGCGGTGGTGGCGGTGGCCGGCCCCCACGATCCGACCGCCATACTGGCGGCTGTGCAGGCCTGCTTTGGCAATTGGCAGCCACAGACAACACCCCCGGTGCTGCCGGTGCAGCCACGGGAGCAGGACAGCCCCCGTACCGCCTTTGTAGCGGACGCCGACAGTCAGATTACATTGCAGCTGGCCTTTCCGGCCTTCCGGCGTGATGACCCGCGCATGACCGTCCTCAAGGTGCTGCGCCGGCTGTTGGCGGGGGGCGGCTGCTCACGGCTGCACCTGAAACTGCGTGAAGAACTGGGGCTGGTCTATGCGGTTGAGTCGGCCATCGGCGCCTACGACGAGACCGGCTGCATCACCATCGACTGCGCTACGGCACCGGAAAACCTGGCTGCGGTGATCGCCGCCATCCTGGAGCAGCTGCGGCAGGTCAGCGAAAACCCGATCCCGCCGCAGGAGCTGGAACGGGTCAGGACCGCCTACCTGGCCGATCTGGACTACAGCCGGGATTCGGTGACCGAGATGGGGGCCCGCTACGGCTGGGGCGCCCTGATGGGAATGGCGCGCAGCATCGATGACGACCAGCAGTTGGTGCGCCAGGTAACTGCCGACCAGCTACGAGCCTTGGCCCGGCAGCTGTTTCAGCCAAGCAACCGTTTCCTGGCGGTGATCGGCCCGTTGGAGGGGATTGACCGGGCAACGATCGAAGGATTGCTGCTCGTCTGAGACAGCCTGCCGTCGGTTAGCGTTCTTCCAGTACACCGATGCTGATCCTGCCGATCACGCCAACCAGTGGCGCCAGGTCAGCCACCGTATGCCCCTCAAACAGAGCCAGGTGGGTCGGGTCGGCCGGTAGCTGATCAAAGGTCGGGTCCACCGCCACCCAGCGACCGTCAAGCCAGCTTTCCGCCCAGCTGTGAAAGAGAAACGCCTGACCATCCCGGGAGACCAGACCGGATACAAATCTGGTTGGAATGCCGCTGGCCCGGGCCAGTGCAGTGTAGAGCTTGGCGTGGCTCTGGCAGTTACCGCTCTTCTTCTCCAGCGCCGCCATGGCGCTGCCGCTGTCATCCACCGTATCGGCCAGATACTGCGCCGTCCAGCTGGATAGTGCCTGGGCCTGGGCTACAACGCCGCTCTTCCCGTCAACAACCTGCCGGGCCTGAGCAATGATGGCCGGGCTGGCGGCCTCGATCCCCTCCAACGAGGCCAGATAGCTGCTTTCAAGCGGAGCACCCGGACCGATCTCCTCAGGCCGCAGCACGCCGGTCCTGATCACCAGCCGCTCGCCGTTCCGCTCGCTCCCCTGCCAGCCATCGGCCAGCAGGGGCAGCTGTAGGCCGTAGCCGTCGATGGCCACCGCCAGACCGGTCAGACGCGTCATCTCTATCTTGAGTCCCGGCTCGGCCCGCACTTGACTAAGGTCGTAGATCAGGTCCTTTTGGGAGAGGGCCATGCCACTGACCACCGCTGCCAGCCGCTCAGGCTGTTCGGCCCGGGTCAGCACCAGCCCGTCTCGCACCGATTCCAGCAGCGTATTGCCGTGGCTGTCGACCCAGATTTCGTTCTCCACAAAGGGATACAGGTCGTTGCGCAGCTTGATGGCCGGCTGGCCGTCGGGGGTGGCCTGCTCTCCCTCCACCGTGATACTGACCGGCTTGATCTTGATCTCTTCTGGATCAAAGACCTGCACCCGGTAGACCGTACCGGCCAGCGGCCCCTTCAGCAGCGGATAAAGGTTCAGGAGCGGACCGGCCAGCAGCTGCCCCTTGAACTTGAGCAGCCGCTTGCTGGCCTTGCCCTGCACCACCTGCCGCAGCAGCAGTCCGTCGGTCACCACCTTGCCGGTCAGCCGCGTGTGCCGGCCGTTGATGGTCTGCTCCACCTCGATGGTTTGCAGTGCTAACCCTGCACTCAGCCGATAGACCTCACGGGAGCTGGCCTCTTTGCTGAAGCCCATCACCCGCATCCGCACGCTGCCGCTGCCCTCGATCTGAAAACCGCCCTCCGGCAGGGCCGTTACCTGTTGCCGATAAAAACCAACCTGCTCATCGGCCATCAGGATGGCGAACCAGCGCTCTCCCAGCGGCGGAGCAGCCAGCAGCGGTGTGGCACCGGCCGGTTGCAACGGCTGCAGACACAAAAAAGCGGCGGTCAGGACCGCCGCCACAATACGCGACACAACACCACTCACTGCCATAGCTTTGCTTCCTGTTCTCCTGGTCCCGTTCAGGTCATGCTGGCCGGGTCGCTGACCACCACCTGGTTGCGGCCCCGGGCCTTGGCCTGGTACAGCGCCTCATCGGCGGAACGCAGCAGGCCGTCGATATCTTCATAGTGCGGCGAAGGATAGACCGCCACCCCCAGACTGGCGGTGATCCGCTCAACGGCCATCGGACCGGCCAGGTGCATGCCCTGGATCGAGAGCCTGATCCGGTCCGCCACCATGTAGGCCTCTTTCAAGGCGGTGTCCGGCAGGATCGCCACGAACTCCTCACCACCGTAGCGGGCCGCCACGTCGTAGTTGCGCAGTTCCTTCTGCATCTGCAGCGCCACCTTCTGCAACACCACATCGCCCTGCATATGGCCGTGGGTGTCGTTGATCCGTTTGAAATGGTCCAGATCGATCATGACCAGAGAGACCATGCCATCCTTGCGGCGGGCCCGCTGCAACTCCTTGTCCAGGGCCTCGATCAGGAAACGCCGGTTAAAGAGGCCGGTCAGGTGGTCGGTGTTGGACAGTTCCAGCAACAGTTCGTTGGTCCGCTTCAGGTCGTCCTGCAGGTGCTTGATCTTGAGGTGGACCTTCATGCGGGCCACCAGCTCCTCGGGATCGAACGGTTTGGTCAGAAAATCGCAGGCCCCCTGGTCCAGTCCCTTGATCTTCAGCTCGCGGTCCTCATTGCCGGTCAGGATGATCACCGGGGTGTCCGACACCTCGGGCCGGGTCTTGAGCATGCCCAGGAACTTGAAGCCGTCCATGCGCGGCATCTCCAGGTCGCAGAGGATGATGTCCACCGGCGAGGCCATCAGCTTCTTGAAGCCCTCCAGACCATCTTCGGCCTGGTAAAAACGGGCAAACAGATCCAACGGTTCCAGGGTCTTGACAATCTTGTCCCGCACCGCCTCAGAGTCATCGATGATCAGCACGCTATCGGCCATGGTACTCCCGCTCCCGGAATAGAAGTTACAGGCGAGGTTCCTGCATCAGGCGTTTCATCTCGGCAATGGTGGCGGCGTAGTCGGAACTGCCGAAGACGGCCGAGCCTGCCACCAGCACGTCGGCCCCGGCATGGGCGATCCGGGCGATGTTGGCCGGTTTGACACCGCCATCCACCTCCAGTTCAGCCTCGCAACCACGGCTGTCCAGCATCTTGCGCAGTTCGTGAATCTTGGTGAGCCCCGATTCGATGAACGACTGGCCGCCGAAGCCGGGGTTGACGGTCATCAACAGCACCAGGTCCAGTTCTTCCAGCACGTAGTTCAGCGCACAAAGCGGTGTGGCTGGATTGAGCGAGACCCCGGCCCGTTTGCCCAGCCCCTTGATCTGTTGCACCACCCGGTGCAGGTGGCGGCAGGCCTCGGCATGCACCACAATGATGTCGGCCCCGGCCCGGGCAAACTCCTCCACGTAACGCTCCGGCTCCTCGATCATCAGGTGCACATCCAGCGGCAGGCTGGTCACCCGGCGGGCGGCCTCCACCACCAGGGGACCGATGGTAATGTTGGGCACAAAGCGGCCATCCATCACGTCGACGTGGATATAATCGGCCCCGGCTGCCTCAACGGCCCGGATTTCATCGCCCAGACGGGCAAAATCGGCAGACAGGATGGAAGGTGCGATCTTTTTCATGCAGTAATCCTCTTCAGGCGGGCGCTAAAAAAACCGTCACAGCCCTGACGGTGAGGCCAGGTCCGCAGGTGGCCGGCCGGGGTGAACAGCTCACCCCAGGCGGGCAGCACCTGAGCGCCATTTTCTACCACAAACTGCCGATGACGGGAAAGAAATTCCTCCACCACCGCCTCATCCTCCTGCGGTGATGTGGAGCAGGTGGCGTAGACCAGCAGGCCGCCGGGACGCACCAGCGGGGCCACCTGCTGCAGCAACTGGCGCTGCCGCTGGGCAAACCGTTCAAAATCGGCCGGCTGCAGACGCCACTTGGCCTCCGGGTTACGCCGGATCACTCCCAGACCGGAACAGGGGGCATCCAGCAGAATCCGGTCAAACTGCCGCCCCTGTTGATAGGCCGGCTGCAGGGCATCGGCCACCTCGACCTGCAGGCACGCGATCCCCAGCCGAGCGGCATTCTGTTCGATCTTGCGCACCTTGCGCTGGTTGAGATCGGTGGCCACAAGCCTCCCCTGATCGTGCATCAGTTGGGCCAGATGGGTGGCCTTGCCCCCCGGTGCGGCACAGACATCCAGCACCGTTTCGCCCGGCTGCGGGTCCAGCAGATGGGCCACCAGCTGGGAGGCCTCGTCCTGCACCGCGAACAGCCCCTCGCCAAAGCCGGGCAGATCGGGGACAAAACAGCGCTCCAGCAGCTGCACCCCCTCCGGGGCATAGCGACAGGGCTGGGCAGCGATCCCCTGGGCCGCCAGCAGCGCCAGCAGTTCCTGGCGCGTGGTACGCAGGGTGTTGGTGCGCAGGGTCAGCAGGGGCGGCTCCAGGCTGGCAACGGCCAAGCCGGTCGCCTCGGGCAACGGAAACTGCTCCAACCACTGGGCGGCCAGCCAGTCGGGCAGCGAATAGGCGGCCGCCAGCCAGCCGACCGGATCAAGGGCCTGATCCGGTAGCGTCAGACTTGCACTACGCCGTTGGGCGGCCCGTAGTACGCCGTTCACCAGACCGCTGGCCTTGGGACACAAGCGCTTGGCCAGTTCGACGCTTTCATGCACCGCTGCATGGGACGGCACCCGGTCAAGGTAGCGCAGTTGATACAGCCCCAGCCGAAGCAGGAGCAACACCGGCAGCTGCAGCTTGGCCAACGGTTGATCCACCAGTTGGGCCAGATAATGGTCCAGGGTGGCCTGTTGTCGCAGCACACCGAATACCAGCTCGCTGAACAGCCCCCGGTCCGGTCCGGCCAACTGGCCACGGGACAGCTGCTGGTCAATCAGATCGTCGGCATGCAGATCGCTGCCGGACAGACGCTCAAGCGCCAGATAGGCGGCATGGCGGGGTGAACTGCTGGTGACAGGGGCGGAAGTTTGCATAGGGGCTAACCATAGACCTGAACGGACAGCTTGGCAATATGCTCGCACGATAGTGGGCATTCAAGAGTCAAAACGGATACCCCAGCCCGACATACACCGCCGGTCCCTCCTTGCCAAAGCCCACATCAACCCGGCCAACGATATTGGGCCTGACCGTGGCTCGAAAACCGATGCCGGGGTTGAACTCGAAATTACTCCAGGCCAGCGTGCCCAGATTCTCCATCACCGCCCCCAGATCCATGAAGGGGGCCACCTCCCAGTCGGCGGTCACGTCGAATACTTCCCAGCGAAACAGGCGGATCCGCTCCTCCAGGTTCAAGAGCAGGAAGCTGTTGTCGATGAAACGGTTGCGGCCGTAGCCGCGCAGCGTGTTCTCGCCTCCCAGGATACTCTGTTCCAGAAAGGGCACCTTGTCGGCGGTGGAGTCCCCCAGGGTCTGGTTGTACATGGTCCTGAACACGGTGGTGAACCGCTTCTCATCGTCGTGGGGCACGTAGCCCTTCAGCTCCAGCTCGTAGTGGCGGTAATTGGCAGCGCCGCCTAAGGCCTTGATGGTCGGCTCAAAGGTGAAGCGGGCATAGCCGCCATAGGTGGGCAGGGTTTTGGTGTCATAGGTGCTGTAGATCAGCGAGATGCGCGGGGCATGGGTGGTGAAACCCCGCACGCCGGGCACCCCGGCGGCAGTGAAGCGATCGGTAATGAACGGCAGCCCATCCACCGCGCCATGCTTGATGGACACGTCGCGAAAACGATGGCCCAGTTCCAGGTAATAGCGTCGGCCCAGAAACCAGGTGGCCGACAGGTTGTAGGTCAGCTCGCGGTTGGTGTAGTTGGTCTCCAGCTCCTCCGGTGTGCGGGCATTAAAGCCGAAAAAGCGCGACGAGCCATCGGCAAACCAGCCTGCAAAGGCATTCAGCTCCAGGTTGCCGTTTTGGAGGCCGTTGTCGCTGTATTTAACCTCGTAATCAAAGTTGGTCTCTTGGGAACGGGACAGGTTGAACTCGACGGTGCGCCGTCGGCTGGGGTTGATGGCGCCGTACAAAGTGCCGGTCAGGCCGAAGTTCCGATTGTAGTTCAGTTGCGGTGCCAACAGCGAGTAGACCTCATCGTCTAGGTTATGGATCAGAAAGGCGGACAGGGCGCCGGAGGTGATCCCTTCGTTGGGGCTGTTGGCGATTATCGGCAGCGGGATCGAGACCACCTTGACCTGATCGCCGCAGGACTCGTCCGTAATCAGCGGCAGATCCTGACGGGGGATGAAGCTGGTGCAGGCGCTCAGGCCCAGCGTGGCGCAGAGCAGCAGCAGGCGCGCCAGTCTGCGCGCTATGTCGGTTGAAAATCGCATAAGCAGCTTTTCTACCGCGCTTTTTCAGGTGGTGTCAACCTCTCTTGGCGCTGCCTGCTTTTGTTGCTTCCCGGTCTGATACCTGCTACGCTGGTCCCCATTTCCATGCTGCTGTCTGCGGAGCTGCTGCTGCCATGAAACTCAACGCGAAACTGGTCCTGATCATGATGCTGCTGCTTTTGCTGGTCATGCTGGCCCTGTTTTTGCTGAACCAGCATTCGCAGAACGCCCTTGTGGAGGAGATTCAGGACAGCTCACAGGAGATATCCAAGGCGGTGCAGCTCAGTATCGCCGACCTGACCTCAGAAGCAGAACATTCCCGCCTGATGGAATACCTCCAGGATGCCCGTCACAAGGGCATCAACGAAATCAATATCATCGATATCGACGGCGAGATCATCGATTCCTCCAACCCTGAAAAGATCGGCAAAAAGCGGGATCTCAAAAAACTTGAAACGGGGATGAAAAAACCGTCGCCCGCCGAGCGGCGCGGATCGATTTTGACCCAAAAACCCTACGAAGTGGTAGTGCCGGTGATTATCGGCGATGAGCACTGGGGCTATGTCCAGATCAACATGCTGCTGGACAACATTCGCGATATCCAACGGGCCAACTTCATCAAACGTCTGGTGGCCACCTGTCTGGTGTTCGCGGTGGGGATCGCCGTTACCATCTATCTGGCGCGACGCTACACCGAGCCGATTCAACGACTGGTGCAGGATTTCAAAAAGGTGTCGGCCGGCGACCTGTCGGTAACGCTGCCTGTGGAAAGTAACGACGAGATCGGCGAGCTGGCCCAGGGTTTCAACGAGATGGTGGAGAAGCTGCGGGAGCGGGAGACGTTGGAAAAACGGCTCTACGAGGCGGAGCACCTGTCACGGGTGGGGCAGCTGGCCTCAGGTATCGCCCATGAGATTCGTAACCCGCTGAACTATATCAGTCTGGCCATCGATCACCTGCGCAACGAGGTGGTGGAACAGTGCCCCGAGCGTGCCGGCGCGGTAACGGTCCTTGCCGACAAGATCCGCGACGAGGTGCGGCGGGCCAACTACATGGTGGTTAATTTCATGAACTACGGCCGCCCCTTAAAGCTGCGCAAGGCGCTGGTCAACTATGGCGAACTGCTGGAACGGATCCTGTCGGTGCTGGGTGACAGGCTGGCTGAACAGCGTGTGACCGTCGTACAGCAGCTGGCCGATGACCTGCCCCTACTGTACCTGGATGGCGAGCTGCTGCGCAACTGCATCACCAATTTCATCACCAACGCTGCCCAGGCCATGCCCGAGGGGGGCAGCATCACCCTGGGGGCCGAGCTTGACGGTGAACCGGGTTGGGTGCGGTTGAGCTTCGGCGATCAGGGCTGCGGCATAGCCCCCGAGGATCTGGACAAGATATTCCAACCCTACGTTACCTCCAAGGAGGTGGGTATCGGCCTGGGACTGGCCATCACCGAGCGGATTATCAAGGAACATGGCGGCGAAATTTTGGTTGCCAGCAGACCCGGCCAGGGGACCATCTTCACGGTGCGCCTGCCGATGGAGGAAGAAGCGGCATGAGCGGCAGCATACTGGTCGTCGATGACGAAAAGGGCCAGCGCGAGATCCTGGCCATGATCCTGAAAGGCTCAGGCTACGACATCTGCGAGGCCTCCGGCGCCCGCGAGGCGCTGGCGCTGCTGGCCAAGCGGGAATTCGACCTGATCCTGACCGACCTCAAGATGCAGGGACAGTCCGGCCTGGAACTGCTTGAGCAGATCATGGCCGACGACCCCCAACAGTGCGTGATCCTGATGACCGCCCACGGCTCCATCGATTCGGCGGTGGAGGCCATGAAGCGGGGGGCCTTCGACTACCTGGAAAAGCCGCTGGAGCGGGAAAACCTGCTGCTGACCCTGCAACGGGCCTTTGAGCGGATCTCGCTGGTGCGGGAAAATCGGGTGCTGCAGAAGCGGGTGGCCGAAATCCAGCGTATCCCCTCCATCATCGGTGAACATTCCTCAATGAAAGAGGTCTTCCGGATCGTTGCCAAGATCGCCCCCACCAGCTCCACCGTGTTGATCTATGGCGAATCCGGCACCGGCAAAGAGTTGGTGGCCCGGGCCATCCATGACGGCTCGCCCCGCAAGGCCCAGCCGTTCATGGCCATCAACTGCGCCGCTATCCCCGAGACCCTGATTGAGAGCGAACTGTTCGGCCACGAAAAAGGCAGCTTCACCGGCGCCAACGCGCGGGAGATCGGCATCCTCGAGGCAGCCAACGGCGGCACCGTCTTTCTGGACGAGATCGGCGAGATGAACGTGGCCATGCAGGCAAAACTGCTGCGGGCGATCCAGGAAAAGGAGGTACGCCGGGTGGGGGGCAAGGTCAACCTGCCGCTGGATGTGCGGATCATCTCCGCCACCAACCGCGACCTGGAACAGGAGATCAAGAAAGGCGCCTTCCGGGAGGATCTCTACTATCGCCTGAATGTGATCCGGATCGACCTGCCGCCCCTACGTGAGCGGGGCAGCGACATAGCCACTCTGGCAGATTTTTTCATTAAGAAATACAGCGCTGCCTCCGGCATCGCCATCGAAGGCATCGCCAAACCGGCCCTCAAGCTGCTGCTCAATTACACCTGGCCCGGTAACGTGCGCCAGCTGGAGTCGGTAATCGAACGGGCGGTGCTGATGGCCGAGGGCAGCATCATCCAGCCTGAAGATCTGCCAGCCGAGATCGGCAGCCTGGCAGCGCAGGGCGGGGTGGTACCGTTTGAGCTGCCGCCAGAGGGGATCAACTTCGAGGAGATGGAAAAAGCGCTGATCATCAAGGCCATGGAACGGGCCGACTGGGTGATCGGCAAGGCCGCTCCGATCCTGGGGCTCAGCTACAAAACCCTGCAATATCGGTTGGAGAAGCATGGCATTGAAAAACCGGAGAGAAAAGGACGGTAGCCGGTTGAATTTCAACCATGGATTGGTTAAAATGTAGCCATGTACAAAAGAAATATAACATCCAAAATCGTTGAAGCCCTTGCCGATACTCCTGTAGTAATGATTAACGGAGCCCGGCAGACCGGCAAGAGTACCTTGGCGAAATCATTGATAAGCCACAATCGTCTGGGGCGCTACATCACGCTAGACGATGCAACGGCGCTTGCCGCGGCGCAGCACGATCCAGCCGGTTTTATTTCCGGCTTGGGCGAGTCGACAGTTATCGATGAGATTCAGCGTGCGCCGGAGCTTTTCCTGGCCATAAAGGCTGCTGTAGATAGTAATCGTGTGCCGGGGCGCTACCTGCTCACCGGCTCGGCAAACGTCTTGCTGCTGCCTCGACTTTCTGAATCGTTAGCCGGCAGAATGGAGATTTTTACCTTATGGCCACTGTCCCAAGGAGAATTCAGCGGAATCAGAGAACGGTTCGTTGATGCGGTTTTTTCCGAAAAACTGCCTGCGGTGGTCGTTGTCCCCGCTGCTCCTGAAAAACCCCTTCTCGAAAGGGCGCTCACAGGAGGTTACCCTGAAGCGGCTGCAAGAATATCTGATGCAAGACGTCGGGCCTGGTTCGGTTCGTACATCACCACTATTTTGCAGCGTGATGTGCGAGATATTGCAAACATTGATGGCCTTACGGCTATGCCGCGCCTCCTTGCAACGCTTGCAACAAGATCGCCCTCATTGCTTAACTATGCAGAGTTTTCCCGAACTACAGGTATTCCTCAAAGTACCTTGAAGCGATACATGGCGCTTTTTGAGACCATTTTTCTGCTTGATCATCTCCCGGCCTGGCATTCGAACCTAGGGAAAAGGCTGGTTAAAACATCCAGGCTGATCATGAATGATACAGGCTTGCTTGCATCCTTGCTTGCGGTTGATACAGACAGGCTGGAAGACACGCCCCTGTGCGGTGCTATTGTTGAGAACTTTGTTCTAGCGGAACTGAAAAAACAGATATCCTGGAGTGATACACAACCTACAATGCTGCATTACCGCACGCAAACCGGACACGAGGTTGATGTCGTGCTTGAAGACAGAGCAGGTCGGATTGTGGGAATTGAGATAAAATCAGCCAAGAGTGTTGGAGGGCAGGATTTTCGTGGACTTCAATCGCTTGCAGAGGCGGCAGGAAAACGTTTTGTCCGGGGTATGGTGCTGTATGGCGGCAAAGAGGCGGTAGCGTTTGGTGCGAACCTGCATGCCCTGCCAATAGATTCACTGTGGAACGAAAGTTTTTCGTGACGTACAGCACCGGGCACCAGAAGCCATTGTGGCCTGTATCGCACTAAGATCGACAAACATTGAAGGGAAATTGGAAAATGACCACTGTTTTCCGGTTTCCGGAAAGAAGGGGTGGTAGCATGGGTAA